>ERZ650310.23-NODE-23-length-42291-cov-15.510252_pt1 | contig 42291 bp, 55 predicted proteins | sample MGYA00376246_ERZ650310 | MGnify/ENA primary metagenome ERZ650310 (study PRJEB26733, sample SAMN07839286) | wastewater metagenome | biome: small river; feature: stream; material: water | place: USA: North Carolina | collected 2016-03-01 ...
TAATCCCCACTACTTGCGTTTTTTGAATAATACCCACTACTTGCGTTTTTTGAATAATACCCACTACTTGCGTTTTTTGAATAATCCCCACTACTTGCGTTTTTTGAATAATACCCACTACTTGCGTTTTTTGAATTATTCCCACTACTTGCGTTTTTTGAATAATCCCCACTACTTGCTGTTTGTGAAATTTGGTCAATTAATCTATTGATACCATAGTCAAGTAATGTTAAATCTATTACAATTTTACCATTACCATCAATTAAACCCAAAGCTGTAATAAAATCTAAGTCAAAAAATTTGTTACCATTTTTATCTTTTAAATTAGAAGAAATTGGTAAATATTTTTTATATTTTAATTTTAAACTATCTTCACATAAATCTTTTTCAAATTCTGAACAATTAAAATATCCCAAATTTTTCATCTCATTGTCACTAACATTCATTCCAAGAAATTCTAAAAATTCTACAACATATGAAATATATTTTGGAGAAATTGAACCATTTCCTTTACCTTTTATTTGGTTATCTTTTTCGATTGTGCAATGTGGTTCATTATTTTTATCACGAAGGGAATAAATTGGGACATTTTTACCATAATAACTTCCAACACAATGTTTCATACGAACACCTTCATTTTTATATGAACGTTCACTAAGAAGTTGTACCCATTTGAATCCTTCACTTAATTCTAAAACAATTTTTGTGTCAAATTCGTCTTCACTAATATTTTTATTACTATTAATTAAAGATTTTAACCATTTTTGTGAATTATTTTTTGCTTCATCATATGACATTTTATTTATTCGTTTTGGAGACGATTCTGAGCAAAGGTAGTCCAAAATATGTTCAATGTCATCTTGAACTTCAATATTTTTTATCAAGTAATTTGTTAGATTGATATTAATCCATTTTTCCACTTGTTCCAAATTATTACATTGGAAATTTTTAATGTATTTTACGTATTTGTTCATATTAATATTTTGTTTAAAATTTTTTTAATTATTTGGTTCAAATCCTAAATTTGTAACAATGTGTTCGAGATGTTCAAATTTGAATAAAATGATATTGCGACAAATTTGTTCACATTTTTGGACAAGTTTTGGTACTTCGTCCAAATCTTCTGTGGCATATTGTTCAAATTGTCTCATATTTGGGATGAGATAATTTACATTTACTGCAATTGTTTTGGTCGATGTGATAAATTCTGAAATGTGAATGATGAAGGGTTCACCATTTAACTCATAATGTTTTTTAAATTTTTGCATAATTATTTTGTTTGTTTAAGATTATGTGACAAATTTAATTGATTAAATTCATTTGTGCAAATTTTTTGTAATATTTATTTTATATTTGCAATTTACAAATCGTGAATTGTTTTTTGGGAAGAGATTTGTTACAAAAATTTGTTACACATTGATTCGTGTGTAACAAATTTTTGATACCGTAAAGATAATGTGGAAAAAGTTTTGATGCAAATTAATTTGGGATTATTTTTTGATTACTATCTTTTTGATAATTTTAAAACCTTTATAAATATATTTTTTACGCAGTAAAGTTTGACGCATACCTTCATGGGTAAATCCTTCATGTTTTTTACAAAAGTCTGCCAAACTATTTTCTTCAATAATTTCATTTGTAAATTATCATTTTCATATTCATCTCGTAGAAATTTTTTATAAATTACTTTATAATTTTTATGTGAAATATATGGTTGTCCTGCAATTGTATATCCATATAAAGTATCAATTAATTTATCATTATTCAATCGAAGTTCTGAGCAGAATCCTTTCAAATTATTTATATATGATTTTTTATTGGTTGAAACATTTTCTATACAATATTCCCATCTTGATTCAAGTTTAACATATCCACTTGAACGTGGTCTATCACCATTTGGTGCAGATGCTCTTATCATATTTAATGATATATCATTAAATTTTCGATAATATTCTATACAATCATCTTCATATTTTGCAAGTTCGGATTCTGTATAATCATTATTGAGAGATATTAGTATTTCAAATTTATGATTTTCAAATCCCAACTCATAAAATGATTTTTCTATATCTCGCTTATTTTTAACTCTACTATAATAGTGCTGTCTCCAACGAACTTTTATATTAAATGCCTTTCCGACATATACTTTGCCTATGGGTGATGTTATTTGATATATACCTGCAACTTTGGTATTGGATTGGTCACATGGGAGTAATCCCAAATCTTTGATTATATTCACGATGTTATTAAATTTATTAATGTATAATTATATATAGTATGAAACAAAAAAAAACTTATCAAAAATTGATAAGTTTTTTTAAAATATTTTACATTAATATCATAATTTAATAAATTACGTTATATGACTATATATAGCCGATTATTAATTTAATCTTCATCATCATTCATATCTTCATCAACTATATTGAACGATTTATCCAAATCATTTTCTATACCAAGATGTTTAGACCAATTTTGCGAATATTTTTTTGTATATTCTTTAATTGCGATTGGTGAATCTTCAATAAACCCATGTTCGGTTAATATAACTTTTCCACTTGTTTCAACACCTTCTGCGTGCCATTTTGTTAACTTAACTTTAGTTCTTGTCCCAAATTGAAATTCTTTACCTTTTTTGGTAGCTTTTACTGCGGAAGTTCCAGCTTTGGTTACATCACCAAACACTATACATACTGTACATTGCTTAAAATATCCCCATCCATTTATTGGGTCTAAGGTTGGTTTAGCCATATACTCCCCCACGTGCATATTTACACTACAATGATTAACTGCAACCAATGTTGCTGTATATGGCATATCACTCTTGCGTGTTAAAGATATTTCTCGACAAACACCTCTTCCAAAAATATTTGACATAGCGTTTGCATTCATCATATTATTAGGATGACTTGAATCAAGTGCTTGACGACTTGGTAATGTCCCAACAGAATCGTATATCAGAAAAATGTCAGATTTAATCTTACCTTTTCTCTGTAAATCTAAACATTTCATTATAAAAGCACCTGCATCTTCAATTGTCTTGATAGTCGAATAATCTACCATAATATAATTACCCGAATATGTAATCTCACCTGTTTCTTCATCAACCGTTTCTGTCATTTCGAAACCACTATCTTTCAAATGTTTATTACTCCATTTCATTTCAGAAATTATAAAAATTGGTAAAATATTATTTTTTTGACACGCTACCGCACAGTCCAAAATTAAACTCGTTTTGCCGACATTTGAGTGACCCAAAATCATTGTTGAATGACCCAATGGTATCAATCCATCTGGTTTATTTAGAACAGACTCTATTGCAGGAGATACTGATAGGAATCTATCTGGTTTCCATTTATTTGATACTTCCGATATATTTAATAGTTCTTTAATATCATCCAATTCATATTTTTTATCAGAAATCTTTTTTTTACTATTTATCATGTCACCTACGGTGACTTTTTGCTTTCCCATATTTGTATAAAAATTTAAAAAATAAATAAAAGTCACAAACTTTGTACCAAATATTGCAACGAAGTTGCACAAATCTTACAAACATTTGTGACAAACTTTTTTTGTACCAAACCTACAAATCTTACAAACATTTGTCACAAACTTTTTTTTGTACCAAACTCACAAATTTTACAAATGTTTGTCACAAACTTTTTTTGTACCAAACCTACAAATCTTACAAATGTTTATGACAAACTTTTTTTGTAACAAACCTACAAATCTTACAAATTATTTGTAACAAACTTTTTTTTTGTAACAAACCTACAAATCTTACAAATGTTTGTGACAAACTTTTTTTTTGTACCAAACCTACAAATCTCACAAACTTTGTGACAAACTTTTTTTTGTACCAAACCTACAAATCGTACAAATATTGTACCAAACTCACAAATCTCACAAATGTTTGTAACAAATCATCTATATCAAATTACCAAATATACAAACATTTGTGACAAACCTCATTCCAAACCAACAAATCATCTATATCAAACCATTCTATTCAGATAATTTTCCCAAAATGTTCACATAATCATTCAAATCGATATTTAACAATTCCTCACCAAAATTTTCACAATCTTTAACAAATTTATTAATTGAAATTTGTAACAAACCTTTTTCATATTGTGACAATTCAATATATTCCAATTTATCGGAATAATCTTCTTCAAAATATTTTAGAAAAACTTTTGTTGTAAGTGTATTATCTTCTAAACCATAATTATGTCCAAACATGATTGTATCAGAAACAATTATACCCAAAGAAATTTTTGTTTTTAAAAAACTACTTGAATTATATTTATCAATATCATTGTTTATATTACGAAATTGAAATTTATTATCAGTAACAGTTTTATCATATAATTCAACTAATTTTGAGCATACTATCGCATTATCAATTTGATTATCAGTTGAAATAAAATATGGTAATTTCGGTAATCGTTTTTTAATTTCGGAATTTGTCATAAAATGTTTGTCAATAATGTTTGTTTCAAATTTAAGACACAAACTATATAAATGTGTCACATAATGTGTTACAAAATAATTTGTGTCTTAAAATCAAATGTTTAATTTGTTATAAAGAAATATGTTCCAAATTATTTGGAACATATTTCTGTCATATTTATTTAAAACGGTTGTTAACAGTCATCGTCTTCAAGAGCTTTCTTTCCACCTTTTTTAAACAAGGCATCAAAACTCTTTTCTTTTGTTGCAGGTTTTGTTGGAGGTGGTGTTTCATCGTCATCCTCATCATCTTCGGGAAGAACTCTTTTTGGAGCAACTTGTTTAGGCTTTGCTTTTGTTTTGATTTCTTCACCAGCGTCAGCATCATCTTCATCATCTCCATTCATTGCTTTATCCAAAATTGCTTGCAATTCTTTTGCAGATTTGATGTGATATAATTTGAAAGGATTTACCATTTTTGAATAAATTTCTTTCAAACCATCTTTCGTTTCGGCAACAGGTGTAGCATCTGTATCAAATGAAATTGATGAAACAGCACGATATTCAGCATTTCTTCCTTCAATATTACTTTTTTTGATAGTTGATTCAACTGTAATATCAAAGCCTTCATTTACATCAAATTCGTAAAATTCATCTTCTTCATCAATTTTAAGTTTTTTCTTTAACTTAACAGATGCTCTTGCAAATAATGGTACAACATCTTTGAATAAAGGAACTCTCCACAAATATGGGGTTGGTTCGTCATCTTCTCTATCAATTATACAACAATATGTATATCTATCAGGAAACATACTTTTTGCAACATCTAATTTAGCTTTTGCTTCTGATGTCTCTTTGTATAAATTATCATATCTCAGTTGTTTTGAGAATTTAGTGATTGGGTCAACTTCACCAATACTGTCAATAACAAGTGTCATTTTATCCTCAGTGTAAGGAATCATATTTTTGTTATGAACACTTAATTCAACAAATAAATTGTTATCTTCGTTGAAATAATCCGAATCAAACACTTTACTATTCAATGGAAATGGTACAATTCTTAGTTGATGCTCATCTTTTGTCAATTTGAACAAATAACTTGTGTCTTTCTTTTCAGTTGGTACTTTTTGCTTGTTCCCTAAAGCCGACCAATTAATTCCTGCCATAATTTTGTTTTTTTTGTATTTGTTTGTAATTTGATTATTTATTATTTTTGATAAAATCTTTATTAATTTTACCAATTTTACTTGGGTGACACGCTACTGGTTTTTCGGCAGTATTTATGCCAGTGTCGGGTTTATATGAAACCCAAATTGCCGATTCTCCGTTAGGTTTTGAAGAAGATGATGCCATAATTTTGTTTTTTTGTATTTGTTTGTATTTATTTTTTATTTTCTTTTAATTTATCAAACCAAAATGATACACCTTTTGATTCTTTAAAATCTTCTATTGTTAATGGTGGTATTTGGAAACCGAGTTTGTAACAAATTGTTTTACCATTAAATGTCATAGATGACCATTCTTCATTAATTTTCTCCATCATCTTCATCAATATCTTCTATTTCAATATGGTTTGATATATAATCACCAATATCATTAACTATTGCCAAAATCCAAACACCCATCCAAAAATGAATGTGTTTCAATTTTGGTCACATAGAAAATATAACTCCAAATTAATATTGAACTAACTAAAATTGTACCTCTAAATTTTGTCATCATTTTTTATTTTAAAATTTTAACCAAAGTTGTCTCAATTATTCTCAATTCTCCTTTGGATTCAAGAATTATAGAATTTTTGTATTTGTTCCATTCAACTTTATCAAATCCTCTAATATCTTTCAATTTGTTTATTCCATTTAATGAATAAATGACATTACATTTGTTACCAAAATCGTCTTTATTTTTTCTATGCACAGCCATTGTTGCAGGTGGTAACACTTTGACATTGAAATGGTCAATTGAATATGAAAGAATATATTCAGATTCTTCTAACGAATTTTCAAAAACAAATATATTGTCAAACAATACAGTATAATTGTTTCTAATGTCCGAAACAGATTGTTCCAAATTTTCTTTTTTAATAAATGTAATAAATAATTTTGTATTAATTTGATTGTTATTCTCCATTTGTGTCTATTTAGTGTCAAATATAGAACAAATGTTTGTACCAAATTAGTTCAAATTTTGTCAAAAATATTTTTAAAAATTTTTATCATAATTTTGGTTCAAAATATTCTAAAATTTCATCATCATTAATATCCAAATATTCACAAATTAGGTCTAATGTGTAACCATCCAATTGGGAAATAATATGTAATAAATAAGAACGAGTTTGTTCAATTGTTGATACTTCTTGTGTCATAATTATTTTTTGTTTAAAATTTTATTCAACATCTATCAAAATGTCATTATCATATGTTGAGTCATATCTTTCAGATATTCCTATAAAAGAAGGATATTCGTCCATCGAATTTCCCGTAAATCCACCATAATAACTCTCAATAAAATATGATGTATTATCGGAAAATTTTAATTCCAATATAGGTGCATCATCATGTTTTAAAAATTTTTTATGGTTTGCTTCAACAATTGTTTTTCCAATTAAATCTTTAAATGTCATAATTATTTTTTGTTTAAAATTTATTGTTCACAAATTTAATTCAAATATTTTATATTTCAAAATTTTTTGACAAAATTAATTACAAATTTCGTAATAATTTTTTCCATGTTTCATACTCACTTCACCATTCTCTTTCAAAATTTGCTCAATTCCTTCAATAATCTCAATTCCATCTTCGTAACAAACATCAAACAAAAACGCATCGTATTTATAAAGAACCAAATTTGTTTCAAAATCGTTCAAATATGTCAAAATCTTTTGAATTGTTGCGACATTTTTTTCTGTCTCAATTATTTGTAAAATTTTTGAAATGTCACCACTGTTTCCAACTAATTCAATTTCTTTCCCACTAATTGGACTAATAAATGTGTCAACAGTTTTTAACAAATTTTTTAATTCAAATAGTTTTACAAAGAATTCATTTTTTGGATATGGATTTGATACACTCTCTCCAAACGTTAATAACAAAGTTTTTTTCTTTGCGTCATTTCTGTCGTCAATTTTATACAAATCACATAATTCATCATATATGTCACCATTATGTTCAATATTTAACAAATCATGTAACAAATGAATTTGATATGAATTGTAATCAAATTCGACAAATATATCATTTTTTGGAACAAACTTTTTCAAATCTTCATTCTTTTTCGAAAGAGCCGTGAAATTTATTCCACCCGAAACATTTGTTGGACGTGAATATTTATTATACAAATTATAATTGGAATAGATTTTCTTCTTATAATTTATAGAATTTTGTTCAAGATTTGTAAATGCTGTAACAAATGTGTTGTTATAAAATTTGACATATTCTGTGTTCAAAACATTTCTATCAAATGTTAATAAAAATTCTTGAAACAAATTGTATTTGTTTTCTAAATATTCTAAATGTTTAATCTTTGGAATAAATTTGTTAAGAATTTTATTGTGTTTATGCTCACTATTGTACCAAACTCTGTACACATCTATGTCAACAAATTCATATTTGATGGGAACAATTTGTAAGAAGTTTATGTCATAAATATTTTTTGAATATTGTTCTATAAAAGAATTGTCAAAATTCTTGGAAAGAAGTTGTAACAAAGCCTTTTTATTGTAACAATATATTTTTGATGTCTGAAATAAAGTTTGATTAATTGTTTCATTTAATTTGTATTCGTTTGTATAAATGTCCCTGACATAATATAAATATGATTTACTACTTAGGCTATGTTTTTTATTATTTAGTGGTACTATGTCAAGATAATATTCGTTCACAATTATTTTTATTTATTTTTCATAAGAAATGCTTTTGATAATTAAATTATAAACAGTGTAAATTGAACCAATGTCTGTATCAAATATATCAATATATTCATTTCGTGGTAATAAATCACTAAGTTTGTGAGAAATCGCTTCTCGTAAAATTAATCCTGCCAACTGTGTATCAATTTCATCCAAAGGATTTGTATCACATGAATTTGGTTCAAATTCTATTTCACAATTTAAAGAAAATTTATGTTTCATAATTCACCATATTTGTATTTACTACTTTGTGTCAATTTTGTCAACTCATGTTTCAAATCAATTGCACCACGTTTGGCACTTGCAAAATGTCTTGATGAATAATTTTTTGATTTAGATTGTTCATCAATTGTCAAATTTAATTTTTGAAGAAATCTTTCCACTTCGGGTTTAATTTCATTCAAGATGTCAACATTACTCGGGTATTCCATAAATTATTTGTTTAAAATGTGATATAATTCAAATGTCAATTCATTGTACATAGATTCTAACAAACTTGTTGGAGAATCTGTTAAACTTCGTTGCATATTGTCCATTGTACATTTTCCCGAAACTTTTTCACCATTTGGTGAAGTAATTATTAATTGAATTGTTATGTCTTTCATAATTATTTTTTGTTTAAAATTTATTAAAATCTTGTACCAACATAGTCACAATTTTTACAATGAATTCCATATTTTGCAGGAAATGTTGTAAGCACTGTTAACGGATTTGTGTCATACAACTCTTTACCACAATTTGGACAAGCTATTCCATTTCCTTTTGCAACAAAGTTTGATGTAAACTTTGCATTATGTGATTCCAAACTTTCCAAAATTTTTGGTTTTTGATATTCGTTTAAATTTTCTTTTTCTATCATTATTTTATTATTTTAATATGTGTAACAATATGGTGGGTTAAGTCCTTGATTCAAATATGTTTGTTCTTTAACCAATTCTTTTAAACGAAATTTACATTCATTTAATTCTTCTCTACAATTATTTTTATACCAATCCACAAATTCTGTTCCAAGTATATTTTCATATTGTTTATGATTCATTGAAACATCTTTCAACATTTCTCCATAACTTTTGATATATTCCTCATAATTTCGAATGAGTGATTTTAAATGGTTATTATCTTCCATATTTTTATTTATTTTAAAAACCAATCAAAAGATTTTTCAATAATTGTTAAAGTGACTTCGTGAGAAATAATCCATTTAATCCAAGCTATTGGATAAAAAATGAAATCGACAATTGACCAAAAAATTGAATTATGAATTGAATATCCAACATTTGCTGTCAATAATGCAAATATAACATTAATCCATTTAATAGAAGATGAATTTGAATTAGAATTTTGTTCCATTTTTTTATTTTATTTAAAATTTAATTTTGACAAATTTTTCACCAAATGTTGTAACAAACTCGTCACATTTGAAACGAATATTGTCATCAATTAGTTCAATTTTTGTTACAATATATTCTTTGTTTGACAAAGTTAAAAATAAATTTTTATTTTGCAACATAGCTTTGTAAAATATTTTTTTAGTTTCAATAATTTGGTCATTTGTCATAAATTTATTTGTTTAAAATTTTATTATATAATTGTAACATATTGTCATTCAATGAACCATCTATATCCAATCTACCACCCCACCATCCTATACTAAACCATCCACTATCAACATCAGTATTTCTAACAAATATGATGTTTTCTATTATATGGTCAGAAATTTTTAAATATGCTTTTATAAAATAATCGGTTTCTTTGGCATATATCCAATCACATGATTGAACATCTTCGTTCCACAAATTGAATATTTCAGAATCTATTTCATCAAATGGTATAATATCCGTTATAATAACTTCGAGTCTTCTACTTATTTTAATCTTACCATCATCAAAGTAATAATATTTTTTACCAATAATAGGAACATTTTTCATAAATTTATTTGTTTAAAATCTTGAAACAAATTTATAACAAATTTTTCACACTTCCAAATTTATATCAAAGGTTTTGTTAAAAATTTTGTATATGTTTCAACATTTCTTGTTTGTTGACCAAAGTTTTGTAATAAGAATGGGCTATATTCATATATTTTACATTTTGTGACAGGTGTGTATTTTCCTTCACTATCTAAAATTATAGTCTGTGTTTCAAGATTTGTTAACCAAATGTTGTCCGAAACTGTGTGACCAATCCTTGTTACAACAAATCCAATTTTCGTATTATTACCAAAACCTCTGTATCTAATTGGTAACGCTGTGTCGGGAACTTTGAAACAATCTCCAATTTTGAATCCACTTATTCCATCCATAGTTATTTTCAATTTTAATGGAAGAATTCCTACTGATGAATGTAAATCATTATTATTAACTTGGTGCTGTAACTGTATTTCGAGATTTATAAATTCTTTTAATGCCTGTGGAACATTTCCATAATCAATTGATATACTTGAATCATTTTGATTTAATTTTGTTACATATTGTCCCAAAACTTCTTCAATATATCTTGCTGTTTGGGTTGCTTTGTCAATTATTTTTTCTACACTATTTGTTGTATCGGATTCTGGTTCAATTTTTTGTTTAATAATTCTGTCAGATAATCCTTTATTGAAAATGTCAAATACCGATGTATTTTCACCAGTTTCACCTCCCGAATTAACTCCTGCCGAAATTGTAATCATATTTGCCATACTTGGATAAATACTTGACTCCATTGTATAACTTTTCACTGTCGATTTCAATCCTGACAATTCAATTGTCATCAATTTATCTTTTGTAACTTTATCTTCGGTATATGCCGAATCAATTATTCTAATAACATTGCTTGTAGATTCCGCAACTAACTTAAAATTATTCAAATATCCCAAAGATTCATTAACATCTTTTAAAATAAGATTGATATAATCCGAAAAGCACACATTACCATCCTTTCTTGAACTTTCAATAGCATCTATTAAAAAATCAATATTTAGATAAATATTTTTTAACAAACCTTTGTTATATTTTTCATCAACAAAAAATTTGTTATCTTCATTCATTTCACTACCATCAGTAAGATTCAATCTATATCTCAATAAATCACTATTTTTACATGATTCTATGTGACAAATATTCAAATTTGTCGGAATTTGCAAATAATGAGCAAATATGGTCAAATCTTCGCCACGATTATCTTTCAAAGATATTTTAACATATGGATTTTTTTTATCTGTTGACAATAACACTTTATTATTCAAGATTTCTATAAAATCGTCAAATTTTATATAGGACATAAATGTTTCCTTTTGTGCAGTTTCACCTTCGGTTTGTGTACCAACATATCCTCCCAAAAATCTTAGTACACCAAATGTTTCAATTTCTGTCATACCATATTTTAACAAATTTTGACCCGTATTTTCTTGGTCAAATTCGTTACGAATATGTTCTTTTATTACCGAAAGTAGTCCATTTAATTTAGATTTACCTAAATCTTTTGATATAGAGGTTTTTTGAGAATCATCTAATTTGGTAAATGTGTCCAAACTTAATTTTGATATATAATTCATTCTAAGTGACTCAATTATCTCACCAATCGTAACCAAAAAAATAGAAATTTGATATGATTGGTCACTTCCTTGGACATTCGACCACGTAAAATTTTTAACATACATATATGATGGCAAATAATTTCCCGAAGAATTTTCAACAAGTTTTGTTTTATTTTTTGCCGTTAATTCATTATCACTTGTTGAAAATATGTCAGCAAATATTTGTTCTTTTGACAAATTGTTGTCATCAAGTATGTTATATTTGGGATATGTTGTTTGGTATTTACCATCGTTTGAAAAATATAATGTATTAGATATTTCTAACAAACACGTGTATCCGACACTAAAATATAATACTTCAAGACGTTCCAATTCTTCCATTGAGTGACACATAATATCAATTTGGGCAGTTTGTAATGTTCCATTATTTGACAATGAGTTTATTGAAACATTTGTTATACCTGACATTGGTTGTAAACCACTTCGTTTACTTCGTGTGCCATTATTTTTATCTCCATATGCTCCCGAATTTCCAATTCCGTAACGTAAACTGAAAGATGCGTTCGATTCGTTGTATAGTAACTCACCACCTTCAATCACATGAATTTTTGCCAAATTATTCCCTTTTTTAACGTTAAAGTATTTGGCTAATTGTTCACTTTCAACGTTTACCGATGATGTTAAACGAACATTAACCGATTTTGAATTTAACCAAGATAATGTCTCAGAGTCTCTTTGAGACATTTTATTTTGACGAAGTGTTAATTGTTTTCTAACAAAATCGTGTATATTTGATGTAAATAATGACATTTATTTTTTATTATAAATAGAAAAAATTCGTTCCAAATGTTTGAAACGATTTTTTGTTACAAATTTTTATATAAAATTACTTTAATCTAATTTGCGGAATTGGTGTTTCAACTGTTGTTGAATCAGTTGGTTCAAAATAATGAAAATGATTTTCATTTAATGTGATAAATTCCATTTCAACATTTGGAACATAATTTTCATCATATTTTGATGATGTTTTTAGCATAGCAAATAATACTTTATCACCAACTTTATATTCTTCACCATTAAAATATTTACCACTTGATTGTGAAACAGTTAAATCGTTCAACTGTTTTTCAAAAAATTCTTTCATGTTTTTTTAAAATTTATTTGGTGACAACGTTGTCACAAACATATATCAAACATTTATTATAAATTAGTTCAATTTAAGAATTAATTTTTTTAAATTCTTCAAAAAATTGGTCAATATCGGGAATTCTTAGTTGCAAACCTGCATCAAGATGTAATGAATCTTTTTGTAAATATGGATTTATACAAAGTATCACCCACCAAAGATTCACATCGTTCCAAAATTTATTGGCAATATCCGTTAATGTATCACCACTTTCTGTCAAAACATATGTATCATTTTGTGATAATGGTAATGTTGGATAATTTATTGTTGAATAAAATCTCTTACCATATTTTGTTTTCAAAATTTCCGAGTAATCGTAACGATTCATTTTTTATTTATTTTGTAACAAATTTTTTGGAAAATATGTGTCAATCATCGTTTTTTATCAAATATGTGACCAACCTATTGTATCAATATCTTTTTTTACTATTTCATCTGCTTCAAATAAAAAACCATGTTCATCGCTATAATCAAAATATTTGAACGAATTTTGTCTCAAAATATTTTTTTGAAACCAATTTGGTGTAAATAATTTAATCTTTGTAACATCATATGTAACATTTTTATAGCCTTTTTCATACAATTCTTCAATCATTTTATTTAGTTCATAATTTTTTGGAGAAGAATTTGTTCCAATAAACCAATTTACAATTATTCGATTGTTATGTTTTTTATAAAATGTTTGTTCACCATCTTCTGAAATGTTTAATGTCCCACTTTCTTGAAACAATTGTTCACCATTTGAAACAATTGGTTCAACATATTTGTGAAATTTTACTTTAGGACTTTCCGATTTGTTGAAAAGTGGATGTGGTTCACTATTGTTTTTAAACTGTGTTAGAAAATCGGGCAGAGTTGCTTCCATCTTTATTAAATTTATTTTCTTATATTTTGAATCATATTCTTGCAAATTTGATACAATATTTTATTTTAAAAGTTTGTTATAGATATGCAATTCGATATAAATCCATTGGTAATGGTGTATTATCTTTTTTTACATAAATTTGATTAGATTTTCTCAAATTATTAACATCATCTTTATTCAAACCATTATATGTTATTAAACTATATTCATTTCCTTGTTTATCAATACCTTTAGGATATAAACTATATGATATTTTCGACACATCTAATTCAAATTTTGTCGCAAAATCTTTGATGAAATTTTGTTGAAATTCTTCATTATGTTCATTCATTGAATCATATAATACATCTTCATTTGACAAATTATATAACATCTGTCCACTTTCGGTAAACACTCCACTGATTTTTTTCATTTTTTCGATTTATTTAAAATTGTTATAACAAAATTGCTATACATTCATTACAAATTTTGTTTAAAATTAGTTCAAAAATTTTGTAAATATTTTTTTTATTTCAAATTACGCATTGAATTGTTGATATTCTAATGATTTTGTAATAGAATTTTGATTCACGTTTGTTGTACCAACAGTCAGTATATTATTCAATTTTTCTTTATATTTTGGTGTATATTCTTGTTGAGATTCGGGTGAATCATTATTACCAATGGAATTTTCCAATTTTCTCATATCTCCACTAATCCATTGTAAATTACTTTTAGTATCTTTCAAATTTTCATTTGGTAAAATAAAAAATGAATTTGATAAAGATTTTTGTGGTAAGAAATTGTATATTGGAATAATTGTAATATTTCCTGTTAACATAAATGGTAATGTATAATCCGAATCACTTGTTCCATCTCCCTTTGTGTCATTTTGAGTATCAATTGCAATTTCCCATGCAGTTTCATCGGGAACATTTAGGGTAAAATTTGTTACAATAGCAGGTTGATTTTCTAATAAATCTCCAACAGTTATACGTATCATTGACCCACGCATTTTATTCTTCTTATATGAAGGATATAATGCTCCACTAATTAATGTATTCATTTTTTGATACATCACTTTCATTTCATTTTTGGATTTTGCAAAACATGAAAAATTGAATGAAATCGAACTATCTGTCGATGAATATGTATGAAATTTATCACCTCTACCAACATATGTGCTTGGATTCCATTGTGATGAATAATTTACCGAATATCCTGATATTGTTGCTCTTAATACGATATATTCTCCAAATTTTGGAGTATCCGTATCAATTAATTCAATTCTAAATCTAATTAAATCCCTTGTTTGGTCAAATAAATAATCCTTAGTAGGTCGGGTTACATTATTTTTATCAATTCTTGGGTCAAATATTTTGGCTTTCGTTGAATTACCTAATGGACTATCTGAATAATAAACAGGTAATTGCCCAATAGTTGAATCCGAATTTCCAAGTCCAACTCTTCGTTCAAGATTATATTCTTTATATGATTCTTTAAATGGTTGCTTTGTTTCGGGATTGATTAAATTTGGTAAAGATGCTCTAAAATCTAATGGATATGTTCCTTCGGGTCTATCTGCCACATTTAATCTGTCTTTCAAAGACATTGAAAAATCTGAATTGTTTCTTGTTACAGTATTTTCATTGTAATCATCATATCTACGAAATTCCGTTCCATTGCTTCCAACAAATGTGTCACCATTATTGTGAATAATATCTTTGGTAATTTGTAACAAATTGTCTTTAGCAATTTCATTTTTTACATATTCATATGAATTTGGTAAATCTTTTGTTTGAATTTTTTTGGTAATACCACCTTCATAATTTGTATCAACCGTTCGTAAAATTTCGGTTTTACCAATTCCATAAACAGATTGTGAACCGCCTTTATATGATTGAATTATGTCACTATTGTTTACAAAAATATTTTGACCAATTTTGTACAAACGTGTTTGTGTAACATCATTGGTTTGTTTCTCACGCTCTTTAATTGTTGAATAAGTAGTTGTATCAAATGGATTTGTTCCGTGTCTGTGAAGACCTGTTTCAAAGCCATTTGATGCAATTTGTAACAAAGTTGTTGAAGGCAAATATGTTCGCAAACTTTCTCCAACTTCTGTCAAAGGATTCATTTTTTGTAATCCAATATTTTTTGCAACAAATTCTGCCGAATTTTTGGTATCTGCCAAAAATTTTGTAATACGAATAACATCATCTTTACGAGCATTGATTCTACCAACCACACCTCCATACCGATTTGCTTCCGCTTCTGTTTGTGGAATAGGATGGGTAATATATGGTTTAGATGTAGTAAATACATCTTTTAATTTGGTTTTTAAATCAATTATTGCCAAGACTTTTGTTATTTAATATATTTTATTATAAATATATTAAATTCGTAACAAATTTTGTTACGAATTTTTTTATAAATTTTAATCAACATCGACTGTAAATATCAAGTCATTTGTTGTATAATCAAAATATTCAAATGGTTTGATATTTAAAATATTTTTTTCAAACCAATTTGGATGATATTTTAAAATACGTTCTGTCGAATATGTGATATTATTATATGTATAATTCAATTTTTTCAATATTTTATCAAATTTAAAAAAATATGGTGATAAAAATAAATCTGTAACATCGTATTTAACACATTTTCTACGAACTTTATTATATTTATTGTATAAAAAAGTTATTTGGGAAAATGCTAAATCGCATTGATATATACCATTATACTCTTCCGATATATACATACTCTTATCAATTCTTGATACATTTTTCCACCAATTGATGATATGATATGAATCATATTTTATTTTTTTAGGAGTTGCTTTATATTTTTCAAATACCAAGTTTCCTTCTGTGCTGGTTGTTACATTATAATGTTCCATAATTTTTGTTTAAAATTTTTTATAATAAAATCGTTGTAAAAATATTACAAATTTTGTCACAAATTAGTTCCAATTCCACCAAAATAATTTTATAATATTATTTTGGTGGAATTTGTGAATAAATTGATGGTGGATTACCACTTCTAAAACTTGTACCAAGTTTTGATGGCGATGGATAACCTTTTAATGTGGGTGTTCCTTCACTCGAATATTTGTAATGTAATGTTGAAGAAATCGATTCGGTGCTTCGCACAGGTTCTTTTCCACCAAGTCCGAGTTTTGTTTTTGTAATTTGGTCAATTATTGCCATTGTTTTTTATTTATAAATATGAAAAAATATTAATTAGTTTATCTTATTAACCACCTGTATTAACTGCTCCACCAATATTTAGCGATTCAGTAACTCTAACCCCATTTATATTAATTGGTCTGCCATTTGAATCCTTAAATGCACTCATAAATTCATCAAATTTTTGTAACAACTGTCTCTGATAATCTTCTGTACTCATTATTGGAGTGTTTTTATCAATAATTCGATTCTTCTTTATATTATATGATGGTGTATTTTTATCTTCAATAGTCTGCAATGACACTATATCATTTTTATTTTTTAATACTGATATGTCAAATCCGCTTACCATTTTGTTTACCAGAGATTTATAGGTATCAGAATTTGTTGGTAAATTTGGATTAGTTCGTGAAACAATATTTTCTGCCAAATGTTTTTTATGTTCGGCTTCACCAATTAATCCACCTTTATTCATAACCGATATTAACCCATCTGCAAATTTATCTAATACAGCACCATCACCAAAAATTTGTGCAATTTTTTCTTTCACTTTTATCAATGCTTCTTCAAATTTTTGTTGTGCTGATAATTGTGACAAATTTGATTGAGCAATTTTTCCCAATTCTTCCATTTTTTCTTTTTCTGTCAAAGCACCATCATTCATAATCTTATTGTAAGATTTTTTGAATGAATCACTTTGTGATAAAAATGTTCTTTGGTCTTCTGTGAATTTTTTGTTTCCCAATGAAATAATTTTCGCATTAACTTGTTGTTCAAATAACATATTCGTCATTTCCTCACGAGTCATACCCAATGCTTTGGCAAAACTTTGTTGTTGAATAACATTCATATTGGTAAATTGGTCAAAATCTCCAACATTTTTATTAATTTCTTCCATCAAAGTTGCAGTATCTCCCATAAGTGACGCATATCTCGCTTTTTCCAAATTTATTTGACGACCTGTTATTAATTCTGCTTCCAATTCTGCTGAAATACTTGATTCCCAATCCAAAAGTCCTTCACCAATCTGATTCACTTTTTCTAAACTTGTGCCGTATTCTTTTGCTTTAACAATAGCTTTTGTAATATTTTCAACATTTCCTTTAAAATTTGCACGAACTTCTCCCGAAATATGTAACACTTTTTCAAGCATATTTTTATTTCCTAAAAGTCCCTTAGATTGATACGAAAGTTGTCCCAAAATATCTGCTTCAACTTTGTTAATATCTTGGTTTGTAGTCAAACTTTGTTTAATAAGTTCATTGGTTGATTCGGTTGAAAGTCCAATCAATTTTGTGCTTTGGGCAATATTTTTTAACATATCACCACTTAATTCAACACTATACCCAAATTGGTCATTAAATGCTATTTGAGCTTGAACCAAATCTCCAATATTCAATCCGAGTTGACCTGAATCCATAACAGTTTTGGCGATATTTTTATATATATCACCCGTTTCACTCTTAGATAATCCAAAACTTTTTGCCAAATTTGTGACACGTGTGTCTGCAAGAGCCATTAATTTGACAATTTCTTTTAACACATAATATGAACCACCGATAGCACCCATTTGTCCAATGAATGATGAACCTGCCAAAGATTTTAAAGCACTTCCTGTGACAGAGTTTCCAACTGCACCTGCGTCTTTCATACGTTCTTTAGCACCTTTGAAATCAATTAATGAATTTAAAGGTGTTTGCCCCAATCCTTCAAATATTTTTCCAATTGTTCCAATTTTCTTTTCATTTGCTTCAACCCGTTTTTTTTCATTTTCAAGTTGTTTAGCAGTTTTGGATGCAATATTTGAACTAATATTTAATGATGACATTATGTTAGAACTTTGAAATGCTTCGCCCAAAAATACCGATAGCTCGGTCTTAATTGACTCTCCAACCTGCTTTGAAATTTTTCCAGAAGCAGTTTTATAGTCTACTGTATTAAAAAGCTGTGATATATATTTATTTTGTTCGGATTTTATTTGTTCGGCTAAATTTTGATATTTGGATATAGTTTTTTGAGTGCTTGATGTATTCATTTTATCAATAGCATCTCTATATGAATTTTCTAATTTTTGTATTTCCGTAATATAATTTGTTGCACCATTTCCAACACTAAATTTATTTGAATTTCGTTCAATAAATTGTGTTAAATCTTTAAAAGTTTCGTTATATTTTTCAGATTCTTCTCTTTTTTCACGCTCACTTCGGCTAATTGCATTATTCAGTTGAGCAATTTTTTCTTTAATTTTTACCGAGTCTATATCATTTCGCAATGATTCTCGTGTTAACTCTTGGGCAGTATCTAAATATTTAATGTTTTGGCGATTTATATCGTTCAGTTGTTTACGAGTTACCGTGTCAGCTTTTAAATTTTTAAAAGTTTCTCTATTTAACTCATTAATATATTCCAAACTTTTACGGTTTTGTTTGTAAAGTTCGGTACTTTTTTTCAAAGATGCTTCAATTTCTTTGTAAATTTTTAACAAATTTTTGTTCCCTCGTATTGCTTTTTCAACATCTTCTGTTGACAAATCTTTGTCACGAGCCGACGACAAATTTTCTTGCAAAATTTTAAATGCTTCGGAACTTTTGTCTATACGTTGTTGTGCCATTTAATATGTTTTATTATAAATATCTTTTTACCAAAATAAAAAGAAAAATTCGTAACAAACTTTTGCTACGAATTTTTAAATAATAAAGTTTATGATTTAATTATTTAAAATCCTCTTAAATCATAAAAATTGTCATTATAATATATAATTTCACCATTATCATCAATTGTTACACCAATTGTATCAACAACATTTCCACCTCTACGAATAGACATTACAAAAATTGTATTAGAACTATATTCAAACACATTGTAAAAGACTCCATTATGACCATCATAATTTGTACAATATTTCTCATAAAATGAATTTACATCACAAGTTGGGTCAATTATATGAATATAATCTTTTAAAAATTTTTCATATTTTGGATACAAATGTCTCCAATCATCATTTTTAACCAATGCTTTATTAATACGATTTGTATCAATTATTTTGCCATTATATTTTATGTCATTTTCCATATTTTTATTAAATTTATTTGTCAACAACATTGTCATAAACCAACAACAAACATTATCACAAATTTTTGCTACGAATTTTTTATTTTTATTTTTTTATCAAATTATTTCATTCGGATTTGTGGAATCGCTGTTTCAACAGTTGTTGAAGAAGTTGGTTCAAAATAATGGAAATGATTTTCATTTAATTTAATAAGTTCCATTTCAACATTTGGTACATGATTTTCATCATATTTTGATGATGTTTTTAACATGGCGAATAATACTTTATCACCAACTTGATATTCTTCACCATTAAAATATTTACCACTTGATGGTGCAAATGTGGAATCATTTAACTGTTTTTCAAAAAATTTTTTCATGTTTCTTTTAAAGTTATTTGGTGACAACATTGTCACAAATTTGAAACAAATATTTGTATCAAATTGGTTCATTTATTTGAAAAAAAATTCGTAACAAACTTTTGCTACGAATTTTTCTCATTTTTTGTTACAGATTTTGGCATTACAAAATCATGTGTTTTATCAAATTTTTGTGACAAATTTTTGATTTGTTGTATTGAAGAATTTTCATTTAATACAATACTGTCAGAATTTTGTTTGGAAGCCTTTTCTTCAAGTTTACGTTTTAACATCATTAGTTGCAATTTTCGTTCCGCTACGGGAAGATTGTATGCAGTTATGAAATCAAATCCTTGCCCATATTCAATCAAATCCGAAATTTCGTTCCTAACTTGTAATCTATAACTGTTTTGTAGGAAAAAACAATTCAATGGTGTCAAAGGGAATATTGGTCTTAACTCCCTCCGTTGAATCCAATGTGAAAGTGAAATCTACATTTGGTGCAATTTCTGTATGAAAATCAAATATGCTACGAATATCCCATCCAATTAATTTGTTCTCAATGAAATTTGTAATAAATGATTTGTCACGATTTCCGTCAACACTCTGAATCATATATTTCAATTTAACAAATCTGTCAAAATTTTCTTCGGGAAATTGTTTTTTTAATTCAACTTTTTCTTCATCAATTTTGATATAATCCCCAACTGTAAGAATTTTTATTGTAATTGGTATGCCACGCATTGGGAGAATAAATTCAAATTCGTTCAAATTTTTAAACAATTTTGTATCAAATTCTTTGTCACCAATTTTTGACAAATCTATTGAATAATCTTTGTCCTTATATTTGAATTCATATTTTGAACCATATGCCAAAATTCTTGATGCAAGAATTATTTGAAAACTGTCACCATCAATCAAATCTTCGTAACAAATATTTGGGTCAACAATCAAAGATTTGGCAAATTCATTAATCAAATATGATTCTCCTTTGGAAATTTTGTTCACATTTGTTAGTATATCTTCATGCTTTGCTGTCATATATCTCATTTCAACAAAACCTTTGGATAAAGGATTTGATAAAGGATATACTAAACCTTTACTTGGTAATGGAATTTTTTCAAACTCAAAATCGAATTGTGTTATATTTTGTTGCATTTGTTTAAGGAAAAATTTTTGGGAAGTTTGTAACAAATTTGGATGTTTGTTAGAATTCTTTGATACAATAGTCACAAGCACCTGTTATAGTTAAATTAACCATACCTTCGGATGCCATATCAAAATCTAAGCCACCTACCGTTTTAATCCATGCTCCATAAATAGTGTATTTATTGACAACTTCCAACACAGGCGAAAGTATTTCGACAGAAATTTGTTTCTTATAATAATCGCTATATCCATCCCGTCCCGACAATGACTCGTGACCGAGACGAATCCATTCAAACACAGATTGGCTCGAATCAGGGGATATTGGTACGTATAACCCCATCTCCCAATCATTACTCCATACAGTTTTTGACTTAACTTTGAACTGCACATTGATATGGTCTATAACAATTTCACTCGAAACTGGTGTTGGGATTTTAATAGATTTTATGACAAAAGGTTCAAACCCATCGACTATACAGCGAAAACGGTTGACCTGCAAGGGTTCAAATGCTTGAAAAAATGCTTCTTGTGGACTTAAAATTGGCATTGTTATATATGTTTTTTTATTTTTTGAAAATTCTTATTCTTAACAATATATATCAAAAATTAAAAAATATTTATTTCAAAAATTCTTCGATATTATTGATTTTTGAAAAACATTCATACATTCCACCAAATTTTATATTTGGAACATATTTATTTATTTTATTCGATTTTTGTAATTTATATTCCAAGTCAGACATTTCTTTGGCACTTCCTTCAAAAATTTTTAATATTTTGTAATTATATGGCATAGAAATTTTACTTGAAAATCTTTTATCAATATTGACATACGTCTTTCCAATTTTATAAAATATTTCTTCATTGTTCCAACATTCAATAATATAAACTTTAAATCCTGTAAAATTTTTACTTATTTTACCACGTTGTTCCCATTCAATTGGTTTCCAATTATTTGCACAATTTTGTTGAGACTTTGACCTAATTTCGTTTGCACACAACGGGCAATTCTGTCCTTGTGTATGTCTCGTTGACGATTGGATAAAGTACGATTGATGTTTTTTACAAAATATTTTAATTTTACTTTTAGAACCTTTATAATCGGTAAAATGATATTCATATTTATCTCCATGTATAGCAATAGCATTTTTTAAAAAATCATCAAATGTTCCAGTTTGACGTTCTCTATAACATTTGATACATCCACCGCCACTTCTAATGTCCAAATGTGAATTTGGTGTTATACTAAATTTTCCATGTTTGGGACAAATTATATCAATTTTTTTACAATTTCTTGCATATATTGTTTGTGAATAATCAAATTTTTTATCCCCATGTACCAAATTAGCTTTGTCTATAAATTCTTGTGTAGTAAGTTTTGTACCACTTTTTGCACACTTTGGACACCCTCGTTTATTATACCCAATATGATTCTGTGGACTTTGGGTAAATGAACCATGTTTTGAACAAACTATTTCAACTTTTGTTTCAAAGTTTTTATAAAAAACCTTACTATAATCATACTTATTTTGATGAATTAATGTAGCTTTTTCTATAAATGTTTCGGTTGTATATGGAAAGTGTTCAGAACATTGTGGACATTTACCTTTATTAAGATGAAACTTTGGTGTAATCCAAAATGTACCATGTGTTTTACAAATTACTTCAACTTTCGTATCACAATCTATATAATCAGTTTTTGAATAATCATATATATTTTTATGTTTTAAATTAGCCTTTTTAATAAATTCTTCGGAAGTAGATTTCCGCATATCAACTCCGCAATAAAAACATCCAGATGAAATTAAATGATTATATGGTGTAGTATGTATAACTCCATGTATCGGACAAATTATATCAACTTTTTTATTAAGTCCTTGATAATTCATCCTACTATAATCAAATTTTATACCATGTTTTATAAAAGCATCTTTAAGAAAATCTTCTTCACTTGTGCGTTTTTTTAAACCTGTCTGATTTTTACCGCAAGTTGGACAACCACATTCATAATGTGTATCAGCAACTTGGTCAAAAAATTTATCACAAGTTTTACAAAATATTGTAACTTTACTCTTAGCATTTACATATATAGTTTTTGAATAATCATATTTATCTCCATGTACCAATTTGGCTTTTTTAATAAATTCTTCCGTAGTTAATTTTTTGCCCATATTTTTTTATATCAAATTTCTTTACAATAAATATCAAATTATAATTATCAAAACCGTTTTCAAAAACAAATTTTGTTTGAAAAATAGTTACATAATTTTTCACAAATTTTGTATCAAATGTTTATCACAAATTAAAAGTAAATTATATAGTAAAATATTTTTAAACAAATAAACATGATTATATTCAATTATGTCAATATTTTCAAAAACTTATTTGTTGAAAATATATTTATCCGTAAATGGTGGAACAAATGTGAATCGTAATATGGGTACATTTATACTTATTCCATTTAATATATGTGTTTCATATTCTATTACACTTTTCACAATTATTCCATCACTATTGTTAATATTTTTAATAACATTTTCAGAAAAATAATCACCAAGAATTCTATGAGATTTTACCCACATTTTTATTGTAGAACATTCATCAAAATCCTGTACACAATTTTTATACATATTCCAATAAAAAATTGGGCTATCTACAATAATTATTTTATCAAAATTTATACCAAATTCTGTTAAAAATTTTACAACATCGGTTTTCATATTATTATCAATTTTATTTAAAATTATTTAGTGAAAACATTTCTCACAAATCAATAACAAACTTTGTTTCAAATTTAGTTCAAACAAAAAAAAAGTTTGTCACAAATTTTTGCAACAAACTTTTTTTTTCACTAATATTATCAGATTATTTTTTTTACAAAAATTTGTTACAAAATCATAAACCATCAAAATTCATTCATAACGTTTGTAATTTTACAATCTCCTTTATAATTGCGTTGATAATGTAAACAGCCTACGGGAAAACCAAAACCAAATCCATGTTTACTTCCACCACCCATGTACAAAATTTCTTTCAAACCACCATATTCTTCAACCATAATTTGAACTTTGTTTGATTTAAACGCTTTAGCGATTGGTACAAAGAATACAACATTATCAGCAACCGTGAATGAATGTTTCAAAAATTCATCATAAATTGAATACGGAGGATTTGTCACAATCCAATCAACTTTTGTATCAAAATTGAAAAAATCTGTTCCAAATTGTATTTCACATTTATATTTTACATCATTTTGGAACAAATTGTAAAAAACATCTTCACCCGAACATGGTTCACAAATTGTTCCAATTGGATTAAAATAATCTACAATAAATTTGGCTGTTTCAAATTTTGTATAAACTGTGTCCGAAGCGGTTGCTTCTTTTGTTTTGTTTGCCTTAGTTGGCTTTCCGTTTTTTGTCATAATAGTTTTTAAAAATAATTTACCAAATATATAACAAACATTTACACAAATTTAGTTCAAAACAAAAAAAAAGTTTGTTACAAATTTTTGCAACAAACTTTTTTCAATTTACTAATTATTTTTTTACAAATTTGAACCACTAAAATTATTTGAATATGGTTGAATACCATTATGTAAACCAAATACTTTTTCAAGTTTTTCGTTATATGATTTATATGTTGGAAAAATGTATTCTACGCCATCGAATGTATTTATACCACCAATATAATGACAACAATCATCTCCATATCGTCCGAGATATTTTGTAGGTAATTTTGATACTCTAAACACCGTAGCAGAGCCAGTGAAATTACTAAACGATTTCAAATAATGTACTTCTTCATTTTCATTCAATATTTGAACTTCCGTACCGACCAAATTTTTAAATTCATCTGAATCCATATTGGTCGCACCGATAGTTGACGATTCGGTATCTGTTATACCTATATAACCTGCAATTTTTAATTTCATTTTATTATTTGTTTAAGATTTTTTCAATATTAAAAAAATTCGTAACAAACATTTGTTGAAAAGTTTGTTACGAATTTCATATTTTACAAAAATGTGACACCTGTTTCAGTAAGAACAAGTTGTACAATAATTTTTTCAATTGCTTTTAGTGGTGAAATTTCAATTAAAACGGGTAATTCGGAACGGTCGAATGAAGCATTATCTTCAATAACTGTTGCAAGAATTGCAAATGCTTCACGTTTATTCACCATTGACCCAAACTCTCTATTCAATTCGGAAATAAATTTGGTACGTGTTGAAGAAGAATTTGGTTCAAACAAATATTTCGGAGCAATGTCTTTAACAATTTGTTTAATTTTAATTTCCAAACGTCTTACAGCAATTCTATCCAAAGCCGTTGAACGTTTTTGTGTCGTATTTTGTGACAAAATTACAAACAAATTTTTATCATAAGGTGTAATTAAATTCACATTATTTATAAACAAATTGTCTTTAATTTCTTGTCCAAATTTTGCTTGAACACCCGTAATAGAATTTAAACTACCACGATTATACCCAGCAGGTGCAAACGCAGGTGATGAAACGCTGTCAGAATATGCAAAAACTCCTGCTACAACTGTTGAAGGTGGACACCAAACGTTTCTATTGAGGTTAGAACTTTTAACTTGCACATGGGGATAATACATTGCCAAGAAATTTGAATCAAATCCTTGTGTGACACTTATTGCATCAGTTGCTTGTTTTCCATACGCAACAGGGTCAGCAATTAACATGGCATCACCTCTTGCTTCAATCATTGATAATGCTTTACTGATAATTGATGGGTGAGTTTGTCCTGTTAATGCAGGTAGGAATAATAAATTGAAATTATAATCATCAGGATTTGATAACAAATCAATTGCAATATTATATGCAGTTGTATCTGATGTGAAACCTTGTGCATTACTTCCCGAAATATTTTCAAAAAATGCTTGTGGGTGAGAGAGTGTTCCATCCGAACCGCCTGAGAAACTTCCTGATGATACCAATGGTAATGAACCTGTGTAAATAGATTTTGCCACACCACTATTATCTAAATAATCAGGTTGTTTAATATTTACCGAAGCAACTCTTACAAATTTTGAATTATTTTCAAAACTTCCAGATTTTTGTAACACTTTGTTTACAGCATCATAATTGTACGTATAATCACCAATAACTTTTGCAATATATGAATCAGATTTTGGGTCTAATGAAACGTTATTAAATTGTTCAAGAACTGTTTTACGTTTTTCATTGTCATCTCCTTGTCTAATTAATACATTAAATGTTCCACTTCCACTGTTAACATTTTGAACTTCCCAACGAATATTATCCGATGTTCCAAGTGTCAAACTTCCACTTGAACCAATAATTTCACTTCCACTGTTATTCATAATTGCTCCATCCGATAATGTTTCAAGTGTGAATACAGAAGAACCTGTTAAATTTAAAACATTTGATGTTGCAGGTGCATAACTTCCCGATTTAATTGGAACTACCAATAACGATTCACCACCATTATCAAAATAATTCTTTGCCAAAAGTGAACCAAGATATTCATAATAATCCGAACCACTTTTAAATGTTGTACCAAAATAATCTTGAAATTCATACATACTCGTGACAGCACGTGGTACAAATGTTTTTCCCTTAACAGTTGGTGTAATCACTGCCGAACCTACCGTAGTTGTACCAATTGAATAAGCCGATTTATCAACTTCTTCAAAATATACTCCTGCTCGTCTATTTGTGTAATTTTGCATTTTATTGTATATGTTGTTAAATTTATGACAATATATATAACAAAGAACGAAAACCTGTTAAGTTTTCGTTCAAAAATACAAAAAGTTCTTTAAAAAGTTATAAACTATTTTTCTTCATCTTTTGTTGTAAATGTGCCTTCTTTTAAATTGAGTTCACCTTCGCCATATTTTTTCAACAATTCTTGTGACAATTGTTCATTTACTTGGTCAACTTTTGCCAATTCCTTGTACATACTGTATTTTTGAAAATCCAATAGTCCAAGTTCAAAGACAATTTTGTCAGCTTGTTTGTTAAGATTTGTGAGTTGTTCTAACTCTTCGGGTGTTAATTGATTAACCATTGTTATTTATTTGTTTATTTATTTTATTTTAAAAATTTGTTAAGATATTCTTTTTCAAAAGAGTTTTGTCCAATATTACGTTCAATTTCATTAAGTCTATCTTGGGAAATATGTGAAAATTCTTCAATATGACGTATGACAATATTTGTATCAAAATCTGTTAAAAAATTGTTATAAAGTTCTTCAAAATCTTTAACATAATTTTGACCAAATTCTTTCAAAAAGTCTTTATATACTACTTCCATATTTTCGTATGGAGATTTATACTTTTTAACATACAATAATATTCTCTTATCATATGATTTATTCACACTTGAATACATTAGTATGTCAGAATTATTTGAACGAATCTTTAAATAATCGTTCGTATCATATTTATGAAACAAATATTCATCAAAAATAATTAATTTATACTTATTGATATATTCTAATTTTCGAATGAGTTGTTTTTGTGAAATAACATTATCCAAATATTTTCCACCAAGTTTGTCGCAAATTATTTTAACATTTGTTAAATTCGTAGTTACGAACAATGTTTGAGTAGGATTTTCTAAAAATTTTGAGATAGCTTGGGTAGTTTTACCCGTCTGTCTCGGTTGAATGTGTAATATTTTCGTTTGCATATTTATTTATTTTAAATTTATACTATTTTTTGTATGTGTCAAATTATGTGTTTTACCATTATTCATATCAGCATATGGAACACCTGTAACAATATACCCATTCACACTTAATTCAAATGACGATTTGATAATTCGTTCATTATCTACGGCAATTTCAGATGAATCACTAAAACTTGATTCAAGTTTGGTCAAAAATCTATATTCATTTGAATCAGATTTTCCCCAATATGAATCAGATGCGTACAAAATTGTTTCAATTAATGTATTTTGATGTTCCATATAATTTGTCAAAATTATACCCGAATAAGTTATTGTTACATAATCGGGAACAGTTATTTTGATAAATTCTTTTTGTGGAACAATTTGTGACGAAAATTTATTATAAGGGTTTTTCTTTGAATAACTTTTTTCAAAATAATATTGATTTTGCGAAGTATTTGCATCCATTTTTTGAATATATTCCCTATTTTTTTGAATAGAACTTCTTGTTAAAATTATTAATGGTGCTAATAATTTTTCATTTTTGTCACGATAATATCCATCAATTTGAATATTGTTAAACAATTCTTGATTGGCAAAAACTGTTTCAACATCAATTTGTTGATTATTTTGTATAACAGTTGGTCGCAAATTTTCATTCAAATGTGAAATAATTGCAGTATCAATTGTTAAAAGTGATATGTTAAAATTTTCAATACGTTCACCTTTTAAAGAAACATCTTCGGAACGTTTTGAAATATCTTTTACAAATTTTTTATCTTCTCCTATTTTGGACAATTTTTTTGCCATTTTTATCCAACAATTATATCAAATTGTATCATTTTATTTTTTGTTTAAAATTTTTGTTACAAACTTTCGCTTTGAGTTATTAACTGATTATTTTTATAGTATTCGTCCATAATAATATATTCGTCATTAACTATATTCAATTTTTCTGTCGTAATTTTTTTAGTAATATCATTAAAATATGTTTTATCAATACTATTTTCAACAGGTTTTATATAGATGGAATAATTATAATATGGTAATATTTCTTCTATAAATTTAATTTCATCTGTATCGTATTTATATTGAATTTTTTTAAACTCAAACAATTTACCCATTTGTTTTGACAAAAATAATCTATCAATATTAATTTCAATCAAATTTGATTTATATTTAATATCTTGGTCTCGATATGTAGTATATATTTTAGATATTTCTTTAAATTCTGTACTTGAAAAAACATTTCTATCATAATTGATAAAATTGTTATATGCTGAAATATATTCGGTTAAACTCTGAACTATATTTTCTAAATTTGACTTGTATAATATGGCATCGTCCATTGAATCACATAAGCAAAATTCATATTCGTTTACTACACCATTTGGTTTACTTTGTCTAAAAACTATTTTTTGCATGATATTTTTGTTTAAAACTTTTGTTACAAACTTATGACAAACTTTGTTTCAAATTAGTTCATTTTGTTTGAATTTTTTTAAATTTATATTCGCTCTTGTCTCAAATTCAATTTTTCGGCAGAAATATATCTACAATTAACTCGTATTGAAAAATTTTCTCCAAAGTTGTCCAAATATGTTGCATCATAGTTGAAATCGCTATCCTTACCCATTATAAATTGATTCTTAACAATTCCATCAACTTCAAAATAATCGTCGTTCCAAATCAAAATATCGCCCCTCTGTGGGTAAACATTTGCATCAACCAAGTGTTGTTTCAAAAATGAAGCAATGATTGGACGAGAAATTGATGAAAGATTTGATTCATTGATTGTTTCTTGTGTATTATGGTCAATCATACAATCAATCAATATTGGATTTTCAAAAGATTTTTCCAAAGATTCTCCATAAATGTTTGTAGATGTTTCTTCTAATATTAATTTGTAATAACCAACCTTTTGTTCAATAATATCTGAAATTAATTCATTATTTATTGATTTGTAAAAAGCAACATCTCTTTTACTTCCATATAATGCCATTATTTGTCAACTTTTTTAATTTTATCAAAATTGAGTTTAATTCCTTTTAACCCTTCTACTGAATCAACCGTTTTTCCACCATGTAGTGCAATATGTTTTATATTTTTTAAAGTGAAGATTGGGTCGCCTAATGCAATATATTTTATATTAACATATGAATATCCTGTATTATCGGTTTCTTTTGAATTCAAATAATCGGAATCTTTTGGTTTAATGATTACAACATTTGGAATTGCACGTAATTTGTTGAAAATATCCATTCTATCAACTTGTTTATCAACAGTTATTAATACAAATGCTGTATATAATTTGATTTCTTCGGTTAATATTTGTGTTATTTCGTTTATTAGATTCATTTTTATAGTATATAAAATGGTAATGCAATTCCTGCCAAAGTATCTTGCATAAAATTCTTTTCTTGTGCTTGTTTTTCCAATTGTTTCGAACGAGACGTTGCATCTAATGTGTCTCTCAATTGTTGTAACAAATTTTCTTCAATTCTTTGACCCTGTGTAAACAAATCTCCCGAATTTAATGTAATTCCTTCTCCATTTGCAATTGGAATTAAACTTGTTTTACCACGAACCATTCCCAACATTCTCATTGATATTGCAAGTGTCATATTCATTATCCAATCTATATTACTTTTATTGGTAATCTGTGAATATGTCATATTTGCAAACGGAACATTTGAAATATTGGTAATTGTTGTAGAATTTGGATTTGTTGGTGGCTGTGAACCACTTATTAAATAATTTGGGTTAAATGACGCATCTCTTTCTGCAACTTTGATATAATTAAAGTGCATATGTCCATTATTTTGTGGTAATGGAAATACTCTCAATTCATTATCCATAATTTGAAATGAATATCCACTTCTACGAATTTCGTCATTAAATTCAATCGCTTGAATACGCAATACATCAAAATCAATTGGCATCATTAAATAATTTACACCAACATATGAATCTCCATAACCAAATCCATCCATAAAGTTTGAAATGGCAAGTCCACCTCCCATCGTTGGGTCAAGAAATCTTGAAACAGCAGGTTGTTTGGCATAAAAAATTTGTTTAATCTCAATTTCTTCATCTGCTCGCATTGAACCAGATGTTACTGCCCATTCTTTTAAATCATATACTTGTTTACCAACTACTAATGGAATTGAACCCGAATATAACTTAACATTTCCTCCTGACATTGATTCTGCTCCATATTGTTTAGAAATTCTAATCAAATTTCCTAAATTTGGTGTAACACGAACATTTGCCATATTGAAATTTGGGTCATTTGGTACTTGCGTACCGTCCAAAAATCCAAAATTGTCTCTTAATTTAAAATTATAAACTTCTCGTGAATAAATTGTTATTGCAGATTCAAATGCGTCATATAATTGTTCATTCGATAATTCCACATCTACCGTAGGATAACCGAGATTTCTTGCAACCCATAGTGCAACACGGTCGGCATCTAATTGAAAATTTATGTCACTATCATAATATCCAAATGATGTTGAACCTGTTGTAAATGACGATGAACCATTATAATAAATTTTTTCCATTTTATTGAGACACTCTTTAACAATATATATCAAAATAAACAAAAATAGATGACAAAATTTGTCATCTATTTTTGTTAAATAATTAATACTACCTATTATTAGCTTGGTAAACCACCGATGATTACATCACCATAGAATTCACTACGTAACACTTTCGTTCCGTAACGTGTATTCATAATTTTCGCACGAGTACCTGTTTGTGGATTATAAATAAGTGGCGTAACTTCTAATGGTACATATGGTGCTAATACTGCTCCACACTCTAAATATGTATTACCTTTTAACCCCATCAATATACGATTTGAATCGAAATATGGATTTTTAAACACTTTGTACTGATTTTTAAACGTTCCTTGTGCTTTTGCTCCGTAAGAACTATTCATTTTTGAAACGTCTGCGTCAGAAGCATATCCTGCCATAGATTCCATAATGTTAGCAACTTCGGGAGAAACTACTGCAAAGTTCGCTTGACCTCTCAATGTTTTCTTATAAATTTTATTAGAAACCATGTTGATTTTTGTACCCAATGTTGTAAACCAATCTTGTTGTGAATTGTAATAACCACTTACCATTGGAACAAATCCTGTTTTAGTAGCATTGATTTCGGTATTGTTTTGATATGACCAGAAATCTCTCGTACCACCATCTGTTACAGCTTTTTGTAACATAGCCAATACTTCTAAATCAATTTCTTTACCAACTTCTTCTGCCATCAATGATGTGATTTCACTTTCAACATCAATTCCTTGATATGCCTTAACGTCTGCTACAATTTCTTGTGTCCAAGATGCTCTTAACTTTTTGGTTTTGGCATTAATTGTTGCAGAAGTAAATTCGATATTATAATCTGGAATTGTTAATGAACCAGTTCTATCTTCAAAGTCCCCTCTAAAATTATCTCTTGTTGCTAAAGAATATGTAACAACTCTTGTTCCAGTAACTACGTTAGCCGAAGAACCCGATACAATAAAATAAACATTTGTACCATCAGTAGTTGTATAAGCAGGTAATGTATTAGCAGGTGTAACTCCCGAACCAGAGATTGTATATGCCATTAACATATTGACATCATATCCTGCTAATGAAGACAAAGGTACTGCAAGTTTCTTAATCTCATTTGCTTGTACCGAACCTGATAAATTTGTATCAAATAATACGTCTTGGAATGAACCAGATGTTACAGTTGCAGTGGCAGATGCGGAAACGTTGTTAATTGAATATGCAAATCTACCGTCACCATATAAACCACCAGTTGGGTCTGTGTTGAATACATTTGTTGTACCATATACAGATTCACCTGCTACGAACGGAGACTTAGTTGTACCATATTTGAAATCCAAATAGAATACAAGACCTGTTGGCATTTGAAGTGGTTGAATAGAAACAAATTCTTTTGCCGAAATCGTGTCTGCAAATACTTTACGAACCATTGGAAGAACTACACCTGCCCATTGCTCACCTGTACCTGCGGTAAAATTTGCTCCACCTGAGTTTGTAACAGATGTTGATTCATTCAACATTCCTCCATATTCTTGAACAATTCTATTGAACTGATTGTCCAAAATGGTTGCCATGTGAACCTTTTCCGTGTGTGATAATCCTTCAAGTAAACCAAGTTTCTCGTAGTTTTTCACTTTTGCTTCATTTTTAGAAAACATTTGATTATGTTGTTCTTTTGCCGAAGCAGACAAATCTTGAAATAAATTAGCCATTTGTTAATTAATTATTGACCTATTAATAAGCATTACGTCTTAATCTCGCAATGAATGGGTCTTCGTTTTGTGTTTTAGTTTTATTTGGTAAAATTTGATTTGAAGCTACACCCCAAGATTCTTTAATCTTTTGAGTTTTGATTACTTGTTTAGGTGCTTTTGTTTTAACAGATTCGTTAATTGCATCATAAACGTTCTTAGCTTCTTGTACACTTTTAGTTTTTTCCAAAATTTCGGTGAACTTAATAATTTGTTCATTTGATAATTTTGATTCGACAATCAATCCGTTGATATATGATAATTGAACTAATGATAATTTACTCTCGTTAATTGTTTTTTTGTAAACAGCATTTGCCTTTTTCAAATCACTATTTTCAGCTTTAAGAGTTTTGATTTGTTCTTGTAAAGAATCTTCTTTAGTATCTTCACCCATCTCACTCATAATTTCATTAACAATATCATCCCATCCTTCATACATTCCATCTTCATCCATTTCCGATTCATCTTCGGCAGGAAGTTCGTCACCACCATCCATTTCAGTTGAATCAACTTCACCTGCTTGGTCATCGCCCAAAATTCCTTGAATAACACTTTTAATGATTTGTTCCAAATCTGTTTTTGACATATCTGCAACACTCACATCTCCTTCATCACCTTCGGGAGCTTCCTCACCATCAGCGTGTTCAGATGCTTCTGCTTCGGGAGTTTCATCTGTTTCTTCATCAGATTCTTCTTGCATCAAAGAAGCGATGTCAAGAGTTTCATCCATTTCTTCATCTTCTTGGTCATATTCATCACTAATTTCTTGCAAATTTTTTGAAACAAGTTGTGAAATTCTCGGTTGAAGACTTTCTAATAAATTTTTTTCAATGGTCATTTTTGAAGCAGTTCTCATATCATTTGCTTCACGCAATGCTTCCTTGAATAATTCACCTTTAATCATTTTTGTAATTTGATTTTTTCTGTGCGTATTGTAAGCACAATTGATTTGTTTATTTGTTAAGCAATATTGAAAATTGCTTATGGAGAATGATAACATTTGGTTATCGTTTATAAATATTGTGTACAAATTTTTTATTTCTTAATTATTTAAAGAACTTTTTGTACTTTATAAAGAATATTACAAATTTTTACACAAATTGTTTGTAACAAAAAAAAATGTTACACAATTTGTGTAACATTTTAACAACTAAACTTAAACAAATTTTTTAAACAGATAAAATATCGTGAATAATTTGATTTATCTTATTATATTTTTGAGAAACATTTGGTAATTTAATTCCCAAACTTTCGGACAAATTTGCAAATGAATTATGATTCGAAGGATTTGAAACAAAATCATAACAAGATATTTCCAAACTTTCCACAATTGTTTTTTCTCCTTCGTTACGAACCGAGCCAACACTTCGTGAAGAAATTCCAACGGGCATATTACGTCTCAAAAGTCCACCAATAATTCTACCACATGGAAATTCGGGTGCATCTAATATTTCAATATCACCATAAACTTTGTTACCATTCCATTTGATGTCAATAATTCTATGTGAAGCACTTTGTAACTTTACTTCGGGTTCATCTTCATGGTCACAAGCACCATAAGCATTTCCAAAACGAACTTTTGACATATACTTATCAATAGCTTCTGTCAACACTTGTTTGGGATAAGTTCTACCATTTCCATTTTCTTCATCTGCCGTTGATAACAAAACATTTGGAACAATTAATAACCCATTGTTTTTTGCAATTGATTCATTAATTTGTTGTGAACTTAATCTAATAAATCCTATATTTTCAATTAATAGTTGGTTCATTATTTTTAATTAAGGTTTTTAACTTTTTTAATAATCTCAGATTTTTCTTGCAAACTAAGACCAATATTTGATGACATTTTTCTTTCGGACAAATATTTTCTAACAGCTTCTTTCAATTTTTGTTGCAAAGAAATTTCTTCAAGTCCTGCTTTATTTAATTTTGAATAATAATTTGGGTCTTCTGTAAGATGGTCTTTGGCAATTTCCATAGCAATTTTAATATCTTTGGTATGTTCCATTTCTTCCTTTGCACCACGTTTCAAATCTTCTCTATCAAATTCTTTACTTGGTTTGTCATCACCAATACCACCTTGTAACAAATCCTCATTCAATTTTTTTGGCTTAATTTTAACCATTGGATTCAATTTGTCAACCATTGTATCATCTTTGACTTTCTGTGGTCTTAGATTCAATTTTTCATTATGATTTGAAATTAAGTCTGTATAAAACTTAGCATTTGTTTCTAAATTTTTCAAAACTTTTTGTGAAGCCTTAATTGGGTCTTTACATTTATCATTTTCAATATTAAAGCCAATATTATACTCATGTGAACTAACACGGTCTATACTCAATTCTTCATTCAAATTATCTTTAATTTTGACAATTTTTTGTGAAGATTTTTTTATTCCATCAATTTCTTCCAAAGATTTTGCATCAACTTGATTAAATTTGTCCAAATCATTCTTATTGTGCATAAGAAAATCTGTAACAATTTCTAAATCATCTTTATCGTCGGTGTTACCATCGTAAGTTGTATCGATAAATGATTGAACATCATCTCCGTCAACTTGTCTCAATGTATCATTATAGATAAATTGTATATTTGATGGTAATTCACTTTGTACGATATGAATTTCACGTGATGGGTCACTATTGAAATCAATTGGGTCAATTCTATGTTGAGTGTAAGATGGTACTAATGTATTTTCAACAATCAATTGTTTTCTTTTCAAAATATTGATAATATCTGAAAATGAATTTGTATTATGATAATGTTGTCTATACTGTGGGTATTTACCAATTTCTGTTAAAAATTGATGTTGTGTCAATCTTTTTGCAGTAAAATCTGTATATAATTTTTGAAGAGTATTCATTTTTTATTTATAATTTTTTAATTTCGTCATACAATTCATAATAATGTAACAATTTTTCAACATCACTTTCCGAAATGATATGATTTTTACCAAATGGTTTCAATTCCAATATAACTTCGTTCAATTTAATTGATGTAACTTCGTCCGAAACTTTTTTAGAACTTTTCACAAACGATTCTTTTAATTTTACAATCTTTTTGTTAAACGATTCGGTAAGTTTTGGTGAAGATGATACATTGAAAATATATTCAACCAATATTTCTTTTTGAGATTCATTCAATTCGTCCGCAAATTTTTCATTAAATTTGTCAACAACTTTTCTAAATACAATATTGCGTTGTGGATTGTCTAATTTTGAATATTCTTCAAGCAATTGTGAAGTTTCTTCCACAACAGGGGTTGATGTCAAATGTTCTAACAAAGTCTTTTTATTAGAAATTATGTCACCAATGTCGTAAGAATTTTTTGAAGAAAATGTTTCCAACAAAATCGAAATTGTTCCAAATAATTTGTAATTATTGACACGAGATTTGAAAAAATCATTTGTATCATAATTTTTTGAAATTTCATTAATAAGATTATATTTTTCCTTACCTAACTTTATTTTATCAAGTTTGTTAAAATATGTTTCAATTTCTTTTAATGTCAAATTTGCAGTATTTTCATCTAAATTTGTTGAATTTGCGATAGATTTGTATAAGGAATACTCTTTTGCCAATTCACTATTATGAAAATACTTTTTAATTAAATTTACTGCAATAGGTTTTTGCTCGGAAATAATTTCGGAGGTTAATCTCTGTGTAAGTAATTCAAATAAAATTGCAGTGTTTTTTAATCTATTATGTTTTAGTTTCATTGAAAACCTCTTTTAAAATATATATCAAATATTTTATTTTTTAATGATTTAATCATTTATGTTGAACAATTTTGATTTTTTTAATTCTTCCATCAAATTTATTTTACGATATATGTTTACTTTTTTTGTTTCAAATAACGCATTTTTTGATGGATTTAAGTCTGTTTGTTGATTTGTCGTTTGGCTACGAATTTTGAACAATGGGTCACGACCAAAGTTACTATTATCTGTACCCATTGTTGAAGTATGTTCGGGTGGTCTTCCCAATTTGACATTATCAACGTTTTCTTTTTCTGGATTTGGTGTTCCTGCTTGGTCAACATGAATTTTATTATTATATAAATTTGCCAAATCATGTGGTGTTCCGAATGATTTTCCCGATTCAAGTGGGTCATTTCCTTCGGTTTGAATCTGATTTATTCTGAATTCTCGTTTCTTATCTTCCAAGATTCCATCACGAATTTCATCATATTCATCTTCCGATATGTCCAAAATATTGTGATAAATATAATCCGATGATAGCAGATTTGTATCTAACATATTTTGCACAAGTGTTATTTTTTCTTGCAGTGTTGCAATACGTTCTTGTTCATAAATAATTGATGGAGATGTTAATTTTAACTCAAAATTTAACATATTGTTGTCGGTAATACCTCTTGCGTACAAATGTATGATTGCAATTTTGGTAAGTTCTGCAACAAATGATTTTTGACCTCTTTCAATAAGATTTGAAAAATTTACAGTCATGTTAGCAAGTGTTGAAGTTCCGTTCAAATCACTTGTTTCCGATAGAAATGCTTTTGGAATCTTTAATGCGTTGTAAACTTTTTGCTTATGATACAAAACATCTTCCATTCCTGCAAAATTTAGTCCCGAAATATTTTCAATATCTGTTCCCGAATTTTTTCCACGTACAGGTAGGTAATAATCTTCCAACAAGTTCATCATGTTGTATTTTAGATTATAATCTCCCGTATTTGGGTCAATGAATGGAGTTTTTTTAGATGTGTTAACAATTCTTTGCATAAAGGCATCAACTTCGTTTGCAGGAATATTACCAACATCTACGAAGAATTTTCTCTTATCTGCCGAACGCATTAATCTGTGAATTAATGACGCATCTTCCATGAGTGTAAGCATTTTCCATGCTTTTCTCGCACCTTCAATATATGATTTAGAATATGGGTAATAATTTGTGTCACTATTTAATTTGAAATGTGCAACTTCATAATTTTTATAAAATCCTTCCTTATTAACTGATGTTGAACTTCCTCCCGATTGTTCATAACTAAATGTCACTTCACCCGAATGTGGGTCTTCAATCAAACTTGTTAAATATGGTGACATTGGTGTTGTACCAACTATTCCATAATTTTCACGAATCTTTAGAAACAAAAAATTGTCACCAAATTTGTGCATATCTCTTATCCATCCGAAGGCATTTTGGTCAATATTTAACACATCATAAAACAAATTTTCAAGTTGTATTTTTAAACTCTCATCATTTGTTCTAATTTTTAAAATATTTCCTTCCGTATTTGATAATGTTGAAAGCGAAGCTATTACATCTAACGCAGATGAAACAATTGCGTCATTGTCCATCATTTCATATTCTGAATACAATTGACTTCGTAAGATTCCTTGTTGAAATCCTGCCAAACCTGCACCAAATGCACCAACAATATTGTTAGAACCTTGATAGAGACGTGCAAATCTGTCAACGAAGTAATTTGTTTGTAAACCACCACTTTGTTGCACTCTATTGACATCAACGACTTTTAACGAATTTTTGCCCGTTTGGACAATAATTGAATCCGTTTTGAACAATCGTCCCAATCTTCCAAATAAACTTTTGTCAATCATTTGTATATTTTTGAAATATTTGTTTTATAAATTTGTTTAAGAAATTTTGTAAAAATAATTTGAACTATTTTCCCCAAATGTCATATCCTTCTAACCCATATTGGTTAATTATTCTCTGATTGTAACAATTGGCATTTGTAATCAAATTATTAAACTCATTATTTCTATATATAGCAATATTTGAAACTAATTGTTTTGACATTGCAACAGACTTTGATGCAAACATTAGGGCAGTTTCTCGCAAATAACAAGCAATTGCCAAAGGCATGATTAAATCGTCATGGCTTCCTCTTGATGCTTGTGCCTTACCATTGAGCCAAACGAATGTTTTAAGTTCGTGCAAAGTTCGTGACGAACGAATTGTGATAGATTTGTTAATTAGGCACTCTTGAAATTTGGCTATCAATTTTGGACGAGTCGATGAATTATTGGAAAATCCTGTCTTTAAATTTGAGTCAAATGAATAATTATTAATAAATTGATTCATATCGTGCATATCAACCGATTTGTTTGTCTTAAATAAATTTGGATATTCCATCATTTCTAACTCTAAACACGTTGCATCCCCAATCCCAGTATTTTCTACAACCAATATCGCATTATTAAATTGTATTCCTATTAATTTACCTTTTATAGCCAGTCCCTTTGGGTCAAGTTGACCTTGATATTCATAGACCTGTTCAAATGTATCTAAATCCAAAACTTGAATACTTGAATCATCTCCTCCCGAACCCATTGCTGTGTCAAGAACCGCTATATAATTTTTTGAATAATCTGGAACGCTCCAATACCATTCTTCATGTAATTCACCTGATGTGTATAACGGTTTTATTACAGTAGATTTTTCTATATATTCGATAACTTCATCATCAAATACAGATGAGCCTATTTGACTAAAAATGGCATCATATTCTTGTTTTGCCAATTTAACTCCTAAATCTCTATCTTGTTGGTCACGCCATGCTTGATTACGTGTTGGTAATAAATCCCATGTCAATTTTATTGGCACAAATCCATTTTTACCATTAATAGCATCGCTCCATAAATCAAAAAAACATCCAGACGATACGGCAGGTGTTGACAACATTACTATACGCCCACCAGTTGATATTGAGGGCATAATAGATGTATATAATAATTGAAGGTCATCTACGAATGCGGCTTCGTCAACGACTATTAAATTTGCGGAAATGCCTCTACCTTCATCGCTACTTGATGAAAACGCTTTTGCGATAGAACCATTTGGTAATCTTATTTCAAGTTTATTGTCAACTTTTAGTTCTTCTTTACCTTTTAGCCATGTTGGCAATCCATTATAAATTAATTTAATTTTATCAATAAGTTCAATTGCACTTTTTTGTTTGTTTGCGAAAATTGATACTCGATACCCATCTTGGAACAGCATATGCCACACGGCAAGCAAACTTAAAATTGTCGAAATCCCAAGCTGACGTGATTTTAAAATTATTGCTTTGTCATTTTTTGATAAAATAGATAATGTTGATATTTGAAATGGATATAAATCTAATTTTATTTTACCGTGCTGTAAAGTTTGTATGTCGCAATAATTTTTTGACATATATGTTATATCATTATAGCATTTTATATACTCATCTTCAAGAAATTTCCGTTCTTCTTTACTTAATCCCATATGCTATTTAATTTGTGAAAGTTGTAATTGTTTATCTTTTAACTGTTGCTGTAAATCTCTAATTTCTGCTTGTATAGATGCTCTACGAGTTTGTTTAGCTTGATTTGACAATACTCCATCCAACTCATTTATTAAAATTTCATTGATAATATTTTTTAATTCGGATTTTTTCATTACGTTTTTAATATAAATATGAATAACATTCAATTATCGTAAACAAAAAAAAAATCGTAACAAATTATGTTACGATTTTTTATAAATTATTATCAATTCATTATATTAATTCGGAAAAACATTCAGTCATTCCCCCAAATGATATATTTGGTACATATTTATATAATTTATTTTTTCTATGCAATTCATCCTCTAATTCAGACATCACTTTGGATTCTCCTTCAAATAATTTCAAAACTTCATATTTATATGGCATCGCAGTTTTATTGGAAAATCTTTGATGTATGGTTTTAAATGTTTTACCAATTTTATAGAAATTTTCATAATCATTCCAACATTTTATAATATAAACTTTATATGATTCAAATTTTTTACTATTTTCACCATATGTTTTCCATTGACTATGTTTGTACTTATTGAGTCCATTTTGTCGTAACTCATTTCCACAAATTCGACAACCCGACCCATTTAGATGTGTATTAGCCCTCATACTAAAAATTCCATGCACTTTACATATTATATCAACTTTTTTATCAGCAGTTGTGTAAATAACATTTTCATATGAATACCTATTTCCATGTTTTAATATAGCATTTTCTATAAATTTTTCGGTATTCGATTTAGCCTTAGATGGACAATATGGGCATACCGACCATTGTAAGTGATTTCGAGCCGATTGGAAAAAAATTCCATGCTTAGGACAAATTATATTAACATAAGTTGAACTATTCACATACTCAACCAAACTATAATCATATTTACCTTGATGCTTTTCATTAGCACGTTTGATAAATTCGTCTTTACCAAGTGAACGATTTTTGATTTGATTTATTCGTCCACAATCTTTACATCCTCCTACATAATGTGAATCAGGACGTTGTTCAAAAAATTTTTGACAACTGTTACAAAATATTTTAACTTTGGTTCTATAATTGATATATACAGTTTCTGAATAATCATATTTATCTTCTCCATGAATTAGTTTAACTTTTTCTATAAATTCCTCAGTAGTAACTCTTTTATACATATATTTCAATTAATGTTTATTATAAATATCAAATTTTTGTCACAAAACCTGTCACAAATAATTATTTGTGAAAAACTATGCAACTATTTTTCACAAACTTTTTGTAACAAATCCTTCTCAAATTATCAAACCAATGTATCAGAAAATTAGTTCAATTTGTTCCAAATTGTTTGTTCCAAATTGTTTGTTCCAAATTGTTTGTTCCAAATTGTTTGTTCCAAAT
>ERZ650310.24-NODE-24-length-41496-cov-13.521802_pt1 | contig 41496 bp, 54 predicted proteins | sample MGYA00376246_ERZ650310 | MGnify/ENA primary metagenome ERZ650310 (study PRJEB26733, sample SAMN07839286) | wastewater metagenome | biome: small river; feature: stream; material: water | place: USA: North Carolina | collected 2016-03-01 ...
AAAGTTATATAAGTTCTTACAGTAATAACACGTTAAGTAAATGATAATATATATGAATATAAATAATAACTTAAATAAATAAATTATGACTTTAACAGAACAACAAGTTTTTATGCTAATTAATTTAGTTCAAGAAGAAATTTTTAGACAACAAGACCCTAATATAATGCCAGAGTTAGGATTTAATTTTGATGACTTTTATGCTTTAGAAACAGAACTATTTGCTTATCAAACAGAAAACTTTTAAATAAAAAAAATGCTATACATTTTCTTACAGTCTTAGCACGATCAGAAAATGATAATATATATGAATCAAATAATAATAATTAAATAAATTAAATCAAATGAAAAATCAAGTAAAAGAAGTTGAAGTAGTTGTAAAAACTAACAAAGAATTATTAACTGAAGCAATAGCTAAATTAAGTCCAGAAGATTTAGCATTGATATATCCTAAGATTGAAAGAGCTAACTTTGTAGTAAGAAAGTCTTGGCTAGGTCGTAATCAAATTATAAGCTTTGTTAATAACAAAAATCAAAGAATAACTTATAACCACGATGAAGTATTAAAAGTTATGTTGCCTAAACTATCTATAATGCCTTGTTGGATTAAAAGAGAGTACTGGTCACAATCAACTGATATGCCTAGTAATGTTAGACATCTGGCTACTGTTGAAGTTCTAGAGCCTACTGAAAAGTAGGTTTTAGATAACAACAAAAATGCTATACACTTTCTTACAAAGTGAATACGACCGATCAATGATAATATAAATGTAACAAATAACAAATACTATGAAAAAGATTTTTGAAGTTGAAATAAAAGAAATATCAACAAGATATATACAGGTAGAAGCTAACGATGCTGATGAAGCCAGCAATATTATTATAGCTAAATGGCATGACAATACCAAAATTAAAGGTTATGATAAATTTTTTGATTGTGAAATAGAAACTATAAAAGAAATAATATAATATAAATGTAAAACAAACAAAATGACAGATCAAGAATTAGAATTACTATTAGCTGAAGAAGAAGTATACATACAAACACATAGAGAATCATTAACACAAAAACAATTAAATACTATATAATATGAGTTTAACTAAAAACACTGCTACAAACGCAGCCGAACTGTACAAATTACTAACCAACGCGGATGCTATACAACATCCTAGCTTCTGGCCTAACCCGAGTTTCAATAAGACTGAACTGCTGTTGAATCCAGCCAGTAAAACCATGACTGTATACGAACGTGATGGATCTGATTACACGATCAATATCGCTAACATCCAAAACATTGTAACATATGAATAGAATTGTAGTAATACTTGGAATTGGTCTTTTAATCGCAACGGATACGTACTACACGATCGATCAGACGCCTGCAAAAGATATTGTAATTGTATGGAGTGATCAAAACAATCCTCCTGTACCTGGATTCGAGCAACACGTAGATATGTATTACTCAACACATCGAGATACTATCTATATGGAACGATCTTATGGCCCAAGTGCTGAATAAAAATGCGACGTTAGCCTACTATTTATTAGCTTAATGAGCTAATGTCACACTTTTTCAAAGTGTTCCATGAGCCACCCTTCGGGGTGTATAGCATACAGTACAAATACGATCATTTTTTGATAATAATTATGTAGCCTGACCCTGAAATAAAGTCGGAAGAGTAGACTCCGTCCTACATTATATCCAAATACCCGTTTTTCGATCCATTTTACCATAATTTCGTGTATAGCAAACCCTTACAAGACAAACACGGCCATTAAATGATAATATATATGAATCAAAACAATAATAACTATGAACTTAACCCTAACTAATTACCAAGTCGCCCTAATTCAAGAGTTGATTTATAATGAAATCGATCGTTGTGGCGGAATTGAGTATATTTCCGAAGATGTAAAAGCAATACTAACCGAAATTAGAGAGAAAAAGGTCCAAAAGGCTAGCGAATAAAGGAGTTCTCTATAATACCTGTATAACTTTAAATTCATACAAATAATGTTCAACCTCTTTACAATAACAATACGATGTTGAAATGATAATATAAGTGTAACAAAAGCAAACTAAAACAGATAATTATGGTGAAGTATTCTAGTACAATTAGAGTGGTATTATTAAAAGTAAAAAAAGAGTTCTTAATTCAAGCGAAATACGCGGCTATTGCCTTAAGAAGTTAGTATAAACAAATAAAAAATAAATAAAATATGGAAAGTGATTGTTGTGGAGCATATACTAATATGCCAGAGTATGGATTATGCCCTGAATGTATGGAGCATTGTGACTTCAATGAAGTAGATGAAGATGAATATTAAATAAAGTAAATTATGAAATATCAAGTAAGAGTTATTGAAGTATTAAGTAAAATTGTAGAAGTTGAAGCGGCTAATGAATACGATGCTTTAGACTTAGCAGAAAGTTTATATTGTGACGAGTCTATAGTATTAGATTCTGAGGATTTTGATTATGTAGATTATATAATAAATAAAGATTAAATTATGATAGGTGACTACGAAATTATAGAGTATATTAATCCGTGTTTTCCGGATAAGCAAATGTACAAATGTAAAATTGGTGATGAGATATACCATACTGATGACTATGCTAAAATGGTAGACTCTATAATTTATCACCAATCTAATAAAGAATATTATGAAGAATGCAAACGTGTAGAAGCAATAGCAATGGCTAGTTTTATGGCGGATGTAAAGATTAAAGATTAACTTACAATAACAATACGACTTATAATTGATAATATAAATGTAACTAATAAAAAATAAACTATGACAAATTCCATTAAATTTTTAAAGAACAATCTAATAAAATTAAACGGTGTGCTATACACGCCTTATACCGTCGGTGATCTACCGCCAAGCTTTGGTTTCATTTACGATGCTAACAAAGAAACTGAAGGTGTTTCAGAATTCTTTAATATAAAAGGTTTAACCTATATAATCAAGAAGTAATATGATAGTAATAGCGAGTAACATGAAAGAAGCGTGCCAATATCTTGAAGAAAAGAAAGCACGTAATAGGGCAAACCGTATAAATGCGGTAAATACTGACGGCTTGTGTAAAAGTTTTACTAGCGAAGATTATAAGCAAGTAAAAACTAAAATGAAGGGTGCTGCAAATCGTAAGGCCAAAACCTTTAGCGTAACTAAATATTGGAATCATAACAATTTAAGTTTAAAACAAATTAAAGAAAACTACTAATATGCTAGATAATTTAAAGAAATGGTATTATAGAACATGGAGTAACTGGGAATTTGAATATGAAGCAACATGGACTTACCCTGAATCCGTAATATTAAAACGGACTTCTAATGATGGATTAATAGAGTATAAAAAAATATATAAAAAGTAATATGAAAAAGTTAAACGGATTTGAAAGTATGTTGGTTATTCAAGGCTTAGGAGCTATGCGTGAATCAATGAGAAATGAAATTATAGAGATTGAGGCTAAGGGTCGTAATGCTATCATGACAACGGGGTATGTTGATATGATTATTGACGAAGCTATTGAAAAAATTAAATTATTAACATTAAAACAAAAGTAATGAAAGAGGAGTATATTAAAATGCGGAACAGTGGTGTAGTGAATTGGCAGTTGCTATACACATATGCCACCGAGCATGGTATGACTTTAGACCCTCAAGCTTTTGTTCAAGGCGTGCAATTTGTGGACGTGAACCAAGTAATTGATCAAATAGACCATGAATATGAATTGACGATATTATATGACAAACAAGGTAAATTCATAAAAATAGTAGAATAATTTACAGTCTAAATACGATTCAAAATTGATAATATAAGTGTAACAAATAAAAAATATATAATATGAGTGTAATTAAATTATTAGCGGAACTTGAGGCAAACTTTGGATTAGATGGTTTCTATGCTATAAGTGTTTGGCCTGAATTAAAAGAAGTAACCTTACAAGGTAAATTTACTGACGACAATATAAAAGTTGCTAAAGCAATGAATATTGAATTAAAATATGAAGATGGATATATCAGAGGAAGATCTGAAGATGGTATTGTAAAAATAACCTTAGCAACAAGTAACTAATTATGACAAAAGAAAAACTAGCACATCAAGAAGCAATAGCATTTGAAGTATGGATGCGTGAAACAGTGAGAACAATACATTATGCTGATGACCGTCAAATGTCTGAAGCATATAACAAAGTAATTAATAATTATTTAGAAATAAAAATATATGAGAATTCTGAACGAAAAAGAAACGGAACTAATTAAATTAGCCATACAAGAAGGATTAATTGAAACGCAAAGTAAATTATGGATTGATTTTAAAGTAGGCAATGATTCTTTAACAGTACATCAAGACTACCGCTTAAGCCAAATAACCGAATTGCTATACACACTTTTCTGCGAAGTCGTTGAGCAAGACGGTGTCTTACAGTCTAAATACGAACAACAAACGATAATATAAATGTAACCAATAAAATTTAATAAAATGCAAGAAATAAATGACCTATTTGATCAAGAAATTACAAAAACTGTAGATGCTTACCCAAGTATCTTTAGTAAAGATGATGTTGTTAACTTACTAAGCGTACTACGCACTGCGGTATTGTACGAAGTTACAAAATTAAAACCTACAAATTCTATATCCGAAATGGATTTTCAAGAATTTAGTTGTGATGTAACTAGTAAGCTTGAACGTGCATTAAACAATGGTACAATTGATTTATTTGATTATTCAAGCGCGGAATTTAGCATTAATTATCATAATACTATTGAAGTTGAAAACATTGATTTTAATTCTGATTCAGTAACTGAAGAATTAGCTAATATATTATTAGATGAATTCCAAATTAAATTTGGTAAATTTATTAACCATGAAATTGAATAATAATGACAGCAAAAAAAATTATAAACTATATAAAAAAAGACCTTGGCAAGGAACCAAGGCATAATTGTGAGGCGTTAGCAAAAGCAATAACAAAGGTCGCTAAAATATTTAAAGAAAGTGAACAAGAATTAATGTATTTATTATTAGAAAATAAACCTATTAATGGGTCTTATACACATAGTTATGGCTTTCATACGACACACGGTAGAAATCTTATAGACAATATGAAAGCATATTATTATAAATATAATTAGTCTTACAATCAAAACACGATTAACAATTGATAATATAATAAACAAATAAACAATATGAACTTAAGCAATTTAAAACAAGAATTATTACAAAATAATGGTTTCTCTTATAATATTAATACAGGAGAATTTAATCCAAACTATGGATACTTTGTATCTATTCGCGGATTTGAAGAAGCTTTTGATAAATCTGAATTTGATGATGCAGATATTAAGCGGTATCTTGCTATACACTCTGAACAATTTGCTGACCACGATAAATGGTTAGGCGGTTGGGTTGAAAATGGTAAAGTTTACTTAGATGTAAGTTTAAAAACTGAATTCCTAGAACGAGCAGTATATCTTGGTATAATTAATAATCAAAAAGCAATATACGATGCTTATAAATGTAAAGTAATTAACCTACCAAGTCCACAAAGATCAGGTACAGAATCACAGCAAAGATTTTATGCACAATATAAAGCGTTGGAAATAGTAAACAAGTATAATGAATCATTAAAAGATTTGAATCAATAAAAACGGGGGTGAATGGCTTTGACAAAGTATGAATAATTAATGCAATCAGCCAGAGAGATAACTGTAAACTAAGGTGAATTTAATAAATGACAACAAAGTAATTTCGTTAAACACTAACCAAGTTAGTGCTAACATGAGCAAAGTTTTTTCATTAATAGGTTCTGATACAATTGTAGGCGTAGCCGCATAATATCAATTAGATTTCTCTATTAGATTAAATAGAGTGGTGGAATGTTGACTAATCAGTCAACCCTAAAAGCTGTATAAATTGCATTAACTAAAATATTTTGGACCCGGGTTCGAAACCCGGCACCTCCACTATTTTGTTTGGGCTTACTTTTCATAATCCTTATAAACCTTATAATGTAGGCCGTTGTTATGCTATATCGCGTAAGTTCAAGCAAAATGAATTTCAACCTTTTTTCCGCGATAAATAACAATATAGGTGACTAATAGGAAAGACTATTAAAATGTCTTATAGTGTAATGGTAACACTAGTCACTTTGACTGACTCATTTTAGGTTCGAATCCTGGTAAGACAACGATGTTGAGTAGCGCTCAACTGAACTGAAGAGGCACGGGGGAACTTCAGCAAGATTGACAAAAAACCCGTACACGGGAAGTATAGGAGTCAGGTTTATCTAGCTCGCCTTGGACGCGAGATCACGCGGGTTCGAATCCCGCCTTCCCGACTAACAATTAAATTAAATAACTATGGCAAATGTAAACTTAGTGGAAACACTAACAGTTGATAGTAGCGCAATTAGAGAAGTCGCTTATTATCCAGATGTTGAACGATTATTCGTTGAATTCAAAAATGGTAAAGAGTATGAATACATTAATGTACCTGCTCACGTAATGAATGGCCTTAGGGATGCACCATCTAAAGGCAAATTCCTAAACAAATATGTATTAGCTTTCTACAGATTTAGGAAAGCATAGTTGCTATACACAGTTGTCCTGCTGATCCGCGCGGTAAAGTAGTGTAGAGGCTGTGTTATTTAACCACTTGAGATGAACAACGCGCCTAAGTTAACTAGGTAATACAGCGGGCAGGCATTAACCTGGGAGCAAGTGGTTGTTGGTCGCACTCACCTTATTGTGCAATTGCTGGTTGGTGTAATGGTAACATGGGCGGCTTATGCTACCTAGATAAGGGTTCGAATCCCTTACCAGCAACTAAATTAAAAACGTACAGTCTAAATACGATCCAACAATGATAATATAATTGTAAAACAAACAATATGAAAGAATTAACAATTAAACAATTAGCGGAAGTAAATAATAACTTAGATAATTACTTTGCATTAGCTACTGATAAAGACATTGATAATGGCATTGCATGGTATAAACAAGCACATTATATTTGTAAAGATCTTGCTAAGCAATATAATACTAAATTAGAAACCGTAGCAAGTATAATAAGTGCTTTATCTCCTCGGAATAAATGGCCACAAAATATTAAAGATACTGTAACAGTATTGGATGCCATATATAATGGTTTGGCTCCCGAGGAAATTAAAGTATGTACTTTTCATAAAAATAAAAATAAAGCTTTTTTATTGGGTAAAGAACAAACTAAAATTACTGATAAAAGTTTAAAAACATTTAGTTTTGTAAATAATATCGCTAATCTTGACAATGCTTATATTACTATTGATGTGTGGCATTTACGTGCTTGTTTTGGTAAAACTATAAAAACTACACCAAATAGAAAAGCATACGATCAAATCAGAAGATTAACCATTGCAAAAGCAGAGCAAAAAGGATTAAAAGGTTATGAGTACCAAGCAATAGTATGGAATGCAGTAAAAAACAATTTTTAATATGATAGAAAAAGTAAAAAAAGCAGCACAAGAAAAAATAGAAGCAACTTTATTTGTTGCTACAATAGAAGCGGGCAGTCCTGAATTATATTGGAAATTAGAGGAAGAACGGCAATTGGAATTAAACAAACGAGATCAATTTGAAGTTGAAGTATGGAGTTATATATTAAGTTTAATAGAAAAAGACAATAAATTATGAAAAAAGAGCCTAAAAAAGAGTGTATAATAACAAAAATTATGCAAATGGATGCTAAAATGGCTTATGACTCACTACCTAAACAAGAATTACCAATAATAAATGGTAGTTATGGTTGCACTATTGAAACTAAAAGACAAGAAACACTTAAAGAAATTGCTGAAAGATTATATCCAAATAGAGAATTTTTTTTAACTAGATTTCAAGATATTGAAAGAAAAGCATTTATTAAAGGTTATAAACTTGCACAAGAAAAAAGTTATAGTGAGAAAAAAGTTTTTAATATATGCAGTGAATTATCTAGTTATTTTATAAGTGGAGATAATTTTGATTTAAAAGAATGGTTTGATAAGATAAAAAAGAAATAAGATTATGAAAATATGGCATATATCAGATACGCACACGTATCATGACTTACTAACTATTCCTAATGGAATTGATTTAGTAATACATTCAGGTGATTGTAGCAATCCTTGGGATTCATACAATAATGAACCAGAAGTTAGAAACTTTATTGATTGGTATAAAAAGTTACCTATTAAGTATAAAGTATATGTAGCTGGCAATCACGATACTAGCATTGAAAAAAGATTAGTAACTAAAAAAGATTTTGAAGATAACGGCATTATATATTTAGAAAATGAATATGTAACTATTGAAGACATTAAAATATTCGGATCGCCACATACACCACAATTTGGCAACTGGGCATTTATGAAAGATCGCAATAAACTTGAAAGATTCTGGAAACTTGCTATACACGAACCTTGCGATATAATTGTTGTTCACGGACCGCCTAAAGGTATCTTAGATAAGTCTTATGATCGAGATAACAATATGGAATCTTGCGGCGATAAATCTTTATTAAATTTAGTATTAGACATGCAACCCCAATATATGTTGTTTGGCCATATACATAACTGTAAAGATATTATTAATGCAGGAGTATTAAAACTAAGTGCCTATGATACTTGGTTTAGTAATGGCTCAGTAGTAACTGATGGTAAGTTTGGGAAATTAACAAGTAATGGCAATATATTAGAAATATGAAACCAATTTATAAATTTAATAATGGTAATGGAGCAATGCTTTGTAATAAATGTAGAACTATAATTTCTACAGGTCCTAAAACGGATAAGTTGCATTGTGATAAATGTAAAAGCGAATTACTTAATAAGGTTTACAATCAAAATACGAATAACAATTGATAATATTAATATAAAAAAACAATATGACAGACGAAGAAATTGAAAGAATAGCTGAATTAATATTTCAAAAGTTATTAACTAAGCAAGAAGAATTAGAACAATCCTTTGATGAACAAATATATCAAAGCAACGGTTTAAATCCAGCAGTGAATATAGCTGTACAAATAGCATTAGCTAATGAAACATTAACAGCATTAATAGAAGAAGAAAACTATGAGGAAGCAGCAAAAGTAAAAAAAGATATAACATTGTTGCAAAATAAATTAAAAAAACTAAATAATTAGTAGAGTCAAAATGTGACGTCAGCTAATTAATATAATAAAATAGTAAGCTAATGTCATATATAGAACGTAACTTAGAATTTTTAAATAAAAGAAGAGTGATATACAGACGAGCACCGATTAATGATAAACCTACCTTTGAATTTGAATGGGGTAACTTCTATGAAAATGGTACAAATGAATGTTATGAACTATTTAGAAGTAAAGCAAAGATAACTACTTATAAAGCTTTAAAATGGCATTTATATGTTCTATGGTATTTGAATCCTAGTATGGATCAAAATGAATTAGAAAAGATAGCAAGATTTATTTGTAATAAAAATAATGGGTTTATTACATTTAATGTTAGCGAACAATTGTTACAAAGTATGATGTATGATGTGTCTTTGCAAGATCTTGAAACCCCTCCATATAACAAGCATCGTAAAATTATATTTAAAGACAATAGCGGTTTAAGTCTTACTGAAAAGTTATCCATTGTAGGTAAAATGATTGGTAAAACAAAGAAGGTTAATGAATCTGATATTTATGAAGCAATGCTATACACAAATGATCTTGGTAAAAAAATTACTATTAAAGGTTTAGCTGATCATTTTGATTGTACCACTAGAACCATTCATCGTAATATGAGTAATGAACTTAAAAAAGAAAAAGAACTATTAAATAAAGCATTATGAAACGGTTTATTATATTCTTTGTAACTTGGTTTGCCAGTAATCTTGCAATACCATTTTGGGTTATTGGGCATGTCCATTTAACTATAAATATATATAAAGATATATATGAAATTATTGCTTCATTTTGGATGAATATATTGGTAGCAATAGGATTTTATATAGAATGGAAAGATTATAATCTTACAAATAAAACACGAATGTTAAATGATAATATTAATATAAAAAACAAACTATGAATATATTTTATTTAGATCGAGATCCAGCAATTGCAGCAAAACAACACTATAATAAACATGTAGTTAAGATGGTGCTCGAAGCAGCCCAATTATTAAGTACTGCTCATCATTTAGAAGGTAATCCTGAAGATGTACCTTATAAGAAAACACATATGAATCACCCTTCTGCAGTATGGGTTAGATCATCAAAAGCAAATTATTTATGGTGTTATAATTATATGATGGAACTGGGCAAAGAATATACACGACGTTATGGCAGAAATCATTTAACAATATTAAAATGTGAATTTGTTTTAAATAAAATACCAAATGGTATAACTAATACAGAATTTACAGATCCACCTCAATGTATGCCTGATGAATATAAAGATGCAGATGCTGTTAAAGGTTATTGGAATTATTATATTAATGGTAAATCACATTTAAAAGATAAATAATGAAAGAAATAGATGAAACAAAAATAACAAGAGTAGAAGTAATCAATCATGCTAGCAATGAATATGCTATTGGTAGATTGTTAACATTATATGAAGAACTTGGCGATTTTAATACTGTAGAGCTATCTATCCAAGATGGAGGCAGAACCCTTAAAATATTTTTACAATAATGAAAAGTTATAATATACAAAATTACATAAGATATAAAGAAGATATTAAGCAAACTAATAAAGATAGTATGCAAAATGATTTTCAATCTTACAATAGAGATAAATTGATTGCTAAATTTCTACCACTTGTAGAGAATATTGCAAAGAAGTTTTCAACTACATCACAGGCTTGTGGTGTATTAGATATTACAGATCTTATTCAAGCAGGATCTATTGGTTTAATACAAGCAATTGATAAAATTGAATGGGATCAAATTAATACTTCTAATGATAAAGAAAAAACAATTAAAGCGTTTGTATCAAAAAGAATTAAAGGCTCAATTAGACGTGCAATAGACATCAATAGGGGCGCTATTAAACTTCCAGAACATAAGTTAATTGAAATTAGAAAGAATAATACTAAAGACCATGAACTAGTTGCAATGTTTTTTAATTCAATATTCTTAAGCATTGACGAACAGTTGGACAATGATGATGAAAATATGTTGTACCAAATACCTGATTTATCCGAAGATTATAATATTACATTTATGAATGTATACCTAACAAGTTTATTAAAGAAACATTTAGATGAACGTGAATTTGATGTATTAAGATTAAGTTATGGATTAGATTGTGACAAACATTCAGCAAATGAAATCGCAGACTATCTTGGTATTGAGGGAGCAAGTGCTTATGTTAGAGTTTCAGAAATTAAAAAGCAAGCTGTACAGAAGTTAATTGACAATGTTGATCCCTCTCAAGTCCTTGATTACCTATAGGTTAAAAGTAAATTAAATACAAAATACGTAATTATATTAATATAAAAGTTAAACAATTAAATCAAATTATATGGCAGAAAAAAAAGAAGAAAAAGTTTTAGAAAGAGATTTCACACTTAATGAAAAATTAGCAATAATACAAACTGAGTTTAAATCTAAAAAATCTAGGTTCAATTCATTTGGAAAATACAACTTTAGATCAGCAGAGGATATATTAGAAGCAACCAAACCATTTTTATTACGATTAGGAGTAACTGTTACTGTTAATGAAGAGATGGTGCAATTACATACAGCGCAATTTCCAGTAATAAAATCTATTGCAACTATTGCAGACAAATCCGGAACCATAAAAGCTACAGCAATTGTAGGAGTTGATCTTGATCAGAAAGGTATGCAAATGCCTCAGAAGTTTGGATCAGCATCTAGTTATGGTAAAAAGTACGCGTTAGGTAATCTGTTTTTAATTGATGACACTCAAGATGCAGATCATGGTAAAGCAGAACCAGAAGTTAAGAAGTCTGCATTAACTACAAGTGATCCGGCATTTGAAAAAGCAAAAGACTTTGTAGCAAAAGGCGGATCTATCGATACAATTAAAAAGAAGTACGCGTTAGACGCTGAGGCTTCTAAAATATTAGAATCATTATAATATGACAAAAGAAGAAATCCTAGAGAAGTTAAAAGATGATCAAGAATATTATGGGCAGTTTGGCCGAAACTTCTTAAGCAACTCAAACATATCTGCATTACTTACTAATCCTTTATTATTGTATGAACCTCAACCTCCGAATCCAAACTTTGTTATTGGCGGTTATTTTCATACAGCAATCTTGGAACCTGATAAGTTAGATAAGTACAAGATTATTAAAGCAACAACCAGGAATACCAATGTGTATAAAGAATTATCTGGCGGTGAAATCTGTTTACTACAACATGAAGCAGATAAGATAGAATTAATGAAGGATACAATGTTAGCCAATAACATTTGTAAAGATCTAATACGAGGATTTAATGTTGAATATGAAAAACCTGGTATTACAGAATTATTTAACGTGATGTGGAAAGGTAAAGCAGATATTGTTAATCATGATGAAGGTCTTATTATAGATCTTAAAACAACTGCTAACATAGCAGACTTTGGTTATTCAGCACGAAAATATAATTATGATAGTCAAGCATACATTTACAAAAATCTATTTGGATATGATCTTATTTTCATTGCAATAGATAAAGGCACAAATCAAATTGGTATATTTGATTGCTCAGATAAGTTCTTACAAGCAGGTGAAGACAAAGTAAAAAGAGCTGCCGAAGCATATGAGTTATTTTATAAAACCGAGGACTTTGATCCTCAGCAATTTCTCGTAACTAAAACGTTATAATACAATAAATAAATAATAATAACCTTACAAACAAACAAAAAAAATTATGGCTTCAATTATTAAATGTTCAATTAACTTAAATGAAATTCCTAAGCACAAAATCATTGACGGAAAGAAGGGAAAATACCTACCTATTACTATAACAATCAACGATGAGGTTGATCAGTTCGGTAATCAAGGACCAGTGATGGTTGAACAATCTAAAGAAGAAAGAGATTCAAAAGCTCAAAAAGTTTATCTTGGTAATGTAAAAGTTGTGTGGACAAATGGTCAAAATGTAAACGCAGCGCCTAGAACAGATGGGCAATCTGCACTGGCACCTGTCCAAAAATCCGCAGCCGCAGATTATGATTTACCTTTTTAAATTATAATTGTACTTATAGTGCTTACCGTTAGATCAGCACGTAAGTCTTTTTTAGTTAGTTAAACCCCACAAGTTGGGGTTTTTCTATCTAGTATAATAAACATTTACAATCAAAATACGATTGTATTATGATAATATATATGTAACAATTAAATAAAATTAAATAAATGCAAACAACAGAGATAAACGGTTTCTTGATCGATCAATTCAATCAGCACAAACTTGAGGAAGGTAAAAGCCAAGGAACATGTCCTCTATGTTCTGCTGATAGAGAAGCATCACATAAAAAAGCAAAGTGCGCTTCTTATGATTGGGATAGAGGAATAGGTACTTGCCATAACTGTAATAAGACTTTTCAATTACATACTTACAAAAGAAAAGGTAAATCTGAAAAAGTATACGTCAAGCCAGAGCAAATTGCTATACACGATCCTGTAGGTTCAAAAGTTGTTGAATGGTTTAAAGGTCGTGGAATTTCAGAGCAAACATTGAATGATCTTGGCATTACAGAAGGATCTGAGTTTATGCCTCAAACTAGTAAAACAGAAAATGTTATTAAGTTCAATTACTTTATGGGTGATCAACTTATTAATGTTAAATACAGAGATGGTCGTAAAAACTTTAAGTTATATAAAGGCGCTGAAAAAGTATTCTATAATATTAATAGTATTGTAGGCTTTGAATACTGTATTATTGTTGAAGGCGAAATGGACGTGTTGGCATTGCACGAGGCAGGTATAACAAACGTTGTGTCAGTACCTAATGGAGCAACTCTGAATAGTAACAATCTAGATTACTTAGATAGTTGTATTGATTACTTTGATGACAAAGAAAAGATTATTCTGGCAGTAGATTCAGATGACGCAGGCCAAGCATTGCAGCAAGAATTTATTAGAAGATTAGGATCGGAAGTTTGTTACTTAGCATCGTTTGAAGATTGTAAAGATGCTAATGAATATTTATTAAAATACGGTCCAGAAGCATTATCAAGTAGAATTGCAAATGCAAAACCTGTACCTCTGGAAAATGTTATAACCTTTAAAGATATTGAAGATGAAATTACAGACTTTGTACAAAACGGTTTTAAACCAGGTTTCCAAGTGGGACTTCCTAATTTTGACGATATTTTTAGTACTTATACTGGGCAGTTTATTACTGTCACTGGTATTCCAAGTTCTGGAAAGTCTGATTTTGTTGATCAAATGGTTGTTGGATATAATGAAAAATATGGCTGGAAGACTGCGTATGCTTCTCCTGAAAACTCGCCGACTTATTTACATGCTCATAAGTTAATGCGTAAAGTATGGCAAGGTATGCCTGGAGTTGCAGATATTAAAACCGATCGCTGGAATCAAGTTGCTGATCATGTTAATAATAGTTTTTTCTTTATTGACATGGAGCGTTATACATTAGAAGCAGTGCTTAAAAAAGGAGCTGAACTAGTTAAACGTAAAGGAATCAAATGTTTAGTTATTGATCCATTTAATAAAGTAAGATCTAACGATGCCTCGGGTGATGTGAATGTTTATACTTTAGAATACTTAAGTCAAATAGAAGTTTTTGCTAAGAAGTATGATGTACTTGTAATGGTTGTCGCTCACCCTACTAAAATGTATAAAGACAAAGATGGCAATATTGAGGAGCCAACAATGTACAATATTAAAGGTGGTGGAGAATGGTATGATGCTTCTTATCATGGTTTATTAGTTCATAGAAACTATGCAGACAAAACTGTTAAAGTAAAAGTCCTTAAGGTTAAATTCCAAAATCTTGGAGAGAATGGAGCTGAAGCGCATTTTAAATGGTTACCAGACTCTGGTTGTTTTCAACCTCATGAACCATTAGTAAATGACTCTGATAAAATGCCTTGGGACTAATAATAATAAGTAAATAAATATATGAAACACAAAGTAAAAGCAATATCAAAAGAAGAAATATTAGCTAATAGAAGTAATGCTTATGAATTTCTTGATTTTGATAACCCAATAACTTGGAACAAACCAATAAAAATATATAAACTTAATTTTCTTCAAAAACTTTTAATTAAATTTAAAATAATAAAAGACCCAAGATATAATGGTAAAAAAATTAACGTATATTTAATTGATGAAATGAGGCAATGGGATTTTAAAAATAAAGGTAAATGGGAGGTTTAATAAATGGGTAGTGGATTTAGAAAAAAGAATCAAATAGATATGGGTTCTTATTTGCCAAATAAAAAAGAACAAGCTGCTTATTCTTGGTGTATTGACAATGGAATATATATAGCCCCTAAACCCTGCACAACTTCTACCTGGTACTTAACAGTTGAAATTAATAGAAATGAAAACATAGATCCAACCGCTTATAAAAAGGTTGAAATATGGAAACAATTATATCAATATTATATTTATTACTATGACAAATACGCAAAAGATAAGTAGATACGAAGATCAATATAAAAATATACTTGAAGATTGTATTTATGACAATGTTGAACGTAATGACCGTACTGGAGTTGGTTGTTATTCTACATTTAATGCAAACTTAAGTATAAGTTTACTAAATGGTTTCCCTTTATTAACTGGTAGAAAGATGTTTGAAAAAACATTTAAAACGGAGTTTGATTGGTTTATTAAAGGCGAAACTAATATACAAAGATTCAGGGATGCTGGTGTAAAGATATGGGATGCTTGGGCAGATAAGAATGGAGATTTAGGCCCTGTATATGGGCATCAAATGCGCAATTTTAATGATCAAAATATAGATCAGATGCAAATGCTTATTAAAAATTTAATTGCTGATCCAGATGGACGTAGACACATTATAAGTTTATGGAACCCTGCTCAATTAGATCAAATGCGATTGCCCCCTTGTTATTTGTATTTCCAATTCTTTACTAATGGTGAGCATCTTAATATGTTTGTTGTTCAAAGATCAGGTGATTTATTTTTAGGCATTCCTTATGATGTTGCTTTGTTTGCTCAAATACTTTTGTATGTTGCTGAATTAACAAGTTATATTGCGGATCAAATCGATATACAAATAGTCGATGCGCACATTTATAAAACCAGTTTGTCTGCTACTAAAGAATATATGCAACAAGAAACCTATTTATCTCCTGAATATGAATATAAAAATGGTCAATTATCTATTATTAATTATGAACACGGCCCAGTAATTTCAGCAAAAGTGGCCATTTAACTAACAATTATGGAAAACAATAAACAAATTTATTATATTTATCACGTTTTTGGGAAAAAGATAGGCGTTACACGTAATCTTAATAATAGAGTTACAATTGCTCAAGGTTATTATCCAAATGAATATGAAGTTTTAGAAACAAGTGAGGACATTGATTATATATCTGCACGAGAACTAGAGCTTCAACTTCTTTACGGATATAAAATAGATAGACAATCATATAAAAATTTAATCAATAAAACAAAAAATAAAATGGTATTAAATGTAACTGAACAAACAACAACTTTTCCTTGCCCTGTAAATAAACTTAAGGGTAATCTACTTAATAATTTAGGAATAAAGATTGAAACTGGATTTGGTAAGTATATACTTACAGAAGATTTAGCGTTATGGATAATTCAAAATGCAAATACTTCAATGTTTAATCCAGCAAGATCTTATGTTTATAATAAAGCATTAGACGAATATACTAAATCCTTAGGTAAAAAATCAATGGCAATTGAATATAAAAATCAACCAGAAGAAGTTAAGGTTGAAAATCTTAATACATTTGATCTTATTAGACAATGGGCAGACGAGCGAGGTATATATAAGAATGGCGATGCTAAAACACAGTTTATAAAACTCCAAGAAGAAACCGGCGAATTAGCAAGAGCAATATTAAAAAATGATCGAACAGAATTCATTGACGCAATTGGAGATACTGTTGTTGTATTAACTAATCTAGCTGCATTAGAAGGATTAAAAATTGAAGATTGCATTGCTTCAGCTTATGATGTAATCAAATCAAGACAAGGATCAATGAAAAACGGAACTTTTGTTAAAGAAATAACTACATTAATGAGAGACGCTGGATTAGAAGTAAAACAAACACTATAATATGAAAAAACAATTAATTGAATTTAGGGATCCTGTTGTGCAATCTGTAGTAAACAAGTTTGTAGACAGATCTGATATTGGTTTTGCAAAATATGGCAAAACATTACGTGATGATAAATCAGATTTGTTTACTTGGCTCAATCATGTTCAAGAAGAGTTGATGGATGCAACTTTATATATTCAAAGATTGAAAGAAGAGATTGGCAATCTTCGTGAAGAAAGATTACTTCGTGATGCTATACACGATCTTGATGTTATTGATCCTGAAATTGTTATTGTAAAAAAAAAAATGAAAAAGTCTTCGAAGACTGGGAGTGGTCGTGGTGATCATTATACATTTACAATAGATGAACCAAAATTTAAAGGTACAACAATTTCGCATACTGCTAATACTCACTTTGCATTTGGACATCCTCATGAAGAGAACTAGAAAAAAAGGACCCGTTGTATCTAAAAAAATAGTATATGACGGGATTTCTTTCGCCTCTGGCTTAGAAAAGTACATGTATAAAGCATTGCAAGACGCTGGAATACGATGCGAATATGAAAAATATACTTTTGAATTGCTGCCCTCATTTACTTTTGAAAATGATTGTTTTGAAAAGCAATCAAATGGCAAAGGTGATTTTATAAATAGAGGCAATAAAAAAGTTTTAAATTTAAAATATACACCAGATTTTTTTGGTTATGATTTTATAATTGAAACAAAGGGGAGAGCTAATGATTCTTTTCCTTTACGATGGAAGTTGTTTAAAAATTATTTAAAGCAACAAAATATAAAAACAACTTTATACAAACCCCAAAATCACAAAGATTGTGATATTACAATTGAATTAATTTTAAAAAACAGAAACAAATGACAAAAAAGAAACAAGTACTAGTTCCAGAGCCAGAAGAACAAAATGAAAAGTATTGGAGTATATCTGTAGGGTTTTATCCAGGGATATTATTTGGATTTAGAACATATGAGGAACCAACATTCGTAACGCATGTAATGTACTTGCCGTTCGTAGATTTTGCAATTGAAATAGATAGATAATATGGGAAAATTAATAGATCAACTCACAATAGAAACAGCGATGAATGGTTATCAAGTACGTTTAAAAGATTATCAACATAACGTAATAGTAAGACCAGTCCCTTATGTATTTGAAACCATGGAAACCTTATTAAAATTTATACAAACCAAATTAGAAGAAACAAATGAGTTTAACCTTAGATAAACAAATCTTATCCGATATAACCGTATATACAAAATACGCAAAGTATTTACCAAACAAGGAAAGAAGGGAAACCTGGGAAGAATTAGTAACACGTAATATGGAAATGCACGTTGCCAAATTTCCTAAAATGAAAGAATCAATTGAACAAATTTATGAAAACTTTGTCTTTAATAAAAAGGTTTTACCGTCAATGCGTAGTTTACAATTCGGCGGTAAAGCAATCGAGCTTAATAACGCAAGGATTTATAATTGTGCTTTCTTACCTGTGGATAGTATACATAGTTTTTCAGAAACAATGTTTTTATTACTCGGAGGTACTGGTGTCGGTTATTCCGTTCAACAACATCAAATTGAAAAATTACCTGAAATTAGAAAACCAAATTACGATCGCAAAAAAAGATATGTAGTTCAGGATTCTATTATTGGCTGGGCAGATGCAATTAAAACATTGTTCAAATCTTATACTGGTGGATTAACTTCTCATATAGAGTTTGATCTTTCAGATATTAGACAGAAAGGAGCATTGCTTGTAACTGCTGGAGGTAAAGCGCCAGGACCAGAACCATTAAGATTAGCATTGGTAAAAATCGAAGCAATTCTTCGAGAAAAAGAAGATAGATCTAAATTAACAGATATTGAATGTCACGATATTCAGTGTCATATCGCCGATGCTGTTTTAGCAGGTGGAATTAGACGTGCTGCAATGATCTCATTGTTTGATCTTGATAGTACTGCAATGTTAAATTGTAAAGCTGGTAATTGGTGGGAGAATAATCCGCAAAGAGGTAGAGCAAATAATTCAGTAGTATTATTAAGACATAAAATTGATAAGAAAACATTTGACAAGGTTTGGGAAAGAATCGAAGCCTCTGGTTCAGGTGAACCTGGAATATATCTTACCAATGATAAAGATTGGGGAACTAATCCTTGTTGTGAGATTGCTTTACGACCTTATCAATTCTGTAATTTAACAGAAATTAATATGTCGGATATTGAAAGTCAAGAGGATTTTAACGCTAGAGCATCAGCCGCATCATTTTTAGGCACGCTACAAGCGTCATATTCAGATTTTCATTACTTACGAGATATATGGAAAAAGAATACAGAAAAAGACGCATTATTAGGGGTATCAATGACTGGTATCGCATCAAAATCAAATTTAGAATTAGACTATGTACAAGCTTCTCAAATTGTTAAAGAAACAAATAACGTTATATCAGCTGCACTCGGAATCAATAAAGCAGCCAGAACCACCGCAGTTAAGCCAGCAGGAACTACTAGCCTTGTACTTGGCACTTCTAGCGGTATTCACGCTTGGCATAACGACTATTATATTCGCCGCATGCGTTTAGGTAAGAATGAAGCAATCTATTCTTATTTGGCAATTAATCACCCAGAATTACTTGAAGATGAATACTTTAATCCAACATTACAGTCAGTCATTTCTGTTCCTCAGAAGGCTCCAGAAGGAGCTATAACAAGATATGAATCTACATTAGATCTATTAGAAAGAGTTAAATTGATTTCTAAGGATTGGGTTAAAGAAGGTCACGTTAAGGGCAACAATACGCATAATGTTTCTTGTACTGTTTCTGTTAGAGATGATGAATGGAAAATTATTGGTGAATGGATGTGGGCAAATAAAGAATACTATAATGGCTTATCTGTATTACCGTATCATGGTGGAACTTACAAGCAAACTCCATTTGAAGATTGTACTGAAGAAGTTTATAATACTATGATGGCAACATTAAAAGATGTAGACTTATCAAAAGTAATTGAAATACAGGATAACACAAACTTTGCGGATTCTGCTGCTTGCGGAGGAGGTAACTGTGAGATTGTATAGTTACTTAGGAACCAATTGCTGGATTTACACATTATACATAAATAAAAAACAATATGAAAGAACAAACCTTAGTAGAAATGAAGAACAAGGTAGAAGCCTTGATCAGGGTACTGCAACAAGTAATGAATGAACAACAACATTTAACAACACTTGCTGCTGGAACTTTAGAAGCCGTTAAACTTATGCCTGGATATGGCGATGCTATTAATCAGCTAACTGAAAAGGCAAAAGAAGAAGTTGAAAAAAAGCTAGAAGTATAATTTAATTTAATGTAATTAAAAAAGGGGATCACGATTTATTTCGCGAATCCCCTTTTTCGGTTACAGGAACGGTTAGGTATGGTGCCTATTCATATTAGTTCCTTTTTTAATCTCCACCCATTTTTCTTTTTCTTCTTTTTATACGGGCTTCTCTTCTTATTTTAATCCTTTCTGAAATAGGTAAATTTTTAATTGAATCTTTTTTTCTTTCTCTTGTTTCTTTAGATTTTATTTTACCTTCCTCTTTTCTAAACTCTTTTGCTTTAGCTCTTATTTCTTCGTCGCCTTTTGTATCTTCTATACCTACTGAGTAAGGCGTAAATCCAACAGTTACCGCAACTCTTTGCCAAGCCTGATTTTGCGAATTTAATGCTTGAGATACATTCTCAATTTTATTTACTAAACGATCTATTGGTAAGTTTGTTCCCGCTTCTACAAGTTTCCCGGTTACGCTATACATAGGCCCTAAATGAACTCGACCATCTTGCATTACTCCCCATCCTCTTTCAGCTATAAGGTCTTTTTCAAACTTAGTTTGCTGAAGCCCGGTATATACTTTTCTAAGCTTAGATCCAATCGGAGGTGATATATTAGCACCCTCCAACATAACTTTTGCATAGTCAGCTTTAAAGTTTTTATCTTTTTCGTCAAGATATTTTTTAATCATATTTTTTAATACGGAAACAACTCCACCAGCAAAACCTGCTCCTCTAAGTACTGTATCTAATACACCATTAGCTACCTCCGTTAGCTTATCATTAGTTGTTTTCTTTTTTGCTTTTTCTTTTTCCGTATCTAATTCTTCATCATCATCAGCAAATGCAACTGCAAATAATCCTTGTTGCAATACCGCAAACAATGTATTCTGTATTGCTAAGTAATATATTATTTTTGATACATGGGTTTTAGCATTGCCCCGACCGTCCTTAAGATCTAAGAAAGACTTCTTGACTATTCTAGATTGTTGCATTGCGGTATTCTGGAATGTTAATAATAATCTCCCCGCAGCGCTTGCTTGCTGTTTAGATATATCTCTTGGATCACCCGACTGCTGTGTTTCGTCAGATATTTTTGTAAAGTCACTCCAAGCCGCTGTTTCTGCTTCTGCTTCTGTTAATCCTTCTTTTAAGTAAGATTTAATTCTATTTCTATAAAATGGAGCACCTCCAGAAGCAATAGCAAAACTATCCGCTAATTGCGTTGGTGTATAACCAATTTTTAATAAATAGGCTATAACTGCGGCGGGTTTATTTTTACTGGTTGCTGCGGCATTGGCTATTTCAGCAGAAGCAACATCTTCTTTTAAACCACCACGTCTTTCTTTCATTTTGTCTGAATTCCAAATACGTGCAAAATCTTTCCAGTATTGTTTTTGATTTGCAAATGCAACACCGGCAGCAATAGGATTGTTATCTCTTAAGTTTAAGAAATTGACAGCCCCTATTAATTGCAATGCAGCAGATCTTGTGTTAAGGAACATGATTGCTCCAGTAGATCCATTTACCCAATTACTCCAAGCCGTTGTTTCTTTGTCTTGACCATATCCTCGGTTTTTACCATTGATCATTCTATATAATACATCTTCAATAGCTTCTCTTACATTGGTACCATATATTGCTTCTACTTTATTTATATTAGAGCCAACAAGTTTACCGTTTTCAAACTTACCAAACATTTCTTCAGAGTTTTCAATAAATTCAGCAAGAAATTTCTTTCTGCCTGCCCCTTCAGTAATATTGTGTAGATCTGCTATAATAGTATCAGCGTCCCAATGTTGAGTAGGTGTAATCCAGCCCGGACCTTGTCTACCCATTGTAATTAACCCCGCTTTAAAAGCACTTAACTCAGCGTCATTATTCACAAGAGTAGTAAGCTTGTTTGCGTCTCGTTGTGATAGCCCTGGGATCTCAATGCCAGCTTCTGTCCACATTGCAACACGAATAGCTTGATCATATGTAAAGTCTCCATCTGGAGTCAATTTTTCAATCTTCTTTTTAATATCTGGGAATGCATCTGTCAATGCTTTATAATCCTTTTTAATAGATTGTCTTGCGGCATCCATTAAATCATTACCGTTTGCATATGGTTTTAGTAAAGCATCTTCAAAAAATTTCTTTTGAGTTTCTCCAGTTTTACCTTTACCTAAAAAGTTATACAATAGTAATTCAAAATCTGCAGCAGATGCGGGCACATATACATCGAATAAGTTTTTACCCGCCCCTCTTCTTTTCGCAACAATATCAGAAAATATTTTATAGGTTTCAACTCCTTCATTTTGTTGAATTATTCTATTAAATTCTGGAGATATAGTTTTACTAAATTTGGCTCTTGCTTGTTGTATTTTTGATTTTATATCTAATACATCTAAAGCATTTTTAACCGCAGTTACATTTGGCATATGATCATCAGCAAAGTAAAAGTCATTATAACCTTCTGCTGCTTTTGCTGTAATCCAGTCTGCTTTTGCTTGCGCCGTACTATTACCTAATCCAGTTATATTTTCTAATGGTATATCTATACCTATAGAAGATAAAAATTGATGAATAGGACCCGCTGAATCTGCTGGGCGCGCAGTAAGAATAAAGAAATTTTCAGGACCAAACTTAGCAATCATCTTTTTCATCTTTTCAACCATAGGACCTGGCTTACCTTCAACAACCTTGCTAAATTCAGAAAAATCAAATACTGCTCCTGCTTCTAAAAGACTTGATCCTTGTTTTGCAAATTCTGCTCCATTTAATTTGCCCTTAGTTCTATCAGGCATTGTGTATAGCACATTACTTTTTGTTAAACCAATGGTATCATCAAAATCAAAAACAGAAATTCCTTTTATAGTTTTAGATTGTTTAAAAGAATTTGTAACTGCTTCTTGAGAATCTTTAATAGATTTTGAAGAAAAAGCGTCTTTTACAATTGCATTATTAATTTGTTTATTAGTTTTTAAATCATAAAAAGATGGCACTTCTTTTCCATTAAAGCCAGCGTCTAAATAACGAATTAAAGCATTATCTCCTATTTTATAATAAAAAGGCATATTTGATTTATATATTTCGTTAACTGAATTATCAAATGATCTTGGCAAAATAGTAACATAAGAGTTGTTAATTAATTTATCCATAAATTCATCAACAGTTGTTCGGGTTTTATTAGTTATTATGCCAAGTGCTATTCGAGATATGTAGGACGAAGGAGGAATATGCTCATATACCCATTCTTTTGTATTATTGCTATAATTAGCTTTATTTGCAACATATCTTAATTCAGATGCTAATTTTAAAGGCGAATTCATAGTTCCTCCTAAGGATTTGAATATTAAACCTAATTGCACCTCGTTTACTAATTTTGAGGCATACATATCTTTGAGCATTGTTATCATTGTTCTAAGATCTTTCTTAGCCTTAATTGAAATTGCCTGTCTTTCTTTAAAGTTTATTTTATTAGGTTTACCAGACGTTATAAATTCAGAAATATCTTTTGCAGATGTAGCTTGCCCAAATTTTCCTAAATTAATATTAACTTTTTCTCCATTATAAAGAATTGTATTTCCTCTTTCTTCCCCTGCCCCTAATTTAAAGCCTTCTGATCCACTTAAAAAAGAATCAAAAAATCCTCCTTGGGTATTAAATAAACTTTGTTTATCGCCATAGCCAAACGCTCTACTAAATAATCTTGTAAATAATTTTTGAGCTTCAGGTTTGGACATTTCTTTAGAAAGATGTTCTATTGCTGATTCATAGAAATTTTTAATATGTTTTTGAGCTACTTCTTTTTGTTCAGAAGTTTTCCATTGTAAATCATTATTAGATATATTTAGAGTTAATGCTAATGATTGATCTTTAGAAAAAGCATTAAATATTTTTCGATTTGCAAAACTTTCAAAATCTTCACCCAAATTTATTCCATAATTTTTAGGTATTTTTGTTCCGCTTTTTTCCTCGTAAAAAGAATATATTCCTTTTATAGCATCTATTATTTTGTTTCTATATTCAGGTTCAAAATAGTTATTTTTATAGGCTAAATTAAATTTAAACTCTACCTCTTCAGAATTTGTTACTGTTTTTATAAAATTGGTAAGTGTATTTCCTTCTAGTCCAATTAATTCCATTTTTACATTAGCAGGCAGTTTTTCTAATATTTCTTGTGCATTTTTTAATGTTTTAGAAAATTTAACATTGCCTCTTTCTGATTGTTTAGAAAAGTTTACCGCAAAATTATTAGCCATTTCATATCCTAATCTTTGTTGATTTGTAGAGAGAGCTTCAAATATCGGTCCTTCTTCAGCAAGATCTGCATTAATAATATCCAATGCTCCTTCTTCAGACATTGCTTTAGACAATGACTCTTTTCTACCTCTAATAGGATTTCCATCAGGACCAATCATTTGCCCTAAAAAGTCTATATCAGATACATTATTAAATACATTAGGTAGTCTTCTAACAAGTTCAGCTCCTGAAGTTCTACCAGCTTGATCCGTAGTTGTTTTTTCTCTATCTATTTTTTGCCCAACCCAATCAGGATAACTTACCCATTTACCATCAATTTGTTTTTGAATAGCTTGAGGTATTCCCCCTTGGCCATCTTTACCCATTAACCAAGTTGTGGTCATATTCTCAAGAATATAACGTTTATTCCTTAATAATTCTTTTCTAAATATACCATCTTTTTTACCGCCTAACATTGTTTTTATATCAATGTCTAACATTTTTCCAACTTCGTCCTTAATTTCGGCAATTAAAGGGGTAACGGTCCTATTTAATGAAACAGGAGCGTCAATTCTAGACTTTAATGTTCTAGCAATGGTTATAATCTTATTTGTGGCTGTTTTTAAGACCTCTGGCGCAAAAACTTTTGATTCTAATGCATTTTTATACTTTGGTTTTTCTTTTGCTTCTGTAACAGTTTCTTCAGCTATTATGCCCTTTTCTTCTGTAACATCTTTTTTAAATTCTCCTTCAAGAACTCTACGAGAAGCGGCAATAGCTCTAAGTGGTAATTGTTTATTTATATAAGCTGCTAACGGAATGCCTTTTTCTGGTTTATAACTTTTAATAAGATAGATAATTCCACCTTCTCCGGTTTCTATTTCATCTGTTAATAGTTCTTTATCGAAACCTGGTGCATCTCTACGTTTATCAACAATGCGATTAGTAATAGGTCTAAATAGTTTTATAATATCTGCGGCTCCTTCTATGCCTTTTTCTTCGTATATTTTTTGAACTTTATCAGAAGACAATGCACCTTTTTCATTTTTAATTATTTCTTCAACCTCTGCTTCTGCAGTTACTTTAGGTTTAGGTTTTTCAACTTTAGGTTTAACTTCAACTTCTGGCATTGCTTTTGCTCTTTCTAACTCTTTTTCAAGGTTTTCAAGAGTATTTTCATAAACAGCATAGTCATCAATTTCTCCAGCCTCATATTGATCTTCTAGTTTATTTATTTTTGCTTGTACTTCGTTTACTTTTGTAATAGAAAGTCTTCTTGATGGCTTTTCTTCTTGATCTCCGCCAAATACTTTTCCTGAAAAATTAATTAAATTGGACGGCATTTTTTTACCAAAATGAGCTTCTCTATTATAATCTTTTACAAATTGATAAACATCTGCTCCTTCTCCTTCTTTAAATTTTGGAAATCCTTTAGGCAAAATACTGTTTATAAAATTTCTTACTGCATTCAATGAGTCTTTTGGTAATTCAACACCATCTGCACCAATGTCCGATAATGCGTTTAAAGTTTCCTCATAATAATGTGTATCTTTTATTATTTCTCCTTTTTCATCCCTTAAACGTAGTTTTATAACTCTTGGGCCTTCTGGTGTATTTATTTTTCTTTCTTCTTCTTTAGCATAACTAGAATCAACACGGGCAGTTACTAAAGCATAAATATCTGGATTATATTTCTCTAAATAAGTTAATAAATCTGCCCCGGCTTTATCTACTCCTTTTTGATCTACAAATGCTTTTTTAACGGCAGAGTGCAATACTTCGTGAGATCCAACTCCAGTTCTTCCATTTAATGCTGCGTTTTTAATATGAACTAATGCAATATTTTTTCCATCTATAACAACGTTAGCTCCTTCTGCTTCTCCATTTTTAATAGCTGCTGCAAATTCTTTTTTTGCCCCTGGAACTTTTGCTTCTTCTGATTTGTTAAAAGTTTCTATTATTCTTTCATCTGCTGTTTTACCATCAATATCCTTTTCAAATTCTTGTATAGTTATATCTACCCCTTTACTATTAGCGAAGTTTTGAGCATTTTTAATGCCGGTTTTTATTGCTTCTGTATAGTGATTTTCAGCATAATTTTCAAACGCTTTATCTTTAATACTTTCTTCAGTAATATCTTTTATTTTAGGATCTAATTCTAATTCTTTTTTTGCCGTTGCTAGTAACTCTTGAGATTGTTTCTCGTCTAGGTTATTAAAGTTTGTTATTACTTGATTAATACTAGTTTGTTGCATTCTAGTATTATACATATTATATCCTTGTGTTAGATCAAATTCAAATCTAACATCGGTATTTGCTTGTTTATTTTCTGCAATAATAGTTGGATCGGTCAATAAGGTTTCCCTTTGGTTAACTAAATCATCAAATTTTCCTCTATAATATGTTTCTAGTGTTTTTAATTGTGCTGGTTTTAAATTAGGATCTTTAGCGGCTTCTACAAAATCTTTATTTACTTCTCTTATTTGTCTATTAACATCACCAACCTTTGCCGCTTGTTCAATTGTTAGATCAACCCCCACACGATTAATAACATCATTTTCTAATGCATTGCTTTCATCTGTTAATTCGGTTATTAATTTTTGCACAGGTATAGATTGTTCTGCTAATGGAATGCCCTGATTTAAAGCATATGCGGGAGTCCCTGTCAATTCACTTATTTGATTGGCTATATCTTGTATTCTTCTTGATTGTTTTTTACTTGCTAATTCACTAACAACTGCTCTTTTAATAACTTTTGTAGTTTCAACACCCCCAAAACCAACACCCATTACTCCTCCTTGAGCAAAAGATTCCAATCCACCTTCAAATAGACTTTTATTTTCGCCTAATATATATATATCAGCAAAATTATTTGTTATAGTTGTACCTAGTTCAGATAAACCTTCTGTTCTAAAATTTTTAACAGCAGTTTTACTAGCCCATTTTAAACCTTCTTGTAATGTTTTTTTAGGTAACATTTTTGCAGCATCTCCTAATCCTTTAAGTATTTTTAATGTGCCTAAAACTTCAAATGTTACTTCAGCTCCTCCGTAAATAGTTTTAGCCGCAAACTTTTTATATTCAGGCAAATTTAATAAATTTTCATCAGCAGCAATTTGTTGTTCTAATCCTGCTTTTTCAAATGGATTAGTTGTATTTTCTAAAGCATAATAATTTTCGCTTAACCTTTGCTTAGCTTCTTCTGCTTCTGCTTGCATTTGCGTTGCTTTTCCGCCATAACCACTAGCAAAAAATAAAGGCATAGCGGCAGACCCTGTAAAAGCCATTGCTACGGAGGGAACATTATTTACAATCCCACCCATTAACCAATTGCCAGCATCGTCGAAACTATCAATCTCATCAATACCAACGCTTTTTTGATACTCTTGTTGCTTTTTATTTAACTCACTAGCCATATAGACTAATCCTAAATTATCGCGTTTCATAACTTCCTCATGTGTAGAGCCTGTAATAGCAGCACTACCATAAGCAGAAACATCTTTTAAAGCAAGTAATACATTTGCCACAGTTGATTTAGTGGCATTTGCTAATTGGCTAACTCTATTGTAATTTGCTCCAAAACTTTTTATAGCCGGAAGCATTATTTCATTTGTAGTGCTTGTTTCTTCTTCTACTTGTTTTTGTCTGTCATTTAAAGCATTTTGCTGATTTAATAAACTAAGAGTTTCTTCTTTTAATAAAGTTAATCCTTCTGGAGTTGGATTTTTATTATATAACTCGGTGTTTTTATTATATAATTTTACTCTGCCTTGAAGTTTTTCGTAATCTACTGTTAAACTTTTTAAAGCATATTTAGTTTCATTTACTTTTTCTTGTGATAGAATTTGTAAATCTTTTCTTTCTTCAGGAGATAGATCTCGAGCATAATCTGTCGATGCTCTATTTATAAATTCTTCTCTTCTACCTTTATCCCAAGCATTAATTTTTTCTTGTGATAATGGCAAAAGTGATTTTGGATTTGCTTTCCATATTTTGTATAATTCATAATCTTCCGGATTTTCAAAATCTTTTTTATTTACTTGAGTTTTTCCGCCTATTATTGCAGCGCTTTCTCCAATGCCTAATCCATTAAGTTCTTCTTCAAGTCTTTTGAATCCATTAATTATACTATTTCTTGCTTGTGTTTCTTTTTCTTTTGCAGGTAGCGCTGGAGGTGTTATTTTTAATAAATAATCAGGATTAGTTTTATTAACTCTTTCCTTTACTTTATCAGAATAATTTGTATCCATTATTTTGGATATATATTCATTTATACCCTTCTTATCTTTTGGATCAAATTCTTCTCCGACAAAAGTTTGAGCTTCTTTGTTTGTAAACCCTATAGAAGCGTCAATTGGTTTAAATGTTAATTTATTGCCAAATATATTTTCACTAACCTCAATTCCTAATCTATTAAGTTTTTTGTTTAGACCCGCTACGGTTTCTACGGCGCTTTCTTTTTCTAAATCATATCCTAAAACAGTTGTAGGAGCGTCAAAACTAATTTCTTCCTTTGCTACTTTTGTTCTATATTCAGAAGTTTTATTTAATTCAATTTGTTTTTTTTCTGTTTCCCTTTTTTGTTTTTCTAGTAATTGGGTTTGTTGTTTTTTATACTCAGGAGATTTGCCTGCTGTTTTAAAATCAAACTCTTTGCCTGAAACCACTTCCCCAAAAGTAGGCGTAGTTTGCTTCATAAAACCAGTATTAGAAGTAACCTCTTTTGCTATTTTATTAGAAAAATAATCAGTTAAAGATCCCGATGAAGGTTTTGCCGATTTGGATGCCGTACTTTTTGCTGTTGCAATCGCATCCTCCTTTGCAACAGATTTTCGCTTTCCCGGCTTTTTTGGTTTATTTGCAGTAGGTTTTAATTTATTTTGAGATATAACGTCTTCAATAGTTGTGTTATTTTTTTGGGCAATTTGATTTACTTCGTCTTCTGTATATAAATCACCAAATTCATTAGTATAGTCTGACATAGGTATTTAATTTTATTTTTTACTTACTGTTAATGGTTTTCTTTCTCTTTGTTTATTTATATTCCTTAAATAATTTTTAAATGCTTCTGTACTAGGAAAAGTTTCCCCTGTTTCTTCGCTTTTAATTTTATTCCCTTCTTTAGCAAAATGCAAAGTTTGCTGCAATCCTCCTTTAGGCCCTAATATTGGGACCTCGAATGCTTCTTTTTTACCGGCAACTATTTTATTAAATTCTTTTCCAAATGATTCTATTTGAGATTCGCTAAATGGTTGATTAGGTGTTACTACCGCACCTCCCCCTACTGTTGTTGCTTTTTGTTGGCCAGGTATTAATGCTAATATATCTTCGTCAGGTTTTAATATAGTTTGGGTTTTAGGTATTTGAGATGTAAAGAAATTTTCTGAATAAGCATTAATAAATTGATTTTTTTCTTCATCTGTTAAGGCCTTATTTGGGTCAAAATGAATAGCGTTTTTATTACCTGATTTTGTTGCTTGAATAGCAAAAGTATCATTCATTAAAGCTATTGCTTCTTTTTCATTTGATTTTAATATACCTTCTGCTTGTGCTATTAATGTAGTCTTCAAATTTGGATCAGTCTTCATTGCATTTACATCAACTTCTTGATTAAATTGATATATTTCTTTACCTGGTGCACCTATTAATTTCCATTCACCAACAGGTTTGCCATCTTTATATTTTAAATAATTAGAATTTACTTGTCCATTAGGAATTGTGGACCCATCTTTTAAAGTAGTAACCCCAAATACATTAGTATTAGAAGTTTTTATTTTATCATTATCTACAGTCAAATTAGGAATAACTGTTATAAGTCCATTTCCTCTTGATATTTTTTCTAATTGATCTGCGTCAAATTCTGTTACCTGACCTTTTTTAGTAGTAACTCTCCACATTAATTTTGTTGGATCATTATCCTTAAAGAATACTTCTTTTTTACCTGGTAATCTTTGAGTTAATACATCAATAGCTTCTGTAACTTGTGGATTATTTACAGTAGATAAACCACCTGGCACGCCTGTACCTTTTGCTATAGCGTCTTTATATGTTGCACCAACAGCAGATAATGTAGCTAAGCTTTTTGAAACATTATCAACCGATGCGTTTATTTGAGCCAGTCGCTTCATTGAATTTTGATTATTGCTTAAAGACCCATTTAACATTCCTAATCGAATATTTTTTGCTTCATTTATTAAAGGATCAAATGTTTTATTCCAATCAACTGAAGTATCTGAAGCGGTAGATTTAGCTAAGTCTGAATACATAGAAAAAACATATTCATTAGCCTTCATATCGTTGGCTTTGAGTATTTTTTCTGTTTCTTCTCGTTGTTTTTTTAATTCATTTTGTTTTGTTACATAAGATTGTGCAACATTGGCAAATCCCCCGGTTATTGTTTCCTGTAATTGTTGGAAATATTTAGGGGTTTGAGTATCAATGAATATTTCTGGATTTTCGTATGCTCCCATTTATTATATTTATTTATATTATTAGTATTTGCTAATATAACTACCTCCAGGCCATTGGAAACCAGCCGCTCCATAGCCAGAGGTATCGGTATAATTAGTATCATATTGACCACTTGTACTACCCTGCATTGCTGGATTAGTTGTGTCTATTCCGGTTCCGGATGAAGTATAATTTGAATTTGATTGCGTAGATCCGCTATTTGAATTTGCTCTTCCATATGCGCTCATATAACTCCCAGCAATATTAGAAATCCCTCCAATCATGCCTGTTAAAGCTCCTGTATAATTTGCTTGTGCTTGAGCTTCTTGAGCGGCTGCTCCACCTAATTGGCCGGCTACTCTATTTAATTGTTGTTGCTCTCTACTTTCTTTTGCTCCAAACACAAATTCTTTACCTGCAGCTTCTGCTTGTTGTAATCTTTGTGCTTCTGCCATTTTCATTTGTTGCAATTGCTGTTCTCCTTGCGCTCTTAACTTTTCATTTTGAGCTTCTTGTTGTTCAAGATTAGCAGATATATTTTGTTTAGATTTTAATGCGGCATTCGCCAAAGCGGTTGCTCCTCCAGCGCTTGCTCCTGTCTCTTTTAAAGTATCTAAAGTATTGGCTAAAGATAAATCTATTTGTTCTGCTTCAAATTCTGCAGCTTTTGTCGCAACACCTAAACTCGCATAAGGATTACTTAGCATACTAGACAAATCTTTAAATCCCTCATATGGGTTTATAATAGCTTGGCGACTATTCTCCAAACTAGTTAATTGGGCTTGAAGTCTAGCCCTTTCTTGAGCCGCTTTCCTTTCGGCGGAACGTGCTGCCCCCATACCTATTATACCACTAACCAAACTACCACCTGCTGCAATGCAACCAGCCGCTACCATTGACATACGCTTTTATTTTAAAAGTTTATATTTCTTATATTTTTCATAGGACGTGCATGTTAACATGTCCTCTAATTGTTCTATATCTGTTATATTATTCGGATTAGGATATACATTTACAAATATTACGTCTTCAATTGCGTGTAATACTCTTTTTGTTCCTTCAGGAGCATTAACATAACAAGGAGCAATATAATATTCTGTTCCTTCGTCTGTCGCAACTTCCAATTCTCCTTTTAATAAAAACCAAGTATGAGATATTTTATATAGTTTACCTATAACTAATCCTCCTTTTTGCATAAACATTTCTCTTATATAAACACCCTCTGAGAAAGAATGTTTTAAAGGAAACATATCTGAATTACCTTTCGCAATTCTTGGGTCTTCACTGTTTAACATTGCTTTTTCCAATGTTTCAACTTTATTGATAAACTCCGTATTTATTAATCGATGCTCTTTTTTAATCTCAAGTTTATCTTCCATTTAATTTTATTTAATATGACGATTCCACATAATTTGATGAAACCGCGTATAATTCTGCTTTATTTATTCGTGTTGGTAAAATTTCATCACCAATTGTACTTGTATAATTAGTTAAATTATCATAAGACATTTTAACAGTAGAATAAAAACCTTTGGCACCCATCATTGAATTTCCATAAACGACTTCACCTAATGTTCCAACTGTGCCATTAATTAAATTAGCAAAATATTTATCTTCTTTCTTTTTAAATGTGTTTACAAAAAGAGAATTTTCCATATCTGCTAAACTTAATATACTAACAGATTGTCCTACTGGTAATGTTAAATCTTCATTAGTAATAAAGCTTGACATTGCCCATCCTGACGATCCTTCATAGTTTATAGTATTAAAGTTTTTAACTAAAGAAGGATTCGCGTTTAAAACCAAACTTACTGTTGAAGGAAATACATTGTAATCAATGCCATCTTCTGTATACCCATAAAAAGATCCTCTTCTAACCGCAGTTGAATAATGTTTCCATATATTACCATCTTTAAATGTATAAAAAGAATTAATTAAACTACCACCTAGATTAGGAATATAATCAAAGAAACTTGTCCATCCTTTTGAATCTTCGTCAAATGATAATGTTTCTGAAGGCAATGCCGTATTCCCAGGTTGCAACGAAACAACATACTGTTTATTGTGCATATCCCACATTCCAATTACTTTTCCAGAATTTCCTACAGCAGATAAATTGTCTCTAAAGTAATCTGTCATACCATATTCTGATATTTCAGTTATACCATCTTGCGATAATCTTAAAATTACATTTTGATTTCTATCCGCAAAGTATTTTCGATACCCATAAACAGCAAAACTTTCAGGATTAGTACTTATACCATACTGACCTGCATATGCTTGAACCTGGCCTATTACTTGAGCTCCAGAAGTAGTCATTGGTTGTCCCTCCGCAGAATAAATTGCATCTTTATCAATTAATGCTCTGCTTACTTTATACTCTTGGAATATAGTTAAATTTGTATCTTCTGCATATAGTTTTTGAATAGAACCATTTGCAGGATCTAAACTCCTCGTTATATCTTCGCCTACGGAAAACTGGTTCGTATTATTAACCCCTGTTCTAGAATTATAAATACCTGAATATATCAATGAACTTGTTCTGTTTTGCTGATTACTAGGATCTTCTACAATATAAGCTTTAACGCCTAAATCTACATTAGTATTATTATAGCCTCCTCGTATTCTTGCTTCTTCAATATCCCAATCAGTATCATCATCTGAAACATACTTAGCAGGAATTTGACTAAAGTCAACAATTTTTCCAAATGTTATTATATTTGTAGGAGAAATTGATATAGTATCATTTACAGTTATAGTTTCTACTCCTAAAACTATTTCTACATTTGTAACTATAAGTGATGGGTTTAATATAGTAGAGTCTATTTTCAATACTTCTTGCCCAACCCCTATATGTATATTGGATTCGGTTAATACGAATGTATTTGGGGATATAACACTATCTACCTCGGCGGTAGTAGTTTTAATATCCGTTATTGATTTCATTTTCTTTAACCAAAATGAATTAAAATATTTTAACTCTATTGTTGCACTCATAATTAATAATCACTTGTTTTTTATGATTTTTATAAATTTCCGTTTTGTTGGCGTATATTTCTACCAGTTTTTAATGGTTCACCTGACTGTATTGGATCGTGTTCCCATCCCGACTGTGAAGTATATGCTGTTGTATCTGATTCGTATACTTGTCCACTTGCGTTAAATCTTGCTGAAAAATAAGGTTGATCTTGCACTTCAGGCATAAAATCACTTCCTCCAGTTCCTGTTTGATAGTCTAAGAAAGGATTCATGAATACGTAAAATTTACCAGGCACAGGTGGAGTCCAAGGTAATAAACAAGTAATATCTGTATAAAATTGTCTAACATTTGTACCATAACCAATAACCAAAGGTGAATAAACTGTTCCTTTTGAAGTATTAAAACTTACTGAAAATGTTAATAAATCTCCACTTGTTAATGTTTGTGTAGTTGTAATTTCTATTTTATTTGGATTATCATCTACATTTATTTGACTTACTTGAGTAAACCCAATTATAGATGGTCCACTAACTACCATTCCTGGTGTAATTAATATTCCATTATTATTAACTAACTCTATTATTGTTGAACTAATTGTATTGTTAGCTACAGTTTGTTGGAATGATGCATCATGTACTGTAGCATCCTGTGTTGTAAATGGCACACCACTAGGATAATTTGTTATTGGATCTTCAAGCCCTGTAGAAAATACTTGGACTGGTCTAGTGGGCCCAGGACGTAGATAATTTGCGTCTTGGCAACTTACTTTTGCTGTAATTTCGTTTTTAAACCATTGATTCCAATATCCACCAGGATCTAAATCATATCCACAATTTGTTTTCTTAGTTAACTTTACGGCAATAGCCCACTGCATAGGAGTTTCGCTTGTTGTTATAAAAGAAACTGTAGATTTTCCTAACTTTGGTTTAGTTGAATAAAAACTATTATTAGTTGATACTTTAACTGTTGGTTTTATATTTTGATTAGCCAAGTCCCATGTGTTGGCTGATACGCCCGGGCTGGTTTCTTGCACATTGTTATAATCTGTAACAAGAGTCCAACTATTTGGGTCTAAAGAAGTACTATTTAAAGGACGAGCATATATTAATATACTCGCGGTACCTTCAGTATACGAGGTTGAACTACCATTGCATCTCCATTGGCCAAAAGGACTTGTATAACTTGCTCCGGTTAATTCTATTGACCATAACAAAGCCCCGGCTGTTAACCCTGTATACGATGCAGGTGAAGGTGTGGGCGTGCTTAATGACTCCATATTTATACATAGTTGGTAATTTGTTCCGCATTCAGGGGCGGAAGGTGCTCCTATTCTGTTTTTACTTGGGCTTTGATCTCCAAAAGCTGGAGGAGGATACCCAGCTGAATCAAATGGCTCTATAACTTTAGGAGATACATAAAATAAACCGTAAGCAGACCCTGTATATATGCCTCCTGCTTGCTCTGTTACATATCCATGAAACGCGTCGACGGATCCAGGAGATGCAGTTGTTAATGTTTGATAAAAATGAAGAGGAACAGAAGCAGGCCATGTTGTTATAGTGACAGTACAAGTAGCAAATAAATCCCCTATACCAGTTGTTGTGTTCCACGCGTCCCATAATCTTATCCCAAGATTATATACCTTATTAGCAGTAATTGGATTACTTGTAATTGGAAATACTGTTTTTGTTAAAACCCCTGTATTACCATTTATAGTAAAATAACCATCCTCATTACCAGAATAAATTTCCCAATGTAATTCACTATCGCTATTTGTAAATGAACCATTAACCCCTGTGAATGTTACAATGTTAGTATCATTTTGAGTTATTGTAACATCATAATCTCCACATGGCAAATCAAAACTAGGTTCAATATTACTTAATGATCCATTAAAACTTAATGTAGTATCAGTTCCATTATAGGTAAATGTTATATAAAATAAATATGAACGAATATTTGCATTTGTTCCATATATAAAAGGTTGATTATTTGTTATTTTTATTCTATAATCACCACCACTTGATACTAATTCAAAATTGGAAGTAACAATAGTATTTTCTAAATTTACAACAGCTAATGTTGCATTTGTAATGCCCACGACCGTTGATCCCTCTGGGGTTAAAACTGAAAAAGTATCCGTTATATATGGAGAATCTGCATCTCCTGTACCTATGCCTATACCGTTTGGATCTTGATTTTCATAAAAAATAAAATCAAATTTGGCAAGTGTTGATGGTCCATTAAATCCAGTGTTTATATCTGCATTTAAGTCTGCAATTAATCCAGTACTAGTTGTTTCCCAAAATAAATCTAATAAAGAAGAAATAGGTTTAGTTTCATATACACTTAAATATGGCAACATATCTTCCGCTTCTACTCCTATGCCATTAGTAGTTGATATACGTGCTACTATTGGATTTGTTTCTAATTGATATAAATTTATTGCAGCACTACCTGTTATATTATCTACAGTATTAAGAAGAAATTTTAAGTCCGTGGCATTTGCAATTGTAGATGCTAAGTCAGATTTTTTAGGTGGATAATATTGTTTATTTGATCCTTGATTTATAATAAAATCAGAATATCCTGCAATATTTGCCGGAGTAAATTTTATAGTACCAGTAGTACCTATAATAATATTAGAAACAATAGTTGTATTTTTATACCATATTGCTCCTGAATCCATACATATTAACGAATCTCCCGCAATTGCTTCTATTACCTCAGGGTATGTTGTAGTATCATAGGTAAAAGTTGTAGTTGTGGATACGGCTAGCGCGGTAATAGTATCGAGTGGATTAGACGGGATTCTTATTACTGTGTTTTCTACTCTACCATATAATTCAACACTACTTCTATATTGTTTTTGATCAGGACCAACTTCTGCTAAGTCTCTAGGTATTTTGTTTATATTATCATTTAATAAAACTATATGTGCTGTTTTATTAACTTCTGTAGTTGGAAATTCTGTTGTATTTATTCCATTTTGCAATGTAGCAACACCTGCGTCATATGTAACTTGCGAACCATAAGTTTGCTTTATTGGATAACCATTTAGCATTCCAGGTAAATAAGCATTATAATAATCTTGTTCTTGTTGTCTTACTACTATTTTATAAGAATACCAACCTAAGGGATTTATATTATAAGCATATTTAATATCTGGATCATTAATTGAAAGATTATATATAGTACTTATTTCTCCATTAGTTGTTATAGTATAATTTGGATATACATCAGGAGGAATAATATCTGGATCATTTGGTATTACTTGTACAAAGTCGGTATATTCTCCTCGTAAATAAGTTCCTACAGTAGGTATATTTTCTATATCAGATGTTGAATCAAAATTATAAGTATAAGGACCTACATTATTTACAATACCTGAAGTAATAATGAATCCATTTCCCCCGTTTATAACTTCAGCATATAGCCCCGGGGTGCCGGCTGACATGTCTAAGGAAGAATTAATAGTACTATTTATTAGAACAGACAAAGCATTACCATTCCAACATTTTACATTTGGGGAATTTGTATCATTGTAATAAGGAGAATACACAGTAGATCCTCCAAAGTAAGTACTATTAGAATCTGTGCTTACATCATTACTGGATAAAATTACAGAAGATTGTCTTCCATATTTATCTGCTAATATAAATCCAACTTGATAATTTCTATTTTGTTTTAATGTATGATTTGGGTATTCTATAAAGTTTGTAAAAATATCTTGTTTAGGCAAAACAGCAACATTATAATTTATAGATAACGGGGCAGTATGTTGATCTCTAAAATTACCATATATAATTCTATTTCCTGAAACATCTTGTGCTAAAGCTGTTATAGGAACTTTGTCATATACTCTAATTGTTTGGGCTTCAGATAATGTTTTATATGGTTTTTGAGATTGATATTGATATGTATATATATTTGTATCTAATTCAGATATTACCGAACTTGTTACTGGGATTGTTTCTAATACTTTTACCGCTAAAGAATCTGATTCCTTATATAGAATATCTAATTCTATTATTTTGTAAGAGTTGTTTATATTACTTCCTTTATCAGGAAGATTTATTAATAATTCAACATTATTAACATTATTTTCCATCCAATTAACAATAGTACTTGCATATGCTTCTTTTTCATTGCCATTTAAAAAGTAACCTTTTTGTTTTGGAATAAATGCAATTTGTGTAAATGGAGCCATTAAGGAATATTCTCCATCATTAAATCTAAATCTATAACTAAATCTAATATATTTGTCTTCTAAAAAATCAGGATCACCAGGCCAAGTCGGATCATCAGATTGATTTGTCATTGTTGATATTAATAAAGTCAATATATCTGTAGGCTTTATTCCAGGAGATGATTCTCCAGACAAAGTTATATTATTACCACTAATTTCAGTTATAGTTATAAAGTCACAAGATACTGCATTATTTGATATTACAGTCATCCCAACTTCTACTCCATTTATATCATTAACTTCAAATATAATAGGTGAAATTTGATCAACAACTGTAACAACGGCTTTCTTATATAATAATATAGGATCTACAGGAGCATATTTAGCTACTGATATTTGTTGTTCTGTTGTATAATAGTTAGGGGAAATTATATTTTGAGGATTGGCTAATTCAACATTTATTTTTCTAGGTTGATTTCTATTATCAGTCCAAAATAATAAATTACCAATTAAATTAATTCCAAGTATAAGATTTGTAGTACAAAAATTTAAAAATGTACCCTCAACTAAAGTAGTATATTGATTATTATCAAAATCTAATCTTGTTATTTTATGTGTAGAAGTAGCAAATGTTTCTTCATTACCATTATAATTAGTTAAAAATTGATATATTATATTATTGGAATTGTCCATAAAATAACTAATACATACCAATGTTTCGTCTAATTCTAATGGTATTCCCCCCGGTCCTAATATTTTTGAATTACCAAGTACATTCTCTAATGCCCCAATATCATCGTCTTCAGATCTACCTACAGATATATTTCTTGCATCTCTATATTCGCCATTAGGAATAAGTCTATCATCTAAATCCTTATTCATTTTTGACGCTAAGAAACTATTTTTTACTTCAGCCATTTAATTTTAGTGTTTAATCCATTTAGACTTACCTCTCATTACTTGAGTAATCTCTTCTATCTTGATATTTGATAATCTTATCTTAGCATTTCTTAATTTAGCAAAACTTTCTTTCTTAAGTCTTTGCACTAAGTATTCAGGTTGATTAGACCGAGTAGATATAATAGCATGCAATATATAAGCATACATTGCTTCTTCCGCAAGTTTAGGTACCTTTGTGTCTAATTCATATGCTAATCCATCAGATATATATTCTAATATAATTAATGACCCCACAAGATCACTACTAAAAGAAAATTTACCTTCTCTTTCATTTATAGTAAAGGTGCCATTATAATTTGCATATTGTGGATCTAATCCATATCTTTCACCATAATAACCATAACCATTCCCATACCCATAATAATAACCGTTATTTAATGCTTGAATAAAAGAAAGATTATTAGCAATTATACCATTATTTCTTGTATCCCATCTTTCATTAGTTAATGATGTGCCTTCAATATTATCATCAAAATTACTTTGTATTGGTAAACCTTGATTATCCTGTGTTGGTGTTTGCGTTGGATTACTTGTAAGCGTGGTTGGATATATAATATGTTTCACCCCCTGAGCATCTACCCATGACATTTTAACATAGTTAACATAGTCTTGCGGTATCGCTACACTTAGACTTGGAGGTATAGTTAATTCCTGAGATTTAATACTTTTTAGTGTATCATAACTAAATTCTTGTAATGCTCTTTTTGCATGGAACATAACATCAGTTCTTTTAACATCTAATATTAATTTTCCAGTACCAACATAAGCAACTATAAAGTTATTTATAATATCATTTAACTTTATATAAGCGTAACTGCCATAATTTTCTTCAACAGTATTACCATAAGCATCTTTATCGCCATAAGCACCTCCATTTGCCATTTTTAATTGACAAACAATTATATCTCCTTCTTCAAGGTTAGTGCCTAATGAAATATTGTTATTATCTAAACTATAATAATTAATATATTCATTGAATATTAATCCATCAGTACTGGTATATAATTTAAAATTATTTAAAGCATATTCAGGTACAGTTGGATCCCACGCACTTGGACTACCTAAAAATAAATCAGTATCAAATGTAAATGTGAAATTATTTTGAGTTGGTATTTCGACCTGGAATCCCTGGGAACCAGCGTAATATTGTCTATTAGTTTCGGTTATTAAACCACCATTAGGAAATGCCATATCTTATTTAGCTTTTTGAATTAATTTGTTCTGTCTGCACTTGTTGAGCAGCAACTTGTATAATTTGAGGATCTTTTACAATGACTCCAGCATAAAGTAATATTCTTAAAATTACTTCTGTTTGTTCTGTAACAGACAATTCAAATTGTTGTGAAGTATTTGGATTATAAGTATAAGTATAACTAGGTGCTGTAACAGAAAAATTCCATATTACATCTTTTGGTTTTCTAGTATAAGAAGCAGTTATTTTAGCGTCTATTGTTGATGGGTAAATATATAACTTATCTTCTTCATATACATACAAAGGATATGTTTCGGTTGGTTTTGTTAATGGAGATCTATTAACATATAATAAATCATTTCTTTGTATTCTTTGTACCTCTATATCATTTTTATAAATAACTGTGCCTAATCTATAAAAGTCATTTGCAGTAACAGTAACTAATATTTCAAAACTAGTTGCCCCTGGTACTGTAGTCAATACTATGTTTGTTCCTGAAATTGTATACGCAGAAGTAGATTGTAACTCTCCTCCAAAATAAACCTTAACGGTTCCATTTTGAATTTGCTGAGTTGTTAGATTTGTAAGAGGATAAGTAATTACACCAGCAACAGAATTTATTATAGGATTTGTATAAACGGTTGCACCTGAAGAAGTTGGCAATAAAAATTGGCCACTACCAAGCCATTCACAATCACTGATTGTTTTAAATATAGATAATTGTCCATCAATATTTTTTACTCGATCGGCGTATTCACTATCATTATCTGGTATACGTAGTTGTTGGTTTAAACTATCAAAATATCCTTCAAATATTTCTAGTTGAACCTGAGTTGCCGTTTTATTAAATTCATCAGGAGTCATATAGCCCCTTTGCTCTTTATTAAGTATTAATAAAACTGTTTTGTAAACTGTATCTACGTTTATTGCCA
>ERZ650310.25-NODE-25-length-41172-cov-14.028577_pt1 | contig 41172 bp, 54 predicted proteins | sample MGYA00376246_ERZ650310 | MGnify/ENA primary metagenome ERZ650310 (study PRJEB26733, sample SAMN07839286) | wastewater metagenome | biome: small river; feature: stream; material: water | place: USA: North Carolina | collected 2016-03-01 ...
ATCTACACAGGCGAAGACACTCTTTCCCTACACGACGCTCTTCCGATCTCAAATTCAAAGAGACCATACTTTTCTTTTGTTTTTATTTCTATCCCCCCTCGTAACCAATAATGCATAGCTTGATTAGCTCCTGTATAAGACTTAAATAATCTAGGGGGAGAGGTTAGAACACCACCTAAACCACCTTTACCTGTAGGTTCCCATAGTGTATATCCTGCACCAGCTGTACGAAACATTATCTGGGGCATACAAGTCTTAGTTGGCTTATGCCATATTGCATACCAAGTAGTTGTAGTTTCCATCTTATACTTTCATACCTCTTTCTTCTTCAGACAATAAACTCCAGTCTATAAACTTCTCTGCCGCTCCATCAGTTAATGCCTGAAGTTTAGGTAGAAATCCGTTCATAGCTGGCACACGTTGAATCTTACCTGCCTCACACAGGTTGTTAAGCAAGATACCTAAGATTTTCATGTCCTCTAAATCTCCTGAGACTTGTTTCCATAGTTGCTTTATGGTAGTTACACCATGATGGGAGTGGATGATTGATACAATCTTATGAGCGATATCGGAGTTTCGTGCTTTGCCGAATTCTCCTAGTGCGCGCGGCATAAAACGCTCCGCATGAGATAAGATTGTATTTGCGTAGATTACATCTGATTCTGTTATTTCTCTGGAACAGCGCGAGGCAGATACGATGAGACATAGTTTGATAAGATGGTCAAGTCGTCGCTGTGAATACGATTCAAATCTGACATCATCAATTCCAATTTGTGACTGATAGATTCCATCAAGTACTCTTTCTGCCTCTCCGGTAACTGACGCAGGTCCGACACAAGTTGATTTAATTCCTCGCAAAAGAACAACAATTGATTCAGTTTCAGCTGAACTTGGGCTAGGTGGGAAAGTAACTCTTCTTCCATTAGGTTCTCCATGAATGATAATCATTCGAGATAAAAATCCTTGACCTACAATTGCAGCAGGAAATGCGAGTGCAAAGTTTGTAGGAGTGTTCCCTCCGAGAATACTTATTGTAGGATTTGTAATACTTACTGACTTACCTGATTTAATTCTATTCGTATATACACCTTGATAGTTCCACATATTTCCTAGCATTGAGATGAATTCTATATTACCTGTTCCGATAAAATCATTGAACTCATCAATTGCTATGAATACTTCTGCATCAGATTGAGCGGATGCGGAACCAAACAAATTATGTTCTAGTATGTCATCTACATCTGGTGTGGATTCTTCTTTAGCTCCGGAAAGATCTAGTAAGAATTTCTCTTTAGATGTGCGCTCAGCGCTAAAACTACCGTAACCTGCTGCTATTAATACTTTTTTAACTAACTTAATTGCTGTACCTTTTCTTGCTCCTGCTACTCCTATAAGTTGTGCGTAGATATTAGGGTGGATTAGGAAGTTACCATGCTCGAAGTAATATGATCTACCTAACCATGCGCCAAGTCCTACAATTGCTGCCCATCTAGAGTAGTTTGTGGGAACCTCAGGAGTTGTTCTCGCATAGGTTAGGTATTGCGATAGGAAATCTCCCATGAGAAAGGCTAGGTTAGAGGGTGAGGGCAGATTAAGGATCAGTGCGGAGCTTCGTAATCGTCTGGAAGAGTATTAAATGCGTTAGATTTTTCGATTGAAATTCTGTCATCAAATAGTCTTATACGCTCTTCCAAGATTAGTAAATATCCGTCCATAGCGTGCCGCTGTGTTTTTAACAGCACTTGATGTACAGGAGAAAGATTAAAATAACCTACTGTATAAAGGAAAACATCTAACTTTTTTAGTCTTTCCTTAAGCTGAGTTTTTTCTTCTACTACACGCAACTCATGAGGTAAGTAACCTGTGGACATAAAAATTCCTTAAGCAGCTGGAAATGTACGACCAAATTCTATTTGATCAGCTAAAGCTCGCCAATGTTTTGGCACTTCAGGGTAGTTAATGTTCATTGCAAGAGCAATAAGTTTACGGAAATATTTTATATCCTCCGGAGATGTTAGGGAGATATGGAGAACCTGAATAGATTCAGGGGCTGTGTCACCTGGATTGGTGCGCTGACAACGTACATGGATCATAGAGCTATTCCGTTTCTGACCAATAGATTGCATGGGGGGAACCTAGCTTTAATGCTGCTGGCACCGTAAACGTGCGATAATTCTCTGCAATATCTTTGACTGTGACAGGGATTTCCATAAGCTCTCGAACTTTCTCTGCATGACATTCGAATCCAGGAGCATATGAGAATAAAATAGAGTCGTGAATCTGGGCATGAAGTCTAAAAGTTTCAGGGTTGGGAAGCGCAACATCGTAGAACACTCTTAAGAATGCTTCATTAAGAGTACGAGCGTTGAGAGACTGAGGACAGTGAGCGACATAAGCATTAAGATCCAGCTTGTTTTTGTCAGGCTTGCCGAAGCAATATCTTGTCCAATCTCCTTCTGATATATAGCTATCAAACTCATAATGAGTGTTGTTATACAGAGTGTGATGGTAAGCGCGAGAAGTAAGTCTAGATGTGGATATAATTTGTTCAGAAACCCAAGCATAATATGTTCCTGGAGCGTAGAGTGGTAAGATAGGATTCGCTTTGTATCCTAAATACGCCATGACTTTAGCAGAGCGGAATTTAATCTGCCCTCGTAGTGATGGATATGTGCGATGGAAAACACAGAGAAGATATTCTGCAAGCTCTAGCGGATCAGTAAATGGAAGGTGTAGTAGTTTCTTAGCTTCCCATATAGATTCTAATCCCATGGTAGATACTAAGACTGCGGGCCCCATATTGTAGTTAGCACCGTGGTTGACCCGTTTGGCCAAATCTCGTAGTTTCTTATTCTTAGTTTTTCTAGTGGAGTCATCGTAAATTTCCCCGTATGGTATCCCAAAGAAAGCAGAAGCATTGGTAGAGTGGAAGTCTGCCGTCCCAGAAACCGCTGCAATGAGAGCATTATCTCCTGAGATATTAGCTGTGTCTCTGGATTCAGCCTGTTCAAGATCACACTCCCCCAGATAAAATCCGTTAGAAGCTCTAATGGTCTGTTTAACTTCTGGTCCGCGAGGTATATTCTGGATTTGTAGGCCGCACCAAAAATGGTGTTCCTTGCTCGCCAACCTTCCGGTGTCTGTTCCATGAGGATTGAGAGCGTATAAGATTCTGCCTTCATGTTCTTTAGATCCACCTTCTCCTGCATGAATCCCAGATTGTTTAGCATCATCATCTGTTCGTAAGTATGTTGAACGGAGTTTACGCAATCCGCGAATAGATAAGATCTTAGAGATGATCCTACCATTCAGGGGGTGTCGATAGGCAGCTTTATTTAATTCAGATTCCTCGGTGGAGGTAATATCTGAACAACCCAAAACTGTGAGAAGCTTCTTAACTTGTACGGGCGAGGCTGGATTAAAGGCGGGCGCCCCCAACATTGTTTGTAAGGACGCCAATTCTTTAGATTCTTGTTCATCTACTTCTGCTCTCGCTTTAATTAGTGCAGCTTGATCGCGTTCTAGTCCTGTCATCTCAGCTAAGAGACAAGGGAAAACTAGTGGGAACTCTAGTGAATAGTTTCTTTTTGCCCACTCTGGAGCTTCAAGCATCCAAGCTGCCCAGACATTTGCTGTGGCCCAGGTATCCAACGCATTGTACTTGTAGTACTCATAAAGGTCGTTTGTTTCTGCAAGATCTTTCCAGTATACCACTTTGCGTAGAAAGAAGGCATTAAGGAAAGCAAGATCTTTTGGTAGCTCGGAATAGTATGAGTGAAAGAGATGTGCAGTGTCCCAGAGCCAGTTACGACATGGTGCGTTATAACGAAGGAGGTAGGTATTGTCATACTTGCCATTCTGGAATATCTTAGGAACATCTAAGTCATTGATCTTTCGCATCCAAGCTAGTGCAAAAGAATCTGTAACTGGCAGGACACCTGAGATTGAGGAGAGCCCACCAGTTACAGGATTTTTATATATGCCTGTGTATCCGATACAGCGAATAACAAGATTCTCTCGTAGCGTTTCTATGTCTGCTGCAATAGCTAGGCAACCAGAAAGTTTCTGATAGAAAGAATCTATGTTAGATGCGGTAAGCAGTTCCCAGGAGAATTCTGTGGGCGCCACCCATTTAGTAGGATCAACCAGCTTAGATATGAAACGAGAAGCTATGAACTTGCCGTATGAAACTGTGAAAAGCTGTTTTAAGGGAGAGATAATAAGAATCTCTAACCCCTTATGATCGAATACAGAGCCAGCGTAGTCTGAGATTTTAGGCGAAGATTTAGCAGGCCCTGTAGTTTTCTCAACAAGCTTTCTAAGAATATCGGGGGATGTAGTAACTACTCGGCCCACCCCACGACGTTCACAATAGATTTCTAGTTGTGTTAGTAATGCTACGGGCTCAGTAATAACGTAAGTTTGTACGCCATTAAAGAGTCCTTTAAGATGTGGTAGGTAAGCTTTATCCTCGAAAGTACCTAAGAATAAAGCATTACCTTGTGGGCCAGGGGAAGTCATGCGATTGGAAGATCTAAATCTAACTGTTTAGGCGGAAGTATCGGTGCGGAGATTTCTAATTCCAAATGACTTACTTCTGAGCCTCCTGGAATAATTGTCAGACAATGATCCCGTAGGCGGACTGCAAATATATCTCCACGATTAACTACTTCATGGATCAGAGTGGACGCGAATAGTTTCTTGCCAGGGACGGTTCGGAGATACATTTCGTCTTTGAATAGAAACACCTTTAGCTTGGTCATGGAGAATTCCTTTAATGTTTGAAAGTTCTTGACGTAGAAATTGTTCGTAAGATAGCATGATCTTTTCTAGTTCTATGATATTAGCTTCTAAATGTTGACAAGATTGTCCTCCCCAATGACGACGCAGTGCGTGTAAAACTGAACGATTAAATGCAGGTAATCCTTTCATCTGACCTAGTAATATTACAGCTTTACGTTGGAATTGTTGTGCAGGAGATGCAGGTGCTTTAGTACGGCGAGCTGTTTTAGGTTTGGCAAATGTCATGTTATGAGCCTTTCATCGCTGCGATTGATTACCGCCCCGGTTTTTTATCCTCTCCATCATCTCAGATGTAGCAGCAGAAACACCATCATCAGCCCGTCTAGAACTACGCTGTGCATCACCATATGCTGTGAATTGTCGTGGTGACCAATTGTATCGAGCTGATTCTTCTTCAATCTGCTTTGCTACTTGCTCATATAAAGTCTTTGCTACTTTATAAGCATCACTTGCTTGCATTAGCGCTGCGATAGCAACAACATCTGTCTTAGCAGATAAAGCTGTTTGAAGATATTTATCTCCAGCAGCTAGTTTAATATTTGCCAATGCAAGATCAGGCTGCCAGGATTGCGCAGTGGCGGCAGCAGATATAGTGATAGCGGCGGCGAAGAAAGATAGGCGTTTAGATAGCATGATAAGTTCTCAGGTTAGGGGGTTAGGTGTTGCAGGGAAGGAGTTTAGGTTTTTCTTGTCTGTATCCAAGTTACAATACCAGCACTAACTAGTGCAATCAGAAGTACCCATAAATCATCTGGTTCAGGAACCGTATTAACTCTGACTCCTGAGCGGACAATTATCGGGTATACTTGAGAAACATTGGAGCATACATCTGGAATCGCTAGGCAGTATCCTCCTGAACAGTAGATATTAGCGGGCTCGTAGTGATCTGAGACCCAGCTAGATCTATTTATGGAATCTGCACATTTCGTGCCGCGACCAAAGTGCATACCATAAAGTTCTGGATGATATGGATAGTGCGAATATGGAGATGTTATCCTGTCACGATAAATCCATACACGATCTGTAGCAGAGCGATTGTTTGTGATCGCAATTGATAGTGCTATTCTATGGTGGTATGGTATATTTGTATAGGAGAAAACTGCTTTGGACAGAGATCCACGATAAGGATTTTCTCCTGGCGATGACCAGTCACAAGTAGCGTGCGCAGAGAAAGTTGATAGTGCAGTGGCTAGTACGATTGGTAATAATTTTAACATGCTAACTCCAGTGGTTGAGCTAATGAAAATACCCAGGAGGTTAGTCCTAGGTATTTGATATTAGATCAAACTAACCACAGCTTACAATACTTTCAGTGTGTCAAGAGTGGAATACACTTTACTCTTATCTTTCTTATCCGCTCGCTTACCCGTTACAATTAGTACGCTAGCATTTGTTGATTTCTCCATTAAATTCCGCGGAGTATCTGCACCGTAGAATTCTACCAGAGAAGCCATTAGCGCTTTAAATCCGCCTTGTCCAATCTCAGCCGCCTTAGGTGACGAGTGGTGCGATAGGAAATACATGTACTCAGTTTCTTGTCCTGGCGAAACTACATCAGCGGGATCAGTAGGTTCAATGGTGGAATCTGCTTTGAAACGCACTACGATTGCAGTGTTCTTCTTATTAGAATCTACCTTATCATCAAACAGTTTGCGTTCCCAAGATACAATAGTTGCTGAGTGAGCACCTGCGGGAAAAGGTTTGAACTCGGGTAGATCAGCTAGATCATCTAGTGAACCATCTAGTAGTTGGTCAATGTCAGGGGTGTTGTTGATATCGGTCATGGTTTGAATAGTTCCGGTGTTTGTTGATTAATACGTGGGTTACGCTCTAATTCAATGAGCAGTTCAATGTAATGTTTAGCTTTCTCTAAGTCTGCAATACCTCCTTTAAGTTTCCATCGTGATACATATTTAATTACATTACCCTCTAAGTAAGGAATTCCATTTGCATGGATGTAAGTGACAGGTTGAATAGGAAAATGTTTGTAGTGTGTTCCTCCTATTTGAATATCTAAGGAAGATTCTGGATCTGTGTCCATACTATGTTACCTTTTTAAAGATGCCGCGAGAGCCTGTAAATCTGCGACTGCTTTAGATCCGTGTACGGGTGCGGGAACTATCGGCGCTTTCGAAACTGGTGCCTCAGCATTAAATATAGGTAGAAGAGATAGATTTTCAGCACCCAAATCTTCAATCGCAAAATTTGACCTAGACCTGGTGAGGAATTTGGGGGACGCGGTTGATTTGGAGTATGCTCTGTGTTTGCCATTCTTGATTTCGGTAAATACTACAGTGTCAAAAGCTGATCCAAATGCTGCTGACATTCCTGCTGATCCAAAACTAGGAACAAGTTTGGAAACACCATCTTCCAGATCAGCTTCCTGAGATTGGCAAACTACGATCAGGTTGAATCTAGCACCTTGAAATTGAGATTTGAAAAACTCGGTATATTTCCGTAGTGCGCCCCAATCATCCCGCTCAGGTTTTATCTCTACAGATTTATCCTTCATGGTATATGCCATGATACTGTATGAAAGTTGTGTGGCTGTGTCTAGAACTACAATGTCATTAGATCCTAGAAGCGAGAAATCTACCGAGGTGATGATAGATTCCGGGTCGCGCGCACATATTGGGCAGGAAGTTTTTCCGTGCTCATTACAGATTTGTGCTTTGCCAGATTTGAAAAGAGTTAGTAAAGTCTGTGCTGCGATAGGGTAGGATGATGAGTCTGGGATGTTGATAAGATTTATATTCTCCTGTGCAGTAATAGAAAGTTTAAGCAATGTGTCCGCAGCATTTTCTATGTTAAGCCAGATAAGTTTATATCCGTGTAAGGACATTTCTGCTGCAAGAGTAGACTTACCTGATCCTGAGATACCATGAATGAGGACACGCTTAGTTGCACTTGATTTGTAATCTGTGAGTTTCATAGTGGATGTGGTTCTGAGGATGTTGTTGCGATCTTAGACAATTGAGATTCTAACAAATCTGCAAGAGATACTGTGATCTGATATTCTGTCTTATCTCTTTGTTCTTCTGTGCAAGGCTTAGTTAGATATTCTGTGGAGAGCATACAAGAGTTTAGATACTCACAGTCTCTTCCGAATGCTATACAGGACTCTCCATGTTGTGGATATATTTGTGTTTCTTCATACATCTTTATCATTTCAATATCGAGTAATAGTGTTCTTATCCAGAGGGCGCGCTGAAGATAAGTTTTGTCGAAATTAATTACTGTGTATTCGCCTTGTGTGGTAGAATAGACTAAGTAGATTACACTGTATGAAGATAATGTGGGAAACAGATGATCTAAAACGATTGAATATCCAATAGCTTGTGCGGAATTTTTATATGTTGCTGGATTAATTGTCTGGTATCCTGTAGTTTTACACTCTAAGACTACGATCTTACCTGTGATTTTATGTCGTAAGACTGCATCTACGAAACCTCGTAGGCGGAAACCATCAGGAAAATTAATACAAAAAGATAATTCTACAGCAGGTTTATCTTCATACCAGACAAGTTCGTAATCTTTGAAAATGATTGGTGATAAGTCTGCAAATCTACGAACTGCAATGAAGGCTGACCAGAGAGATTTCTTTAGCTTTTCATCTTCATCGAATATGGAATTTGTATGCCATCCATAGAACATTTTGAAATACACTGCGGATAAAGACTCTCCGGATAATAGGGAAGCTATACCTTCTCCAACAACGTGTCCAAAGCTAAAAGTAATAGAGGATTTAAGGAGTTCTTCTGTTCTGTGAGTTGTTCGTAATTTAGCAAGTTGGAATTTTCTTGGGCAGCTATGGAGAGTGAGGAGCGACGAGTATGATAACTGGCGAATCCTGTAATCAATTGATCCCTCATAATCTGGTTCGTGCCAAGAAACTCCGCTTGTTGATTCTGAGTTTCCAGACTGAAATTCTGTGACACTATTGCTAGATATGCCCAAATCTGATATAACTGTGTCAAGTAGATCTGAGATGAGTTCAGACATGAGATGATTTGTATGGTTAACTTAGTTGATATGTCACGAGTTTGGATTGGCGGTTGTGGTGGATAAGATAGATAGTTAGATAGTTTTACATATTGAGGTATTGATAGGGCTGAAGCGAGACATGCAATTATTAGACGAAATTCCGGGTCTGGTGATGTGTCATATGGCATCTAAACCTAGCTTTGCAATTTTAGCTGTAACACTCTTTGCTGCGGCCGTCGATTTGGTAGATTTGATCGTGCTAGTTACAAGGTATGTGCTAGTTTGTGCTTCGAGGCCAGCTACAATAACTTGGATCTTATCTTCAGGGAGAAGAGTTACACACTCTGGATAAGTACGGAGAGTGCGATGGATTTCTTGAAGCAGGCCAGGTAATGTAGGATGCTTAGATAAGATCGCGGATTGTAGAGCAGATACACGCTCTAGTAACTCATCGTATTTTACAGTAGATTCTGCGGATGCGGCTGGTATTGACATGTTAGTACAAATCTTTAGTTTTTAGCAACCACTCTTTGACTACAATCTTATCGTATCTAGGATTATCATCATCCGCGTCTTGATCTATTACACCATCTTCATCGTAAGATAAAGATTCTGGGGGTGCGTGTGTGATAGATTTTAACTGCGATAACGGAAACCACTGTGTACGCTGTTTCGATGTGTAAGAATCTATGATTGAGCGATCATCTATTGCACACACTTCGAATAGAATTGCTTTCTCAGTTTCCCTGCCGATGTATCCATGTAGAGTATGGTACGCATCTCCAGCGCGTTGCGCAGGTGCAGGTTCCCGGTTTTCTGGAGCTAATGGATTAAAATGTTTAGAGGTCATTTGGTGTTACTGCTTCCATATTAAGAGTCTTGGTGAGATAAAAAGTAATTACTGCATGCTGTGTGGAGTATGTTAGTTTTGATCGCCAAGGATAGATCTGAAGTTTGTATCCAGTATCTAACCACTTCTCTTTGATAACAGCTTTAATAATTCTAGCGTGTAAACGACGATTAGCGGTAAGAGATGCTATCCCTTCCGCTTTTAGTTTTATCCAAATTGGTTCGTAAAGTCTTGGTTCAGATACGATCATGACACGCTAGATTAGGTGAGGTGGCCCACCTTGTACAAACTCAAGTGTTTCTATCTACCACTTTGGTCTGAACTTCCGATTGTGGTAGAATTCTTCAGCCACTCTGACATAAACTGAAGGAAGGATTGCGTCCAGGCCACACATAAAATTCTGATCTTAAGTCTAGGCTGGAAAATTGGGCAGTTTATACTCGTACCCAGGAGTTCTCTATATCAGGGAGTTTCTTACCGACTTATTACTATCGCACCAGTTTTTATGTGATGCTTGGTTTCAGTCCACGGGACACACAATGTGTGCATGATGGAATTGCATAGCGCAGGAAGTTATCTTGCGTCCTTGAGATAGCTAATATCCTCAGAAACTATGACAGGGAGAGATCTGCAATTAGATCGCGTCTGAAGTAACAACCATTTCTTCCATAGCAAGGTACATATCTACCCGACGCAGCAGAAGTTCCAGAACATCTGAATAGTTTTCTGCATTGGGAGTTTCAATGTACAGACCGAGTTGCTCTTTCAGCCTGCTAAGAATCGGCTTGTTAGTCTTAACCATATTGAACTTCTTCAGATAAATCTGAACTGCCATTGCAACCTGGTCAGGAGTTTTTCCGGTCAGGCCAGGCATAATGGTAGAGTAGTCGCTAGCAAAACCATCCCACTGTTCTTGTGAAATAGTGGCACGTTCTGCCTTAGGCATATTGGCGATTGTACGCCAGAATACCTGCTCTACAGGGAAGTTCTCTTGGGAAATATCCAGGCGATCAGCAACGATTTCTGAGGCGACTGATTTGATTACGCTATATGCTGCATCTTCCAGCAAAGCATATTCTGGGCCGCCCGCTTTTAGAATCTCAACAAATCCTGCTACGGTAGGAACAGGTAGATTGAGAACAACATTCGGACGCTTATTGCCCAGCTTGTCTTTCTTGAAACGGAAGTTGAATTCCTTGGCAACAGTAATTTGTTGGGTGTTAATATCTGACATGGTAAGTTAGTTTCCTGAGTTGGAGAGAAAATAAAGGTGATACCAGATTTTGCTGCTGGCAATCTGGTAGGCCAGTGAGGGTAATGTAACACATGGGGCAGGGGCTGTCAACCCCCCGATCCCCCAGTAGATCTTTAAGTGTTGTTTAGGATTCCATAGGAGGATTTCTTAGTTGATAATGAAAACTAACTGATCCATCGTATTCATGAATATAAATTACTTGTGTTTCTGTCCAAGCAACTATGTCATGACAGTCCATAGGTCCAAAACCTGAATAGTAAGGATAGTCTAGGAGAGGAGCAGCTAATTCCCATGAGATTGTTTTTCCTTTGTAAAGGTTAGTAATGGTGTTTCTAGTTTGATTTTCCCCAGGGAAACTATGTAAATAATCTATTCCATATATAGGAACTTGAACTGCAATAATTGGACCTTCTGCAATTGCAAGCAAGTCGTCTTTAAAAGATTTGCGATTCATGATTAGGATTCCGTCCGTTCTTTCTTACCCTTAAACCACTCAGCTTTCTCAGCTAACGTATCTCCCTTAACTTTCTGTGAGAGAATACCTTTCTCGAATGTATCAGGCTCACAGAATATAACAAGTTCTTCGCGCGCTCTTGTGATTGCAGTATATAAGAGTTCGCGTTGAAGCATTGTTGCATGAGACTGGTGGAAACATAGAAATACTCTACGCCATTCTGAGCCTTGCGCTTTGTGGACAGTTAGTGCATATCCGTAGATTAATGAGTTAATATCTCCTGCTGATGAGATAGTAATTTCCTGCTCAGAATCTACCATCTGAAGTGTGATAAGATGTGAGGCAGATTTAACTCGATCACCAGATTGTTCTTGTGCCATCTGAGAAAGAACAAAATCTACATCTACGTCTGCGGATTCTTTTTTAGGCCGCGTAGACTCTGGGGAATCCCAGGCAGAATCATATCCCCAATAATCTAATGTGGGTGAAGCATCTAAAGGTTTGGTTCCATAATATGCTGGGTTAGTTTCAATGCGAAGAATGATTGCATCTTCTTTATCGTATAGTACTTTTTCTCCTTCACGGAAATATACACGCTGGAATCCTGCTACGACTTGGTGGACTACAGATTTATTCTTTTTCGCTAGATGATTAGCTATCCGCTTATTTACTTCATCAGTTCCGAACGCTTTGTTAAATGGGATAAGAATCATATCCTCCTCAGGATCGTAGTGACCAGCTTCTTCTAGTTCACAGAATACACGAGAGATTACTAAGCAAGCATTGATAGATTCAATTCGTTTCTTCCAGGGACGAAGTGTTAATTGTCCGGGGCGATTCCAAGATTGGAGTTCTGAGGAAGGAATAGGAACACCGGAAAGTACACGATGAGCTAGAGAGATTATGGGTGATTCTAGAGCTTGACGATATACTTCAGTTAGCTCAATTGTTGGTAGTTCGGTGAGCTTGAATCCTAAGATTGCAGGACCAAATACAGGAGGGAGCTGTTGAATATCACCTAGGAAGATTAATTGTGGATTGTGGGGACAAGCTGCGATTACCTCACGATAAAGATCAAGCCCTAACATTGAGGACTCTTCAAAAATTAATACACGGATTGTATGTGGCAGTGGATTAGCAGGTGTACGTGTAGCTTCAAATCTCATTGTTGTCTTAGTTTCACCTGAGACTTGATCTTGTACATCATAAAAAATTGGTTGATATTCTAGAAGCTTATGGATTGTGATACAATTTGATTGGAGATTCTCTGGAACATTTTTACGGATATTTGCAACTGCTCTCCTAGTGTATGCGCAGATTACAATTCCAGGAGTGCCAGAAATTAAATGTTTATGTCCGCCCGCCTGTAAAACTCCCGCAAGTCCAGATAAGATTAGAGCTTCTGTTACGGTACGCTGTGTGGTAGTTTTACCTGTTCCGGCAGCACCTATGAGGACTGCTGATTTTCCTGTAGATGTTAAGGAAACAAAGGATGACTGAGCATCGTTTAGTGTGATTAGATTTCCATAGCGATCTAAAGTTTGAGAGTGGGAAGGAGTAGCAGGAGAGATTGGCAGATCAGATAGCGCATCACATTCTCCTGATTCTGTTACTGAGCAAGGTTCTAGCTGATGGCAGATTGTTGAGCATTCTGGAGAAGGAAGTTTAGTAGGATCATATCGCTCAGCTACTAATTTCTGTTCTCTAGCGAGTCTAGCTTTAGCTAGGAGTTCGTTAAGATGGGTAAGATCAAGTTTAGTCATGGCTGGAAGAGTGTGGTTTCCATAAATTCTGGGATTTGGCGATTGTTATATGTCATACCTACACCTTTCTCACGGAGCCACTCTTTGTGTTTTGTAATGTAGGAAAGTTTATATTTCTGTTCTGTAGTTATAGAGCGAATATCTATAATTTTAGGCCCACAGAAGATTCTAGGATGTGCTGTATGATGTGTGGATATATGATAGAATTCATCTAAGTAATCTTCCACAGCTAGGATAATTTGCATAGAAGAATGCTCAGGACAATCTAGATCAAATCGAATATTTCTTAGTCCATGTGCAAGCTCGATTATCCAGCGCATATTATCTGGAGATTTAGTTGCCCAGAGAATTACAGGATGGTGAGAATATGCTGGAAGATACAGGAAATTAGGAGGAAAATATCTGTTCTCTTTTCGAAGCCAGATAGCAGTGGATAGAATCTGAGCGGATTCCAGGATCATTTTATGAAGATGTTGATCACAGTGAAATTGTGCAGAGATTGTAGGGGAATGATCTAGTGCGAATATGTTCATGATTAGACTCGTGGGTAGATTTAGGAAATCGGAGTGATTAAGACATATCCGTATTTTGCATTATAGAGCTTACGGAAAGAAAGTTTTACCCTGGGAGATGATTCCAGTTCTTTGGGATGACACTTGTGATAAATAACAAGGTAATGTATACCATCCCGAGAAATAGGGTGATAGTGGGGATGGTTAGAGATAAGATATTTAGATTCCCAATGAAGAACATAATATCGCTCAAGGTAGATTTGATTGGGAGGAGAGATATTCCAGTCCAGGGTTATTTCAGTATAGATAGATTTGAGGTGAGGAGAATGAGAGATAGGTTGTGGTCTATAACCTGGTTTGTTTTTAGTAGGTGGTCGAAAAGGTAGGGACATGGCGATTCCTAGATTAGTTCAGGAGAGGAATCGGAATCATCTATCCCCTTACCATACTTTTTCGCCATATCCCAACGTAGTTTTGCTTTCATATATGCGAAAGAGCTAGGGTAATGTTCTCGGACTGGCATATCTTCAGGAGCAGAATCAATCAATGCTTTGAGATTCGCGGATTCTGCTGTGGATTGAGAAGATAAGAGAGTATAGGATGCTTTTGCATCTGGATCACCTAAGTCTAGGAAAGTCTTTTTACGTTTCTGAGCGGTACGAAGAACAGTGAATAGTGCATTGGAATGGATAGATCCTACAGGGATATTATCTTCACAATGTGAGATTAGTTCTTCCAGATCTTTGTCAGGAATAGAAAAGATATACTCGTTTTTAGTGCATCGTACAATACACTCTTGCCAGTAATCCGAGCAGGAGATTTGAGAATTCAGGGAAGATGCAAAAGGCGATGAGATAATAAAAGTGGGAAAAGATCCTGCTTGCGCCGCCCAGTATGCTAGTTCTCGGGAATAAGAAGATACAGAGCGATGCTTAGATCGAATCATTCTGGTTAGTGCTGCTTCTCTGCGAATTGTAATTGCAGATTCATGGGCAGAACGGTATCCAGATTTGTAGGAACGATAAGAATCTTCCCAATTCTCAATCCAGTAACGTACATTTGTTAGAAATCTGGTGTCTGGAGAGATTGCATAGTGGGGAAAGATTGTGTCTGGATTGGGAACTGTATTGAGTTTGATAACAGTTTTTAGGAGAGATTCTAGATTGTTAGCTACTAGAGAATCTGTTTGTTCACAGCGTGCTGCTGGTACTCTCCACTCGATTAGATCTGAGCTGTTTAAGATTGCAAGAAAGAGGAGATAAGAATCTGTGGGAGTTAGTTCACCATGAGACCATTTAGAGGTGAAAGCTAGTAGACGTTTCTGAGGGAGAGAAAAGATTGGATGGTAGAGTTCAGGAGAATGGAAAGTTCCAGGAATATGGGAACATTCAAATTCGATTGATGAATATGCACAGATTATACGCATGATAGACTCGATTGGTTTGGAGGATAGAAAGCTTAGGTGTTATGACCTATGATTGTTGCAACGAAAAGAACGAAAAGAATTTGTTCATCTACTGTTAAGTCAGTAACAAAACTTATTTTGAGATCTGTATATGTGTAGTCACAAAGAAAGAATTTATCTATACGATATAGATTGCTAAGATGAAAACCATAATAAATTCTGTTATTATAATATCCACAGTGTAATTCTTCCATTTTCTTTGCAACATCCACAAGGTTTACACCATTAGAGAAGCATTTACGCTTGGTAGTCATGATAATATACTCAGGTTAGATTAGAGGATTTATCGGATTTGGCGGAGTAGTAGTTTCATTAGCTTTAAATTGTGCTTTTACTTGATCAAATACTTTCCAGAAAGGTTCAAGATCTTTTTTATCTCCTGAATAACACAATGCTCCATCTGAAGGTATAACTGCGTATTTATTTTTCCAAGGAGCTAAGACGTAAAATCCTGGAAAAGTATCTGGAGACTGTTCCCAAATTTTTAGTGCTTCGATATAAATATGCAATTGACTAGCATCAAAATTAGTAAGGAATTTTCTATCGTTATGGTTGTTATTGGGGAAAGGAAATCGATTGAAAAATAACATGATATAATTACCTCAAGAGTTAATGGAAAGGAGATTGCGTTAGCGGTAGGGAGATATGTTTAACTCCCCAGGATTTAATTGCAAGAGTACATACTGGACAAGGATAAGGTATTGGACCACCTGATAGGTTAGTAATTTCAATTGTGTGTACTTTGTGATCTGCAGATCTAAGCAAGGCTAAGATTTCTGCGTGCAAATACTTTCTTTGTGGATCACCTGCTAGAGATGCAAAATGAGCTTGTACAGGATGAGTTTTTGTATATGAATTTACTGCTGTGGATAAAACCCTGCCTTTACGATCTAGACAACGAGCTTGGATTATGTATCGTTTTTTCATGGCGGGGAAAGAATAGATTGTTCGTACCTTGCTTCTTCTTCAGGTGACATAAGATCGTTTTCATAACGATATTTATGCACAATTTGTAGTTCTGAGGGTGTTAAGGAATCAGGAACTGTGATAAATTTAGAGTGTAAAGTGTTGATTAATGACTGGTTTATTGTTGCAGATAGGGTATCTGAAGGTGAGGAAGATTCTAATCCTAATCGATATTCTAAAGAGGGTGCAGGAATATGAGCAGGTGCGATTACAGAATGTTTGATTTTTAGATCAAAAGATTCTAGGTAGATAAGAAGCTGCATGTTAGTTGACCCTGCTTTTACACAGCGAATTACTTCTGATAATTCAGATGCTGTAAAATAAGGGCGGAATTTAGATGGAGAAGATGATGAAGCTGCCATGATGATTAGATTATTTAGGATTTCGTGACTTAGGATAGGGAAATTTAGCTGCTAAATGCTGTCCTGGTGAAGATACTGCAGAAAGGAAATCTAAAAGATAATCTGGTGGTGCAGTTGCTAGGAAAGATAGGAAAAGAAATTTAAGATCATCTTTTATATCTCCTTGTCCTGGATGAGATGCTTGCACTCTACACTCTGGAGATGCAAAACTATTATATGTTCGTTCGTAAAGAACAGGACAAGATAAGATTCTAGAGGCGGATGAGATTGGGTAATCGGAAGATGATAGGGTAAGAAGGGTATTTTGGAGCTCTGGGATAGATTCCAAGGTAGGAAAAGATTTGTAGGGAAGTATTCTACGCTTACGAGATGCCATGATAGTACACCTGTGAAAGTTAGACTGTACGTAGCACTGAGGGAGGAAAATCAGATTGTGATCTGAAAGTATCACGATTTATATATGCGTGGTGTACTTTTAGATCTGACATTCCAATTTTAGGTGACCAGATTGTATGGATTCGGTACCAAGATCTGATATATTCTTGCTGTTCCCAAGTTAGTCCTGACCACCAAGCATTAGATTGCCAGAGAGAATAAGGTGAGATTTGTGCAGGTAGAGATTGCATGGTATAGATCTCAAGTTAGAAACTATGTACAATTCTTAGGTATAGTACAGGGTGAGGTAGGAATAGTCTGATCTGGGTCTGGGGTTAGATCTGAATCTTCCGAACCACCACCACACCCTGAGCATAGAATTGTCCAGATAATGACAAAAAGAATAGCCGCAAGAGTAGCTATCCTAGAATAGGTTGAGTGATTATGTGGAGGCATGGCAGATTAAAACATTGTTACCTGCTTCTTCCAATTCTCGCCATTGTAAGAACTGACTTGTCCTGATTCAAAGAAGAAATCAACAACCCAGTGTCGCATACCTGGCGACGCTCTAGGGTTTGTACGATAGATCTTATGGAAAGCTAGTGGATCTACAGGTTCTCTGGAATCTAGATCACGCACTAGGAAAGATGCGTAAGATTGAGAATGAGTGATTGTGGGAAGGGAGCGCATGATAAGGTATCCTTTCAGATGGTAGATTAGGAGGGGGAGAGCAAGTGAGCAAAGTGGATTTTTATTAATGCAACAAATCCACGATATTGTGCAAGAAATATTGGATTATTTGCATGAGTGGTTTCAATAGCTTGCTCAAATTCTGTGAGAGTTCCTGAGAAACAACCACAGTTTATGCGAACACCAATTTTTGTATCACGATGTGCGGTCGTAAATCGCTGAGATGATTTAGCAGGACCAAGTACAAGATAATCTGCGGCAGAGTCACAAAATGCGTCTCCTTTTAATATTGCGTTAGAGAGTAAATGTGTATAATTTTTTATAATTGAGTTATCATACATACGTGAGTTACCATACATACGTGAGTTATCGTACATGCATGAGTTATCATACATAATTGAGTTATCATACATACTTGAGTTATCATGCATACGTGAATTACCATACATACTTGATTTACCGTACATATGTGAGTTACCGTACATATGTGAGTTACCATGCATGCATGAGTTACCATGCATACGTGAATTACCATGCATGCATGAGTTACCATGCAGTTCTGAATTATCATACATATATGAGTTACCATGCATTTTTGAGTTATCATACATGCATGAGTTACCATGCATTTCTGAGTTATCATGCATACTTGAGTTACCCTGCATTTCTGCGGTGTTTGCTTTATAGATAGCCATGATTAAATATCCTTTCAGATTTGTGGGATAGAAAATAATTATGGAATTACATAGGAAAACCACACCAGCATGCTAGTTCATCAATACTGGCTTGTATTTGTTCAGGTACACCAAGAGATTTATCTTTCCAAATCCAAGGTGTAGGATGAGTTATGTATGCTGCAATGAAAGGGATTGAGAGAGCGGATGATGAGTTAAGATATGTGAGCATGATATTAGTATCCTCTCGTGCTAGATGAAATATAATATGGATCATCACAAGGATGATAAATGCAATTCCATGTCATTGATTCATCATCATAGTATGGAGCAGTAAACCATCCATCAGGATTATTTGCTATTTCGTATTCAATTTCATATTTTAGTTCAATTTCTGTGTGTGCTGTCCAACGATAGGAAAGCTCAAATCCAGATGTCATAATCTTTTTAACTGACATGATATGTTTCTCCAAAAGTTAAATCTAGTTTGATGCAAAAACAATGCAATTCTCATATCCATTGAAACAGCCAATATACATATGTGTTTCAGGGAACACAAATGCAATCAAATCGTAAACACTGTCGATATTGTTATTCTTATCATATCTGAATTGTTCAGGAATGACAATGCAAGTATTGCCATCGAAAGATTTTTCAAGTGTGAAAATCATTTTAAACTCCAAAATCTAACGTGATTGAAAGGGTTTACGGGCAGGGCTGCCCGGGGGACTGTCAGACTGTAGGGGGGTGCCCTACGCCTGTCAAGGGTGTGTGCGGGCTAATCTAGTGAATATACCTGCTAGTTATGGGGATAGGTAATCTAAGGTATACACTCGCTAGATATGTGCCAGCGCCGCTGTTGTATCTGTACCACCTTAGCGTCAGGAATAGGGGTGTTAAAAATGAAAAGATAAATATTTATTCTTTACTTATCTTTTTATTTTTTAGGTGGGGTACACCAAGTAAGATATATACACCATAATCTAGTGGATATACTGGAATCTAGTGGTGGTGTGGTATAGATCATACACTAGGCCCCCGCAGGGGGTGGGGGGGGGAGGGGGTGGATAGTCTGACAGTCCCACAGTCTGAGCGGGTAGTCCTGCCTGTAAATCCGCCCCCTTAATCTGCCGAGTTTTTAGATCAACATTTCGGTCGCGGTTTTCAGCGCGATCAATTGCGCATCGACTTTTTCCGCCAGTTTCACACCGACGGGCGAGATACCCGCAGAAAGGGTAATTGCGTTTTTCAGTCCGATACATTGTTTTTCGGTCAGTTTGTAATCTTTCACTGACAATCCGCAGAAAACACCCCGATACGCTGCCAATTGCTGCCCGATTTGCATACGGGCCGCCGCATCTAGGTCAGTAAAACCGAGTTTCTCCGCTACCCAAACCGTGAGATTGTCAGAAACTTCGGCATCGAACCACTCTGCAATCATCTCTTTGGTGAGCTTGTCACCTGCCGATTCTGCGGCGAGATAGGACAGGCATGCGCTTAGGGAAATATCATCATCCGAGATATCCCGACACACATGCCCTGCACTTTCATACAGGCTGCGCACAATGTTATCTTGCGTGGTTTCCACTAGTGTGCGCAGATACGGCATGAATTCACTGGCACGCTCGCGCAGTGCATCCATGTCTACGGGCGGAACAGATACACAAACACTGGGTGGCGCAACCTGACCCGCTTTGGTCATTTTCTCGGTTTGTTTGTAACCGACTTTTGACAACCTTTGGCCGCTGAGCGGTTTATCCCCCGCGTTGAAAGGGACCATTGCGTGACGAGTAGACACATTGGACATGCTATAGACTCCGGTGGTTAATGGGGCGATGCGTGAGTGCATCAGATAGTACACATTGTGTTATGTACTATCGGGACACTCTACCTACTACCCTTGTTAGAACCCAGCTCCCTTATTTAGTTCCCTGAGTTCTACACTGTTACACTTTATTCCATGTTGCAATATTCATGCCATACCTGATCCGCTGAATCCGACGCACACTGCGCAAATTCTTGCAGGGTTTCAAAATCGGCACATTCCCTATAAATGAACCCCCCTATAAAACCGCCAAAAGTGTACAAAAATACAGAATCAGCCGGTGATTGTGTTGCCCACTCTGCAAACCAGCTGCACTTATCATCGGCAGTCAGCAAACCGATATCCAGCGCAAACTTTGCGGTGAGTTCATACTGTACTATGTCAGTACCTAGTAGTGTCTTAACATGCTTACTCATGATGTACTTTCAAGGGTTAGTGGTTTCTGGTCTGTTTTGTTTTTATTTGTTGGACACTTATTTTAGTCCTTTAGTTCCCTCGCTTTACAAAACTTTACATACCCGTAAGGTTGCCTGCCCAGCCTGCCCAGCCTGCCAGCGAAGCTAGTGCTTACTCACTTAGTCTAGCAAGCCCAGGGGGTATGGGCCTTTTTTAGTCTGGGGGAGGTGTGCTATCCTAAAAAGCATATCTAATTTTTCTAAACTTTTTAATCTTCCTTACCTATAATCTATCCTCAGTTTCACCAGTGCCTGCGGCATGCCAGCAATCCCTCACTGCGCCCAGCATCCCCACCTGCTATTCTACCCTTAACTTAGGAATCTCCCATGCCCACAGATCTTACTCCAATTGTAGTTGCTAAAAAAGACAGGATAACTACTGAAAAGTTACCTGATGGGCGCACACGTGTTTTTGATCCTACAGCATTAGCTAAAGTTGTTGTGGAAGTTATTAAAGTAAATTTTCCCCAAGCGCTTTCTACCTCCGACGCTAAGATAGATCCTACAGGTACAAAAGACTATAAAAATACTGCTGAATATGACTGGTGGCAAAATAAAATTAATATTAATCCTGACCGTACATTACAAGGTAGGTATGGAACATCTGTAGGACAAACATTTGATGCTTCAGGAAAGAAAACTTACGAACAAGTAAATTTTACGGCTCAGGATGTAATGGAATCCGTAAATGTACTTTTGCATGAACTTTATCACTCTCGCTCTAAAGCTGGCTATCGAGGTGCCTCAAAAGAACGAGTAGCCTCTTATGGACTAACCTCAGAAAAATTAGCTAAAGTTAATGAATTACAACAAGATCCTTATAATTATGGTTCATTTAGTTCAATAAATACAAGAAGTTTTGATCAAGAAGAATTCTTAGCAAACGCAGATGCAATCTTAAAACTCAAATCTATTGGTGGTATCGTAGCAGGCTCACCTACGGATAACCAATACGCCACATTACAGAAAATTCTCAAACAAGTTCCAGAAGTCCAGAAACTCATAGACGCTTACGAGCGTCCTGATGTTCCAGAAATAAAACCTTTGGCAGACAAACCTGCCCCGGTAGTCACTCAGATCTTAGATCTAATCAAGTCTAAATTGCCATAACTGCCATGACACTCGCTAATTCATCCACTAATGATCGTGCACTCACTCTCCTTGGTCAAGGACTTGGACCAGAAGTAGTTGCATCTGCTCTTGGTGTAACTACCTCTGCAATCTCCCAACTCCTTTCCCAAACAGAATTCGCAGCTAAAGTAGCAGAAGCGCGTTTCCGTAATCTATCAAAACATAACGAACGAGACAACGCGTATGATCGCCTAGAAGATGAGTTAATAGAAAAAATGAAAGATCTTATGCCTTTCATGGTTCGTCCCATGGAAGTTGCTAAAGTTCTCCAAATTATCAATGCAGCAAAGCGTCGTGGTGCATCTGCTCCAGAACATATCACAAATCAGCAAACTGTCATAAATCTTACTATGCCCACACAAATCTTACACAGATTCGTAGTTAATACAGCTAATCAAGTAGTACAGGCTGGACAGCAAGCACTCATCACAGTACAATCAGGTCAACTACCCCATCTTGTAGACACACTCAAGAAGCAAAGCCTACCCCATGTCGAATATCACCCCCCAAATGCAAGCCCAGTTAGCGGCGGCTGAAGCTAAGGCAGCTCAGATTGCAGCTATTCAGCAGCGGAACAAAGAAGCCGCGCGCATGCACTTAGAAATCATCCGAGTTATGTTAGCTCAGCGGCCCACTAAATGATTCCACAAGACCAGATTGCTGAACGGCTAGGTTTTACTAACCCACCTCCGGAATCTTCTCAGGAAACAGTACAAGAAGCAGCCTTTTCTACCTCACAAGTAGAAGAATTATCTCGTTCATCCCTAGACTTTCTGGCTGCTTTAGCTATGCCAGCAGTTTTTAAGTACTTTTTTCCAGAAATTTTTCAGCAAATCTGGCAACTCCTCATTTCTTACATCCACAAACCTAGAGATTTCTCACAAATCGCTATTGGTCTGCCTCGTGGATTTGCAAAAACAACTTTCGTAAAAATTTTCCTGCTCTACGTAATCCTTTTTACCAAGCGTACATTCATTCTAGTCTGTGCAAACTCAGTTCCTAAAGCAGTTGCAATAGTTTCAGATGTCTGTGATTTCCTAGATGAGCAGAATATTAAGAAAACTTTCGGAGATTGGCGCCTCGGACTAGAAACTGATCAACAAGTTCTTAAGAAATTCGGTTATCGTGGTCGCAACATTATTATATCTGCGGGCACTGTAGAATCTGTGCGAGGTCTTAATGTAAAACATCAGCGCCCAGATGTAATGCTTTTTGATGACATACAATCTCGACAGGATGCAGAGTCTCAGGTCATATCAGAACAGATAGAAACTGATATGATTGGTACCGCTATGAAAGCGAAATCACCTCATGGGTGTTTATTCATTTTCATAGGGAACATGTACCCAACAAAGTGGTCTATTCTACGTCGTCTCAAATCTAATCCTACCTGGATCAAATACATAGCAGGTGGAATCTTAACAGGAACAGACGGTAAACCACAATCGCTCTGGGAAGATTTACAACCTCTAGAACAGTTGTTAAAAGAGTATGAAAATGATGCATCATCAGGTCGTCCAGAAGTATTCTACGCTGAAGTCTTAAATGATGAGCATGCGGCAGTTTCCAACATCTGCGATATTAACCGGATTCCACTAAATCCTTACGAAAATGATACTCAACACCAAGGTAATTTCATAATCATTGATCCCTCCAATGATAAACACAATTCTGATGCAGTCTCTATAGGATATTATGAAGTCTTTGATTCTAAACCAGTCTGTATAGAACTAATTGAAGGCCGCCTATCCCCTGGAGACACAATTAAAGAATCCCTTAGACTAGCTATGCGTCGGAATTGCCGTGTAATCTGTCCAGAATCTAACGCCTATCAATACTCCCTGCTTTATTGGTTCAATCAAGTAATCTCACAACTAGGACTAACTGAAGCAGGATTTCACTGCCTAGAAGTGTACTCAGGTCAGCGATCTAAGAATTCTCGTATCCTAGATATGTTTAAGTCATTACTAAAAGGTGAAATACTTCTAAGTAATGCGACAAGAGCACAGACATTCTCACAGATTACAGGCTTTAATCCGTTAAAAACAAATAATGTAGACGGAATTTTAGACTGTCATACATACGCACCTAAAGTTTTAGAGCTCTATGGAGAGTTCATTCGCTCTTCTCTCCTATTAGAGTACCAAGAATTTACTGCTACGGCAGTTTCCCCTGTTTACGAAACCTCACCATTCTAACCCCATGGCCGCCGCACAAGCTTTCATTCCTCCCAAACTTGTCCAAGAAGGACTTCTACAATATCATCGTCATCTTGGGCAGTTAGCTCAAAATCTCTGGCCAATGCGAGAGCAGATGCGTAGAGTAGACTTGGCATATTTGCGAGAAGAAGATCTAACAGTAGATCAGTGGCGTGCAAAATATGCAAATGTCCAAGGAGACACGAATAGATTTCAGAACATCACAGTTCCAGTCGTAAAACCGCAAGTTAATTCTGCAGTAGATTATCAAGTATCAGTATTCCTCACAGACTATCCTATCTTTGGTGTAGTATCTTCCCCAGAATATATTGATCAAGCTCTCCAACTACAATCTCTTATCGAAGAGAATTCTATCCGCACAGGCTGGATTGCAGAATTCAATCTATTCTTCTTCGATGCCTTTAAATATTGGGGTTGTGTAGAAGTTTGCTGGGACAAGATAGTTACCGCAGCACTTGAAACTGATATGTCTTTCACTGCTGGACAGGAAGGGCGGCCTAAAGAAATAATCTGGCAAGGAAATAGAATCACACGTTGGGACCCATATAACACATATATGGATAGGCGCTGTGATATTCATAAGATCGCAGAAAAGGGAGACTACGCAGGTCATACAGAAATTATGACCCGTACTCAGTTAAAAACTTTTATTAACAAACTTGATGTTAAAATTATTTCTAATGTCACAGCAGCTTTTGATTCTCCCTCCCTACTCTCTTCTTCAGGAGCTAATATTCCTTATGGAAACTCCTATTACCTTCCTCTTCTAAACATCTCATCTCTGACTGATGCAACCTCATTAGATGAAGATTGGTCAGGCTGGCTAGCAGGAAGCACTGCACAAAAAGCACATAAGATAAATGGTAAAGGACTTTACGAAGTCTCCACAGAGTATGTGCGCATCATTCCCTCAGATTTCGATCTGCGTGTACCTGCCCCAAATACCCCTCAGATTTGGAAACTTATCTGGGTAAACCACTCAGTTCTTATCTATGCTGAGCGCCAAACTAACGCACACGAAAAGATTCCTACATTTTTCTGGAATCCAGCTAATGAAGGTTTAGGTGCCCAATCGAAATCGCTAGCTGAGGATGGTATTCCTTTTCAGCAGACAACTTCCGCATTGATGAACTCAGTAATAGCGTCTCGTCGGAGAGCTATCACAGACCGAGTCTTATTTGACCCCTCAAGAGTTTTACAGGCTCATATAGATAATCCGAATCCGTCAGCTAAAATACCTGTGCGCCCCTCCGCATACGGTAAGCCAGTAAGTGAAGCTGTTTACCAATTTCCATATCGTGATGATCAGGCAGGTACAGCACTCCAAGAAATCGGTCAGATTGTAAACTTTGGAAATATCCAAAACGGACAAAACTCGGTACGTCAAGGGCAGTTTGTAAAAGGCAATAAGACTGATTCACAGTGGTCAGATTCCATGTCTGCGGCCACATCTAAAGATCAGCGTACCGCTTTAGTTGCTGAAGCTGTAGTTTTCACCCCACTAAAAGAAGTTCTCAAACTAAACTATCTCCAATATCAGTCAGGTACAGAAGTCTATTCTCCTTCCCGCCAACAGTCTGTTAAAATAGATCCAGTAGCACTTCGTCGCGCAGTCATTAATTTCAAAATCACAGACGGATTATTACCTAAACAAAAGGTGATTTCCTCAGATGCTATGAAAATTGGCATGCAAGTTATCGGCTCTTCACCTCAGATTGGCGCGGCATATAACATTGGTCCCATGTTCTCATATCTAATGAAAACAGAGAATGCTAACTTCACGCCTTTTGAGAAATCACCTCAACAGCAAGCATATGAACAGGCGCTAGCAGCTTGGAATAATATTGCAATGACCGCTGCACAGAAAGGAATGGAAATCTCCACACCTCAACCTAAGCCACAAGAATATGGCTATGATCCTGCGATGTCAGATCCACGCACAGCAGCTGCTGCATCCGCACAACCCGCAGGAACTAGCGCCTCAGGAGTACAATAATGGCAACATTATCTACCCGAGGCTCTTTTGTATCTTGGGAACTTACACCTAAAGAGACTCTTGCAGGTTCCCAACTTACTCTTACTACACGACAGCTTCTACAAACTATGATCTGTATGTTTGCAGAGCAGCGTTTAGCACTTACACCTGATCCTACTAACCTATATCTTTTCTATCAACAGGAGGCCGAACTAAAAGGCAAAATCTCAATTCTCCAAGAACTGCTAGATAACTCTGAATCGGCAGATCATCAACTTTCACATCCCTCAGTCGAGTAAACTATCATGTCTATTTTCCAGAAAATCTTTGGTGCCGCACCCACTGCCGCCCCGCAACCTAATCCATCAAATGCTCTAGTAGGTAACAAGCCTACGCAAGGTACAGAAACTTCTACAGCTACTGCACCTAATGGAACTGTGCCCGCAGGATCTGGCACAGAAACTACTCCGCCAGCATCCCCCTTAGACAAGTATAAGGACATGTGGCAACCTGATACCAATGCAGAATCTAATCCTCCTTCACAATCTGTTGATCCTGCTAAACTCCTAGAAGCCGCATCTAAGGTAGATTTTACTAAAGTCTTAGATCGAGAAGTTCTAGCAAAAATCTCAGGTGGCGGTGAAGATGCTGTAGCTGCTCTTCTTCAGGTTCTTAATAAATCATCTCAAACTGTATATGGCCAATCTATGGTCACTACAGCTAAGATTGTAGAGCAAGCAATCTCCCAAGCTCGCGAAGAGTTTGCTTCTCAGATCCCAGATGCGATTCGACGCCAAGGCGCACACAACAAAGTTTTTGAGGAAAATCCAGCTTTCGCAAATCCTGCTGTTGCCCCTTTAATCGAAGCGCAAGTTGCTCAACTAGCACAAAAATTTCCCAAAGCTACACCAACTGAACTTCATGCTATGGCAAAAGAGTATCTGTCTGGTGTAGCCTCACTTATCAATCCTCCTAAAGCTGATGTATCTCGCAGTAGCAAGACTAGCAAGGACGAGGATTGGAGTGCGTATCTAGGCTCATAACCTATCTTTTACCTCTTCAATCTAGGATACATCATGCTTTTCAAACGTGTTCTTCACACTTCAATGAACCAGGGAATTCCTGTTCGCTCAGGCTCTGGTACTGGCATTTTTTCTAATGCACGCATTTCTACTCGTACAGAAGATGCTGCATATACACTAACTGTAGATGATATGGCAGGAGGTGTAGTACAATTCACTTCGCTAACTGCTGGCCGCACCGTAACTACTCCGACTGCTGCTGACATTTTAGCGGCCGCGACAGATATGGATGTGGGCGATGCATTCCAGATTATTGTATCTGCTGTAGCTGCTTTTGCAATTACTTGGGCAGCTGGAACTGGTGTAACTCTTGCTGGTCGTGCTACTACTCCAGCTTCTAGTTCTACCAATATTTTTGTGCGTAAGACTAGTGCAACTACAGTAATTTGGACTGTACTCTAATCTACACATAAATACATAGGAAATTATCATGACCGTCGGAATCTTTAATACTACCAACGCGGCAAGCACCAGTAATTATGTTGCGACTTCATTCGCTGCAGCAATTACTCGGTACATGCCTAATGGCACTGCGCCACTTTTCGGCCTATCTTCAATGCTTGCATCAGAGACTGCTGTGCAAGTTGAGCATGGTTTCTTCACAAAGACCATGATCTTCCCCAGCATGAATCTAGATGCTGCTGTTGCTGATGGCACAACCACAATCTTTACTGTAGCCTCAACAGCTAACCTAGTTCCTGGCATGCTAATGCGTGCTCAGTCAACTGGTGAAGTTGTGATTATTAACCAAATCCTATCTACCACAAGTGTTAGCGTAGGACGAGGTGTTGGTACTGTAGCAGCTGCCGCAGTTTCTAATGACGTGAATTTCTACCAAACCGGTAGCGCGTATGAAGAAGCTTCAGTTCGTCCCAACGCGCTGAATATCAACCCAGTTCGTATTACTAACCTGACTCAAATCTTCCGTAATACTTGGGCACTTTCTGGCTCCGCCCAGGCTACCCAAGTAATTGCTGGAGACAGTACTGTAGCTGAAAGCCGTATGGAATGTGCTGCTTTCCACGCTGCTGATATTGAGAAAGGTATCTTCTTTGGTCAGAAATCTAGTGGCACTCGTAATGGTCAGCCCTTCCGTACTATGGATGGCCTAATCAATATTACCTCAACTCTAGCTAACTATCCTTCTAGCTACAGTGCTGCGAACGTCACAACTGCTGGTGCTACCACTAACTACACTCAGTTAAAAACTGCTCTTGATCCGGTATTTAACCAACAAACAGATCCTAAGGGTGGAAACACTCGGGTACTATTCGTCGGTGCTACTGCGTTCAACGTGCTAAATGATATTGGCCGACTGAACGGTACTTATAACCTACAGCATGGTCAAACCGAGTATGGTCTGCAGTTCTCAACTGTTAAGATCGCGCGTGGTACATTTAATATGATCGAGCATCCGCTGTTTAACAGTAATGCAGATTGGATGAAGATGGCAGTTGCAGTGGATATCGCTAGTTTCCGACTTGCATATCTAGGAGGTCGTCAGACCAAGAAAGAAGAATTCAATATGAGTGGTCAGGTGGTAGATAATGGTATCGACGCAGTTGGTGGAACTCTCACCACTGAGCTGACTACTGTTATCAAGAATCCTCCCGCCAATGCAGTTATCTATGGTCTAACCGCAGCCGCAGCAGGTTAATATCATGGCCGTAATCCAAGTAAATCCACCGGGTGCGGCCAGTACAGATCCTGGCTACATCTCTTCCATCACAATCCGTACTGGAGGTTCAGCAACTGTACTAACTCCAGATGGGACTACAGGGCAAGTTACTGTAGACGCTCCAGCAGCCACAGAACTAGTGCAAGACTGGGCAAGGTTCAAGCTAATTACTGGCTAAGATCCTCCTGAGGGAATGGTTTACTGGTAAGGGTTCCATTTAAAAATCCTTACCATCCCTCAGGTCTTCTATTTAAGGAAACTATCTTATGGCTACTACTGCAACACTGTTTAAATCTCGCCTACCTTCTTGTTCATACGCATTTTCACGAGGTGGCTCAGCTAATTTTGTTAATGGCAAATATGCTACTAGCAAAGAAGTTGAAATTCGAGAGCTTACAGAAGAAATCAAAGCAGGTAATCAATATCTATACATTGATCCTACCGAACTCACTGTAGATTACGATTACACGAATCCTATGGAAGAGCTGAAGAAGAAATTCTATAAAGAGTTCCTAGCTGAGCAAGAGAAAGTACAGGCAGCTCAAGCTATTCGTGATCTTGGTGTTGCTGTACAAGGCACGCTAAAAGCTACAAACACTGTAGATATGCAAGCGGTCACCAGGAAGTAATAGGATCATAATCTAATGACTCTAACCGAACTGCAATCAGAGGTGAAACTAATCACCAAGAGGCCAGATTTGTCCACTGAAACTTTGCTTGCAGTTCGGCGTGCCACTCTAGCTGCCCATCACTCAGACTATTTTTATAAAGACATATACGAAACTCCCATACAGTTTAAAACTCCTGCATATCGGCATGACATAAATTATCGTACATCTTTTCCACTATACAGATCTGTTAAATATCTTCGTAAGATTACTGCTACCGGCCCAGCCGGTTCTTTTTTAACTTGCATACAGCCAGAATCTGTAGTTGACTCGTATTACACAAATCAACTAGATGTATTTTACACTGTGGGAGATTACATTAAAGTTTTATCTAGCACAGAGCTAGAATACATACTCTTCGGATGTTATCTCCATCCCGATGTAACTGAGGGTGGATACAATTCCTGGATTGCCACAGAACATCCATACGCAATTGTGTTTACTGCCGCAGAGATGATATTTAAGATGATTGGTAAAACTGAGGAATTCGCCGCATATAAGATGTTGCGAGATGAAGAGTTTAAACAGCTTGCCATGTCTAATCTTCAAGGTGTAGGATACTAAGATGGCTACCACTTCTTCAGTTTGGGATTTTGGTCCCGGGCCCTCAAGTGATGGATCTTCTGGAAATCCTGGAGGATCAACAGTTAATTGTACTCCTATAGTTTTAATTGAAGATCCTTGTCCTCCAGTATTACCACCAGATGATGAGAATGCAATAGTAAACTTTGTAGGAACTCCATTAGTTGGATATGCTCCATTAATTGTACAGTTCACAGATCTAACAGATGTTACACCAGATGGATGGTCTTGGGATACTGGAGATGGAGCGCACAGCACACAAAATCCATTACATACTTATGGCACAGCAGGTACATATACAGTATCACTAAGTGCCTATCGTGCAGATCTACCTAATCCGCCAATCCTTTTAGGTACTGAAACTAAAGTAGATTACATTGAAGTTTTAGAAGCTGATCCTCTAGCAGAGTTTGTAATTGCTCATTTGTGGTTTAATGGTGATTACACAGATAGATCACAATTTGCTGCTACTTATAATACAGGTACTGGTACTTTATTAGGTACAACTCACTTAAAATTTGATAACACTACTTCTTTAGATACAAGATATACACCAGGAGATAATACATTTCCTGCTAACGTAGCTGGTAGTGGTACTCATTTATCCCCAGGTAATACAGAATTTACAGTAGAATTTTGGTATTATGAACCTGCAATTGCGTCCTCAGGTAATCAATATCACTTTAGTTTTACAAACACTGCTAATGGTCATGGGTTTAGAATTTATAGTCCTAATTTCAAAGGAGATATAGCCTTTGATTTGCAAGGTGGTGGACCTGCAGGTTCAGTCAATGTAACTAGAAATGCGTGGCATCATGTTGCATTAACACGTTCTGGAGGTACAAGTTATACTTTATGGTTAGATGGTGTAAGTGTGCAAACACACACTAATTCTACTTTAAACACTGGAACACACTTAAGCTCTACGTGTAGTATAACTATAGGATCTGGTACAACAGAAGGATCTGCATTCGCTAGTGAATATACTAATTTCCGATTTACTAGGAAATGTCGTTACACTGCTCCCTTCTCAGTACCTACCATTCAATTCCCTGATCCGGTACCTTGATATGCCACAACAAGCTTATAGAGCTAATCTCTCTTCAGCAATCTTTCCGCTTTCTATATCAAAAGCCGGGCGCTCAGTTATTATTCCTGGCCCGGATAATGTATATGATCGGCGAGTAGATCCTGAGGGAGAACAGAAAACTGCCGGAATTCCACAAGCTATTTACATGGAGAATGTAATACCAACCGTAGAAGGGTATCAGAGTGTTGGTATATTAGCAAAGAATAGTATCACTTTAGGTGCTGCATTTCCCTCTCGTTATATTCCATTTATATATAAAGTGCATGGAAAGATAATTGCACTCGTAGAAGGTATATCTAGTTACCATGCAGCGTACACAAATGATCAAGCAGTAACAGGAACTTGGACAGCAAATACAGGACAACGGGATGCATTTTCTGTTGTAACTTCTGATTGGGATCCTAGTCAAGCGACTTTGCGAGGAGTAGAATATGTATTTACTTCCTCTACAGCTAAGTTATATACAGTAGCTACTAATCTTACGCTTACAGATGTTACAGGTTCGTTATCAGGTATTACCGCTGCAAATATTAAAATAATTCTCTCTTCGCATAACTATCTAATTGCAATACAATCTTCTGGTATAATCTCTTGGTCATCTACTCTTACAGCTACAGATTTTACAGCATCTCTTGTAACTGGAGCGGGCTCAGCAACTCCCAATGAATTACGCGGTACAATTGTAGCTGCATATAATTGCCCAGAAGGATTTATTCTCTACACTACAGAAGGTTGTATTGCAGCTACGTATACAGGCAATTCTAGGTATCCATGGAAATTTCGTGAGATTGTAGACGCAGGTAAGTATTCAAGCGCACTTCAGATTGCAGCAGTAAAAGGCTCACAAATACATTATGCGATTGATATTCATGGAACTATTCGTGTAATTTCTGCACAAGGAGCACAACTTGTTGCTCCAGAATTATCTACATTTGCTCGCTCAAATAAATTCTATGATTCTTATAGCTCGGGTACACTAACATCTACAGCATCAGGTCCATACGATTATACACTATATTATCTATTAAATCGCTATCTTATTCTTGGTGCTTCCTTAGATGGTACGCGACTAGGTACTGTAAATCTTTTTGCTTTCGTATATGATACAGTACAAAAACGATATGGCAGATTAAAACACGCATTTAAATATCTCTGGGATGATGGAGTAGATATTTATGCAATCAATAATGAAGATGGCGCAGTTACTAAACTTGTGTTAGATATCGAAAATGAGGATGCAGATTTCACTTCTTCCGTACTTATTCTAGGTAAATTCAAATACGCTCGCTCTCGCTGGATTGAGCCTCAAGAGATAACTATTGACGGTGTAAGAAACACAGTGAGTGATGCAGGAATTACAACAGCACTTATACCCACACTAGATGGAAATAAGTTTGAGGCTGCTGTAACTCCTACAAGGTTTTCTCAGTCTGCTCAGTCTATAACATACCACTGTAATCTTTCCTGTCATTCTTTTGCACTAGCTATCAAAGGTGCATTTGAAGTGAACTCAGTAGAAATAAAATTCTCCTTAGGTGGTACGCTCTAATGTCAGAATATAATTCCGCATTAGGTTACGCATCTAATCCTACTATCCAAGAGATTCAAGACTCTCTTGGTATTCCACAGTTTTCAGGAACTGCAGGAGAAAACTGGTTTATTGTCCTAAACGGATTGATAATCCAAGGTGGCCTTGTTGAGATTTCCGGTGCGGGCGCCCAACCTGCCACTAGTTTCAACACTGCTTTTACTCAACAAGTTCTTGGAATCTTTCTTCAAGGTGTTGGTGGTGCGTATGGTCCTTACTCAGTAGGGACTATTACACTATCCACATTTGTTATTACTAACGGTGCTGCTAATACTGGGTCAGCTTACTGGTGGGCGATTGGTGTCTAATCCCATCCCCACTATGCAAATTACACACCTTCTTTTACTCTATATCATCTTTACGAGGTAACATATTATGGCTGGCTGGGAAGCTCCTGTATTAGATTTCGCTAAAACTCTATTACCCACTACACAAACTACTGTAGGTAATACTTCTAGCTCGCAGACAGGTAAGTCGGTACAGAAGCGAGATATTTCTATAGAAGGTTTGCAGAAACTTGCTTATGATATTATGTCCCAGACTGAGGGACTAGCAGGTTTAGCGACTGGAGAGAATATGGGTGGTGGATACGGATCTTCTGCTAAAGCACAGCAGACTCAAGATTTCATGGTAAAACTTATTGGTGAACTCGCTACACTAACTGCACCGGTAATTAATGAGTCTACACAGGCAGCAGATACTACCACATCATCGAAAACTAAGAAGAAAGTTACAGTGATTTGCACTGAGCTGAATAGGCAAGGTTTGCTCCCAGATGAACTATATAATCATCCAAAAGCGCTTGCTCATTTCCTATCTATCTCTGAGCAGACTTTTAATGGATATCATATCTGGGCGGCACGAGTTGCAGTAGCAATGCAGACTTCACCTACCCTCTGTGCAATCTTTCTACCACTTGCACGAGGCCGCTACAAGATGATTACCTCAGGTAAATGGAATTTACTAGGCTGGCTCACGCTAGTTCCAGGTCAAGTAATCTGCTCAGTGATCGGCGCTTTCCTAAAACTCAAGGAAACTCCTTATGGCTACAGCCGCTAAACCAAAGCCAGTTCCTTTTGAGGATTTAATTGCTCAGCAAGTGGCTGAGTATCAAGGACTTGTTCAGGATCAGCAACAGGCAGCTAAAGAAACTTCTCGTATTGGTGAACAAACTGCACAGTCTAAACAGGTTCTTCATCTAGAAGCTGCTCAAAATGCTAGAATAGCGACTGAAGCAATTACACAGGCCCTAGCTGAATTACAAGCTAGAAGAATACAATATCGAGACGCAGCTGGCGGAGCTGCAAAAGCATTAGAGCGAATTGCTCAGATTAATGCAGGCGTAGATAAGACTCAAAGTTTGGTAGACGAAGTTGTTCGTAAACGCAATCGCTCAATCTTTGATCTAGTCTCAGATCCTATCGGCACTCTAAAAGATATAGTCACTTTAGACAGCTCTGAAGAAGCATTAAAAGGAGAAGTGCTTAAAGTATCTACACTCTCTACTAGCATGGAGCACTTACACAAGCAGGTAACGAATCAAATAACAGAAGAAAATGATGTAGGTCCTATACTCTCTGCTGCTGGTGCAAAAGCTAAGGCAGATTTAGCTCAAGTAGAGTTTCTAGTTCGTGCGCAGGATATGCGCTATGAAGAAGCTAAATATAACTTACTAAATGTAGAAGCTGCTGCTAAAGCTAAGAGCTCAATTATTGAATCAATGTTTCTGCCTGAGAAAGCTAAGCGTGATGCTCAGCAGATGAGGAATGAAGAAGCCAGATTACGACTAGCATATGCCGCAGATGCACGGGCCGCTCAAGAATCTGAAGCGCGTAAAAAACTTATGGATGAACAAATCCAAGGTGATGCAGCAGACGCAGAATTTGTTCGTAGGGGTGCGGCCACACTAGGAATTAATCTTGATGCTACATTAGCTAAGCGACTTGCTAAAGGTGCCAATGATCCTAGAAGTCCTTATCATGAATATTGGCGTGTAGGTGTTCGTAATGCTTCAGCGGGTAATGGAGTTAACCTAATTGGTGCATCTCCCTCAGAAGCTCTATCTGTTATAGAATCTACAGATAATAGAGCGCGAGAAATCTTTCCTCGTGCAATGGAAGTGTTAAATAAAGCAACGGAAGTACTAAATAAGTCTAAGACTCCTATAGATCGTAAGAAAGATCCATCTGGCTGGGCAGCTGCTTATGATAAAACTACTCAAGCTGTAGCTAATCAATTCTTAGAAGAAATCACACCGGGTTCTAAGAATCCTTATGATGTATCTCCACACCTGGTGAAATATATTAATAACTCTCCTGAGACACTTAATACTCCATTTGTACAGAAATTCCTTTTGCCAGAAATTAAAGCTGGTACAGATACAGCGAATCCAGAACTAATTATTCGTAAGGGTATTGCTGCTGTAGTTGCAGGACAGCTTACTACAGATGAATTAATTGGTGGAGTTACTAAAGTATATAGTAGCGCTGTAGCACAGCATGCAGCAGTAAGTAGATTCCGCGATTTTGGTATCATCCCAGATGATGCAGGTCGTTCTTATCGTGTACGTTTAGATACTCCAGGCTCTGCATTTTCTCGTACTAGCGTAGTTAACCTTACCCAAACAACTGAGTTTGCAGATTGGTTAAAGAAATCTATGGCACAAGAAATCTTCCGTATCCAGTTTGCCCAGAAGAATGCAGAGTTTGGTAAAGGCATTGGAGAAGATATTAATGCTGTTCGTGGATTCCTAGCTGATCCAACTAAAAGATACGGGGAAACAATTAAACGTGGTGCACGAGAAAGTTATCTTAATCCAGCTAACTCTCCAATAAAATAACATACTATTATGGCAGATCTATCCGCTCCACTTGCTGCTGCTGACGTTCACAATACATTTAATACAGGAACTTCCTGGACTGATCCAGCTTCCTGGGAACAAAAATTTGGTAACGCAGGCAAGTTTATAGCTACCTCAGTACTATCTGGAGTAAACTCATTTTACAATTCTGCAGTCACAGTAGGTAACTGGGGAGGCTTAGGTGCGAAAGAGCGACCAACAGATAGTTGGATTAGATCTATTGATTCTAATTGGGGCGCCTACTATGAAACTAACCAAGAGTTGGTAGATTTTACAGGCTTCGCACTAGGGGCACTTATCCCTGGATTAGGGGGTGCAAAACTACTGAATGCAGGGCAGAATTTTATTCGAGGTGCTATTGATACAGGTAAAATCTCCGGTAACCTTGCAAGAGCTACAGGGCTTCTGGTAACTAAAAAAGCTAATTACATTGAGGAGGCGGCAGCCACTATTAAAGGTTCCCTAGCTTCTCAAGGTGTAATGAATGCTAATACGTATAAAGCACTAGCATCAGGTTTTTACCAGAACACTCTGGAAGCTGCGGCTGGCGAAATTCTAATCGCTGGCACTATGTTTAAATCTCCCGTGTTAGAAGATAACACTGTGGGAGATATGATTAAAGGCGCACTATTAGGTGGCGCAATTGGCGGAGTATTTTCTGCTGCAGGAACTATTGGTACCCTTCGTAAGGCTACAGATAAGGAAGATCTATTCCGACTTCCCTGGCAAAAGAAACCTACTTTTGCAACAAAGACAGATAATACTAATCGGATTATTACTCTAGCTGATGATCTAGAGAATACAGCTATTCCTACAAAATCTTTTGTTGTAGAAGGTGCACCAGACGCACAGAATCTTGAAGCAATTGCAGCAGCAAATGTGACTGAGAAACTTTATGCTTCAAAGGTAGATAAAGTATTAAATGAGATTCGTACAAATTTCCACGGATTATCAGGTACAGATACTCAACTGGGTAATCTAGTTGCAGATATTTCTGCTCCTGCGCGAGACAATATTGGTCGCCTCGTTCCAGGATTTGCACAGAAAACTTTTCAAGATTTGAGTGGTGCAGTAGATATATCTCGTGTTAGCGTAACTACTGCTGCTGAGAAACGTGCCGCTATTGCAATGAAAGCAGGTCCGCTGGCAACTGAAGATCAGATTGCTGTGCGATTCATAAAACTGCACGGAGAAGATGCTGGTGCGGTTTTAGATGAGATGCCCCGAGTCCTATCACTAGCGGATACTGCTACTAGTTCTGAAGCTGTATTACGTAAAGTGCAAGCGGAAGGATTCACCACAAAAACTATGTGGGACGCCACGAAACTACTAGGGCAATCCGCATATTTGAAAGCTGAAGCTAGATTTATTTGGTCGCGCAACAAGCGTATGCTTCCTTCGATTCCTGAAGGTACACAAGTACATGTATCTGATATTCCTCTTCTTGAGCGTGCTTACGAAGATGGACAGCTAGGGATTAAAATTATCTCAGGTAATGGTCCCTCACTAGAAGTTATCACACCTACTTCTAGGGAAGAACTGTATAAGATCTTAGTAGACTCTAAGATGAATACAGCATCTAATTACCTAGCAGAGAATGCAAGATTAAAAGGTATCAATCCTGAAGATTTAGCAGATCAGGCAGCTAAACTTGTAAATGTGCGCAAATCGTATTTACAACTTGAGCATTCAGCAGTTCCCGAAGATGATCTATTTGCACATAAGTTTGCAACTAAGACGTATAGGAAACTAAAGGAAGAACGTGGACTTTCCACAACTCTAGATCCTTTAGATGATCCTGCATTCTTACCCTCTTATGCTAAGATTGCGTATTCAGTAGATAAAAACCTGGCCGCCCAACACGAATCAGTTTCTGATGCAATTGTATATTACAAGATGCAGCAACAGATTGCTGTAGAAGGTAATAAGCGAGTAGTTGCTAAACATGCCGGTGAGTTCTTTGACCAACTTCCCGATTACACAGAATCTGAGCTGCTAAAAACTAATCGACGAGGCGCGGGTGCTACGTTATTATCTGGACAGAATGCCCCCTATGGAACTCCTGGCGCTGTATCTGCTCAAATCGGAAAAGTAACCTCAAGTTGGAAACAGAAAGCAGTTAAAGAAGTTACAGAAGAACTCAATCCTAGTTTCGTAGCTTTAGGTTCTAAACTTGAAGCTGCTTTAGAATACCATTCTGCAGAGCGATTTGTAGCGCGCTCAGAGAATCTATTCGTCCTTCACGAAGATGAATTTGGGCGGGTAGGATTACTTGATCGGAAAGTAGCAGAAGCTGTTGCTAAATCGAATGGGGAGCTTGCACTAGATGATCTGATAAATGAAACGAACTATTTAGAACTTAAGCTTCCTGAAACTATTGCAGCAGTCCGAACTCAAATAAACGCGGTAGGTAAGAGAACTGCCGCTAGAAATGAGATGTGGGCCGCCCAAGGTAAAAAGAATGAACGGTACACAGATGTATTTCGTCCTTCTAGACCTGATCCGAAATCTTATCCATTCTTTGCTTTTGTAAAAGATCCACGAGTTACTAACTCTAACCACACTTCAATGATTTTTGCAGCTTCTGAGAAAGAACTTGCAGAACTAATTGATCGTGTTCCTACTCATTTCGATGTGATAGCTGAAGGCGGACTAGCTAATAGAATCAAAGTCAGAACTAAGCTCGATGTTGAAAACTATATGAAGGCGCGCCAAGATTATGAATATGAGCGCACTCTTCATGAGAATTATATCGACAGCGAGTTAAAGTCTAAAGGTGTATATTCTAATTACTTTCCTAAAACTGATCCACAAAAGATTATAGATGATGTACTCCGTACTCATGTACGCGAGACAGAAACTCTTGTGCGTGATCTAGTACGTCTACGTTACGAACCTGAATTTGCTTTCTTTGAAGACATGGGCAAAGATTATGCCCGCTATGCTACATCTAGATTTGCTTCTAAAGCTGAGCAGATCGAACAAACTACCGATAATCCGTATTTCAACCAAATCAAAACTGCACTTAACATTTCAAATGTAGCAGAGAATCATCTAATCTACGGTGCGAATAAATTACTGGATGAAGCTGTATCTAAGGCGTATGGTGCTTGGAAGAATACAGTTACAGCAGTTCGCTCACCTGAAGAACTAGCACAGGTAAATGCAATCTTAGATAGACAGGGAATGAAACCTGTTAACTACGATGCAGCTCTAGATGCGTTAGCTAATCATTCTGCACCTAAAGGAGTACTTACTTCTTTTGTGCGGAAAGCTAACTCTATGCTTTCGCTTTTTGTTCTGGGTCTTGATCCACTCAATGCTGTAGTCAATGGAGTATCATCTAACATCCTTCGGATGACAGAACTTAAATCTGTTCTTCGTGCAATTGAGAATGGGAATGAAGAGCTTGGGGGCGAACTAGCTAAACTGGCGAAAATAGACTTACCTGGCGTCGATTCTAAAATCTTAGCTCCCACAAAACTAGTAGCTAATGCTCTAGAAGCTTTGGTGAAAGATGGATCTAAGGGACCACTGAAAGCTAAGTATAAGTCTTGGGGACTAACCACTGATCGTGTAGAACAGATGAGTTTACTCATTGATGATTTTACATTGAAAGGTACAGAGACGGTAGCTGAACTCGAAGCTAAAACTGCCAGCGGGTTCGCTAGATTTAAGACTGCGGCCAGTGAGCTTGCACAATCTGGCGAAAAGTGGACAGGTAATAAATTCGTAGAAGAAGCGAATAGATTTATATCTGCCAATGTGATGGATCAGATTACATCTTTGGCAGTTAAACATGGTGTGATGGATGAGCGGACTGCGCAAGTTTATATCAACCAGTTTGTTAACCGAGTTGAAGGAACTATTCTTGCTTCGCAGCGGCCGCTGATTTTCCAAGGTCCCATCGGACAATCTATTGGTCTGTTCCAACGGTATCAATTTAACTTACTACAACAGCTGTTCCGTTACGCATCTGAAGGTTCTAAGAAAGATGTGGCAATGGTAACTGCGCTACAAGGTACAATCTTTGGCCTACAGGGACTACCTGCTTTCCAGGCAATTAATACACATATTGTTGGTCAGCTTTCAGGAAATCCTGATCACAGAGATGCGTATACTTTCACATATGGAGCATTAGGAGAGACTGCTGCTAACTTTGCCATGTATGGTATGGCATCGAATATTCTGCAAACTAACCTTTACACACGAGGCGATATTAATCCTAGACACCTTACTGTGTTACCTACCTCGCTTCAGGAAACTCCCCTTGTTGCAGGTTGGGGAAAATTCTTAGGATCTATGTATGAGACGTTTGGTAAGATAAAAGGCGGTGGCAATGTCTGGGAGTCAATCTTACAGGGTATTGAGCACAATGGAATATCGAGGCCACTAGCAGGCTTTGCGCAAGTTTTCCAGGCGGGCGGTCCTGAGGGAAAAGTTTATAGTACATCTAATCAAGGCTCGATCCTCTATTCGAATGATCTTATGACCTGGGCTAGTATAACTAGAATGGCAGGTGGCAGACCTTTGGAAGAAGCCCGCGCCAATGATCACTTATGGAGATTTAGAACTTATGAAGCCGCCCGAAAGTCATCTATGGCCTCGCTTGCAGAAACCATTAAATCTACTGTCATCCAAGGTAACGAACCTTCGGAAGCGCAGATTGAAGGATTCGCAGAAAAGTATGTCAAGCTCGGAGGAAAGCAAGAAAACTTTAATCGGACGATGCTCCGTCTGTACAAAAATGCGAATGTTTCTCAAGCGGAACAACTTGCGTCGAAGTTAAAATCTCCCTTCAGTCAGGATATGCAGCTTCTTATGGGTGGCGACTTTCCTGATTAGATTCGCCCCGCTTTTAGCTAACTACATTTTTAGGAACTATTATGGCTTTCATGGATATTTCTCTTGTGCCTTCAATTGGTGCAACAGGTTTGTCAGTCTCAGTGTCTACAACTAGCGCACAGTCTGCTGTGATTTCTACAACTGTAGATGGGTATCTTACTCTTTGGTCTGATGTTGCTGTGTTTATGCGGCAAGGTACTAATCCTACAGCACTGACTACTGACCAATATATTCCTGCTAGTCAGTTCTTACGAATTGGTCCTGTAGCTGCAGGAAATAAACTTGCATTTATTACTGCCAGTGGAACTGGAACTGTATATCTGAACAAGGAGTTCTAAGATGTTAAATCTTGGACTCGCAATTCCTATATCTGGGGGAGAGCTTAGTGCCACTGCCCAGGTTATAGGAATGTTACGTTCTACAAGTAAGAAGGCATTCTTTCCGTCTACGACACCTGAATCTGGGTGGTGGCAGGATTCCACCCGAATCACGCAGGCGGCGCTGGAACAGCCTGTCGGGTGGATTGACGATCTGTCGTTGGGATTGGCGCTTGGGTCTGAGCTATTTGACCCAGGTGTATATTCTGTAGGCGTAGGAAATTGGGCGGCAATTGGTACAAATACCGTAGTAAATGACGGTAGTGGAATTATAAAGATTACATATGTTGATAGTTCTCGCGGAGCGTTTACATATTTCCGCGCTGCGCATGACTTGTCGGCTGATTTGGTAGTTGGTAAGTCGTATAAAGTAACTTGTCAAGCCAAAATAAGCAGCGGAAGTGCGAATATTTCAGTTAACGGTGCGTCAACTGTTTATCTTAGTTCTAACATTACAAATACGACGTATGCAGAGACGTCGTTTTACTTTGTGGCAAACCACGCCACCAACTGTTATATTGAACTTGCCAATTTATCAGCCGGAGAGGTTGTATGGATAAAGGACATCAGCCTTAAGGAACTGCCCGGCTACCACGCCACCCAGGCAACCAGCGTAAACAGGCCGACGTATACGAAGCGGGTGA
>ERZ650310.26-NODE-26-length-41012-cov-17.452377_pt1 | contig 41012 bp, 60 predicted proteins | sample MGYA00376246_ERZ650310 | MGnify/ENA primary metagenome ERZ650310 (study PRJEB26733, sample SAMN07839286) | wastewater metagenome | biome: small river; feature: stream; material: water | place: USA: North Carolina | collected 2016-03-01 ...
GGGCCAGCAAGCACGACCGTTGACTCGCCGCCGGACATCGCACCGAGCTTGTTATTGCTCAGCACGCGCACCCAGCGCACGGGTGAGCTGCGGTAGCCCGCCGGGGTGGCTAGTGCCCAGTAGACCAGCGCGTCCTCAGTGCCGACTGCGCCGCCGGGAACGCCGCTTCCACCACCGCCGCCAATGGTGTCAAGCCGCGCCTCGCACCGCCGCCGCAAGCGCGCGATTGCTTCCGGGTCTGCGCCAGCTTCTTGGATGTATGAGCCGTCCCACGCGAGCGCAACAGGCGTTGCCGTGACCTGCATAACGCCCGCGCCGCTTCCTGCAAGAGATGCGTACAGCAGCAGCTGTGGTATGCCCAGCGCAGCCACTGCCGCATTGAGAGCCAAGCGCACCTCGTCGGCAGTGCTCAGCGCCACTGAGCCCGCATCGGTGCGTAGCTGGATGGTGATCAACTTGGTTCCAAGGTTGCCGGTTGTGTTCAGGGGCAAGCTTGCGCCATTGTTGACGACGCGCACCGTCACACCGGACTGCGCCGCGAACAGCAGCAGACCAGCGGAACCAACGCCAAGCGCGGTAGCTGCGCCGCTCGCCCGGTTGTCAACGGACACGCCGACCAGAGACGTTTTTAGCTCTAGGCTGGTGCCGATGGGGACATTGTAACTCGCGCCAGCTTCACCAGCTCGATACAGCACGACCGCGTCTTGGCCCGGCTCTAGCTGCGCCGACTCGGCTGCATACCAGATCGGGCCAGTAGTTCCAATCGTGCCAGCGGAGTCGCCGGGATTGATGCTCTGAGGCGGTGCCCCGGTGGCCGAAGTGAGCACAAACCGAGCAAGCTGCAACTGCGCAGACTCGCGCGTGATGCCGTACACGTTGCGCGCCACGACCTCAATGCGGGCCTCAATAGCCGCAAGGTCGGCGGCATCAATCGCGCCATCGATAAGCCCTTGCCACTCGCCGATAAACAGCGCGCGAAAGATCCCGGTGATCAGCGCCCGCAGCTGCGCGTAAACTTCAGAGGTGTACTGCGTGGTGCTCAGACCGGTATTGACCAGCGACAACCACGTATCAGTCGGCACGCCATTGACGACGTGACGCGCCATCAGCCGCGCAAAGTAGGTGGCTTGGCTTATCGTGCCGACTAGATCAGAGAACAGAGCCATCGACCGCAGCCTCTTGCACGCTCAGCGTGCCGTTATCGTTTGTCACCAGCACCAGCACCAGATTTTTGTTTCCGGCAGTCGCTGTGATGGTGATTGTTAGATCGCGCTCAAACTTTTCCAGGCCCACAATCACGTCGGTGTAGCGCGCATCCTGTTGCACTGCGCTCTGCAGCCGGTTGCGGAATGCCGACGCTCGGTCCTGCGACATCGCATCATTCAGCCCCTGCGTTGCGTCTTCGGTGGCCGTCGGCGACCACCACAGGGTCCCCGATTGCGTCGTGACAATCTTGGCCAAGTCGCCAACTAGCACACGACCGGGGTCTGTCTCGACGGCAAACGTCGTATCAATGTCTAGCTGGCCATCTTCGATGATCAAACGCGCATCGGTGCCGAAGGGGTAGCGAATTGCGGTGCTCATGGCATAAATACCCGCTCGCTGACGCCAGTGATGCGCACAAGATCCGTGTTAGGCGGAAGCGGCGTGACTGCGCCAGGTGCTAAGCTATTGATCGCGGCTTGAACTTGGTTGATCCATGTCGCAAACAGCCCAAACGCTTGGCTGGGGTCATTGAGCCGCGCCACGCCTAGCTGCGCATCGCCGGGGTCAAACAAATCCGCGACCGGCTTCATTGGGTCGGCGTTGTCAAAGCGCACCTCGACGCGCGCGCCAGCTGGCACGGCCAAGCGCGCACCAGCGCAAAAGACGCGGTACCGCACAGCCGACAGGGGCGGGATGTCGCGAGTGTCGAGCGCAATATCAAGCGTGCCATCTGGGCGCTGAGTCACCACGCGACCGGGATAGGTGCCGTACCAGTCAAGGCGCAGCGTCTCTTTAATCAGCTCGGCCAGCCCCCGGCGAAGGTTGCCGCCGTCGAGGTCGGTTGTGGATGCGTCGAGGTACCACAGCCGCACGTAAGAGCTATCAGGGCTGATTGTGTACTGCGCACAACCAATCTTACGCGACTGGTAAGCCTGACCAGGCAGCGGCCCGAACGCATGCGGCACAAACAGTCCTTCAGCGTAAGCCGGGTCTGCCTCGTCAAGCTCCTGCAGTTCCTGGGACAGCACCGCTTCGGCAAAATCATAGCGGCCAATCCAGACCGTGCCGTCCGGCTGCACTCGCCAGATCACGCCTAGCTCGCGAGCAAGGTCGTCAAGCAGCGCTGCGGCTGTGTCCTGCCTGCGCGGCCACGTGGCAATCTGGCGTAGCAGCACGTCCTGCTGGGCTACCGGGCTTAGTTGCTCACCAGCTGCCGTCAGGATGTCTAGCAGGATGATCCGCACTTGGGAGTTGCGGTAGGCTTTTGCCGGGATTGTGGGCGGTACCGGTGCGCCTAGATGGCCATTGCCGCCAGCTACTAGCGCGAAGGTGCGGCCCGCCGTGCTTTGGCCGCTGCGTAGCACTTGGCCGGCCAGCGCTTGCCCTAACCACGTCAGCGTGACTTTGCCCGTGGGCGCTGGCACCTGGTCGGCAAACTCAAGATGCGCCGTCCAATTGCCTGAGAAGCCCGGCAGATAGTCGCCATCGGCCACGGCCAGCGGCTGATCCGTCGGCTGCGCTGGGCGGGGCTGTAGCGTGACATCGGCCATTGTTTGCTAGGTGGCTGGCATAGCGTCCGAGGCTATCGCGCGCCCTGTAGCGGTTTCCGCGCTGCGTCGCGCAAGCTGGGCGGGCGGGGGGCTGACCCTGCAATGTCAATGGTCGGTGCCGACTCTAGGCCGGTGGCTTTGGGCTTGGCTTGGACGCTCGGCATGTTGGTCGGCTCTTGCGTCTCCTCAAATACGATGTTGATTACCACAGGACCGCCCCCGCGCGGCCCGATTGGGCTCACTTCCTTGACCAGCACCCAGCGCACGCCAAACGCGGCAACTAGCGGGTGACTAATCTGAATAGCCCCCGGCGTGCGGCTCTTGCTTGCAGGCGCGCGCGATGCCGCTCCCGCTGTGCCCTGCTGAGATGGAGCACCTACTACGATTGGCAGCAAACGCGGCGCGACGGCTACAAATGCGTCCCACTCGGCATTATCCCGCAGCACCAGCTGAAACGTGATGATCGCAGGCTCTCGCCCGCGCACCGTGGGCGCGCCGGGGCTTTTGCCGCTAGCCCGGCCATGAAACGACACCAGCTTGTGATTCGGGCCGGAAACAAGGATAGCCAAGCCGGGCATGCGCTCGCCGTTGCACATCAGCGAGTTCCACGATGGCGGGCTACCGGCGTGCGTCAGGTCTTGCGACCCGTCGCTTTTGAATGGGGCATCGCGCCACCCTGGGATCGGATTAGGCATCGGGCGTTACCTCGGACTGCGGGCCACGCGGCCAAGCTCTGTCGCTATCTGGCGGGCTAGCTCTAGCTTGTCTTTGCCATAGCCTTGGATGATGATTTGCACTTGCTGGTCGGCCACGCGCCCATTGATGGCCGTCGTCAAAGCAGACGCGGTGGTGTGGCTGCCTTTTACCATGTCGCCAAGCGTCGGCTGCGCCCATTGGCCGGTCATGCCGCCGTTGTAGTCGTAGCCCCAAAATACGCCGCGATATTCATTGCCGCCCTTTTTGGCTGCTGCTGCTTTGTCATCGGTGGCCTTTTTCTGCGCCGCTTTTTTGGCTAGCAAGTCAGGCCTGAACATGCCAAGGCTGCCGATGCCGCCGCCCCCCTTGCCTGCTCCGGCGTCAGTGCCAAAACCGGCCATCGCGTCGTATGTGTCTTTCAGCTGCTTGCGCCCGGCAAATCCCACATCTTCAGCGTCTTGGTAGTTGTAGCCGTAACCGTACTTGCCGACGGCGCGCGACACCGCGCCAGCTGCCCCGCCGATGGCCATTCCAGGCAGCGAACCCCGCGCGGTCTGATAGGCAAATTCGCCGTACTTGCCTTGGTTTAGCAGAGCCAGCCGCGCAAACTCGTCTTCTGTGACATCCGCGCCCTTGCCAGCCAATCGGCCAAAAAGGTTATTGGAGTTGCCGACAACATCAGACGTCACCCTGCCAAGTCCGCCGATGGCCTTGCCTAGCCGCTCCATTGCATCGCTAGCAAATGACGCCGCGCCTTCAAAGTCGCGGCCCGTGCTGCGCAGCTGCTTGTCATAGCTATTGGCAAAGCTCTCGATGAACCCGCTAGTGAACTCAGTCCATGCGCTCTTAGCATCGACCGCAGCGTTGGCCATGTCCTGCACAACCAGCGATAGCTGCTTGCCGGTTTTAGCATTGATATCGAACAACTTGCTTTGCTCGCTCAATGCTTTTTTGTAGCGGTCCATTGCAGGCAAGTTCTCGTCTGCGTCAAATCCTTTCAGCAGGTTCTGAACAGCCTCATCGCGGTTGCTGATTAGCCCCGTGAGGCTTCCGCTGGCACTGGTCGCATACTCGCCCGCCTTCGACGTGCCGAGCTGCTGCAGAATCGCGCGCTGAATGGCAGGAAGCGCTACATCTGCGCTGATCTCGCCCTTGCCCATGCGCTTGTCTACTTCGGCGGTGGACTTCAGGCCGAGCGACTTCATAATCTGCTGCTTGACCATGGTCGTGTTCAAGCCAGCTTCCGCTAGCTGACCGGTCAGTTCCTCACCCTGCAACTTGCCCTTGGCTTTGATCTGCGACATCGCCATGGTGACGCGTTCTAGCGTCTGATTCTTGTCGCCTGGCATGATGGCGGCCAAGTCTGCGGCACTGAACAGGGTCGCGTATAAGTCCTTACCGCGAAACCCCTGCGCCATTAGTCGAGCTTGCGACTTTTCGATCTGTTCCGAGGTAAAGTCGGTCTTCTGGCTGAACTGCTGCGCGCGATAGTATTCTAGGTTGGCCTGCTTTTTGTCGCCGCCAAGTAGCTGCGTGTAGCCTCGGATTGTGGCGCTGCGCTCGCCCATGGCTTTGACCGCGTAGTCGCCGCCCTTTTCAAACGCGCCCCACGCCTTAGAGACGACATCAAACGCGCGCCCGGCTAGCTGCGCAGCGCTGGCAAGCTCCGTAAAGTTGCCGACCATGCCGCGCACGCGGTTAGAACTGTCGCCCATGCGCCGCGTACCGGACTCGAAGCGCTCCAGGCTTTTGCCAATGCGCATTAGCCGGTCATCCATCTGGCCCAGCAGCTGCACGGCGTGCGGGATCTTATGGACATCAACGTCAATATCAAGCTCAAAGCCTAGACGCTCATCCATAGGTCACCCGCCAAAGAATTTGTTAATCTGGAGATAGAACCGCGCTTCAAGCGCTGCGCCCGCGACTCCTTCGGAGCCCACGCGCTTACGCCAGCGCTTGCCGTGTCGCGCGGCTAGGAGACTGGTGGCGGCGACATAGAGGTCGCTGTCTTGCTGCTTGAGGCGGTCTCGGATTTTCCCGCCTTGGTCTCTGCCACCCCCATTGCGTGATCTAGGAGCTTGAGCCCGAGATCCATTGCGAGATAAGGACGCCCCAGCAGCAGCTTATCCACTTCATCGCCTTGGTGGCTCAGCAGGCAGGCTTTGCCCTGAGCAGCCAGCGAGGCCCAAAAGTTGTCACCGGTCTGGTTTGCCTGGAAAGCGTTGTACTCAGGCCACGTCATCCGACGCGCGCATAGCTTTACATCGCCATACGCAAACCCGAGAGCCCGCCGCCCAAAGTTAGCCGCCGTCGGCCCGTCCACCGCTTCGGGGCACGGCTGCAGCGCAATGTGATAGCCACCCAGCCGCCGAAACTCTGCGATCATGCGGTCGGCAATGCCCGGATACAGCGACAGCCAGCCGTCGTCAACATCGAGAACCTTGCGGTCTGGCGACGTGACGCAGCCCAGCAGCTCATTGATCCCATTGTCGTACGCGGCCCCGGTGACTTGCTCGCCACTGGCGCGCGGACGGCGCGCGGCGCGGTGCTTATCCTCAAAGGCCAGCGCCTCGACTTCGGTTGGCGCGCGTAGCGTGATGACGCCCTCAGGCGTTTCGATGGCGCTCATCCTTGGGCAAGCTCCGCCGCAAGGTTAATCGGGCAGCGCCAGATCCCGTCACCGCGATCGCGCTCGATGGTTTCGACGTAGCAAGGGACGCGCACCGACAGCGGCGTGGTTCCCTGCGACCACTCGCCACGGTCGCCAAGGATTGCGAAGTTGTTAAAGCGCAGCCGCTTGAACGGGGGCACGGTCTGCGCTTTCGCGTAGATGAGCGCCCACGTAAACAAGTAATCCGAGTAGCCCTGTGCTGGCAGCAGGCCCAGCAGCAGGTCTAAGCCCTCCTCTGCTAGCTCGATTTCGGCGGTGGGCTTGTAAGGACCGGCCACCTTGCCAAACGCCTTTTGAGTCGCGCCGTGTGCGTGGTCGCTCTCGACGGCGTTGGTAAAGCTGATCCCGCGCAGGTACGTCTTGATGCGTTCCATGCCGGGCAGGCCGGTAGTCTTGATATCGCGGTAGCTGTAGGCTAGGCCCTGCACATTGAGCGGATAAACGGGAGGCATGGGGCTCCTTACGCGAGGACCGCGTTACCTTCGATAAAGATGTACTGCGCCGGGGTGAGCAGCGCCGCGTTTAGACGGAAGTAAATGGTGCGGTCGGTGGCGAAGTCGTTGATCCGCAGCACCTCGCACAGCTTGACGCCTTCAGCCAGCGCGCCGACAGACGGCTGACCATCAGACTTGATACGCAGCCACTCATCGGCGACTCCTTTGCCGATGTATTCCTCCATGCTCGATGCCGCTGCAGCGGTAAGCGCACCCTTTGGCGCTCCGGTGCTGTCTGGCTCAGCGATGGTAGGGTACATGCTGCCCTGTAGGTCATATGCCCGCAGCTTGGCAATGCGCAGGCCAACCAGCATCACGCGCGGGTATTCTAGCAGCGAGTAGCCACGGTCGCTGATTTGATCCGCGCACGATGGGGACGCGGTGATCGCCTTGGTGCCAGGCCGCTCTATTGCCGACGTGGCCGTGATGAAGCCCTGGTCAAACAGCCCAGGCGTCACTTGTTCGTCGTGATACAGGCCAAGGCAGCGCTTGATAGACCCACTTCCGGGGGCTTCTAGGCGACGGCCAAGGTCTTGGTGATACGGGCAGCTTGCAGCACGCCCCGCAGCCGCAAAGGACCAATAGCGCCGCATGTTGCGCCCAGTGTAGCTATCGACGTGTAAGTACTCGCCTGCGTTTTTGCTAATGAGCCCGCGCGAACTGACAAACCCGAGCCATGCCAGCGTGATTGACTGCTGCCAAGCGTCGTGAGTCTCGTTTGCCACGCCTTCGCCGATGCCGCGCACCGTGAATAGGCCGACAAGCTGCCGAGTCTGCAGCGCCGCCTGAATCGCGGTGTCGTACTGAGACGCGCCACCACGGTCAAGCGAGCTGGCAAACACGACGATCGCACCGACGTTGATCGGGTCTGCGGTGATGGCAGCTAGTGCGGCCAGCATGTCGGCAGTGCTTGACGCAGGCAGCGAACTATCGGCGACCCACAAATCGCCCGCATCAAGAGCGCCGGTGAAGGTCAACGTGACGCCGGTATTAAGCCGCGCATCTTGCAGCGCAACAACGCCGGACGCAGGCACAAACAGTTCCGACGACCAGTTAAGTGCAGGAGCGGCCAAAATGATAAGGTCCGCCGGTGCCATGATGCCGGTTCCGTCGCCGACTTCAAAATTGTAGCGCAGCGCTGCAACCAGATCCGAGAACGTGCCGAGATACGTTCGCAGTGCCGCCGCAGTCGTGTTTGGATTGCCGCTGCTGTCGGTGCCAAGCTGGATGATCAGCAGCCCACCGCCAAAAGTGTGCAGTAGTGGCTTGCTGTTGCCAGTCTGCTGGTCGATGCGCACGGATAGGCCATCCCGTCGAGCCAGCAAGTACATGCTAGCGTTGCCGGTGCCAATCTTGGCGCGGTCCTCGGGGTTTGGCTCGTCTACCGCAAATCTGACGGTGCAAGCCCCCAGCGCGCCCCCGCGTTCGCACCGCACCTGCAGATTATAGCGGTCGGTTGGGGTGCCGCCGGGCGTGGCCGCTGCCGTGCTGCCAAACACTAGCGAGGTCAGTGCCTTTGGCGAGATAAGGCCGGCACCGCCGGAAGTAACAAGCATAATGCCATCAAGGGACGTGCCAAGCAGTGCCAGAACATCATTTGGCGTGCTTGTGGGTGCCCCGTTTGCATTGGTGGCCCCATTGATCACCAGCGCGTTGCTGATAAGCGTATATGAAAGCACGGTGCTGGCGCCGCTGATGATGATGCGGACAGAGCAGCCCGCTTGCAGCGGCGTGAATGTGAGCGCACCCAAGTCTGCCGACGTGCTGGCAAGCGTAGTGCCCGCATTGCTTGCGCCGGTGCCGCCTGCAACTGCCGTGGCTATTGCCGCAAGCGCTGCTTGCCCATTCCAGTAAGTCACAACGGCGCTGGCTGCAGTCGCGGCTGGCACAGTTAGCGTTACCACGCGGCCAGCTAGGCTGTACCCGAGCGCGCCGCCGGTGTTAACGATCAGCGTAAAGCCCGAAACAAGCCCACGAAAAAAAACATCGCCGTTGCTGTCCGCGCCGGTCAGCTTCACCTGGCCATACACGGGAAGCGGCGTTCCTGCGCTGCTTGGCTGCTTAATAAGCGGACCAAGCACTGACGGCGTGCTGGTGAGGCTGCGCGTGTAAAAGACCGGCAAGCCAGTCTCGCGCTGATTCGTGGCAGCTTCGGCAAACACTTCAGCGGCCAGCGACACGCCGGGGCCGTAGCCACTGACAGCCAAGTCGCTGGTGCGGTTAATGACGCGCGGCGTGTTTACGGGGCCACTGCTGCCAGGGCCTACAACGTGAACCCGATTTGCCACCGACTGCACTGCAGCTGGCGGAGCGGATGAGGTGAGCGATAGAATGGTACCTGGATTCATCGTGTGGTCCCTAGTGCGCCGTTAGAGTCAATGGGGGAAGTGACTGGGTACACGTCCGCGCAAAGCAGACGGACGGCAAGCGGCATCTTGTAGCACCAAGTATTTTGGCTGTCGTCTTCAGGGGCGATCACGGTGCCGTTTGGCGACTGGTAAACACTGGTCGCTCGGAGCACCTCAGAGAGCGCACCCCGGAACTTGATCACCAGCTTTTCCATTTCCACGTAGCTGTCGGCATACAGCAGAATCATCGCGCCTGCGTCTCGCCGGTCAAACTCCTCAATGACGACGTTTTGATTTGCGCCATCGGCACCAGGACGCACCGCAACTTCGCCGCCCATCTCAGCAGGCCGGAAAACGTCGCTGTTTGGCTCCCAGCGAATGCGCGGAGTGACACTGATGGCCTTGCCTTCCTTGGGTCCAAACGCCTTCGCAATGCCGCTCAAACGCCGAGACAGGTGCACGTCGGTGTATACGTCATAGAGGCTGTCGTAATAGACGCACGTGGGCTGAGCTATGGCCATGCTGATAACTAGCGGACGATACCGCCCAGCGCACTACGAAGCGCGCGCACTGCGGCTAGCTTCAGCCGGTCGGGCAGCTTTCCGGGCCGAGACTTGCTCGGCAGGAACGGACGCGCCACCATGTTGCGGGTGCCGGTCTGATGGTAGAAAGCGTAGTACTTGTCGTTGGTGACTTTGATTTTTCCGTTGCTGACTTCGTAACGCATGTACGACAGCAAATCGAAAAGAATCGGGTTGCTGTCTCGGTAGTTGCCGTAGACATGCTTGCGCGCAGCCCACGCAGTGCCAGACGGGTCTCGCTGATACAGAAAACAGACGGCAACCTCCTCTTGAGTAGCCGCTAAGGCGTCGCCCATGAGCTTGCTCTCCGAGCGCGACAAAGCGCCGGATGCCGCGTGCTTCATGCGCTCGACCAGACCACGCAAGCGGCCAAAGTCGCCTTTTAGTGCCATGGCTACGGCATCCAGCTACGAGTACCAAACCCCGGCGCTTGCACCATTGGCAGCATCAAGTCGGCCTCGACATAGACCTTGCCAGCCCCGCTAAAATCTGGGTCGTCCTGAAAGTCGCCACGCTGCGCAGCCTGAAGCCATCCAATCGCCGACCAGCCCATAAGCGTCATGACCTTGGAATCGGGCGCATACTGAGCCATGGCCTGATCTGCGCTGAGGCCCCGCTTAACGATGAGCTCCCAGCGCACAAGCCACGCGACCACGCGCTCCATAAACGTCGGCCACGTCGTGAGCGGCAACTTGAACGAACCCAGCAGGAACTGGTTACAGCCCGAGCTGCAGGTTTCGACCAGCGCTTCGATGTCAGGGCTGGGCGTTGCGCTGGTCTGCCACTGGTCGCCGACAGCAAACGAAGGCACGGCTCCGCTGAGAATCCAGCGAATGCCGCGCCCGACGTCGTCGACATAGGCCGTGTCCATGTCGCGCGAGCACAAGATAGGCCGCTCCCAAGTTACGCCGCCGTCTGCGCTTAGCTCAAAGGCTGGAAGCTGGCCGGGATTGACTAAATTGGCCTGGTTGATAGTCCCCGCTCGCGAGCACCGGATGCGCAGGTCTGCATAGGTGTCGTGCGGGTTCCCTTCGGCATCCATTGTGCCGGTTCCGGTCTGTGTGACGACAGACGGCAACCCAACAACGCCGGGGGCTAGGTTGCTGTCAGGGCCAAACAGAGTTTTAGATGGAAGCCCCAGAGCCCACACGCGGGCCGGGGTGGTGTAGCGCTGTGATGCAATCGGGGGCATGGCCTAGATATGGCCGGGATTGACGCCTACTTGCGGCCTCGGTAATGCACGCAGTTTACATCCGCCAGCAACGTCGCCACGGGGATTGACGACAGCAGCAGCCAGTAGTTTGTCTCGTCCTCGGGGTGCTCGTAGCGAGCTGAGAACTGACTAGGCGCAGCGGGCACAATGATAGGCCGGTCTTCTAGCCAGATTCGCCACTCGCCCGCCGCGTTTAGGCTTGCAGTGCTTCCCGAGTTTGGAATGCACCATCGCAGCAGGGTTAGCGTTGCCGCCGCGCCTGCTGCTGCGTTTGTGCCGGTGATTTCCAGCACGTTGCCTTCTGCTGCCTTAAAAGCATTGATCGCCGCTCCCGTGCCAGGTGCAACCCCGGCTGCGGGAATGGCGGCAACGATGCCCAGCTTTTGCCAGAGCGCCATGCTTATGCGTCCAGAATGCGGAAGCCCTTTTGCGGGGCACCGTAGCCGAAGCCAGCTTCGCAATCAGACCAAGCGGCCAAGCTGTTGTTGCTTTGGACATTGAGATCGTCAGGGCCACCACTGGAGCGCTTGACGGTCATCGGGCGCGGCATGCGGACGACCACGGGGCGGTCGACCGTGCTGTTGTTCAAGAACAAGTAGTACCGATTTGCGGCTTGCGGATCGAGAACCTTAGTTGGGTCGTCGATATCGCGCCCGCGCAGCAGTTCCGGCACGGTGCGAATCGTGGCGGTGCTGGTCACGGTGATCGACTCGCTGGCAGCGGTTACGCCTGCGGTGATCTCCTTGGCCTGAAAAGTACCAGCCGCGCCGCCGTTGCCAACGCCAAACAGCTTGGCGAACTTGACGTGCATGGCGTCGGTGGGCACCCAGATTTCAGGCTTGCCCATGGTCGTGTTGGCCAAGTAGCTGTTGGGCGCTTGGATCTGCATGATCGCGTCTTTGAGCGCGGCCCACCCGGTTTCCGAGATCTTGAAGCTGAGGTCGTTGCTGAAGGTGCCCAGCTTTTTGGTCGTCGGGTCGATGATGTGCGCGTTGCTGAAAAACGGCAGATTATCAAAGATACTTACGCCGTTTTCTTGCAGCAGCTGAACTACCCGGCGCAGTGGGAAGCGCGTGAAGTAGTCGGTTGCGCCCTGTGCGAACTGCAGAAAGATCTTGTACGGATCGGAGGTCGAGCTGATCGGGATAAACTCGCCGTACAAGTCCCAGCGAGAGTAACCAATTTCCGACATCTTGACCTTACCGGCTTCGCCAAAGTCGCGCGTGCCAGTAAGGGACTTGCGCTGCTCCTTGAATGGAGACAGCCGCATCCAGTACTCGATCTTGTCGCCAGCTTGGTAGTCAAAATAGGCCATCTGTCCCGTCAGGGTTTGCTCGAAAACCTGCTGCGGATTCAGCCATGCGGTGTTGATTGTTCGGATCGCAGCATCGAGCTTGCCCTGCGTTGCTGCGCTAATCCCGGTGAGTAAATCGGCCATGTTGTGTTACCTTTGTGCGTCGGGATGGTGGGTTAGTCGATGCGAATGCAGACAAGGCCAGCGTACGCGCCGGACTGCCCGATCTCATCCATGACAACAGGCAGAAGCTGCGCACTGCCCACAGGAGCGGCTGAAATGGTCACGTTGTCCAAGACGAAACCAACGCCCGGCGTCATGGTGTCAAGGACCGGATTGGTGGTATCTGGCAGCATCCACAAGCGACCATACGCAAACTCGCTCTTGTCGAGCGGAATTGGCTGGTCAGTCGTGGGGTTTACCGTGTTGTCCAAATCAAACATGCTTACGCCCAGCAGTCTGATGCGCGGCACCGCACTAAGCGACTGAACGCCAGCAATACCGGCACCGGTTCCGCCTGGGAACACGCTGATGCGCTCCGATGCGGTTGCATGTGCTTGGACAGCGGAAACAACCTGGTTTGCCGTGGTGGTGCCACTGACAATCGTTATCACGACAGAGCCCGCCGCCAGCGTCGAGATTGCCAGCGCAGCGCCATTGACCAGCGAGACGCTGATAGGGCGGCCTAGCGAACTATAAAAATACAGATCGCCGTCTACCGTGGTGCCTGCAACCTTGAACGGGCCACCGAGAGCCACCGACTTGGTTATATCAAGCGGACCGGCCTGCATAGCGCGCCCGTTATGATCGAACGCCAGCGTGCCGCGCGGAATCAGCGCGTTAGCCAAAATCAGCGCCTTTTGCCGACGCGGAGCGAGCGCCGGAGCGCCCTTAAAATCTACAGTGCAGCCAGTAAGACGAGCGGCCATGTTTAGGTCCCCGATTCGGTGTAGTTAATGCCGTTATTGGCGAAGGTTTTCTTGAGCATCCGGTCGACGTCGCTTACAACGTCCTGATGCTGTTTTTGCGCGGCTGGGCTTTCGCTGGACGCGGTGGCCTGACGGATGCGTGGGGCGCTGCTCATGTATGCCACAAGCCGACCGGGCTCGTAGGTCTTGAACTTGTCAGCGTCGCCGGTCATGCCTGGGATACCAAGCTCGGCACCCATCTTGATCAGTTCGGCTTTCATTGCGTCCACTGCAGCCCGCTCGCCTTCAATCTTGCCGAGCGCTTCAGCTGGCGTGCTGGTACCGGTCATTTTCATGACTTCGGCAGCTAGGCCAATGCTGGCCTTGTCGGCAGCGGACATTTCTAGCACTTGCGTAGACATGCGCATGGGGTCAGCGCCGGGGCTCTGCGGGTTCAGCGGCTTTTCGCTAAGGGTCGTGCTCATGCCGTCATCATCCTTATTATCGTCGAGTTCTTCGATCGCCGATTGACAATGCGCCGCACAAGTGCCAACCATGGGGCCTAGCATCTCGTGTACCTTGCGCAGTCCCTCGTGAGTCGATGCAGCCATGCCTTTCAAGCACGGTTCAAGCGCTCCGAAGTATTCCAGCGCCTTGCGCGCATTTATCAGGTCATTTGTCATCGTTGACATCAGAAGTGGGCGGGAACCTGTCCGCGCTGGTTTGTTAACCAGCGAACCAGACCGGATCTCGCGCAGATGTTTCTTGCCATCTGGCATGGTTTCGGCTACAAGCTCGGGTGAGTCGAACATCCAGCGGCCACTAGCGACCAGTTCAAGGCCAGCTGGGCTGAGTGTCCAGATTTGGTCGACACCGCCATCTACTGCCCGCTCAAGCGTCAGCGCGCCAAACGATCCCAGTGATTCGTCGTGCTCGCGATAGATCGGAAGCGCGACGCCTTGCCTGGCAAACGCAGCTAGCACGGCCTCTACGTCTTGCTCGTCTACCCAAAGCGTGCCGCGTACCCGCGTGCCGCCTACTTGGTACTCATAATCATTCGCGCCCAGCTTGTAAGCTGGAATACGCGACGGTGGCGACTTAGAAAAGTTTGGGACTGGCGGGGAATCTGCGGGCGCTTGATCGGTCAGCATAAAAAGAGCTGACTTTGACGCGCGCCGGGGTGTTTATCGTCGAGGAATTATTTTTCTTGTGCGGTAGACATTTAAGCCATTAGCGAGCTAGTAAGCGTACGGCAAACCGCGAACATTTAGCAGCTCGCGCTACCCGAGCAAGCAGCGGCCTACCATTTCGCCACAGCTGCGGGTGCGCGATCGGGTCTGTGAGCATGGACCGGATGAGGTCGTGATCATGGATCGCGGGCCTGCCGCGCCTGCGATCTTCGCCACCGGCTGCGCGCTCTACCGTTCGCAGTGAGCAGCGCCCAATCTTCGCAGCTGCCCGGTAAGTCGCCCCATCGGCCAGCGCTTGCACGATGTGCTCACGCCTAAACCGCGACACTTCCACCGCTGGAATCATCCACTCGCCATCATCGCGATATGCTGGGAGCGTCCCATGTTGGCAGAGCGCTCGGACGCGACGATCTGCCCGGCGCAGTGCCTTCGCAGCCTGGATGACGGTCAGCATGCGACCATGGGTACGCGGTGCGGCAAACTCCGCGCGCAGTTCAACCAGCACAGACACGGCGCGACGGCTTAGCTTGTCGGGCTCCTCTGCTAGTTCGGCAAGTGCTGCCTGCCTGGTTGCGCTCTTAGCTGCCCATTGACGCAGGTGCTGCGACCGGTCGTCATCTGCTAGTTCGTCCGCTGCTTTCTCTTCTGGCATCTCACCAGCGGCCAGCTTGCGATCGTTGTCACAGAGGCGCTTGACGCAGTTGTAAGCAGCGCGCTTGGCATAGTTCCCGAAGATGCCGTCACATTCGGACGTTCCCCACCCACCCCAGCGCGACGGGTCAAATGTGCGCGGGCATTCCATGAGCGCAAGCAGCGCCGCGCTCTCTGCGTCTGCACTTTCAAGCGAGGTACCCCAGCCAAACTTTCGGAAAGCTGCCCGAGCTGCGCCAACTACTGCCCAGCGGTAACGGAGGATATCAGGTGCGTCGGCCATGCCTGATCTTAACCGGTGGCTGCTGCTGGTGCGCAAATAAAAAAGCCGCCTAGGGCGTTTCCCGTTGGCGGCTGTGCGTGACTGATGAATATTCTAGCTACATCGCGGCGTCAACACCTTTTTTTCGCCACCATTTGCCCTCAAGCTCTATGTGCGGGCTCGATATGTCCTTAGCGGCTGCGTATATGTCCCACAACTCCGGCGGGTAGCTAGTCGGCTTCGGCTCCCAATCGTCCTTCAGCGTGCCAAAGCTGCCCTCTCCGGCGTACTCCTCATTTGGCATCGTCTTCTTAGCGTTCACGCCGTCAGCGTGCCCCACGGCCAGCACATGCGCGCGGCAATTCCAGTGCCGTGGCGGAACGAACCCAACCCAGCGCGGGTCACTAGCTGGCATCGTCACGCCGTTTAGCGCTCTGCAGCCTGCCGTGGTGCGCTCGTCTAGCACGCTGGTGTACTGCCAATATGGGTAGGCTGCCCGGTAGAAATCGAGCGATAGAATCGACTCCCGAGTGCGTGCAAACCGGCCCTGCACTTCCTCGGCGATGATCGGATGCGACTGCTTAGGATTGGGGTCGCAGCCAAGCTCACGCAGCAGCGCGTACATCTCGCCCTTTGTCTGATCTAGCGGCTGCCCCTGCTGCTGCCCATGCTCGGCCTTGGACATCAGCCGATTGGCGGTGTCGAGCTGCACTGCTGCGGCCACCTGGGGCGCTCTCTGCTGCGGCTTCTGCCCAAACTCGTATGTTACTTCGACCTCGCTGCCGGGGATGCGGTTCAATGCCTTGGCAATACGTGCGCCGATCTTGGCAGCTGCGTCCGTAAAGAATCGCGGCAAGCGCCAGCGGCTGTCAGTCTGCATATGTAGCAGCGACTCGCCGATCGGGTAGTCTTGCGTGATGCCGAGCATCGCGGCAAGCTCGGACAGTGTCAGTGCTTCGGCAATGCGCTGCGCCAGCACCTGCGGTTGTGCGCGTCGGTAGACTTGTAGCACGGCAGCGCTCAGGTTCTCGTAGTCCGGCGCGCCTTCGATTGCCCACCGGTATGCAGGCCCTGTGGGATCTCCTACGACTATGCTGTCCACATAGGACTGACCGGCTCTAAGTCCTGCGCCAATCTCTCGCCCTCCGCTTCGGACTCGCGCCCACTGGCGGCCATCTTTTGCACCTTGCCCGGCTCGCGTTGGCTGTCAGCTGGCAGTGCTTGCGGGGCTGGCGCTGGCAGATACTTAACCGGCGGCGCTCCAATGTCGTCGGCCTCTTGCTCGACACCATCATGCAGACCAAGCAGCGGGACGTTGCATTGACGCGCAGCGGCTTTCCAGTCGATGCCGATTGACATGACATCGACGTTTGCAGCCTTGGCCGTGGCAACGTATTTGCTGAGCGCGTCAGCATTCTTCTGCCCCGTCTCGGCTTCCTCTTTTTCGTCGCCTGGCTCCTCTGTATCAAACTCGGGGATTGGCGCGTACCACTGCAGCGAACACGGCAGATCCTGATAGTGGATCGGCGCAAAATTCATATCCATCCAGATCGCAAGCGCGCTGCGATAGCCGATCGCCAAGATCCGCGCATCGGTTACAGCGGCTTCACGCGGCAAGTCCATCGCGCTTTTCGTGGCCGCTAAACTTCCGCTCTTAGTGGACTGCGTGAGGTTGTGATACAGGATAATGATTGCCACCGTGTCCCACAGCACGGTCAGCCGCTCCTTAAAGTTCTGGTGAGTGTCGCCGCGCTTGGTTTCAAGCAGGCTCAAACTCCAGTCCTTTGGCTGCAGCCATGTATCGCCGCTGCGCAGCTTGCGGGCTACTGCCCACGCGCGATCGACCTCTGCCTGTTCGCGCACCTGGTACGGGAAACCCAGAACCTTTTGTGCGATGCCGAGCGTTTCATTGTTGACGGTCCATAGATCGTTGGTCTGCAGAATCTCGTACAGCACGCGCGCCAATGGACGGATCGCACCCTTCAGCCAGGGGCGCTTTCCACCCAGCGAAAAGACCACCCATTCATCATTGCCCTCGCGCGGGATCTCCACCACGTTGGCCTTGTCGTCAAGACCACGCCAACCTTTGATGCTGTAGTCCCAGACAAGCGTTCGCTGTGTCCATGGCTCCAGCTTAGTCACGCGCTGCCCGTTGACTAGCGGCTTGTGTACGCGGCATGGGCAAAATCCCATCACCAAGCAGCGGATTACCACGTCGCTTCGCTCGGCTTCGGTTAGCACCTGATCATCCCACATGCCTAGCAGTTCCTGACCGCTGGCTTGGATGCGCTCAGGGGTGCCGTCTTTGTAGTCAAACTCAAACGGGAACACGCGCACGCCTTCGCCGCGTCGCATCAAGGCGCTGTAGATGTGCCCTTCGCGGGTCATGGCTTCATAGAGGCGCTCGCTCCAGACGTGATTGCCCATGTCGTGCTGGATGGCAGCGGTCTGGATGGCGTTAGCGTCCCAATTCCAAAGCGGATAATCGCCTTCCCATTCGTTATTCGGCACCGCCTCGGTCAGTGGCACCGGGCGCGGCGTGTCAATGCGGGGGGCGATGAGGTTGGCGGTGGGGAACTTGCGACGCAGGAAGTCTAGGAGGGCCATTGTTGAGAGATAGCCGACGCTGCGGCCTAGTAACCCCAGCGGCGCGTGGGTGCAAACAGATCCCGCATCTCGTCGGCGATCCCGCTCATTGACCCTTCAGAGCCCGCCAATGCAGCCGGGTCAATCGGGAACACATCGTCACTTCCTGTCAGGTACTCATACCCGCCCACAGCAGCGTCGACCGTGTCCTTTTTGATGTGCCGCTTGGCCACGGTGTCGCGCCCGAATCGCACATGCTCCTCGATAAACCCAGCATGCCATCCGCTGAGCGTTGACACTGCCGAGCGGTCGAGCCCTGCCACGCGCACCCCCTGCCCGTGCTTGTCTATTTCCTCGAATGCGTCGAGCATGGCCAGTGCCACGCGCTGCGTCGTGTGCATGTTGGCAAGCCGGATCTGCCCGCGCTCGGCACATGCTTGGTATGGCTTGCTGCGGCTCAGCTTGTCGCCTCGGTCTGCAGTCTGCACTACCGTGTAGCCCCGTGCGCCTAAGCGCTGCGCCAGTCCGCTCTGCAATCCGCCCGCTGCGCCCGCGTCCTTTGGCAATCGAATCACGACCTGCTTGCCGTCTACTTCGGCCACCATCTCGACAGCTCGCTCGACATGCGAAAACGTGCCCCGGATTCGCAGCACGTCGCAGATGTATATGCCGCCGTCGCTCTCGAATGACTCAAGCACGCCCGGCGTCCAATCGGCTTTATCGCTGGTCGACCAAGCGTTATCCCAGCTGCGCACCTGACGGCAGAATCGCGACGGCAAGTAGTCAACGACCTTGAACATGCCCGCGTTAAAGTACTTGCCAGCTTCCTCGCTGACGTACCAGTTGCCTTCGAGGCGTCGGCGGCGCTCAAACATCGGTAGGCTGGCCAGCTTGCGCTTGTACTCTCGCCGGAAATTGGCGTCTGGGTGGTCGTCAATTAGGGCCGGAAAAAACGTCATCGAGCTAGGCGGTATTGCCTGCCCATCGGCATCCACTGGCAGCAGCCCGGTCGCCATCAGCGCTTGCACTGAGTCGGCAAAGACAAACTCGTCCGTGTCTGGGTGCCGCGTGTAGTAGCGCACGACCCCGGCTTGGTCCTGCAACGGAAAGCCATCTTCGCCAATCCAGCCGCCGCTAGTCAGCATTTTGGTCAGCCAGTGATTCCGGCCCTCCTCCGGTGGGTTGGCCGTGGCAAAGATGCGACAGCGCACTCCGGTCGTCGAGCGGTTGCGGCCAAACACAGAAAAAGCCTGCCGCTCGTCCACCTGTTCAATCTGGTCAATGCAGATGACCGCCGCTTCCATCGCATCCCACTGGCCCGGCTCGCCCACGAAAGAAAGGTCGATCGTGCTGGTGCCCCCGCCCGCCGTTGGCCAGCTCCAGCGCTTGCGGGGCGTCTGCCTGTAGCCTTCCTCTCCCTTGTCATGGGCAAGCGAGTAGTATTTTTTGCACTTATCAACCAAGCCGCCGGCCATTTCCAGCTTTACGTTGGACTCGGCAAAGATCACCGACTGACAGCCAGGCGTGTCTAGGTACTCTGGCATCAATGGCAGCATTTGCAGCGTAAAGGTCTTGCCAGGGCCGTTTCCGCCGCCGAACACTACAAAGTCGGCCTTTGAGTTGATAGCTGCGCGCTGCTTGGGCGATAGCGTGACATTTAGCGCCATTAGTTAAACGTGACCCGTTTCTCTGCTGGCGGTGGCGTCTCTGACTGCTGAGGCGCTTGCGTCTGGCTGCCACGCGATGCAACAGGCGCGGGCTGGCGAATCCGAACCCGCGCCACGGCCAGTTCAGCGATCCGCTTAGCGTGGTCTAGCTTTAGCTGGTCTTCTTTGTTGGTCTTTGCGTCGGTGTAGCCTTTGGCCAAGTCACGGATGATCGTCTCTAAGATCATGTCATCCGTGACCTCGACCTCGGGCTTTACCCGGCCACCTTCCACGGGCTCGACTTTAGCGCCTAAAGCAGCTTCCTTTTCCGCGCGCTGCCGAGCCCGCAACACCGTGGTCCTATCGACTTCATGCCCCTGCGTTCTGAGCCATTCGACGATCTCGCCATCGCGCTTTCCGGCCAAATACAGCCGGTAGATCTCAGCGTCTAGGGCCCTGATTCGGCTTACACTTCCGGCCATTATACACCCCCGAATAATGCAGGGTGTGCAGTGATGTGGGCGAGAATAAATGGGCGATTTGTGCAGCGTTGTGCAGCCATGATGCACAGGTGACTTTTGGGGGTTCCGGGGCTTACTTTGGCAGCATCTTGGTCAGCTTGCGCCAGCGGTCGGTCAAGGTTTCAAGCCGCTGTCTTCTGGGCTCAGTTGCCACAACGGCTAGGCCAGAAAGCACACCAATGACCGCTGTTAGTCCTAGCGCGGTCACTAGCGCATCGGCAAGAATGCTCATCGCTCCCCATCCGATCCAACGCTAATCGTCAGCTTGATCCACCCCTTTGCCCATTCGTCGGCCCGCTCCGAAACTTCCTCGGCATCCCGCACTGTCCATGGTCGCACCTTGCCGTCATCAGCAACCATGCGCCGCGACCCAGGCAGCACAACAACATCAACGCCGTCCGCCGTCCCTCCACTGCGCGCGCAACTCGGAATGCCCAGCTGCCTACACGCCTCGACGCTTATCTCCACGCGATCGGAGTCAGCAGGCCCGATGTCGTAGGCCTGCGCCCAGATCGTGACACCGCCATAACTTAGCGATGCAAGATCGCCAAGTGCCACATCTTGCCCGGAAAACGACCCGCGCGGGATAACCCAGCCGGGAACCGCTGCGCTGTCGAAGTAGCGGCGCGCATCCGTTTCTTTGTAGCGCGCATCTACTAGCGCGGTTTGCGACAAGTAAGCACCCGCGCCCGGCCCCGTCATCTGCAGCAGCTCCGGGCCGGTCATATTCTCGGGCGCGTCCAAGCCGATCGGGTCGCGTCCTTTTGGTTGCCAGGTGCTGCGAGAGCCCATGTCTGCCGGATGATACGCAACCAGCGGCACCTCAAAGTCCCCCGGTTGCACGTACAGGCCACGCTTGCGGGCTTCCGTGCTGCTGATCACGGTCAGGCCGTTCGCTCCGTCTGCGCACACTGCTGCTCCGAGGTTCTGCGCTCGGATTGTGCCGTCTGCTGTTAGTGTTTGGTCTGCCCAGCTCATGATCGCATTTCCCTCAGCTCTGCTTCGATGTCTTCAACTTGATCCCACTGTGCGCCGCATTTTTTATACCATGCACGCCACAACGTTGCAGCATCGCCACAATTCCTGTTTCTCCTTTTGTGCCTATTTGCTCTCTTTGCAAATGCCTCTGCCTTTTCAGATAACACAACCGCAGCGCGACGCTGCTTTTTGATTTCCTTGCTGTCTCCTTTTTTTGGCTTGTCAATTTGGAATTGTTGCCTTAGATGGTGCAGCGTGTGCGGCTTCATGGTCTCGCTCCTTATGTTTCACTCGGCACGATCTTCCATTTTCTTGGCTGCGCGTTCTCTGTCGTATGGGAATTGCTGGTCATTGATCCATTGCAGATCTTCCCGCAGTAGCGCGTTAATAGCGCGCTCTGTGTCTGCCGTGTCTGGCGTCGCCGTTGGTATTCCATCCCCGAATGCGCAGTTTTTGAGCGCTGTCATTTGGTTGCTCCCTTCCTTATTCCTTTGAACATCGGCCCGTCAAGCATCGTGGCAACATCGCGAGCTATCAGCGCGTCCTTAGATGTAGAGAGCCCAGCCGCTAGCACATTTGATACATACGCTTCGATCTCTGCGGCTTCGTCATCGCTTAACGGCTCACTCGCTGCATACTCTGCAAACGCGCGCCGCTTGCGCTCATCTGCTAGCTTGTCTTGGCCGATCATTGCGTGTCCTCATCTGCGGGGTCTAGCATGTTTTCCGTAACGCCCACGGCAATACGCACTCCATTGCGCTCGATGTTGTAAACCCAGCGACCCGTTCGCGTTTCACTGACGCCAATAACCGAGCAATCTTCATCAATAAACTTCACCTTGTCGCCGACCTTGTATCTCGCGCTCCGTCCGCCATGGCCCTGCGTCGTAGCCGCTCCCAGTTCGCTGTCTTTCGTCATACTGTCGCTCCTTGGTGAGATGATACAGCCCGCACCGATCGCACCGGTACGCGCGCATCCTGTGGCTAATCGTCGAGTGCTTCAGGCTCCGTTTCGCACCCGCCTTGCTCTTGAACTTCACTTTCGTGCACCGGGGCTTGCGTGGGCGCATCTGGCCATGCCTCCGTGTCTGGGGATGCTGCTTTGACTGTGTACAGGGGGCCGCTGTGCTTCACTTCCATCGGGGCATCCATGCCGGTCAGCTTGCGCATGGACTCGCTCACCTTGACGCACTGGCCTATGAGCTTGACCAGCTCCTCATTAGGCGGATCTAGGTCAATAGCTCTGTGTAGCTTACCTTCTAACCGGGCCAGCTTGTCTAGCTCAATCTGCCTGACTTCATCGGCAGACTCACCAATCTTTGACTTGATAAACTTCATCGCTTCGCTTACGTAGCGATAGGCGGTGCCCATGGAGCAGCCCATGATCTCGCCTATCTCCTCGTACGTATGCGCAGCCCGTCGCAATTTGAGCGCCTTAAACTGTTTGTCCAGGTGCTCGATATTGTGCGGGCTCAGGCGGCTATTATCTTTCTGGTCCATCTAATCAGTTTACGCTGTAAGCTGGCTTAATGATTTGTCTATTTCTGCATATGCGTCATTTAGATCTCCTCTGTTAAGAATCGCCCCATTATCGACATGCTTTTTCAATGCCTGGTACAGCTTTTCCAGCGGCCCCACTTTCGCATTAAGCCGCGCGATTTCATTTTGCAGACTAACTGCAACAAAATACCAATCAATCACAGGATGCTTTACAACTTCGCCTGTTCCCATCTTTGCAATGGTCTCAGCCGCACGATCTAGCGCCGTCTTCCTATCAGCCGCCATGCGCTGAAGCCGCGTTATAAACTCCGCCACACCTTCGCTGCCTTCCATGCCCGCTTTTGCAAGCGCGCGCAGTTCATCCAGTTCTTGCTCCTGCTTAACATTCCGCACCCGCAGATCCTCGTAACAGCCTGCAAGTTCACCCCCGAGAGCCGCCTGATGAGCCAGACGCGCAATGAACTCTCCGACATCTTCGCCATCCATGCGCCCGCAGTCCGCCGCGATCTTCATCCAGCGGTCGCGGCAGATTGCGATGTTGTCCGCGCGGGTTGTGACCTCCTGCAGCTGAGCACTTATGGACACCGCCTTATCCGCATCATGCTGCCCCTTCTTAATCTGCGCCACGGGGTCGCCGTTGCAATATCCGCTCTTATTGGCTTCTGCGTAGATGGCTGCGAGTTCATTCCGCAGCCTGTCGCGGTCCGTCGTCACCCCTTGCAGCTTCGCAATCGCATTCTTCAGCGCCTCGCGCGTGGACTCTAGCGGGGCTTCGGCGCGGAGTGCGCGGAGTGCGCGGATCTCTTCTCGCGCCTGGGCTAGTTCCTTTTCATGCTCGCGCAGTTCATGATCGCGCTTGGTTATCTCGGCATTCAAGGACTTTCGCAGCATGTCCGCGCTGGCCGCACTCTCTTCCATGCGCTCAATCCGATCGGCTAGCTTCTGATTTTCTTCCAGCAGTCGCCCGCGTTCCATCATGCCATGCTCGCGCTGGGAATCCGCCGCACGCTCTAGCGCATGCACCGTGCTCTGCAGCTGCGCAATCTGCGCGTTTCGCTTCTCTAGTCGGTCCAGAATTGCTTGCTCTAGGCTCATCGTCTCTCCTATATCGTCACGTTAAAATGAAGCATCCCCGCGCGCACTTTGCCATCGCCGCCACACTTACGGCACATCTGATTCCGTCCGATCGGTCTGTCGCCTCCGAGCGCATCGCGATGCGCATGATCTGGCGCACGTCCGCTTCCGTGGCACTCATTGCACAGCACAACCGGCATATACGCCCACGCCCTTGCTTGCCTGTTATGTCCCGCCCTTCGCTGCGCCCAGGCTTCACGGTTGCGCTTCTTTTGTCTATCTCTCGCTCGGCTCATGATATCCTCCGCTTCTGTGCTTCATGGTCTATCGCCAGCCTACTTTTGTCAATGCGCGCCTTATGATTCTTGAACGACCGTCGCTGCGTAACTTTCTTTGCTGCTTTGCGTTGTTTTACTGGACACGTAACCCGGCTTGGACTATAACTCTTTACATGGACGCAGCGCTGGTCCCAACCCAAACAAAGGAAACGACAATGACCACGCAGGTGAATCGCATGACGAGTAAGGGCCAACTGACTATCGCTGTTACCAGCCGCACCAAGATTGAAATCAACTTGGCTGGCGACGTGCAATCAGCTCGGGCGGTCATTGTGCAACTGCCTGCTCCGAGCACTAGGTCTGGCGTTACCATGACCCACGCTCTCAATGGGACGTATGCCCTGACCGCTACCGAGGCAAGCGCGATCGAAGCCGCACAAGCTGCCATCCCCATGAGCTTGGTTGAGCAGCGCGAAGTACTGGCCGAGCGCCTTGCTAACTGCAGCCGTGGCGCATTTCCGGGCTCACTGGCTCACAAGCGTGAGAGCGCAGCTATCGCAGCTCTGGCAGCATTTGACGCAGCTAACCCATCCGTAAGGGGTAACTAACATGACAACCGAAACGAAAAAGCCAAAGAACATCGCCGAAGCATTAGAGATGAGGCCACAGCCGTTGTGGGATGGCCCCGGCATGAACTGGATAGGCAGGGGCGATGACGACAAGCTCTACATTTTCCCAGGCATCCACAACGGATGGAGCAAGCGGCAGCTGTATCGCGGCACGATGCCACGCAACGCTAAGCAGGTCTTTGCAGGGAACGCCATGGGCACTGGCTACTTGTGGTTTGACCAGCCGCTGAGCGTCTAGTAGTTCCGCAGGGTCAACGGCCTGCACTTTCCCCGCGCCATGATCGCGGGGCTCCATTTGCAGCAGCATCTACAACAACGAAACGGTGGAGCAGGAACTATGGACGAGCTATTTACGAAAGCACAGGCGGCACGGCAAAGCGTCATTGATTATACAATCGCGACCCTTGATAGCGAGCGCAGTTACATCCTAGAGTGCCAAGCGCGACTGGTATGGCTACAGCGAGAACTTCATGATGGCCCAAGCGGCAAGCGGCTGAAGGTGGTCAAGGAGCTTATCCGCATCGAGGAGCTAGGAATCGCGCAGTCAAAGGCTTCAGTAAGCTGGAATGAGCGCTTTCTTCCCGTTCTGAAATCCGCTCCGTTGGCAGCAGAGCAGGCAGGAAACTCAAAGATCGACCACTGCTTTGGCTGGGTGGACCGTCAGTACTTGGTCTAATTCCGGGCTTGGAATTGCAGCTTGGAGCGCGTTTTTTTACGAAGACAAGACAACCGCTCCCGCAGTTGGCTGGGAGGACATGGCCGACAAACCTGGATTCCCAGCGCATGGAACGCAGAGACTGACCGACTACACGATGAGTTCCTTGCGGAGCACCGCTCAATCTCTGAGCCCGTGCAAGAACTGCTGGCTCATGCGCAGAAGTCACCCAAGCTGCGCGGCATCGCTCGGGATGAGCTAAACAAACTAGGGGAGACGCAGCCGTATGTGCTGCATGAGCTGCGCAAAGATGACGGCGGGATCAAGGTGCTCGTATGACTAGGACAGTTGCGGCGATTACTGCGGCGCTATTCCTGTCGGCTCAAGAGGTCGAAGCCAAACCGAGCAAGGCATGGTGCGCTCAGCAACTTACCATCTGCACGAAGGCTGAGGCGAAATGGCTTCCGCTAGCGCAGCAATACGACCGTGAGTGCTCCGGCATGCGTCGATCTGCGGAATCGCGAGCAAACAGCGGGCAACGCATACGTCAGCGTATGCACCCGTTTGAAAGACTGCTAACCCACACACCCGCGCAGCGCCCACGGCTGCGCTTTACTTTGGAGCAATGACCATGGACACGCTGATCGCTAAACTGAAAGCACTATCCGTAAAGAAAGCGGGCTTTGACAATAAAAAATTCAACGCTATGGCCGCAAGCGGCGGAAACTATGACGATGCCTACGACATGGGCTGCGAGGATGGCAAGATCGCACTAGCGCGCGAGATCCTGCCGATGGTTGAACTAGTGCGGCACAATCTAGAGATAGCGCGCATGGAAGCGGCGAAACCATGACCCGCCAATCAGGAGCCCGCGCCAAGTCAAACGGCGCGGAGTTTGAAGACTATTTAGAGCGCGTCGTATTCAAAGCCGCGCTTGACAGCGGGTACTTTGCCCGCGTTGACAAACAGAACCCGACCTACTTTGCGACTCGAACCCGGTCCGGTGTTGCATTTAAGCCCCGCACCGCTAGTGGGGCAGATTGGATTGCGCTAGGTGGACCTGACTGCAAGTGGAAATACATTGCGATTGAAGCCAAGTCGGTTGACGGCGATTCATTGCCACGTTCCGCTATCTCCCCCGAGCAGGCAGCACACTTGCAAGCCGCAACCGATGCTGGTCAGCTTGGGCTGCTACTAATTCACTACGGACTAGAAACCCCGACCGGTTTAACGTATGCCGTTCGCTGGAATGAGAAATATTTTCACCAGCGCGGAAATGGTCGCTCGTTGCCGATAACGTGCATACCTGACACCTACGAAGTGTCAAAAACCAAGACGCTAGCCGAAACACTGTCGCGATGGATAACTATTCCTTGATCACCGCCGACCACATAAGGCTACCTCGCGATATCGCACTATCACTATGTGCGAAATCGCCCGAAGCCCTAGCAGCCCTCTGCCGCGTGCTATGGTTTGCTCGTGTCAGCGGTGAGTGCTTTGCATCGCTTGCGACCATGCGCGCGACCGGCGTGCATCTGGCGCTTCCCGTGCTACGGCGCGGGCTAGTGGCGCTGCAGGATCGCGGGCTGCTGCTGGCACTTGCAAACCCTGACCGGTCATGCGTTACCTATCGGCCTACGCCAGCGCTTGCGAAGTGCCCAAAGTCGGTCTTCATCCCGCCCGAGGTGTGGCGCGGCTGCAAGCCGAGTACACTGGCTGCCTGGGTGGTCTGGCGGCTTCTGGGATGCGATGCCGGGGAGTTGGGCGCGCATGTGGGCGGGCGCTCCGGTAAGCCGCTTTCCAGGTCACAGGGCTATGCGATTTTTCGGACCCTGAAAGCTGCGGGATTGTGTCCGGACCGAGTCCGGAAAACGATTCGGACGGAGTCCGGAAAATGTACTACTAATACGGATCTATCTAAGACCTATGAGATAAAGAATATATATAACATGGATCTCTCTAATGCAGATCTCCCGCCAGACTTGACCAGTCTGCAGCCTTTGGATCTTCTGCCCCCATGCGAGCCGGATAGACAGCTCGCTTTGCCAATTTGCGCCCCGTTGCGCGTTGTGAGGCCCGAAATGACCGACCCGCTAGCAGTGGGCTGGATTGACTGGATTGCTGTTTCTGAGCACAACCCAGGCGCATCTGCGGCCATGCCAGGGGCCAAGGTGCCAACGCTTAGCGCCTCGATGCCGTTTGAGGGCCTCGCGAAGGCTTGGCGGGAGCTGGTAGCGGCGTGTCCAGTGCTTGCCCCGGCCAAGGTGCTACTGACACCGACCGGCCTGCCTGAGTCAGAGCAGCGCACCTTGGCCAGTCAGTGGCAGGACTGCGCGCTGAACTATGAGCTTAGTGCGATTCCGCAACTCGCCGACTACATAAATGCTGGCGGCTTGGCGTGGTGTAAGCTTGGTGTTGCGAAATATGTTGCCACGAAACTGGATAGCGTGCTAGCTAGTGCTGACAAGTGGCGCGCTGATGGGTGCCCGGCACTGACCAGGGTGTCGCTACAGCCATCGGTTCAAGAGGGGGACATTTTACAGCAGCTGACTAAGCTGCAGGTGAGGACGGGATGAACCAACGGCGTTTAGTCGGTATGAGCATGGGAGCACGCAAGAGGGCGGCGCGCGCTCATTTTATGCGCTGGAATTACGAAATGAGCGTAGCGAATCGGGCGTATGTTCTGGCCCTGTTCTCGCCATGGGATGCCGCAGCTGTTGAGTACAAACGGCTCCGTGGACTTGTGCGCATTGGCCAGCGCCTGCGACCGTGTCCGGGGTGCGCCAAGTGCCATCCTGCGATCCGCAGATTTGCGCCGACCGCTGGCTGGAGGTCTCCGCGCAAGTGGATCTTATGGGACGGCGCAAAGCTATGGATGATTGCACGCACATGGCGACGGATATGCACGGTTCCGACTCTTGCTGACTACACATCAGGCGTGGAAGATGGGACATGGAAAGAGCTATTCTGCGACGGCTCAGGAGTGCTTCCGGCCAAGGGGAAGGTGCGGCGATGATCGCGAACAAATCCGAGAAAGTATGGTCTGGCCCGTGCTGCGAAACAATGACGGCTGCGCTACATGAGGACAACAGCCCAAAGCAAGGCTTTCATGAAGTCGAGCTTACGCACCTAAAGACATGCGCCAAGCGCAGGATCGGGATTGCGCTGCGCATGCCAGACAAGAGCAAGGTCTTGATCAACTTCTGCCCGTTCTGCGGTGCGCGGCATGAGGCGCGAGTATGAGCGTAAGACGTATGGATTGGCAGGCTGTAAGCAAAACACTGGGAATCACCACGCAAATCTGCACGGTCTATCGCGCGCCGCGCAAAAAGCACGGAGAGCATAAGCGAAGACTCACAAAGCAGACGGCAATCAAAGATGCTCTGACGTTGATAGCTGATGGCATTCTTGGGCCATGCGAGTGCGAACGCGGCGATAGCACTTCGCCAAGTTTCTACTGCGGCTGTACACACCGGAGACTAGAGGTTGTAGAGGTCTTAACTGACGTTGCTAAGCGGCTGCCGGAATCAGCTGAGGAGTGGAAGATAAAGACTCAGTGGGAACACTGGGAACATCACACATGGAAAGATGACGTGTAACCATGGGATGCGACCAAGTAACCCTCACCTTTGGCGACTGCATGGCGGGCCTGCGAAAGCTAGCAGACCGCTCCGTGGACCACTTCATTTTTGACCCGCCCTATAACGAGCGCACGTCCGGGGGCGGGACCACGGCGGTCGCGTGTCAGGAGCTAGGGCGGCGATTCCTGGGATGGGAGGACACGCGCGAGACATTTGATAAGGCCACGCATCGAATCAAAGAAGCTGGCAAGCAGCAGCCGTTATTTTCACCGAAAGCAGCGCAAGCGACGCAGCTACAGCTGGGAGGATGACATGCGCAAGACGGTCGCGGCTTTGTTTGTGATGCCGGATGGCTGCTACTCCGAGCTGGACTTTGTTGATCTCTGGCCCGAGTCAAGGGATGCTACAAAGTACGCAGGACCGTTGCCGGTAGTTGCTCACCCGCCATGTGCGCGCTGGTCGATCTTGGCTGGCCTTGTCGAGAAAGTGTATGGAATCAAGCGAGGCGCAGATGGTGGCACTTTTGAATCGGCACTTTCTTCTGTGCGAAAATACGGCGGGGTGCTAGAACATCCGGCGGAGACTGCAGCGTTTCGCAAGTACGATCTGCCGCGTCCGGTTCGAGGTGCGTGGATTCGTGCATTTTGCGGTGGGTGGGTTACTGAGGTCGCACAGTCAACATATGGTCACCGTGCGGTGAAAATGACGTGGCTTTACTACTTTGGCAAGACAGCCCCGCCGGCGCTTGATTGGTCGATTGGACCACATACGGCGCGAGTATCGGAAGCGATGAACCGAGGCGGTAAAACCGTAGAGCGCATGAGCAGGCGCGAGCGCATTGTTACGCCGCCGCGATTTCGCGATCTGTTATTGCAGATGGCCATGGGAGCATGACGAATGGACGTTGATTTTGACGCGCTGCTGTCCCGCGTACAGCTGCAGCCCGACAAGCCCGAGACATGCCCCATGGCTAAGGCTGGCGAACGGTGTCGGCATGGGTGGCATGAGCACGACCGTTGGGCTTCTCCGTGCCCATTGGCGCGCTACCGCTCCGAGCGCGTTCGGCTGACCAATGAGCTCGCGCTATGCGGGTACGGGCCAAAGCAGACAGAGCCGATCGGTCCGTGGCTCTATGAGCGCGTGAATCCGGCCCGAGATGCCGCAACGCTTGGCGCAGCGGGCGTTGCGAATCTGCGGCAGGTGCTCGCGCGGTGGAAAACGATAAGGCTTGCGACAGCAGACGGCCCGCAGCATGTTTCACTGATAGGCAACACCGGAACAGCCAAGACGATACTTTCCTTGTCGCTGTATTTTGCGTGGCTTCATGACGGCGCTTCGTGCCATTGGATCGAACAAGGCGAGTTAATCAAGCAAGCAAAGAACCTGCACAGCGGCCTGGCTGGCGTTCCAGAAATTGCAGAGTCATGGCTTGCGACTGTGCGACGCTACAAGGTGCTGTTTCTCTCCGACCTTGGATCGCAGCGCGCGGATAAATCGCAGGAGGGCGGCAGTTCTGTGCTTGCTAATCTGCTGCTGTCTCTGCTAAATAGCTTTTCAGGTCGGCTGGTGTGGGATTGCAATCTCGACGCCGAGAAGATGCGAGCGCATCCAGACATAGGCCCGCGTATCTATTCGCGGCTATGCGCAGACCGCAAGGGTGCCCCGATGGATCTTCTGGTGCTTGATGGGGCTGACCAGCGGCAACACTTACTTAGGAGCAAGGGACGATGAGCAATGAATATCCACTGCTAGTCGCAGCAGCCATGGCCCGCGCATACCGAAGCGGAGAGAAGACGCAGACGCGGCGCGCAGTGGAGGCTAACGGCTGGAATCCAAACGACTACGAGTTCGCATGTGTCAAAGAGCACGAAAGTCTATCGAGAGCACAGGCATTCTTTGCAGATGGTCGCGGCACGGGCTGCAAGTACGGCAAGGTAGGCGACAAGCTCTGGCTGCGCGAAACATGGTCGGCAGCAGTGCAAGACCCCAAAAGCCCGGCGGATTGCCTCTACCGCGCAGATGACAACCGGGGCGTGGAAGACCTAGCAGATGTGACTTGGAAGCCTAGCATCCACATGCCGCGCCGATACTGCCAGACCGTTCTCACGATCAACGCGCTGCGGGTCGAGCGTCTGCAGGCTATCACCGACCAGGACGCGCTATCCGAAGGAGTTGTGGAGTGGTTTAGGCCTCGAGCAGAAGAGCTAAAGAAAGCTGGCATCGCATCGCCGGACCGGCCCAAGTACTTGTTTCAACTGCTCTGGATCTCGCTCTATGGGCAGGCAGCATGGGACGCAAACCAATACGTCTGGGTCATCCAGACCGATAAGGTGCATAATGCAGGCTAAGTATGATCGCGCCCAAATGGTGCGGCTAATCTGCGAAGGACTAAGCAGCTACCAGATAGCCGCCCGTTTGCATGTCACCGCTTCGACCGTACGCAAGGCGGCGCGCCAGCTCAAACAGCAGCAGGCGGGAACGTACACGCCGCGTGGGCGGTCGTTTTACAGCGAGCGGCTGATTGACTTGGTGCCGAAGACCACAAAGATTGACGATGCGAAGCGCGCCACGCTCAAGGCTAACAGGCGAGAACTGATCAAGGAAGCGGTCGCGGCACGGCGCAAGCCGCTGGTGGCACTGGCAGACCTGCCCGTAGTTGATCTTCCTGCAATCCACTGCTCTGAGCATCTGGCGGTGGCCGAGTTTGGCAGCGGGCGCGTGCTGCAAACAATCATGGATGACCCGAGTTGGCCTGGCATTCAAATACTGCGTCTGTCCGAGTTAAAGACGCCCCATTTGCACAGCTCTCAGATTGGAGGGCGCTGGATATCGCTTCGATTTCGTAATCGCGAATCTGTGCAATCACTTATCAATCACCTGCAACAAGTAATGAAAGGATTTGACCCATGACCAAAGCAGCCCCAGCAGCACGCCCCGGACGCCCCAAGGTAGAGCTAGCACCCCGCCTGCGAAACAGCATCGCGGCAGCACTTCGCAAGCTGCCCAACATCAATAAGACGGTCGCCGCCATGGCCAAGAAGGGCTACGAGGTGAGCGCTGGCAAGGTGCGTGAAGTGGCTACCGAGGAAGGCATTGAACTTGCGCGGAACGTGCGGCTGCAGCAGGCCCCGGCGGTGCTGAAGATGGCTAAGCAGTTACGCAAGGCCGGTCAGTCCGCTGCTGTGATTTCGGAAGCGATCAAGGTCAATCTGGGCGTGACAGTTTCAGCGCACTACGTCACCACTCTTATCCGTCGCTCTGCAAAATAATCTTCACTGCTTGGCGATTTCTCTGGACACGTAACTCTCGCCATGGCATAAATCTATCCATGGCACACATCAATATCACTTCAGCAGTTACCGGCGAAATCCTCCGAACCATTCACGAGTTCCGATTTGTTTGCGGATGCGCCAATCGGGACTGCCCACGCGCTACCTTGTTTCAAGGCGTGCTCAAACTTGGCGCTGTCATTGACGAACTATCAGACGATGAGGTCGAAGCGTCCGACGCTGGCGAGCAGATGGACATGGCCCGCCGCGCTTACATGGCAGCGGCTAAGGATTGCGACGGTTCCGGTCCGGGGCTTTCGCGCTTGATGCCGCCGCTGTCTGGGCTTACTTATGAGCCCGATTTTCGCGATGCTCTTAACGATGCGGCCATGGACGCCGCGAAGGAGGCTCGCCTTGGCTACTAAATGTATTATCTGCCTCTCAATGGACTGCGACTGGGAGGCAGCGCGCGCCGCTGAGAAATCCGCAAGCGCGGCTTTTGATGCCGCCGTACTTGGATACACAGACCGCACCGGCCTTTATCCTGCGCTGAAGGCCGCAATGGCGCGACTCAATAAGGCGCGGACTGAATGCTGCGCGCGTAACAATGAGCACGACCGCCAGATGTGCGTATTCATCGCCGCAATGAAGGTGTATGTCAGAAAATCCACTTACCTGCTTAGCTGCGCGGTATCTGAAGGCGTGCGGCAGTCCATGCGTCCAGGGCAATTCGGGGCGACCATGCTTTGCATGCGGCGCCCGAGCGGCGTCATAGAGGACATCCAATGATCAAGACCGAGTTTGACGAAGTGGCCAAGCTTATTGTTTCCATTCGCCGAGATGTGGAAACATTGACTGCAAAGTGCGCTGCGCTAGAAGCCGAGCGCGACGAGCTGGCAGCGCATGTATCCGCCCACGTTGACGCGCTCAAGCAGAGTAACGCGCAGTGCGGCGAGTATCTGCGGCAGAATGAGCAACTGCACTCTGAACTGGTCGAAGTCCGCGCCGACCTCGCGACCGTGAGCGCAGAGCGTGACAGTCTAAAGCGCACGCTGAAGGAATGGGAGGAGGCGGAGACTAAGCCGCATGTGCGCGTTGCTGCTGACGACATCGCCGATCATGTTGTGCCGCCGGCAGTTCCGCGCTGCGAAGTCTGCCACGGGTGCGGATCTGCTCTAGTTGCATGTAGCAATAGTGGGCTTGATTGTCAAAATCGCAGCTGCAACCGGACATGCACAACTGACAGCCGTGGCGGAATGTCGCCGTGGGCGGGCGTATGCAAGCAACAGCACGCAGTTTATACGGTGCGCCATGAGTGAAACCTATCAGGACATAGTTGCTCGACTGCCATCGGAGACGGAGCTTATTAGGCGCATGATTCACGGCCTGCGCAAGATTGGAACGAGTCGTCGCTACATAGCACCACTATGGAAGCGAGTGTCGGATGCGACCGGACACGGCAGCGGATTTTCGCATGTGATTTGTATCCGGTATGGATTTGATCCTGATGAGAAATTCAAACCGTCACTGGCGCCGATTCCAACCGGCCCGCTAGTAGATTAGGAGCCGCACATGGCAAGCAACAAACAAGACCGCATCGGCGAGTGGTTCCTATCCAAGCAGGCACAGCGCTTGGGGCTGGCGTTTACAATCATTTTCGGCCTTGGCTGCGTCCCTGATATCGTCTCGACGTTTGCGCCGCGCTGCAGCATCTTTCACAAGATGGTTATTGCGCCTCGATTGCTGGGGACGTATCGGGCGCAGGTTGGGTGCGAGGTGAGCAAATGAGAGCACACCCAAAGCTGACGGACGCGCAGCAAGCCAAGGCCATCGCTATGGCAAGCGAAGGCGCAACGCATGCCGAGATTGCCGCGCTGTTGCATGTCCCATTGGGCACGATTCGGACCGTGCTTACAGCATGGATCAAGGAGCACTTGCCAGAGCTACAACAGCAGCTGCGAGCTTTCATTGATGCGAACTTGGCCAGCGGCAAGCAATCAATGACTTTGCCAAAGATGTCGCGCCTTGTGTCGCGTCCCGTGCTAGCTGAGTACGCAAAACACTACACGATCACCAAGAAAACTATGATGTACTGCACTTGGCATCAGTTCATGGCAAAGGCAGGACCATGCAAATAATCACCCGTCAGCGCTGCTTGCACGCAGCCAACTACCGCTACAGCTGGCGGTCAAGCGTCATCATGATCGCGCTTGCTCTGCTGACATGGGCTGGCGTTGCATATCAAGCCGTGGTCGCGATTGACGATGAGGCTGAAGATGTCGAGACCAACTAAAGAGCAAGTGCGCTCATATAAAGCCGAGCAGAGGGCGCTTGCTAAATCTCGAGGCCGATGTATAACATGCAAGCGTGAGAGAGCGTCGGATGGAACTGACACCTGTGACAGTTGCCGTGCTAAATTCAAGGCCGAGGTGAGCAGTCGATATGCGGCTGCGCTAGCTGCGGGAATATGTACAACCTGCCAGAAATTACCAGCACGCGATCGGCTAACGCAGTGCGAACAATGCGCAGAATCTCTTTCGGAGTACACGCGAGCACGCAGGAATGATGCTAAGATAAACGGGCTTTGCGTGATGTGCCGGAAAGTGCCAGCAGTGCAGGATCGCACCGGATGTCAGCCGTGCATGTCTCGTAAATATGAGCAAAAACAGGCGCGGCTTAAAGCGCGTAAGGAGCGGAGCAAATGACCACCATCGTTGACGACAGAGCAGCTATTAATGAAGCCGGAGCGGCGGCAGAGTTTCCGCCGGGTTCGATGGCATCAGGAAGCGCCACAGAGCAGCATAATATCCGGCGTGCTCGGATTGCCAAGTGCATGGAACTTGGCGGATGGGCGCGCGGCATTGATGGCTGCGATCGGTGTGGCGCAACGCGGCAAGAGCACAAGTAAAGGAACTGACCAAATGAGCGGACACCTCAAGATCCTAGCAGTAGACGTAAGCGCCCTATTTTCGTTGTACTGGCACGCTGCGCAAGGAACCGCGCAAGAATTTAGCGCGCCTTATCTGCGCACGATTCAGGCAGTGCGCAAGCACCGCGAAGGATTCGATCGTGTGGCAATCTGCTGCGACACCGGGCGCAGCTTTCGTCAAGCCATCTGGCCAAGCTACAAGGCAAACCGCCCCGACAGAGGAGAGGCGTACCGCGACCAGATCCGACGCACGATTGACGCACTCAGTAAAGATGGCTGCTCTGTATTTCGCGGCCCGCCGCATGCCAGCTACGAAGGCAGCGACGGCGAAGCGCTTTACCTGGAAGCTGACGACGTTATTGGATCGCTCTGCGCGTGGGCTAACGAGGACGAACACGAGGTCACGATCCTGACGCTCGACAAGGATCTGTGTCAGCTCGTCGGCCCGCTGGTGCGCGTACGCAACCCGACCAAGGGCGACCAGACCGACATGGATGCCGCCGCAGTCGAAGCAAAGTTCGGCGTTGGCCCATCTCTGATCTGCGACATGTTGGCTTTGGCTGGCGACAAAAGCGACAACTACAAGCCAATCGAAGGCGTAGGCGATACCGGCGCAGTTGCGATGATCAAGGCGTGCGGCGGAGCTCTGGCGGTGTTTGAGGTAAGCAACGCAGCAGCGCTCACGGCGGCAATCGGCGAAGCTAAAAGCGCTAAAGTCAAAACCGTAGGCATTGGCCCCGTGCTCAAGTGCTTGCAGGTGGCGACCATCGTTCGCGATGCCGACATTGACTTTGGCCAGCTGCTGCCTGAGCCTGCATACGAAACAATCGACGCCAGCGAGCCAGAGACGCCACCGCAGGCAGTGCCGCAAGTAGCACCAGCGCGCGAGGTCGCGCTTGCACTGCCGCAGCCTGCCGCAGTGGCAGCAGCCCGCCCGCCGCAAGTGCAGCTTTATTCAGCTGAAATGCCGTATTGGATGGAGCAAGGCTACCTAGAGCGGCTTTACAAGATCGGCCAGGTCTTCCGCATTGCAGGGTGCTTCCCAAACGTAGCGAAGGAGGAACAGGTCATGGTGGTCGCTATGATGGCCCACGAGCGCGGGATCGGTCTTGCCACAGCAATGCAACATGCGTTTTTTGTGAATGGCAAGCTGTCATGGTCCGGTGCTTACTTGGCTATGTTGGTACGGCGTAGCGGCGTGTGCGATGAGCTTTCAATCATAAAGCACGACATCAACAGCTGCACGCATCGCGTGAAGCGTACCGGTCAGAAGGCGCGTGATGTCGAGTTCACGTTTGCAGACGCAGAGAGCAGCGGAGCAGCTAGCCGCAATCCAATCTGGAAAAACTACCGCAAGCAAATGTTGTATTGGTCGAGCTTGCGCACAGCGCTTCGTCAGGAGTGGCCAGACATCATCGCAGGGCACTGTATGCCAGACGAGCATGGCGACGTTCCTGAGGAGATCGTGGTCGCGTCCATGCGTAACAATCCAGGGGTGACGCCATGAACAAAGCAGAACGCGCGGCCCTGACTGCACTGCTAGACAATGTGGGGCTTGGATACACGAAGTACCAGGCAGAGTGCAAGCTACTGCGTGCCTATCTGAAAAACCGCGCTGCACTTGACGCTATGTGCGATAACTTCATTGCCGACCCAGAAGCAGCGGAGGCTTGCCTTGCCAAGCACGCTGTAACTGTAGGCGATATCGTGGACATGATGGGCGATGTCAAAGGAGTGTCTATTTTGATAGACCAAAACGGCGTGCCGCATGTGCTGGTAATGATGACTCGCTTTGACAATGTGCGCATAGACGGCCATGGGCGCAGAGAGATTGTTGCGCTCGGTCATCCAGTGGAGCGGATCACAAAAAATAACGCTGCGATGACTCTCGACGTGCTAGCCGCGAAGATTGCCGCAAAGTCTGCGCGGGAACACAAGGGACGCACGCGACTACCGCCATGCCCAAAGAAGCCAGCCAAGAAAGCGAAGGCAAGGCGATGACCACGAAAGCGACAAGACTAATCGTAAGCGCTGGCGTGCGTTACTGGGAGGACGCGCGCATTAATGGCACCGAGGACGAGCAGGGCACGCTGGTCCCGATGCGCAAAGGTGATCGCTGGTGCCCTATTATTGAGCTGGCATCTGGGCGAGTTTTGGATTGGCCTCTTGGTGTCACTGCTGATCTCCATTACAAGGTCTGCGATGATGGCGAGTACTGGCTGGCAGATGACAACAATGCGAAGCTGGCCAAGTACGGCACCGATCCGACTGATACCAGTTACGTGCCTAATGATATCCTCTGCATTGGCGACAATGGCTATGGTGACTACATCATTTTGACGGTGGGCGCAGACGGGCTAATCGTCGGGTGGAAGCCGCCGGTTATTGATCCGCGCGAATGGGTGACACTATGACCGCCCCAACATGCACATGCGGACGTTGCCACAATTGCGGAAGCGTAAACGGCGGAGAATGGACACCGCTTGATGATGGCCGATTCAATGGAGCAAAGTGGAAGCCAGTCGACCCAGATCCAGCCGACCCATTCGCAGAGCCGCCACTTAGCTACAGCCAAGACAACGATCTTCCATAGCCCAGGCAATAAAAAACCCGCCCTAGCGTGAACTAGGGCGGGTTAGCGGAGCCTCGAGCGACCAGGAGCGAGACAAGAGGCAGTCTGCCAGCACTCTTGATTCTGGTCAAGATCTTTTTTACACTACCGCGATGATTTTTCCGCCCCAGCAGCAGCGCATGTGCCGACACGAGCTAGTCAGCGCCATCATCCTCGGTCGGAGCGAGAGCATCAGCGACGGACCCGATCATTTTGCCGACCCCGGCAATAAGCCCGCCGCCAACCTTGGCAACACCGACCAGCGCATCGTCGACCAGATCGGACTCGGTGACGGGCTCTGAGTCCTCATCTTCGGCGGGCTGCTCAACCTCGACTTCGATGCGCACCCCAGCGCTTCCGGGTGGCGCTGGGATCTCTTGCAGGGCGGTGACTGTAAGCACTAGCGCGGCTCCACGGGGCCGATCTGACCAATGGCAACCGGTGAGCCCGGTTCCGCGCTTATCGACGCGCTGAGCTCAGTGCTGCTGTCTGCGCCAGCCAGCACGCTTTCCAGCACGACCCGGATCGGCCCATTGGCGGCACTGTAGATCTTGCGCTGGCACTCTAGCCCGCCCACGCCAAAGCGCTGCGCTGGCTGCAGGCAAGCCTTCACGGTGCCGGTGAGAAGGTCGAAAAACACATGCCGCGGTTCACGCCCGCCACCTACAAAGCGCGTCCCGTAGGTGAACTCGCCGCAGCCTGAGGCGCTGCTGCAGTAGTACGGCGTCGCTTGGCGTCCACAGCTGGGCATGTCTGCGCCAGCTGGGCCAAGCGAGGTCCAGCCGTTCATCTTGTTCACGTTCGGGCTAGGGTCAATGACCGCGGGCGCAGTGCAGACTTTCGCGCCCATCACCGATGCCGACAGCTTGGGGATTGGGTCAGCGCCCCAGCCGCCGGTCTGCACGCTTGCGCAGGCCATGTAATAGACGGGGATCAGCAGCAGGGCGATGGCGTAAATAACTTTTCGCATGGTTCATTCCTTGGACGGCTCAAGTGCCGCATCTAGTTTTTCTTGCAGTGCCAGGCGCGCGGCCTCGGCTTTGGCTTGGCGCAGTCGCAAGTTAGCGGTGATCATTTCAAGCCCGGCGGTCAGCAGTTCAAAGCCAGCCGCGGCAGCGGATTTGACGCTCTCGGTCATGGCTTGTTCCACGTGGCACAAACCGCGGGCACCTGGTCAACGTTGGCGCTCACGTTCGCGCGCAGCTCAGTCAGGCACCGATGCTGGGCAGTCCCAGCGGTACACCTGGGGCTGCAGCTGGCCAGCACGCGGTCTGTCACCGCATCCAGTTGCGCCCAACTCTTGACGCAGCCAGCACTGGCAATGATAAGCCCGGCCAGCATCACGAACACGCCTACCGCAAAACCCACGCGCAGCAGCAGCGAAACGATAGCTTTGTACTCAGCTAGTTGGTCGTCAGTCAACATAATCAAGCTCCCGACGCCAAAGCAGAACGGCACCGCTTTGCTTAATGCCAACGTCAGCACCTGCCCATTGTACATTCTGCAGCGTGCTTGGATGATTAGCGGACAGCGCCGCCCCCACGCACTTGCCGTTGTTGCAGACGCTGGGCGCTTGGCATCCTGGGTTGCATCCCTTTGGTTTCTCGACCTTTGCGTCAGCGCCGCATGCATCGGCCATAACTACAGCATGCCGCGAATAAACGATCGATGCCCCGTTACTCCCCAGCGATGCCAGCAGAAGCAGGGTCAGCAGCTTTGACGGCGTGGGACTTGGAGGTGGCGGCGAGTCTTTTAGAAGCTGCAGCTGCTCCGGCGTAGCTCGCAAGATGCGCTCGCTGTGTTCTGCGTGCGCCTTGGTGGCTAGCCGCTGGCTGTAGACCTTCATCGCCATGAGAACACACGACAGCGCTATCAGCAGTAGGCCGGGGATGGTTCCGAGCGTTGACAGCAGCTGGCTAAGTTCGGTTTCCATAGGCTACCTACAGCAACAAACGGGCCCCGGATAGCACCCGCAGACAGAGGGGACGCCACCGCAAGCGCCGGGGTCCGATTGGCTGCAACTGCGGCACGATGGCGCAAGAGAAGCAACGCACACGCCTTGCTGACATGCCGACGCCGCGCCACTTGGGCAGACGTTCCCGCAGCGCCCGCAGTTTTTCGGGTCTCCTAGCAGGTCAACACCAGGGCAGGACTTGGCAAAGTCGGGCGCGGAGCTCATGTCAGCAGCGGGCGCAGGGGCTGGCGCTGGCAGCGGGCCCGGCGCAGTTCCCCCGCATGCCATCAGCAGCACGGCAGCAGCTAGCAGTGCGCGCATTAGACAGTCCCCGGGCTGACAGTGACTGGGCAGTCCGTCTCTCCGTCGGTTCTGTCGTCAACGGCATAGCCCACGCGGTCAATCCCCGCATCGGAGCCGCCAGCCTTGCGCAGCGCCCCGCCGCTTGCCGACACCAGCACATCGCCAGTCAGCCAGCCGCCCGAGCACGTCGCTACCGCTGGGCCATCAGTGACAATGGCGCCCTTGATGCCGTCTGCAATCGCGCTCTGCGTAATGCCAAGCACGCCGGAGGTCGCCGAGTTTGCAAGTGTCGCCTTCGCTGCCATCAGCGCCGGGGTGATCGTGCCGCCGAGCGCGGTCGCGGTCTTGATCAACTTCAATGCCAACGCCAAGGCCACGCGACTGGTCGGCCAAAAGTAGTCGCCGGGGCCCGCAATCGGCACAGTCACAGGGCGAACAAAGCCGGGAGTGTCCCCTGCGGTGATGGTCATGTTCTGCGATCCCGCGCCCGCGCCAACCCGAAAACGCAGGCGACCCACACCGCCAGCCGGAAACGTGTTGATCACCTTGTTGGCTGGTGCTGCGCCAGAAATCGCCGTGCTGAGGTCAATCGCGGTCTCTGTGCGGGTTACGACTGCGCCAGCTGGCAAAGCGCCATCGGCTGGGACTTGTACGATCGCCACGGTAGCTCCTAAAAAGTAAGGTCGGTTCGGCGCAGGAACTTGCCGAGGCCGATGGTGTTGTTGGGCTTATTTGCGGTCGTGACAAACAGCGCAACCCTATCAAATGACAGGCTGCACGACTGGGGACCGCAGAGGCGCATCATCGTCTTTAGTGACTCGCCAGCATAAAAGTGAAGCTCACCACCTTTGATGTGCATTCCCATGGCATGAAATGGACAGCCGCCAAGGTTGTACGCGGTGTTGTCCGAGTACAGAATGCTTCCTCCGCCGCCCTGGATTAGGGAGCACGACGCCAACCATTTCCCCGTGCCTACCTCCGCATATTGTATGTAGGCGAAGTTATTCAGATCAAGGCCGCTACCTACCGACTGACCCCAGGCAAACAGGAAGGAAGCTGGGCCGCCGTTTTCTGAGCCGTCAAATGTGAAATCATCGAGCGCAACGGCATCTTCTCCGCTGGCCGCAATATCAAGCGCGCAATCCGCCAAATAGTACTGTTGCGAGTCGTACGGCGTCTGCAGCAGCAATCGTCCATTGACTACTCGGTACTTGCCAAAGCCACTGTCCCCCCACTGATCTCCGCGCCATAGTTCGCCGCCTGGTAGAGGTGGTAGCAGCGTAGTGAAGCGCCACTTGGCATCTGTCAGTTCGAACGGCTGCCCAAAGTCAGTGTCCCACGGTCCGTTCGGGATCAGATTGTTTGTTCCGCCGCCTGTGGTGTCCTTGCGCGGCTCAATGCCCGTATCGTCACTTGCGCCCACGTTAAGCCCCGC
>ERZ650310.27-NODE-27-length-40426-cov-7.696985_pt1 | contig 40426 bp, 59 predicted proteins | sample MGYA00376246_ERZ650310 | MGnify/ENA primary metagenome ERZ650310 (study PRJEB26733, sample SAMN07839286) | wastewater metagenome | biome: small river; feature: stream; material: water | place: USA: North Carolina | collected 2016-03-01 ...
TTCCAACGAGATCGCGCGCATGCTGGAGATGGAGCCGTCCAAGGGCGACTACGTGGACGCCTTCGGGCGCGAGAACGTGGTGCAGGAGTCGAGCAAGTGGAGCCACACCAAGCACCTGCGCTTCAGCATGCTCACCGGCACCAAGGACCAGCGCACGCGCGCCCTGATGCGCCCCGCCGATGTCTTTTTGATCAACCACGAGAACCTCGGTTGGCTCGCCGAGGTTCTGCACACCTACTACATCTCAAAAAAGAAGCCCGTGCCGTTCAACGGACTCGTGTGGGACGAGATCAGCAAGTGCAAGAACAGCACGACCCAGCGCGTCAGGAGCACGATGAAGATCATCGAGCACTTCGACTGGATCACCGGGCTCACCGGCACGCCGGCGAGCAACGGCTACCAGGACCTGCATGGCCAGTACCTTGTGGTCGATGGCGGCAAGCGGCTGGGGACCAGCAAGACGAAATTCATGACTGAGTGGTATCGCAAGCCGGCCGAGGACTCGCGCAAGGTTATCCCGTACAAGGACACAGAGGACCGGATAAAGCAGTTGATCGGCGACATCACCATCGAGATGAGCGCTGCGGACTACAACCCGCTCCCCGACCTGATCGTCAACGACATCGAGGTCGATCTGCCCGACTCCCTGCGCATGCGCTACGACGCCATGGAGCGCGACTTCTTCCTGCGTCTGGACAGCGGCCGGGAGAAGGAGGTGTTCAACCAGGCGTCACTCACCAACGCCTGCCTCCAGTTCTCCAACGGTGCCGTATACCCCATCGCCGGCCTACCGTTGTGGGAGCCCCTGCACGACCTGAAGCTCGACGCGCTGGAGGAACTGATCGACGAGGCCAACGGTCAACAGATCCTGTGCTCCTACGCCTACCGCTCCGACGCCGAGCGGATCATGAAGCGGTTCGCCAGTATCTCGCCGATCAACCTGACCGAGTGCAAGAGCGAGGCGGCGCTCAACAACGCCATGAACCGGTGGGCCAACGGAGACTGCCGCCTGATGATCGGACACCCTGCCTCAATGGGTCACGGGATTGACGGGCTTCAGCGGCGGGGGCACATTCTCGTCTGGTTTGGGCTCACCTGGTCGCTGGACCTGTACGAGCAGTTCAACGGGCGCGTGCGCCGCCAGGGTCAAGGTGTTCCGGTGATCTGCCACCGCATCGTGACCCGCGACACGATGGATCAGGCGCAGGCCGCGGCACTGTCGAGCAAGGCGTCCACGCAGGACTCGTTGAGAAAAGCGGTAAACGAGTATCGCAAGATGCGCGGTGTGTGATATAGTCGTTAAACGATCAACGAAAGGAGAGTGAGATGAGAGAAATTTTCACCATGGAGATTTACACGTCAGGCGCGTGCCACCTCTACATCCGGACACCGGAGCATCGCCGGCAGGAGTGCCAAGGCCACCAGGTAACGCCAGAGAATCCAGACACCACGCCAGCGTGCACTCCCGACCAGATCACGCCTCAACTTCTGCAGATGCTGGCGAACGCCTACTACGCCGGATATGTCACAGCGGTCGATGACGCGAATGAGGCAGTTCGGAGATTGCTGCTGGAGAACTCGGCCCCGCGCAAGCCCGCCGCAAAGGTCAGCGAACGCAGGGATTACAGGAGAGATCAATGACCCCCGAACAACTGAAAGCCCTGCGCCAGCGTAACGAGATGCGTGCACACAACGCCATCGCGAAGCTGGGGAAGAAGTGGCTCATGCACCCGAGCAACAGGGTGACCCGCAAGCCGGTGGAACTTGGTGCGGTGGGAGGTGCGCGATGACAGGACTATCGAAAATGGAGCAGCTTCTGGCGTTCTACGACTGGGAGCGCAAACATCGCCCGGACGAGGCCGCACCCAAGGACCACGAGGTGCGCGAGCTGGTCAACGCCCTACGCGACGTGGCGGTACAGCACCACGCCAGCCCGCAGCTTCGGGAGCGCATCGCCGGATTGATCCGGCCGTGGGCTGCCGCCACCCAGTCAGCGACACCCGCATCCGCCCCTGTGGGGGATGGCGCCACCCAGCCAGCGCCCGGCGGCGACGCGCTCCATGCCCTCCGCCAGCGCATCGCTGAGCTGGAGGCAGCGCTGGACTATCACAGCGCGGCCTACCACGGCCGACTGCCTGGATGGATTCCGGTGCGCGTCCACCTGCCGGCTGAGGTGTTCGGCGACCCGCCATTTCGCGGCAGGGGCGTGGCGGCTGGAGAACATGCGTGTCAATGCAATAAGCACGGCGCCGTCAGCGTCATTGACCGAGGCGGCAAGCTGCTGGGCCTGCGTCCGGCGGAATTCCGAGTGCTGGAGTGGGGACCAGCCGCCCAGGCGGGAGGTGGGAAATGATCGGAGTGTCCCCGCTGACCGGGCGCATCTATTCCGGCCGCGCCAATAGGGAGAAGGGCTATTTTATCGGCCAGAAGAAAGACGTGACCAGCGAAGTGCTGGGCGCCGTGATCGCAAAGGCCGAATTCCACGGCGGCACTTTCGAGATTGAAGGCGGCGGTGAAAAGTGGACCGTCGTCGTCACGAAGCAGGCGGGGGGTGGGAATCATGGTTGAGATAACCGAATTCGCGACCACTCAGGAGGTGTGCACGGCCCTGCTCTGGCAGGCACTGGACACCGGCGAGTCCTACACCGGCCCCATCAGCATCGGCTACTACACCGACAGCAGCGAGGTGTGGATCAACTGCGAGGGCCGCCGCATCGGGATCGAGACGGCCAACCTGTCGGACTTCATCAAGCAGCTGCGGCGCGCGGCACGGCTGTCGGCCCAGGCGAAGGAGTTCCCCCATGCGTGAGGATCGGATTTCCCCGGACGCCGACCATGCCGCGGCGTGGAGTGAGATCGCGCTCTACCAGCACAAGGCACAGTGGTGCGCCGCCCACGGCTATCACGCCGATGCCGCCGAGCACACCGCCCACGCCGTGCAACTGCAGCGCCGGCTTGTGGCTCTGATAGCGGCGCAGGCCGCAGCCCTCCCGAATCCCATCCCTACCGGAGGCACCGCGCCATGAAGCCGGTCGATCAGGAATTCACCCATCGGCCAGAGGCCGGCCAACACGGTGACTGCCAGCGCGCCGTTATCGCATCGCTGCTGGAGCTGCCGATCAGCGAGGTGCCGCACTTCCTGCAGGACGCGCAGGGCGACTCGGTGCTGTACTACGAGGCATTGCAGCGCTTCTGTCGGCGGCACGGCTTCGTGTACCTCACGGTGCCGGCGAGGAGCGGCGCCGCCTTCTTTGGCGACGAGGGCGACATCTATCACGAGATCAGCGGCCCCTCGCCACGCGGCAATGGCGTGTACCACGCCGTGGTCGGCCGCAACGGCGAAGTGGTGCACGACCCGCACCCATCCCGCGCCGGCCTGGCTGGCGACCCTGCCACCTGGGAGTATTGCTATCTGGTCAAGGCCGGAGGCGCGATTCCCACCACCGATGGAGGCGCATCGTGAGCCACGACATCTTCCAGCAGCCGACGCCCGTCTGCCCGCACTGCGGCCACGCACTCGACACCGACGAGATGCTGGAGTGCCGTGAAGACCTGTTCGCCCTCGCGCCGGCCGAGGGAGAGACAGAGGTTACCTGCCCAGTTTGCGACCTGGAATACGCCATCCTCGCGTGCAATTCTCCGGCAACCTTGACCGCGTGAAGAAAGCCAAGCAAGCCCTCCGCTCCGCCCTCACCTGGCAGGCAGAGGTGGCGGAACTGACCGATGCGCAGTGTGACGTGATCATCCATGCCGTGCGAACGCACCTTGGCGGGATGGTGAACGGCACCGATTACGACGCCTTCCGTGACCGAGCCAGAGCCGCCATCCGCACCGCAATGAAGGGAGGCGGGAAGTGACAACGACACTGACCGTCATCAGCATTCCGCGCCAGCGCTACGACGCGGCAAAGGGGCTTCTGGAACTGGACCCCGTGACTGCGTTCCTCGAAGACTTCGAGCCTGGGCGCGGGCAACTCACGCTTGCGTGTTGGGGCCGCGCATGGACGCATTTCTGGGGCGCGATGGGCAATGGCAGCACCCTGGCCGAGTTCCTGCCAAGCGCCTCCACCGGATACATCGTGGGCAAGCTGATGCTGCCGCGCGACGTGCTGCTCAAGCGGGCAGAGCCTCATGAAGAGCGCTGGCTCACGCAGATTGTCGAAGCCCTGAAGCGTGAGCTTGTTCAATCTGCCGCCTCCCACCTCACAAAGGAGCATGACAATGGATGAGAAAGAACGCGCGGCCTTCGAGGCCGTGTTCTCGGCGCCGCCCTACGAATTCAGAATGGAGCGCTGGCCAGATGACGACGACTGATTTCGATCACCTCACTGGCCAGGCGCGCTCGCAGGTGAGGCCGGCGTTGTGAGCCGCGTCAGCGAATCCTGCAACTCCCTGTACAGCTTCGTCAAGCCGTCGCTGCAGGTCGGCAAGCAAATCGGGGGCGGGGTCGGCTGGCGTGCTTGGGTCGGCAGCGGCGGCACCTGCGCTGCCTGGACAGCTACCGGAACGTGCTGCGGCGAGTTGGATGCGCAGGCTTGCAGAAGCACTGCGCAGGCCACCAGCAGCCGCTGTGGCAGCTTTTTCACGAGTCTCTGCATCCTGAGTAGCCTCCTTCAGTTTTTCGCCCCAGCGGGCCTCTACGACCTTCTCGTTTTCCGCAGACGCCTTGCCCACCGCTTCAGTGGTGGCGCGGAACTCCGCGTACTGCTCCATCGTCGCCTGGTGCGCGGCGCGCTCGTTCCTCCACCCCCACGACAACAGCCCGGCGAGAACGAGTAATCCGACAATCGCGTATTTCATGCCATCGTCCCGCCAGCTTTGACATAGGACGCGCGCAGCTTCTCGATCCCGTGCTCCGGTTGCCCGTAGCCTGCTCCCGGCAACGATGCCCACAGGTTCTTGCAGCGCGCCACGGCCTCGTCGAACTTGCCGTCGTCGATCAGCGGCAGCGCGCGGCGCTCCCTGATCAGTTGCAGTGCCCACAGATCCTGTGAGGTAGGGCCGAAGTCCGGCAGGTGCAACAGGGTCTGGTAGTGCAACCAGTCCTTGAGCATGTGCTGATAGCGCCCGCTGGCCGTGCTGTACAGGCCCCTGGTGTTGATCTGCTTGGGCTTGCGACCGTTGGCGAAAGGGTGCGTGCGATAGTCCCAAAAGATCTCCGGACCATCGACCCCTGTGACGATCACGTCGTACCCCCGGTCGGCGGTGAGCGGGTGGTTGCTGGTGCCCTCGGACACGGCCAGCATGTCGAGGAACGCCTTGCGGTTCGCGGTGAGGTTCATGTCGTCTCCAGCGGGGTGATCGCACTGTCCGGAGGATGGTCACCGTCGATACCGCGCCACGCGCTCCTGCTGGACCACAGTTCCATGAGCACGTAGGCATCGACCAGCAGTGACGCGTAGCCGGGCCACTCGTTGATCATGGGACGCAGCATCGAACACATCATGGCGCCGACACCCAGCGCATGCGCCACGCGCACCGCGAACCTGACCCGGAGCGATCCTCCCATCGCGTTCAGGCGGCACAACAGGATCACGATGACAGCGACGCAGATGGCCGCGTTCGTCAACGCAATGAGGTAGGTTTCAGTCATCGGTCGTCTCCGCGTTTGCGAAACACGAAGTCTCGGACGAAATCAATCGACCAGCGCACGACAGAAGACCAATCATCTCCCACCAGACCGATAGCAAACGCAACAGGTGCCAACAATGCACGTTCTGACAGCGCAGGATGGAATCTGGACAGTATGGCCGCCGTTCCCCCGGCCACCACGACGGCAAGCCCGCACACGCGCATGAAGAACCAGATCGCGTCGATGCGCGTGCTTTGTTGACGGCGAGCCAGAGAGAAGCTGGCGCCGATGGCGGCGGTGACGACGATGGCGACGTAGGGACCGATGATCGCCGACACCTCGGTGCTGAAGATCGCTGTCGAGATGAAGACGAACAGGCCGATCACATCGGTGATGGTTGGCTGGTTCACAGCGGCCACCTGCCGGCGCGCCGGTCGCGCCGATTCCGCCAGGACCATATCAATCGGTGAAAGTACTTCATACTGTTTCGTATGCCCCGTATGAGACCAGCGTCTGCCCGCTGGTCAGCGGGAATGACCCATCGGAAGATTTTCGGAAAACGATCTGGCTGGCGCCTTGATTGATGAATGAAGTGATGCCGATTCCGGTAGCCGTCACGATCCCCGCTCCACCACCGGATGAACCCGTGTTGTTCGCCGCTGCCGTAACAAGCGTCGCAAGAATGGACCCGGTCGCAGTTCCGATGTCCGTTGCCGTCACGACCATGGAAAAATTGATCAGCCGGAGTTCGCGCATGTACCGCATCGTTGCCGATGCGGTCGTGAGTGTTCCGGATTGAGCTGAGAGCGTGGGTGTATAGACCCGCCACTTTCCGTCATAGATCGTGGCACCCGTTTCCTCCGTTGCGATGGGCGACGAGTTCGTGATGTCCATGTTGTCGATCACGATGTTCGTGGCTGGAGCCGTGTAGCTGCCCGTGCCTTTCGCAATCGCCGCTTTGTTCGTGCTCAGTCGAACAAAGTGTTCATCCCGGCATGCGACCGCCGAGCTTGCCCCGCCGAGCCATTCGATGGAGTTCGTAGCAGAACCAGCGCAGAAAGTCCGCGTGTGCAGCCAGAGGTTGTTGTCCGCGTTTTCTTCGATGATGGCGCTGGCGTTCGTGTGCACCACGTCGATGTATTCGAACGTGTTGAAGCTGACATTCGCTGTAGACGTGCCGGTCAACCGAATGGCAACGCCGCTTGGCGCCGCGATCTGCACGCCGACGTGACGGAAGATCGTGCGTTGCAGGTCGGCCGCCTCGCCCAGCGTGTTGACCACACCAAGATACAGACCCGTATTCGTCGCGTTCAGGACGCAGGTCTCGAATTCGCTTTCTCGAACCGAGCGGACCACAAAGCCGTATGCTGCGATGTTGTTGCAATCAACGGTCAGGCCGATAACCTTCACGCCCTGCAGGCACTGCGCACTGGCGCCTTCTATCGGAGAAACGTCGATGATGGTCCCGGTTGCGCTGGACAAAGCCTTGATGATGGAGCCCGTCTGCGACCCAACCCCCCGGTTGCCGCCAGTGGCTCCGTAGATCAACACATTGTTTGAAACAATGCTTGGCAGTGCTCCGCTGGTCCCGTAGGTAGCCTCGCCGAGGTAGTGAGGTACGCCAGGGCGATCATTCGCGCTGTTGAAAAACGCGGTCAGTGCAACGATGTCATCGGACCCGTCCGCGTAAGGGTTGAAGTCGTCGATGTGGACGAACTCTCGCGCCTTGTCCTGTGCCGAGCGCGACACCGCACCCGTACCGGTCTGGATGAACGACAGCGCATCCAGCGGGCCCACCGCACCCGCGTACACCATGGCAATGGCGCTGGCCACCTGCGTGTGCGTGAAGTCGGACATCTCCGGCGCACCTGTCGTCGCGTCGAACGAGAGCAGCCGGTCCAGGCGCTGCGATGCGGCCGGCAGCGTGGTGCTCACGCCTACGTCCGACACCGGCAGCTTGATCGCACGGTCCAGCGCTTCCTCGTCCTGCTGGGCCAGCATCGTGAGCTTGTCTAGCGCACGTTCGTGAGACTCGGCGGGGAACGGGTCACCGCTGATGTAGTCCGTCTCCTGCGTGGCCGGAATGTCGCGGTAGATGACCAAGCGGGTGCCGACAGCAGGTGCCACCAGCGCGGTGAGCGTCCCCCCGCCATCGGCGTCAGCGCCGGTCAGCGTGTAGTTGGTGCTCAGTGCCCACGATGTCGGTACACCCGCCGCCGATACGAGCAGCGCGACGATGTGGGCGTTTTCGAGGAACCGGAACGGGATGGGGAAAACCGTGGTGACGCCGTTGCCGGCGTACTCGACACGGGAATCCGTTGTGCTGATCGTCATGGCTTATTTTCCATTGGGTTGATCTTCCCGCTCAGGGTCACGAAGCAGGCCGGATTGTACGAGCCACGCATGAGTTCGACGGGCAGCACGCGCCGCCTCCGGTGAGTCGTCGAGCTTGGTCAGCAGGAGCGCCATCTTCTCGGGGTCGAACATCGCTTCGGTGAGCATCTTGTTTGCAGAGGCGATGGGCAGCTTGTTCATGAACTCGTCAGCGAATCGAGCAGCCGCGCCGTGCACGATGATGGAGCTACCACCGCCCCCCGTCGCCTGCTGCATGATGCCAGCCGCCTTGGAGCCTGCGACCCGCGCCAACATGGTCATGGCCCGACTGGAGATGGATTCCTCGACCTGCACCGCGGTGCGCGGGTTCTGCGCCTCGGCGATGTTGTCGGCCACCTTGAACAGATCTTGCAGGTTCTTGGCCGACTTGTTGTCGATCAATCCCTTCTCCTGCATCAGGACCATGAGCGGCTTCTGGCCGCGCTCCACGGGTCGCGTGAGCATGTCGCGGAACTGCGCGATGTTCAGCGTCCCATCGGGTGCGGTGGCCTTGTTCATGGCCGCATTGATCAGCGCCTTGGACAACCCCTCGACAGCGCGCGGCGTGTCCGTGGGCAAGCGACCCGTCCGACCCGCTGCGCCACCCTGCGCGATGTTCACCAGGCGGTCGATCTCGGCCTCCTGGTTCGTGGACACCAGCACCCGGTCAGCGGCGCGCATGGCGGCCTCGGCCTTGTTTGTGATGCTGCCCCCGCGTGCGCCCATGGCAATGCCGAAGGCGCCCTGTGCGTCCACGATGTCCTGCACGTTCTTGGCGCGGTTGGTCAGGGCCCGCAGGCGCTCTGCTGACGCCGACGCGGCACGCAGATCGGCGGCTACCTCGGGGAAGCGACCCATCAACTCGACGTTGTTGCGCACGAACGCGCGAACCTTGTCGGGGTTCACCGTGCCAGTGGCGGAATCCACCGACTCGGCAGCGGCGATGCGCAGCACCTGGTCCTGCGCGCTCATCATCGTGCGGTACGCCGAGTCGTCGGAGAAGCCACGCTGATTCAGGAAGCGGGTGGCCTCGGCCAGTTCCTCCAGCCGCAGCCCTCCAGCCTGCCGGCCAGTCGCCAGCGCCTTCTGCAGCAGCAACTCGGGTGCGATGCGGTCGCCGTACTTGCCGGTGCCGGTGGCGCGGCCGACGAATGAGCGGGTGAACACATCGTTCATCTCACGGGTGAATGTGCGCGCCTCGTCGTAGGCTCTGTCGCCACCGGCCTTGAACGCCCCGTCGAGGTCATCCATCGTGGCCTCGGCGAGGTCACTGTAGACGCGCTCCATGCCGGCCTGGTCCGGGTCGCGAGAGGCCGCACGCGCAAGGGTCAGCAACTCCGAACGCAGCTTGCGCATCTCTCCAGCGTTGGTCCCACTGGGTTCTGTTCCCATTGGCTTCACCGACAGGGTTTCGGGGTCGTAGTCGAACTGCCCCTCCTGCGGCTTGGTCACGCGCTCAAGAAAGTTGCGCACCACGGCCGGCAGCTTCTTTCCGCGCAGTTCGGGCAGCGTCTCGGCCACGATCTGGTTGTAGGTCTGCTGCAAGTTCGTCGGCTGCACCGGGCGTGTGCCGTCCACCTTGTTCCACAGGTCCGCCTCCACGGCGCGGGCATCGGCGATGGACTTCTCCAGCGTGTCGCGCGCCGTGACGCTGATACCCTCCCGATCCGCCGTGGTCAGGTTCCGTCCGACCCGGTTGGCCTTGGCCACCGCCTCAGCTTTGGCCGTCTCGACCGACTGCGATAGCAGGGTGCGGTAGTAATCGGCGCGCAACTCGCCAGCCGCCGCCAGCGCCGCAGGGTCGCCGGTGCGCTGAAGCTGACCGATCAGCATGCGGGTGGCGTCCAGTCCTTCTTTGGCGGCGTTCGCGGCCTCAGCGCCGAACTGCTTGTTGATGCGGCCGAGGTGCTCTTGCAGCGCCGCCAGCGCCGGAGAGCCCGTGCGCTGCGCGGCGGTGAGGCCGTCCAACTCGCTCGGGGCGCCAGCGGCGCGCAGCGCACGCGCCAGCATGGCGGGATCTTCGCCGGTCTGCTGCATCAGCGCCGTCAACACTTTGGCCGCCTCGGTCTGCTGCGCCGCAGGGCTGAAGCGCATCACCGCGCCACGCACCGTGTTCAATGCCTTGCCGGTGAGGGCGATGGTCAGGGCCGTTGGGTTGGCGGCGCCTGCGATGGTTTCGACACCGGAGCGGAATCCCTCGTCGCCCGGTCGAATGGATTCGGCTACCGCGGCACCCGACCCAGCGGATACCGAAGCGCTCGCCTCGGCCGCGCCGGAGATGATGGGCCGGCGACGCACCGTATCCACGATGCTGTTGAGCAGCCGGCCCACGGCTGATCCCGCTCCGCTGTACCCGATCTCCCCGACCCCGCGCTCCGTGGCACGCAGGCCCGCCGCGGCCGCGCCGTAGGGCGCCAGCGCGAACGGGAGTGCCCCACCTACTGACTCGCCGAAAACGCCGCTCGTGCGCAGTTCCGGTGACATCTGCTGCGCGCTGCGCAGGCCCAGCCCGCCCTCAGCCGCCAGATCACCTGCCTGGTAGCCCAGGTAACCGCCGATGCCGGCGCCGATGGCCGTGCCGAGCGGGCCGGCCGCCGACCCGATGGCAGCACCCGACGCGGCGCCTGCCAGCACCCCGGAGCCCTGCAGCGCGGAGCGGCCACCGGCTTCCGCAGCGGCGCCTGCGCGCTGGGTCATGGTCGGCTTGGGCGTGCTGATCTGATCGCCGTACTTCGAGAAGTCAGGCGTTCCCCCGGCCGGCACCTTCTGCACCGGGTCGGCGTACTTCGAGAAGTCAGGTGCTGCGGTTGCCATATCAGCGCTTCCGGTATTCGTTGCCCTTGGCGTCCATGAACACGGTGCCAGGCGGCAGGCCCTGCACTTCTTCCTCGGTGGAAACGACTGGTGGGATGCCCAGGTTCACCATGAAGCTGTCGATGGCGGCAATCTGGTCCATGGAGCGCTTGCGCTCGTCGAGACTGATCGCGCCGCTGGCCAGCGAGCGCTGCGCATCAGCCTTGCGTTTCGTCAGGGACTGCGCGACACCCAACAGCTTGGCTTCGTAGGACTCGGCGCTGCGGAAAATCTCAGGCCCGATGGACAGTTCCTTCTCCAGCGCCTTGCGCTCACCCTCGGCAAACTGAGGATTGTTCTGCAGCACTCGGATCAGGTCGCGCGATGCGTTCTCCACGAACGTGCGGTCCGCCTCCATCTGGCGCACCTGTTCCTCGCCCATGACGGCACCGGCCACCGCAGGACCGATGCCCGGGACCTGGTTGACCAGTGACGCTCCTGCGGCCACCGGGCCCGCGATGCTGCTGCGACGTTCCCATATCGTGCGACCACTCTGCCCTGGCGACGGTGCGACGGTGGGCGCGCCCTGCGGACTCGGCGCAGCGGCGGGTGCGGCCGCAGGCACGGCACCGGTGCCCTGGTCCATGATCGTCCACGCGCCATTGGGTCCGACCACAGCCTCGCCAGCCACACGCCCATCGGGCAGGGTCAAGCGCACGCGCTGGCCGGGCTGCGGGCCACCGGGTCCAACAGGAGACTGCGATCCGCTTCCCGCGCCTCGTTGCATCGCTTCCTGAACGAATTGCGGGATGTTCGGCTGGATGGTTTCCATGAGTCCGGTGATCGGGTTGTTGCGCTGGACCGGCTTGTACGCTTCGGCTGACATCGCCTCGAACTGCGCACGCTTCTCAGGCGTCAGCAGCCCAGCGGCGTAGGCTGCGGCGTTCTCGGTGACGAAGTTGAGCGCACGACCCTGCAGACTGTTGCCGAATATCCCACCACCGACACCACCGTTCTCGACGTTGAACATTTCGTCCACGACGCTTTGCGGCGCAGGTTTGCCGGTGACGATCTCGTACTCGGCGATCCGGTCGGAGACGGTCATGTCCTTCTTCGGCGGGAGCATGCGCGCACGCTCCTTTTCGAGAGGGGTCAGGTCGCGGCGAGCCAGTTGGGTCAGCTTGGCGACGTTCTGGTCCTGGCGCTTCACCTCAAGCTCGGCCTTGCGTTCCTCCACCGTGGTGTCGATGGCGAACTTGCGCGCAGCACTGCGGTCCAGGTACGGCGCCACATCGGGGCTCTGCAGCAGCGCCTTCGCGCCCTGCCAGTTCCCGTCCGAGAGCATCCGGTCGATGGTGCCGGTGGCAATCTGTGCGCGGCCTGCTTCCTTGTACGCAGCAGCCTGCGCAGGCGACAGCGCATCGGCGTACATGGCGAGGTCTTCGTCGAACTGCTCGAACAGTTGCGGCATCATGGCCGGAGCCATGGCGCCCTTGATCGCGAGCGTGTTGACCGTCTGCTCCACGCGCCGGCCGATGAACTGCTGCTGGGCCTTCACCTGCGCCGCATTGGCGCTCTTGACATACTGACCCACCTGGTTGTCGATCTGCGCCTGCAACTCGGCGCGCGATGCGGCGGTGCCGGCGTGCTGACCCAGGATCTCGCTGGCCTTCTGGCGCAGGCCCTGCGTGAGCCCGTCCACCGTGGATTTCTTCGCGATGTCGTCGGTGTCGTTGACGGCGGTGAGCGCTTCCTGTGCGTACAGGTCGAACTCGTTGAGGCGCTGCACCCGGTCGATCACATCCTCGCGGCGCTTCATCTGCACCCCGAGGTCGAACGCCGCGCTGCCTGCCTGCCCCATTGCCGCAGCCGTCCCGCCGCCGAACGCAGAGGCGTCAGCACGCGGCGCGTTGAACGCCGTCTGCTGATCGTACATATTGAGTTTTGCCATGCTGTCCTCAGCGAATTTGACCGAAGCCCGTCAGGAGCGAAGTGCCGGCGCGGATTGTGCCAGCGCGCCGCGCATCTGCTCCACCGGCCCGATAGATGCTGGACTGCGTGGCCCCACCGTACCGGGTGTTCAGCGCGTCGATCTCGGCGTTCGCCGCAGACTCGGCCAGCACCATGAGCGGCGTGCCGGCGCTGGTGGCGCCCGACTTGCCGATGTTGGCGCGGATGCTGCCGATCTGCCGGCGCGCAGCCTCACGCTGCGCCGCTTCCTTGGACGACGCCTCGGCCAGTGCGAGGTTCGCGTTGTAGTCAGCCGCCTTGCCGGCCGCACGACCTTGGCTGATGGCACTCAGCCCGCTCAACGCGGTGCCGGCCGTGGCGAGCGCGGTGCCGGCCGAGAACGCGCCACCCGCGCCCAGCAGGCCGGTCGTGGCCGCAGCGCCGCCCGACGCCGCAGCGCCGAACAGAAACGGCTCAAAACCACTCATAGCCTGATCCTCACGAATTCGAGCATGTCAGCCCCATCGGGTCGGTACGCCCGTTTGTACGATTCCAACTCGAAGCCGAGCATCTTGATCCACCGAACGCCTGCCTCGAACCCCACATCGACGTGGGCCTCGATGCGGCGGTACGGGGACCGCGCGAGGAAGCGGGACACGGCCCGGTGGATCGCCCTGAAGTGGGGCCCAGCGGCCTCGCCGATCAGCATCCACGCCGTTGCCCTGCCTGGCCAGTGCGGGAGCAGCCCGCCGCACGCCACGACCTTCTCACCGACCACGCCGGTCCAGGTCAGCCCGAGCGCTGACAGCGGCGTCAGATCCGTGGTCACGTCAGCGATGTCCGAGGTGTAGCGCTGCGCCGGCTGGAGCAGTACCGCTTCGGAATCGCCAAGGGTCCACGGCCTAACGATCATAGGTGCTCAACTGTGGCATGAAGGCCACGATGGTACACGGGGTCGGGAGGCGGTGTTCGATTTGCACACGCGCGCCCTGCTCGTAGCCCTCGGGCCATGCGAGGATGTCGGAGTCCCCAGTGAACAGACCCAGTGGCTCGTCCATCGGGTCGATGCTGCTGCGGAACTGCATCTCGTCCATGTTGTCAGGCGACCCGTACCACAGGCCCGGTCCGGTCTGGTGCAGCCGCACCACCGCGCCATTGATACGCTGGGTTTTGCCCTGCGCTGTGCCGTTCTGCGCTCCCGCCTCGTAGGGCAGGAAGCGGATACGCATGGTGTACGGCAGGCCGGCCACCACGGTGCTGCCGGCGCGCTGCAGCGTGACCTGACCGCCGCTGACCGTGCGCCGAGGGTGCACGGAGCCGTCCACCAGCAGCGCGACTTCCTCTCCTTCGAGGTGGTCGAGGCCTGTGATGGTCGTCGTCGCCGCACCCTGGTACGTGAGCCCGCTGTCCACGAAGAACGATGTGTCGCCGGTCAGGTACTTCTCCATGTACTCGACATACCGCACCGTTGCACCGTCCACCGTGCGCCGCACGACCAGCCACAGCACGTCCTGATCCCCGTCCCAGTGGGGCAGGGTGACCACCGACTCCACGATCCCGCCGACCGTGTGGCGGTTCCAGCCCACCACGTCCTCCGCACGCTCGTAGGTGAGGCCGACCATCACGCCGTCGCCGCGCGGCGCCCACACGACCTGCGACGGCTCCTGCTGGTATGCCATGTCGGTGATGCCCGACTCGGTGATGTGGTCGGCCAGCACGTTCAGGTTCGGCGCGACGTAGCTGTCCGTCTCGAAGTTGTAGGTGTACTCGCGCAGCTTGCGACCGGCCCGCTGCACGAACAGGATGGAGCCGGCAATGCGCACCGGGCGCACCGTGCCGGCGCAGCCGTAGGTCGTCTGCGGCAGGATGCGCACATTCGTCGGCGTGATCGGGTCGCTGATCTGGTTGGCGCTGATCGTGAACTCGCCGTTGGTGGTGCCGATGGCCAGCACCTTGCCGGGCGACAACCAGGTGATCGTGTTCAGGTCCTGCGTGTTGATGGTGTAGTTCAACCCATCGTCGTCGTTGGTGCCAGCGGTGAAGTTCTCGTAGTCGCCAGTCACGCTGGCCCACAGGGTCTGCGGGTACGCCGTGGATCCGCCGAACCACAGCCGATCCTCGTAGAAGGTCACGGTGCGCGGCCAGCCGTCCACGCTGGACCACGAGCCGCGCGCCCAGCGGGTCGTGGCCGTCGTGATCGGCAGCGCCTGCACGACCGTCGCGCTCACGGTAGTGGCGTTCGTGTACCCCGTGATGATGAAGTACCCCGTGCCGTCGCCCACGTAGGTCCAGGCCACGCTGCCGTCCGACTCGGTGCCCCGGCTGTGCAGTGGCGGACTGGTGCCGCTGGTGCCACCTGCTGTCGTCTCGTAGACGCGCCCCTCCCACTGCACCAGTTGGCCGGGCGGGTAAACGGTGGCGGTCGCCCACAGCGTGTAGAACGACGCGGGGATCACGGCGATGCTGATGTTTCTGCCGACATCCGAAGGCGTGAAGAAGCTGGCCGAGGCCGTGACGGTGATGGCGCCCGTGGTGCCGCTGGCCGTCAGTTCAATGGCCGTGATGTTCAGGTCTTGGAACGGGGGCCGGGTGAACGCTACCTCGGTCAGCGTCCAGTTCGTCGGCCCGAGGCGCGCGAGCTTGCGCGGCGCGTGGCTCGGGTGCACCAGGTACACCACGTCGGCCGACTGTGCGAAGTTCAGTTGCGCCAGTTCACTGGCCGCGTAGGGGCTGACGATCTCGTAGGGCACGCCGGGGCTGGACTCGACCACGCCACCGTTGGCGAAGAAGCGGATGCGATTGTGGCCGAACAGCAGGGCGAACGCCTGCGACGAACTGAACTCAAAGGGCACCAGGCGCTGGCGGTTCGTGCTCTGCGTCGCGTCGTGCACGAAGCGCAGGCCGGGGCGCTTCTGCGCCGGACCAGCGATCTGCGGGATGCCGTTCTCCAGCAGTTCGGACCCATTGGCGTACTTGGCGAGGTCCACGCGCCCACGCATCAGCGGGGACAACTCCCCTGCGTTGAACGTCGTGGTGATCGGCGCTACACGACCCATGTCAGTACCTCACCTCAATCCACGAGTCCTCTTCGAAGCGCGCAGGCGGGTTCTCCTGCGCGTCGGCACCCTTGGCGGCAGTGATCGACTCGTCGTACAGGTTGACAAGCTCCTGTCGCTTGCTGGTTGATTGCGTCATGGGTTCGCACAACTCGATTGCCAGCGCCAGCGCGGCGGACTCGCAAAACATCGAGTCGTAGACGTTCGGATCTTCGATGCGCGTCACGTAGCGAATGTACAGCACCGAGTCATCGGCGAGGATGGAACGTCCTTCCACCTGATACTCGTCGGTGGTGTGATCCCGCACTTCGACCAGCCGAAGCAAGTCGGAGGGGAGCGGAAAGCTCTTGCCGAAGCCCCATGCCGGGGCTGTGACCGAGGGTGCGAGAACCGCCCGCACGGTGGCGAAGTTCCACCCGCATGCGCGCAGCACCTTGTCGCGCACCAGCGGCCAGTTGCGGTTGCACAACTTGGCCGCCTTGTTCCCATCGGTCAGCGACATGATAGGCGTCTGCCCCACCTTGTCGAGAGCGTTGTTGCAAATGTCGATGACCGATGGCATTCCAAGCTCCTGTGAAAAAGGGGCCGCCGCGCAAGCGACGACCCCTCTATCGGCTCACCCGATCAGGGGCCGGAAAAGTACAGATCAACGTACCCTGTGCCGGCGCCAGGCAGCGCCGCGGCGGCGATGGTCAACAGCACCGTTTCCTCGGCCGTCAGCGCGTCGTCATCCGCGGCCGTCGAGACACCGAACAGCGTCGGAGCGGCGGCGGTGAACACGGCGGCGGCGCGGTACTTGCCCGTGGCGCCAGAGATCCCGATGGCCACCGTCGCGGTTGCGCCGAAGGTCGCGGAGCCGTTGATGATGCCGAAGGCGAAGCGGTAGCCGGCCGGCACCTTGGCCAACACGATGTCGTCACCGCTGGCCTGCGCGGCCAGAGGGAACGATGCGCGGAAGCGGCGCAGGCGGCCACCATGGATGCCACCATCGGCCTTGGTGTTGGGCGTGGTGCCGAAGCCAGCGACTTCGGTTGCGTAGGTTGTGGTCATGTCGTGTGCTCCTTACACGTCGCAGATGATCTCGACGACCTTCTTTTCTTCGGTGCGCGTGGCGCCGAAGGTGCCCTTGACGTACACCTGCGTGGCATACGACTTGTCGGCGCGTTCGCTGATCTTGGTCGTGATGTCGTTCCACATGCCGAGGTGCATGCCGCTCTTGGCCCAGGCGATGCAGCGGCGGTCGCCGGAGCCATCGAGACCGAGACGTTCGACCTGGATGAACTTGAAGCCCAGGAAGGTGTTGATGTCACCGCTTACCAAGGTCTTGACGGTGTTGTAGTCGGAACTGGTCACCTCGGTCGTGCCCAGCAGATTGTCCAACTGTTGGGCGGTGACCGCGATGTACAGCGGATCGGCCGAGACATCGACCTCGTTGGCCATCAGAATCCGACGCGCCTGGCGCAGCTTGGCGACCGTGAGGCCGGTGCCGCCGACAGCGATTCGCTGGTTCGTGGTGTCGAACACCGTGGACGTGGACCCGTTTTCACCGGTCATCGAGGTGCCCAAGGCAGCGGCGATGATGGTGTCGTCAATTGCACGACCGATGGCATACGCGCCGTTCACCGCGTAGGGGCTGGTCGGGTCGATCAGCATCCGCAGCTTGTCCTGGTCGTCGATCATGTCGGCCCACTCGTAATCCGTGGGGAAGACCCAACGGGCATCGTGCGGCGTGGAGATGAGCGGCGTGTCGGCGTGCCGGCTGGTACGGGCTTGCGCCGTCACTGCGCCGATTTGCTCGACGGCCTTGGCGGCCTTGCCGGTGTAGGAGCCCATGGTCACGGCTTCGCGCAACTTGGACCCGCGCTGCTGGAGCAGCAATGCGACGTTCGTGGTGTACTGCTGAACGAACGCGGTTGTCACCTGAAATGACATGGTGGACCTCGCTTAAGTCAAGACAAAATTACCGGCGGTTTTTGCTCGACTTGTCCACCTGGGGCGGGGTCATGAATGCAGGGATCGGATCGTCTTGCTTGTCCTTGCGGGGCAGACTCAGCGTATCTCTGGTCGGCGGGTCCGGTTGATCCCCGCCATTGGGTGCAGACTCTACCACGTAGTTTTCCAACACGCGAGCAGTTCCTACAATTTCTCCAGTCGTCAGCCCATTGCGCGACGCGGCCGGCACCAGAACCTTCAGGATCTCCAGCCGGACGGTGGTGCGTTCAAGCGCCATGGGCCAGCCCCATCAGGCGCGTCATCTTGGCCAGCGCGTCCTTGTCGCCAGCCATGTACCGTCCCATGAATTCCTTGTCCAGCTTCAGGTCAGCGAGTTGCTGCTGCGCCATCGCGGGGCTGGTGCCGAAGCCCCCAGCGTCGCCGCTGCGCCCATTGGACGCGAAAGCAGGCTCGCCCATCTTGGAGCCAAGGGTGGCGAACAGCGAGAGCATTTCGGCCGTGCCCATCTTGGCCTCCAGCGCCGTCAACTTGGCCTCGTCGTAGCCCAGCGACGACGCGGCACGGCGTCCGGCCGTGATCTGCGCCTCGTACTGCTGACCCCATTCCTTCTTGAGGCTGGCGATGCCCTGCTCGCTGGCCTCGCGCTGCGCGGCCTCCATCTCCTGCATGCGGGAGCCAGTCATCGCCTGCCACTGCTCGAACAGACCCTTGGCCTGCTTGGCGCTCAGGCCATTGTCGTGCGCGGTCTTGGTGAACCACTCGGCCAGCGCCTTGTCGCCACCCTCGGGAGGCGCGATGCCGTACTCCGCAGGGGTCTTGGGGCGCCCGAGGCGGTCGTAGAACTCGGCCACCTTCTCGGGAGGCGCGTCATCGGGAGGCAACTCGACCAACGACTTCGACCCGCCGGCAAACTTCTCCAGGTTGCGGTAGCTCTCAATGGCCTTCATCGGGTTGTCCCAACCCTTGTTAGCGATGTAGGCGCTCGTGGCCTCGTCTGCTTGGCCGTACCACGGGGCAGTCGCCCCACTGGCCGGCGCACCAGGTTGTGCAGCGCCGGCTCCGGCGCCACCGTTATCGCCCAACAGGGCGGCAGTAGCTTCTGGCATGATGAATCCTTATTCGCCTGTGTGCAGGCGTTGCTTCAGTTCGTAGCCCATGAGAGGCCACAGTTCGTTGCGCGAGTTCTCCAGCGCGATCTTCTCGCCCATCTGGGCGTTGTCGTTCTCGGGGCTTACCGCCACGCTGGGGCGGCCGACCACCGCATATCCGCTCTGCGTGGTCAGAATGGCCCAGCGCAACACCTGTCCACCGTGAGTGGTTTTGCGAATGATCTCGACATGTGCGATGTTCGCGTCCAGATCGGCCTTGGTGACGCGGGGAGCGTCGAGTCCGTTTTCCTCGCTCTTGCTTTCAACTTCGTCTTCACTCATTGTCGTATTCCTCAATCAACTGGGTCACGTCCTCGTCGGTCAACTGCAACATCGCCTGGATGCGCAACCAGACCTCGCGGCGGCCCTCGCTTAGGTAGGTGGCGTGGACATTGCCCACATCCGCAGTGGGCACCGATGCCTTGCAGAAGCGTCGAAGGTCGGCCAGCACCTTTCGGCCTTCGGGATTGTTGAACGTCTTGGCGTAGGCAGGGCGCCGCAGCCGGATCATCGGGTTGAGGATGAACCCCATCACTGACCACGCGCCAGTGCGCCAGCTTGCGCGACATCCTTGAGCGCGCCGGCCAGCGGTTGCGCGGCGGCGACGGCAGCAGCGGTCTGCGACTCTTGGGCACGCGCGGCGCGCATGGCTTGCACTTCCTCGGGACTGTTGAGCACCGACGTGGGCACACCGGACACTTCGGCGGTCAGGCGACCCAGCCGGTCGGTGTTGAACACGTCGAGCACCGTGGGGTCGAGGTTCGCGAAGGGCGCGAGGATCTCCATCGACCGCTGCACGCCCACCAGTTCCTCGGCACGCTGCATCCGCGACATCGGCGAGTCGTAGACGATCTCGTACTCGCCCCCGGCGTCCAGCAGGGCCTGCGGCATAGGCGGCAGCATGCGGTGGAACGAGAGCAGGTCCAACTCGCGTTCGATGCACGGCCCCAGCGCCTCGGAGGTCTGCCGGCCCACGGTGGGCGTGAGCAGCATACCCTTCTCCTGCGCGCGAATCAGCGCCTCGGTGGCGGTCATGCGCGGCGTCTCCACCAGGATCTGAAACAGCGTGACGAGGAACCCGTCGTCGATGGCCTTGCGCCGCTGCTCCATCTTTTCCTCGGCGATGTCCACTCGCGCACCAGTGCCGAAGGGCTGCACCAGTTGCTGGCCCTGCTTGTTCACGCCACCAGGCACCAGTGCGCCGGGCGTCATGCGCACGTTCATGGAGCCGCCGCCGAGGATGCCGTCGTCGTGCAGCAGGATCGGCGGATCGACGAGCTTGTGCACCGCGCGGATGTCCGTGCGCGCCATCTCGTTGAGCATCTTGATGTCGGGCAGTACCGACATGGCCGGGGAGCGCCCGTACACCTCGTCGGGAGCCGTCACGTAGCGGCTGATCGAGTAGGGCCACGAGGTGTAGCCTCCGTCCTCCATCAGTTGCCTGGTGGCGACGTGGATGTAGAGCGACTGCCACGGGCGGCCGCGCTCATCCATGCGGCCGGGCCAATAATCGGTGCGCGACCGCACGATGTGCACGAACTCGTGTTTCGTGTCCATCTTGGCCGGGTTGTCGAGATCCTTCTGCACCGCCTCGGGCAGCTTGTCGCGACCCCAGCGCTGCGCAGCCTGCCGCGCGGTCCAGTAGAGGCGGCGGTACACCGTGTCGATGACACCCTGGTGGTTCTCCAGGATGAAGCAGTCCCGCAGGCTCACGCAGCGGTAGCGCAGGCCGCGCTGGTTGGGCCCGCCGCCGGTGTCGAAGTCGATGAACAGGACGCCCGTGCCGAAGGCCCCGGTGCTGGTCCAGCGCTCCGCGTTCTGGCCGGAGAAGTTGGCCGCAGGCACGTAGCGCGCGCTGTACAGGATCTGATTGACGGTGCTCAGCCACCCCTGCACCTCGAAGTCGCGGTTCAGCGTCTCGTCGGTCGTGCGCAGGTTGTGCCACTTGGTCTGGCGCGGCGTGAGCATCGAGTCCATGACCGATGCGAAGCGTTCCAGCGCCACCATGGGCTTGGAGTCGAACACCTTCTGCGTGCGCTTCTCGCCGGGTGTGCGCTCCCCGATGAACCCGATCTGCCGGGGCAGGATGCGCTCGGCGATCTCTTCCCAGTGCTGTTCCCAAGTGCCGCGCGAGCCCTTCAGACTCTGGTAGACGCGGATCAGGTCGTCGGTGGTTTCGCTCATGGTGATGTGTACCGGCAGATGCTGGGAATCAGACCTCGATCCACGCGCTGCGATCCTGGGCATATGCCAACATCACCTGCTTGTAGTCCGAGTCAATGATGAAATCGGCACCGGCCTTGAGATAGATGTTGCCAGTCCCGTGTTTGATGGTCAGCACCCCTGTATCGCCCATCTTTCGACGCACGACGCAGACGGCATCCAGATCGGGGTTATTGATGTACGCCAGTGCCTCTGCCGAAGAGCCTGTTGCGACCATCATCTGGGCGCTATTGCCGCTGATCGCGTTGCCGGAGACAGTCCTATCGATGCCAGCAGTCGGCAAGATGAAGTAGTTGCGCGCCATGTTCCACGAAGACACTGGCACAAACTTTCCCTGACCACTCACATCGATGGCGTTCCCAACGGGGCGCACCCCCAGGAGCATGATGCTCTGATCGGGCACACCAGCCTGCGCATATAGGCCAGCAACGGCATTGCTGTTGAAGCGACCTCCAACAACGGTTGCAAAGGTGGTCGAGCCCTCGAACAGCATTCCATAGCCGTTCGCATTGGCGATATTGCCGTGCGGGCCACCCTGGCACCCATACCACCCGAACCCATCGATCTTGCCAATCTTCCAGTTCGCGCCCTGGCGCACGTTTGCGCCGTACCCCGGGTAGAAGGCTCCAGAGTCGAAGCCCTTGCAGCCCCAAAAGTTCGAGTTCGTCCGGACCGGATCCGAACCGTATGAACCAACAACGAAGCCGTGGCCAGCGCTCCGGTCCGCGTGACAGAAGCCGAACTCACTGTTGTTGCAGTCGAGGCGGAATCCCCCGCCGGAGTAGTTGCCCGAGCCGTCGTTCGTACCGTGTGCAACGCAGTGCGCATGCCACACCGTTGCAGACCCGCCGTTGATGGTCAGCCCGTAGCCCTGCGCGACACCGTTGAGACCATCAGCGTACAGATGGTAGATGTCGCTGTCGTATGTGAAGTAGCTCTCCCACCAGCCATTTCGCTTGTGTCCGCTCAACTCGACGTTGCGCACATATGCCTCGACCACGGCATTTTCCGCACCACCCTCCAGGCGCACTGCATCACGAGGCGCCCCGTACACCTGCACATTCTCAAACTGCGGCATCCAGATTCGACCGATGGAACTGGGCGTGAGAATGACAGCGTCGGATGCGGTATGGCTATTTGGGTATCCATACGAAATCTGAAGATCTCGCAGTCCAGCACGGTCAATGGCTTCACCGCTGATGGAGGTGTCAAAGCGCACGGCCGGGATATCTTGCCGCACCGCGAGCTGGGTTGCCATGCGACCCTGCCCTTTGAGCATTGTGCGCGTCTGCATAAACACCGGCCCGTCGATATTGACCACACCATCGGGCAACTCGATGGTGCCGCGACCATAGTCAGATCGGACGGCTTCTAGCGCATCACAGATGCGCTGGGACTGGTCGGAATTGACACCAGCCTTGATCCCGAATTTGGCCCCCGCGAAACGCAGGCCGGTATCGGACTGCTGGACGAAGATGTTGTCAGGCCAGATCATCACGCCCCCGGCAGCACTTCCAGGCAGCAGGAGGCCATCACCAGCACGTCGGTGGCCGTCGAGTGCTGCAGCGAGATGGTCAGGGACGTGGCGGCGGACGTGTCGATGGCCCCGGTCGATGGCCCTGTGACTGCCGCATTTCCGCCTGCCGAAATGGCGCTGTTCGCAACCTGGATGGCCTCGCTGCCCGCGTTGTGGATCTCGGCCAGCATGCGGCCGCCGATGTTCGTGGCCTGGGTCAGCGTGCAGAGCGATGTCGCGCCCAGCTTCAGGCTCGCCACCTTGTTGTTGCCGCTGTTGTTGTTGAACACCAGCACCGAGCCGTGGACGCTGCCGTTCTTGCCGATCATCCCTGCGGGGACCGTGACGGTCGCCACGTCGATGGCAGTCGTGGCGCCAGTGAATGCGCCAGGCCCTGCATCCACAATCGCCGTGGGGCTGGTCGGCGCCTCGAACGAACTGCCGGGCGTGTAGACGTTGTTGTACACCGTGCCGGCCGTGCCGCTGGACATGACCGTCCAGTAAAAACCGGCCGCGCTGCCAGAGTAGGCCGCACCAGCGGGCAGGTACAGCCAGAGGCGCGGATACGTGGCCGTCAGCGTGGTGCCCAACGTCACGGCGCCATTCGCACCCATCGTGCCCGTGGGAGCGACAGCAACGGGCACACCCATCTGCAGCAGGCATGTCCGGATCGGCAAAATCCCATCCGTTGACACCGCATATGACACCCCATTCGCATCCTCCGCAATCAGCGAGTCCGTGCGCGTCCACGTCAGCGTAGAACCCGAGTTGCTGTCGTTCGAGACGACGACGGTGCCGCCCATAGGGTAGGGACCGTAGGTGAACACGCCGTTGTACCGCAGGTTGTGGGTGCGCGGGGCGTTGCCACCGACAGGCGACGAAGCGACCACGGCCGGCGTCTCCGTCACAGTGACGCGGCAGTTCGGGAGCAGTGTCAGCGACACCGCGCTCCCGGGCGCCAGGTTGAAGGTGCGCGAGGCGCCGGGCGCAAGCGTGCTGGTGCTGGTGACGGTTCCCATGATGATCCTTGAAGTGAGCGGCTACTGTCCCAGCAGGGTCTTGGTGCCGACCGTGGGGGCCGCGCTGCCGCCACCCCCGGTAAGCTCGGTGGCGGCGCGGCCTGCGGCGCTGCGCTGGCGGCGGCGCTCGGCGTCCGCTGCGGCCATCACCTCGGGGCTGGACTGGGCGGGAGGCTTGGGGACGGCGGGGGATGAGGTCTTGGGACTGAACAGGCTCGTCATCGGGGGCTCCCAACGGGTTGCGGCGAAATGTATCACACGTCCGAGAAAATGTCGTACTCCGACTCAGCGGTGCGGGTGGCCATGGCGCGCGTGCGTCGGCTGGAGCCGAGATCCTTGCGCGCCACCGGTCCGGCGAACGTGAGCGCCAGCGCGTCGCCGTCGTCGGGGCTGGAGAGGCCGCGCTTCTGCATGGCCTCCTTCGTCTCCAGCTTCAGTTGCCCCTTGAGCGCGACGCTGTACTCCGGCCCGGTGAGGTCGTCGTGCAGGCGCACGTCATCGTCGATGCAGCCGATGGTGAGCCAGTCACGCATCTCGCCCCACATCTCCACGCGCTTGTTGGCGTAGTGCTCCCCGTCGTCGGCACTCTCGCCCGACTGCACCTCACGCACCTGGTAGCCCATCTGCTTGAGCCGGTCCACCACGCCCCCGCCGACCCCCGCGCCGTCCACGAACACGGCCTCGGGGTTGTGGCGCTCGATGGCCGCCGCAGCCTTCTCGGCCACGACCATGGTGTCGGCACCCTTCATGCGGATCGACTTGATGGAGCGCGCGTCGCGCCCCTTGCGGAACCGGAACACCGTTTCATTGGAGCCGAAGCGCGCCACGTCAACGGCCATGATAAGGGGTGCGCCGGAGTCCTCCACCAGGTCGCGCTCGGCGGCTTTCTGCACCACGTCGCGGCCGATGAACTGGTTCGACCCGGTGCGGGGGAACTCCCCCTTCACCTCGACGCGGGTGACATCGTGGTCCTCGCCGTAGCTGTCAGCGATGCGCTGGTACACGCCCTTGTCCACGCCCTCCACGGTGCGCGAGTCGATGTAGCGGTTGGCCCAAAAGCTGCGGTTCTTGTGGAAGCACTCGAAGAAGCGCCCGGTGTTGCGCCGGGGGTTGCTGATCGCCAGCCACAGGCGCAGCGGGGCGAGGTCCGTGAAGAAGCCTTCGGTCACGTTCCAGATGGGGTCGGCGATACCCGATGCCTCGTCGAACTGCACCATCATGCCGATCTGGCTGTGGGCCCCGGCGAACGCGTCGGGGTTTTCCTCCGACCACGATTGTGCGTCCACGTAGTAATACTGGGTGTCGATCTTCAGTTGCCGTTGCACGATGTCAGCGAACCAGCGGTGCGGCTTCAAGCTGGTGGTGGACTTGTCGAACCAGTGGCTGTTGATCGCCATGGTGTGCCACTTGCCAAGCTCGGCCATGGTCCTGGTGCGAAGCTGCGCCTCGGTGTTGGCCGTCACGATGGTCGTGGCGCCGATCCAGCACGACATTACCCACAGGTCGAGCATGCTCAGGAACGCCGATTTGCCGATTCCACGACCCGACGAGAGTGCGAGGTACAGGGGGCTCGGCGGCAGGCCGATCTTGGCCTTCTCGAAGTCCAGCGCCAGGTGATCCGCGATGCGCTTGAACTCGCCGACCTGCCAGGCGCGGGGACCGCTGATCTTCTGGAGCGGGGTGCCGGGTACGCCCCAGGGGAATGCGAAAAGTACGAACCCCAGCGGATCGTTCTGGTACGAAAGTAGGTCCGTCAGAAGTTCCTGTTCCTGAGACGATGGCGCCGCAGGTGTCGCGCGGCTCACTGGCTTATCTCCCTCGGTTGCACGTCAACGATCTCCCCCCGGCGCGCAGCACGCTCCCGCGCGGCCTCCATCGCGCCCACCATGTCGATGGTCACGGTCTGGTCGATCTGCTTCACCTCGCCGAAACGCTTCCTGTTCCACACGCCCATGAGCCACTTGCGGGTGTTGATGCGCAGGGTCGAACGCTGCACATCTTCCATCGTGTCGCTCGCGTCGGCGATCTCCAGCATCTGCGTGGCCACGACCTCGGAGCCGGTGGCCTGCGCCTCGTAGTACCGCTCCTTGCGCTGCTCGTCCTTCATGACCCATGCGAGGAAGCGAGCGTAGTCGATGTTCCTCGGGTCACCCGAGAGCGCAGCGCGCAGCGGCTGGCCCATGGCGACGTGCTCCATCATCCTGTCGAACGTGTGCTCGTACAGGCGAAGCTCGTTGGCGCGGCGCAGGGCCGGCAGGTCCTGGGGGCTCGCTCCAGGCGACAGCATCCAGGAGGGCAGCGGTGCGAGTTCCGGCAGCGGGGGATCGTTGATCGAGTCCATCGCGCGAATGTACCACGACGATGGGCTCGTGCTGTAGGACGAATGCGACTGGCGGCTTTGCGGGGAATCGAACCCCGGTCAGCACCTCGACAGGGTGCGGTCCTAGCCGTTGAACGACAAAGCCTGGCTGACGTGGCTGGCATCGAACCAGCGACCATTCGGTTAACAGCCGAACGCTCTACCTACTGAGCTACACGTCAATTCGATCATCGTACCACAGTATCAGTGGTCCAGTGGGTTTTCATGGGGGTTGGTGAATAATTTTTCCATTGGGTTTTGAATCGGAGAAGGTGGCCGCCTCGGGCAGCAGGTCAAGTTGTTGATTTTAAAGCGTAATGCTCATCTGAGTCGCGGTTCGGGCACCACCAGCAGGCCACCCCTTGGAGCAATGAGCCATTGGGTTTTGAATCGGAGAAACACGCGTCGGTGATGCGGCACCATCGTACCCACGCACCGCCGCTCCTGGGGGCTGCCCACCCCCTGCCCCGCGACCCACCGCACCGCCGACCCACTGGCATATGGGCCACCTGCCCCGCGACCCACCGCACCGCCGACCCACTGGCATATGGGCCACCTGCCGCGCAGCCTAGGACATAGGACCTGAGGCCCGCTGGGTCAGTCTGCCACGTAGCCGTACTGTGTCGCAATGGCCACTTCGCACGGCGTCAGCTTGCGATTCTTACTCCATTGGATCGCTTTCTCGCGAATTTCTTTTCCGCCTATCGCTTTCACCATGATTCGTTCATGTTCTGTTTGACATTGGGTCATGTCGCGAATCATCGCGTCGTTCAATTGCTTAATTGTCCAAGCTTTCATGTCAATCTCCAGTGGGTCAGTTGTTAAGGTGAGTGAATCATAAACCCACCGGGTCAGTGTGTCAAGCGTTCCCGGTGAAAAGATGGCAATTGACCCAGTGGGGAACTGGAGCAGTGGTGCAATGGGTCAGTGTTCTAGCTATCTATCAAGGGTCTGCACGTGATCCACTACGATAACAGGGATAAAACGATTGATTTCTATATTTCATCATTTCAGCTTCTCTGATTCCCGTACAACGTGCAGACTCTTGATAGCTTGCTAGACATGTGCTACACTGCTCCAGCGACACACCGCAACATTGATCAACCCATTGGAGCCTGAACCGTGAAAACCTATGACCTACCGAAGCGCCTTGCCATGGACGCCATGCGCCGCGCCGATGCCGAGATCCACGCTAAGCACTCGTGTGGCCAATTTGATGAGGGAGATCCGAACCATCCGAAGTACAACGGCGGAATCAACTATGTGACCGGCAAGCCGCTGGCCATCTTCGGCTACGAAACCGATCCATTCATGGCGCGTCAACATCGCGTGAAGGGAGCCTGAACCATGCCCTTCAAAGAACAATGGCCTGGCCACGATGCCATGATCGCGAGCATCCTGAAGAACCCGCGCGCGCGTCGCACGCCGCTGGATGAGATCGAAGCGATGGACAAGCCCACGCTCCAACGCTTCGCGCAACTCATGCGCGAGAACCCGATGCCGCACCACGCACCGGGCACGCGCGATCCGTTGCCTGTGCAGCCTGCTGCGCCTGCTCTGAAGCCCCTGCCAGTGGACAAGCTGCCCGCATGGGCGCAGGACATCGCGCGACGCAGCCCGACGCGCGTAGCTGTCGCACCAGAGAACCGCCCACCACGCTACAAAGCACAGGTGTGGCACAACGGCTATTCGGTCCACCTGGGCACGTTCGATTCGCTGGAAGCCCGTGACGCTGCCGTGCAAGCTGCCAAGGATCGCAGGGCTATCGGGTTGCCGCTCAAGGGCTAATAACCCACTGGGTCATAGGGGCTTGACAAGATAACCCAATGGGTACATAATCCACACATCAACAACCCGTAACCCACTGGAGTAAGCAGCATGATTCACCCCGAGTTCCTCGCGCAGTACCTGTACCGGCGCCACGCCTGTCAAGTGAACGCAATCGACGCATGCATCGACACCGCGGCATCCGCTGGTTTCCCAGTGGCCACACTCGCGACGTTCCTCGTGACCGTGGGCATCGATGCCCGCGTCCTGAGCCTGATCGTCTGAAGGGACCGCATCATCAATAACCCGTAACCCACTGGAGCGCTGAAATGTATTCTCAACCTTGGACCATCAAACAACTGGCCGAAGCACATGAACGCGACCTGTCGCAATGTCACAGTGACTTCGAGCGCACCAACGTCACAGCGATCAATGGCCGTCAGATCCGCGAAAAGGCCATTGAATGGGCAGCGCATCGCAAACTCACGCCGATGGAAGTGGCCATTGCGCAGCGGTTCGGATACCGAGTGAACTAAACCATGTACCAAGTCACATTCATCCGCGCGGGCATCGTGCACGCCATCAGCACCCCGAATCGCGAGACAGCAACCATGGTGCACCGTATCACGGGCCGGTCGCGCTTGTGGCTCAACACTGGCAAAGGTCAGTGGCAGCTTGTCGATTTATCAACGCAACACACTGGAGAACACGTCATGGCATTCATGAACATGGAAATCACGCGCAAAGGTGCGCTCTACTGCGCAGACTGCGCCAAATGTGGCGCGACTCTGTACGCGCACGAATGGGTGCACCTATACAACAATGATGGACGTGACGCGCTGCAGGACGGCACGGCCCAATGTGACCAGTGCTGCACGGGCCGTGCGGACCCTGACACGTTCACCGATTGCGGGCAACAGTACGCAGGACGCTACAGCGCATCGGGTTACCTCGATTGCACGGATTGGAGTTTCAGCAAAAACAAACGCACCCTCGCCAAGGAACTGCGCGACCTGTACGCCGATTGATCAACGCAACACACTGGAGAAACCCGAAATGACCAACAAAATCCGCGCCGTGTTTTCCGACAAACCCGCTGAAAACGCATCGCAACCATCCACGCCGATGGTTTCGGCGTGGTCGCTTATCGTAAAACACAAGGGGGAGCTGCGCGAAGCGGTGACCGTGCGCACCTACTACAACTCCAAGGGCAGCGGCATGCAACCCGTGCGCGCATGCATTTGGATTCGCCCCGCTTCACCCGGCGTTAGTTACCGCAGTGGCAGGGGTTCCGCTGGCGGTTGCGGATACCACAAAGAATCACAGGCCATTGCGGATGCCGTGGCTAATGCTGGCGTCACTTTGTACGGTGACCCGTATGCGCGTGAGCAGAAACCTGCTGATGCGAAACGCGCGTTTCACTTCGGTGGCACTGGCTCAAGTGCATATCGAGAGATTTTCGAAGCCGTCGCGCGTGCTGCGGGTTATCGCATCGGCAAGGGTGGCGCACTGATGGTTTCACACTGAGAGGGCAGACGTGACCACGATTATCAAAGATGGAAAGACCATCCGCACGTCCAAAAATCTGCGGGGAATGCGCGACTACGCGCGAGTTTCTCCGGTCACGTCGGTTAACGCGTACCGCGATCCGTCAAATAGTGAACGGGGCCTACTGGACGTGACTTATTTTGATGGAGCGCAATCCCGCGCGTCATTCGCGAGCTATCACGTAATGGTCGATTGGGTGAGGGAGCGCCGGTCATGGCGCAACCGTGGCGCGCGGGTGGCTTTTGAAGAGAACATGGGGTATTTGACGAAACCCGGAATCGTCGCAAGTAGTTAACTCCAGCACCACCGCTACTGCGCATCACTGGTGCGCAGTGTCGGGCGATGTTGCCTGTATTTAGGAGGTGCTGAAATGCTTACCTTTTTGTATCGTCGCGGAAATGGTAACGATGGCAACTATGCTCGAGGGCTTGTTTCTCTTTCAGATGATCAATCCCCTTTTGTAGCTTTGAAATTCTTAGTCGCAAACGACTATATCCCGCGCAGTGGCACGCGGCGCCACATTCTGCGCAACATTGAAACAGAAGGGGAGCCGGACTACGGAATTCTGGCCACGGTTTATGGAGATAAGGACGGTTGCCGGGCTTTCGACGCAGCATGGCTTACTGCCGAGCTGCAGCCTTTAACGGAAAAGGATATTGAGTATTACGGGAATCAAAACATGAAGGTGCGCACACTTCGGGATTCTTTAGATGCTGCAGCATGGCGCGGTTTCCGCGAAGAAAATTCGTAACTCCAGCACCACCGCTACTGCGCATCACTGGTGCGCAGTGTCGGGCGACGTGCCTGTAACCCTGAGGAACATAGATCATGGCGAACATCACACACGGTAGCGTCACGATGACGCAAACCGGATTCGGCCGATTCACGGTCACCTACGGTGCGCAAGTGACGAAGAATCTCAACTACGCAGGCGCTGCTAAAGAATTCGGCGAGTGCGTGATGCATGAGGCTTGCTGCAATAGCAAGCTGGACAACCGCACGCGCGCCGAAGCTAAGGCGGATGGCGACACAGAACCTTACTTCGACGCATCATGACCCCCTGCACCATCGCCCCTGCGCACCGCTGGACCTGGATCCGCAACATGCCCACGGGCGCCACGTTCGCCCGTAACGCCGCGCCAGCGCGCGGCCTGTACCAATGCGCCTGCGGTGCATCGCGCATTGGGGCAGCGAATCAGAATGCGCCCGGAGCCCAATCATGAAAGTTGCAATTTTCCAATCAAGTTCTATGACCGATGGCGCACCGGGTTATCCGGAGCGCAGTGGTCAAACGGTCAACATCATTCGACCGCTAACAGATGGCGAATATGACAAAGAGGAAAGCGACCCGATGTTCGTGGTGCAGTTCAGCGACGGCACCGAAACTCACGCCTTTGATTTTGAGCTGATCGCATCATGACAACCTTCGCCACAATGACCGATGCTGAACTGGTCGAGTGTGCGCGCCGCACGTCGCCCGGCTCAACGTACCGCGCTCTTGCTGATCGCATAGAGAAGCGCAGTGGCGAGGTGCGCCAGCTTGTTGATGCACTGGCCACCGTGGCACACAAGCAGCCCACTGATGCAGCTATCGTGCGTGCCGTGGCTCTGTTGGACCGACTCGAAGAAGCAGGCACCATCGCGGCTATCAGGAAGGAAGTGAATCGATGAGCCCGCACAAGCCCCACATCGTGTTTAACGGCCGGTGGAAGGTCGTTAACAAGTGCACCCTTGGCAATTGGGGCCGATGGTTTTCGGCCGCGCGCTGGTGCGACCGCATGAACATGAAAGGAACGAAATGAAAAACGATGAGCTCAAGGCATGGCGCGCGCGCCTCAGTCTCGGCGAGGCAGGCATGGCTGCTTACCTGGGCGTGCCGGTCACCACCTACCGCAAGTGGGAAAACGGCACACGGTCACAGGATGCGAGCACACTGCGGCTTTTCGAGGTGCTGCATCGCATTGAAACAGGCGGAGCGTGCATCGCGCTGCATGACGACCTGATGACCGAAGCGCGAGCCGCTGGACCCGCAGAAGCACCGAAGCGCAGGGGCAGGAAGCCTAAGCCTGCGGCACATGCGGCGGCACCAGCGCAACCCGAAGCACAGTCCACCCAAGTTCCCGCGTGGCTGATGATGGCATCGGGCAACTGACAGACCCCCTTAAAAGGAAAAGCCCCGGCGAACTTGCGATTCGCCGGGGCTTCGCTTCGTGGGTCGCTATCCCCCACCCTCTCGCGCAGGTTCAATTTTCTGGATTCGCTATCGTGCTCTTTTCCAGCAAGTCGGCAAGCTGGCGCAGCAATTCCGAAGCGCTCACAGGCTTCTTCTCCTGCACAGGCGCCAGCGTCCCGAACACCGTCTCCACGGTCGTGTAACGATGGCCTTCGATGCACTTGCGCCGCCTGTAGATGATGGTGCTCGTTGCATCGGTGCGCGTCGATAGCACACTCGAACTGTCGATGCTGCATGTTGGACACTTGATGTTCATCCCGCTGCCCTCCTTTCGAGTTCATCCTTGCCGTGCACCCGGTGGCGCTTCTCAGGGGGCGCGTCCCGGCCGATGTAGTTCATCATGCGATCCTTCGCTGCGATCACGTTGAGTCGGTGGTCCATGAACTGCGTGCGCATCACCGGGTTGACGGCCCACTGCGCATGACCCCGGTGCTCCGCGCTGCCATCGTCCACGCGTGCCACCCACCCGGCTTTCTCCATGACCCACATCGCCGACACGATGGCATCGGTCTGCTGCTGCTTGTTCAGGTGGTCAAGCTGCCTGCGCCCGTTGTTCTTGACATCGCTCATCGTGATCAGGTCTACGTCGCACCACTGGATCACGTACTCCATCATCCACTGATCGAACGAGTCGATGCCTGCCAGGTCACCGTTGAACACGAAGCGCATCGAGGGCACCACGTAGCTGCGCACCATCTCCACCACCTTGCCCGCCGTCTCGGCCGAGACGTACATGGAGAACGGATCGGTGGCCAGGTGGAACAGGAGCATCAGGCGGCCGGTGAGCCCCTCCAGCTTGCCGAACGCCTGCAGGTACACGTCGCTGGCGCGCGTCGTCTTCTCGTCCTTCAGGCGCTGGTGATACCAGTCCTGGAACGTGTCGAAGATGGCGAACGCGCCAGTGGACAACTGGTATGTCATCGCCGGCAGGCCGTAGACCCCGCGCACCAGCATGTCGAACTCCCGTTTCGAGGTCACGCGGTCCACGGGTATCTTGCCCTTGCGGGTCTTGTTCTCGCGCAGCACGACAGGCAGGAAGCGCTGCAGCATGCCGTCTTTGGAAAGTTTCTTTACAAACTCCGTGAACACGCGCGGCTGGATGTTTCCGTACATGGAGATGGCGAAGTTCTCGGCCTCGATCTCCCCTGCACCCACCCGGTCGAGCTTGTAGTACCGCGACTCGTAGGCCGTGGTCCAAGTGGACGCCTGCTCCCCGCTGCGTGGGTCGGCGAGCTTGGTGACCCACGAGTGCATCTCGTCGAGGTAGCACAGCACCCCACGCGGCATACCTGCGCACACGCGGATCAGCTTCTGGCTGTTGATGTCCTGCACCAGTGTGCGCAGCGGGGTCGGCGGCACCGGGGCGTCACCGTAACCCTGTGGTACTTCACCGGACAGCATCGACTCGGTATCCTTGGCCGCGTCGAGGTAGGACTTCTTCGCCGCCTCGTGCCGCGCCTCCAGCGCCTCGAACACCTGCATCGCCTGTTGGAAGCGCGGCCGGTCCTCGCGCTCCAACTCCAGCAGCACTTCGAACATGGGCGCGGAGCCGGGGGTTTTCTTGTCCGCAGGGTCGCCGATGGTCATGGCCCACAGGACCGGTGGCACCTTGAACCCCGGCACCAGTTCAAGCCGGGTACGGGCATCGGCGGCGCCGGAGATGGTCGCCAGGCCCGCGAACAGGGGCACGAGAGGGTCACACCCCACCGCCGCCCCGATGTCGCGTGCAGCGCGCGCCAGCACGGGCGGGAGCAGGTCCAGGTCAAGCTCCGGCGCCGCTGGCCGCAGCGACGACGTGACCACATCCTCCTGCTCCGCCTCGACTCCGCCGAACAGGGTACTGGCGTCGGGTGTCGGCCGCACCCACCCGCCCCGGATGGCCAGGTGGAACAGGCTCCCGAGCTTCACCTTCGTCGCCTTGTCGGCGCGAAAGCTGCGCCATTGGGTTTCCATGTCCTTCGGACCTGGGTACTTGGCGCTCGGCTGGCTCCACTGGTCCCACAGCGTCGCCGCTGCTGGCATGTCGTTGTTCACGGTGCCGGCGTAGTGCAGGGCCATGCCCACCGTGATCCACTCGTCTCGGGAGCAGTCGGGGCTGATGTGGTGGAGCGCGCTGCGGATCTCGTCCCACGAGGCATCGACCGGGGCGTCGGGCTCGGTGGGGCGCGCGGCCTGCTGCAACTCCCGCGTCCACAGGGCCAGCAGGGGCTCAGGGAGCGCCGGCAGGCGGGTCCAGTGCCCTCGGCCCGCCCACTGGTACGGGCGGCCCGTGAGCGGGTGTATGGACGGTGGCAGCACGTCCTGCACCGTGAGCCCGTTCGAGGTGCCGCACCTGAAGTCGAGGTAGTTGTACCTTGACCCATCGGGTCGTGAGTCCATCCACTTGTGGCTGGGGAGCGCGAGGCCGAAGGGCATCCGATAGATCAGCTTGCCGTGCCCCTGCCTCCCTGAGTCGATGACCACCGCGTCGGGTGCGTCGTAGAGGCCCTGCAGGTCGATGCCGTGCGTTGCCAGTTCTGCGGCCGCGCGGGTCCAGTCGTCCACGTCCACGGCCATCGTGCCGCTGTAGGCGTGGGCCAGGCCGATGTTCCACACGGGTGGCAGTTGCGTGTGGTCGGTGAGCAGGTTGCCCCGCAGGTTCCAGCCCTTGGTGGCCGGGCCTTTTGAGAATGGCGGGATCGCCACCAGTTGCATGCCGTGTCGCAGGTACGCGTCAACAGATGCTGGATGCTGGGTCACGATTGTCATATACTGCGGTTGGTGTTGCATCTCTCCAGGGGTCGTTGATCATCCCCCTTAGCCCCGGTCCGAAAGGTCCGGGGTTTCTTTTTGACTATCTGCCGGAGGTCGGCCTCGCGCTGCTGAAGGAGCCAGATGATAGCTTCGCGCATCGCCTCGGTACACCACGGATTGAAAGAGTCAACATATGCCGGAATGTTCCGAAGATGTTCAGCACATTTGTCAAGATCCTCGTCGTTCATCATCTTCTCCAAAAATTGTTGATCGGGTGTTGACAGTATCGTTCGTTCAACGATAAACTGCAAGCTCCTTAACCGACCAACGGAGAAACCCATGACCACTGCCCCGGCGAAGAAGGCGAAGGCCCCACCTCGCCTCAAGTACCTCGCCCTGCGCGTCAACGACGCAGAGCACAAGAAGTTCAACAAGGCGGCGAAGCCTCACGGGGGCGCTGCCTCTGTGCTGCGCCGCCTCGTGGAACAGTTCCTCAACGGCGCCATCGCCATCGTCAAGTAACCACTGGAGTCAATCAATCATGTCCCTCGAACAAGCAATCCAAGCCCTCACCGTCGCCGTCAACGCCAACACCGCCGCACTTGCGGCATCGCACTTCGCCGCCCCGCAGGCGCAGAGTGCCGCCCCTTTGGCCCAACCTGCCCATGGGGCAATTCAAGGTGCCGCCTCGACTACCTTTGCGGGCGGTGCGACCCCATCCCCTACTAGCGGCATGCCCGCCGCTCCGACCTTCGGCTTCCCGACCCAGCAGGCCGCTGCCCCGGCGGTGCAGGCTCCCATGGCCCCCTTCTCCACGCAGCAGGAGCTGTTCAACTACACGGGCGCGGCCTACCAGGCCATGGGTCCGGAGAAGGGCGGCAAGATCCAGGGCATCCTGCAGACCATGGGCCTGACGAACCTCAACGACGTGAAGCCCGAGCAGTACGGCAACTTCTACGCGCTGGTCGAGCAACTGAAGGTGAGTGTGTGATGAACGCCAAGCGTTGCAAGGAACTGCGGCGCAACCTCCGCGAGCAAGGAATCGCGGTGGACGAGGTGCGCTACGTTGGTCAAGTACGTCACGCGTTCTACGGGCTGTTCGGCACCCGCACCCTCGACCCGCGTTGCGGCCGGGCCGTGTACCAAGCGGCCAAGCGGCAGGGGGCGGTGTGAGCGGCCACGCTCGCCTCTCCCCGAGCAGCGCAGCGCGCTACATGCGCTGCCCTGGCTCGGTGCGCGAGAGTGCCAAGTACCCGGAGCGGCCTTCGGGCCCTTCGGCTATCGACGGCACCCACAGCCACACGCTGCTGGAGCACTGCATCAAGAATGCACTCCTCGACCCGACCACGATGGTGGGCAAGGAGATGCAGGACCACGAGGGTCAGTTCGTGGTCGATGCGGATCGCGCCCGGCGTGTCAAGGTGGCCGTCGATTACATCCGCGAGCGGTCCATGAACGACCTGTTCCCGGTGCTGTCGGAGAAGCGCGTCGATCCTCACCTCTACACCGGCTTTCACGAGCAGGCGGGGACGGTGGACGTGCGCATCTACCGCAGCGACATGCTCGAAGTCATCGACTACAAGGACGGCATGATGGAGGTGTCCGCTGCCGGCAACGAGCAGTTGGAACTGTACGCGCTCGGGGCATTGGCTGAGGTTGATGCCGGGCGCGAGTTCAAGTGGGTTAGGACGACGATCATCCAGCCGAAGCTCGCCCTCAAGAACCTGCCGGCCATCTCGTCGCATGACTACCTCACCACCGACATCCTGGCGCTTGGCGCCAAGTATCGGGCGGGCGCGACTGCCACGTTCCCTGCTGACGCACCCCTCGTGCCCGGCGAGAAGCAGTGCCGGTGGTGCCCTGTTCAACAATGTGCGGCACGCGATGCGCACTCACTGAAAGCTGCTGGCGTGAACTTCCCAACCATCACCCCCGAGTCGCTGCCCGTGCTGGGCGACGCCTCTGCGCAACTGGCCGCGCAAGACCCCAACGCCCTGACCGACGAGAAGCTGCGCGAGATCCTTGAAGCCGCCCCTCTGCTGCGTCAGACCATCGAAGCGGCTGAGGCCGAGGCCATGCGGCGCCTGGAGGCCGGCAAGCCGGTCCCTGGGCTCAAGCTTGTCATCGGCCGTGGATCGCAGGTCTGGTCGCTCCCCGAGGAACAGATCGCGGAGAAGCTGAAGGGCATGGGCGTGCCCAAGGACGCCGTGTTCGTGACCAAGATCGTGAGCCCCGCGCAGGCGAAGAAGCTCACATGGGAGAACCGCAAGGGCGAGAAGAAAACGCTCTCCGAACGGCAACTCAAGACGATGGAAACGGAGTACATTTCGAAGCTCGGTGGCAAGCTGACCGTGGCTCTCGAAAGCGATCCACGGCCCGCCGTCACCGTGAACGCCGCACCGCTGTTCAGTGCAGTGGAAGCGGCACCAGCGCCAGCAGCCATACGGGCACCCGCATCTACCGGACTGCCGGACTGGATGCAAGTGCCGGCGTGGATGGTGGCAAGTCAGTAGTTTCTCAAACTTCAGGAGTCTCAAATGTCCGAGATCATTTATCTGTCCGATGTACGCCTTTCGTTTCCAAGCATCGTGGAACCGAAGAAGAACAAGCAGTACCCGGATAAGCCGGCCACCTACGAGGCCGAGTCGTTGATGCCCCCCAATCATCCCGGCTTCGCGCAGTTCATGCAGCGGTACGCGGCGATGGCGAACGAGAAGTGGAAGGCGCATGCCCAGCAGGTCATGCAGATGATCGCCAATGACCGCAAGTTGCGGTGCTTCGGCCAAGGGTCCGAAAAGGTCAATCAGCAGACCTTGAAGATGTACGACGGGTACGAAGGAATGCTGTTCATCTCGGCGAGCAAGAAAGCCGACAAGGGCGCTCCGCAGATGATCAAGCCCGATGGCTCTGCGGTCGATCCGATGAACACGATGGAGTACCAGTCGTTCGCGCGCAAGCTCTACGGTGGTTGCCGCATCAACATCGCGGTGAAGCCGTGGCTGCAGGAGAACACCCACGGTCGTGGCATCCGGTGCGATCTGGTGGCGATCCAGTTCCTGCGCGACGACACCGCGTTCGGCGAAGCACAGGCTGACGCGACGCCCATGTTCGGCGCAGTGGCCGGCGCACCTGCCGCAGCGAACCCCTTCGGGCAACCCGCTGCGACCCCCGGCTTCTTCGGCCAGCCTCAGCCGTCGATGCCTGCGCCTCCCGTGTTCGGCGCACCGACGATGCCCGGCCTCCCCAGCTTCATGGGGCGCTGATGCACGTTGTCCCGTTGACCTTGGCGCAGGCCAAGGACTTCGTGGGCAGGTTCCATCGTCACAACAAGCCCCCAGTCGGACACAAGTTCAGCATAGGTGTAATCAACGACTGGGGGCTGATGGTCGGCGTAGCCACGGCCGGAAGACCCGTGGCTCGCATGTCCGACGATGGATTCACTCTCGAAGTCAACAGGACTTGCACCATTGGCGAAAAGAACGCCAACTCGATGTTGTACGGAGCAGTCTGGAAGGCCGCAAAGGCGCTGGGTTACAGGCGGTGCATCACGTACACGCAGCACGATGAATCGGGATCATCGCTACGCGCTGTAGGTTGGGCGAGAGTAAAGGAATTAGCGCCAAGAGCAGGATGGGACACACCTTCTCGTCCTCGCGAAGACATCGGTTCGGCGAACGTTGCGCGAGTTCTATGGGAGATCAGGATCAAATGAATAACGACATCGCGTGGGATATTGAAACCTACCCCAACGTGTTCACTATGGCCGTTGAACATTGTTGGATGCCGTTCAAGTGGGCTTTCGAGATCAGTCCTTGGAGAAACGATTCGCGTGAAATCGTGGCCTTCTTTCGATGGGTCGCCGCATCGAAGGGCCGGATGGTTGGTTTCAATTCTTTAAATTTCGATTATCCAACGACCCACTATTTGTTGAACGCCGGAGAGCTTTCCGCTGGACAGTTGTACAGCAAGGCGATGGCGATCATCCAGTCCAACGACGACGAGGAAGCGGGGCGCTTCTACCACATGGTCAAGCCGAGCGACCGGCACGTTCAACAGATCGACCTGTTCAAGGTGCATCACTTCGATAACCGCGCCCGCTCCACGAGCCTCAAGGCCCTGGAGTTCGCGATGCGCTCGGACCATGTGGAGGACATGCCCATCCCTGTCGGCACAGTGATCACGCAGGACCAGTTGCCCGTGCTCAAGAGCTACAACGCACACGACGTGTCGGAGACGAAGAAGTTCTACCACTACTCGCTGGAGGCGATCAAGTTCCGTGAGGAACTGCTGGCGAAGCACCCCGGCAAGGACTGGCTGAACTTCAGCGACGTGAAGATCGGCGTCGAGTTCTTCATGGAGCGGTTGGAGGCGGCAGGCGTGCAGTGCTACACCTTCGGCCCCGAGGGTCGTAAGCCGCGCCAGACCCGCCGCGCCAGCATCGCGCTGCGCGAGGCCATTCTGCCGTGGATCAGGTTCGAGAACCCCGAGTTCCACCGGGTCCACCAGTGGCTCCTGCAGCAGGTGATCACCGAGACGAAGGGCGTGTTCGAGGGGGTCACGGCGTCGGTGGGCGGGATCGAGTTCGTGTTCGGACTGGGTGGCATCCACGCATCGGTGGAGAACGAGGTCATCCGTTGCGACCCTGACACCGACATCGTGGACATCGACGTGGAGGGCTACTACCCCAGCACGGCCATCGCGCAGGGTTTCAAGCCGGCGCACTTCCCTGCGGTGTTCAGTGAAATCTACGCCGGTCTCAAGGAAGAACGAGCCAAGTACCCCAAGGGCACCAGCATCAACAAGGCACTGAAGCTGGCGGGTAACGGGGCCTACGGCAACTCGAACAACCAGTTCAGCCCACTGCTCGACCCGATGATGACGATGCAGACCACGCTCAACGGGCAACTGCTCCTGTGCCTGCTGGTGGAGCAGTTGATCAAGATCACCGGACTGCGGGTAGTGCAGGCCAACACGGACGGCATCACTGTGAAGTGCCCCAAGGCTCACCGCGCCCACATGGCGGCAGTGATCACCTGGTGGGAGGGGATCACGAAGCTCAAGATGGAGTTCGCCGAGTACGACGTGATGTGCATCCGCGACGTGAACAACTACATAGCCCGGTACACGAACGGCAAGGTCAAGCGCATCGGGGCCTACGAGTGGAAGCACGAGAAGGACGGTGGCCGGCTGCGGTGGGACCAGAACCACAGCGCGCTGGTGGTGCCAAAAGTCGCCGAGAAGGTGCTGCTCGAAGGTGCTCCGATCCGTGAGACGGTGGAGCAGTGGCCCGACCTGTACGACTTCCTGCTGCGGGTGAAGGTGCCGCGCACGAGTCGGCTGGTGTGCGTCGGAGGGAACGGCGCGGCCGGCGTGCAGGAGCCGTTGCCCAACACCACGCGCTACCACATCGCAAAGCAGGGCGTGCGCCTGTTCAAGATCATGCCTCCGCTGGCGAAGAACCCCGGCGTCTACCGCACCATCGGCGTAGAGAGCGGTTGGAACGTGCGCGTGTGCAACGACATCAAAGACGCCGACCGTGCGTTGATCGACAGTGACTACTATGTGCGCGAAGTGGAGAAGCTATGCAACATCCTGCGGTAGCCCAACAGGGTCACCTCTACGAGTACCAAGGTGAGCGCGTCATCGCGATGAACAGCGGCAAGTTCGTCAGGGTGCGGCCGATCATTGGTGAGTGGCTCGGCGATGTCGATGTCGTCGATGCTGAGGAACTGACGCCGCTGCCGATGCGGTACTTCTACGACGAGTTGCCATCATGACCACCCGACCCCTACTCGAAAAAGAGATCGAAAAACGCGTGTGCGACTACGCCACCTCGAAGGGCTGGCTGGTCTATAAGTTCACCAGCCCCGCGCGCCACGCTGTACCGGATCGCCTGTTCATCGCACCAGGAGGTCGGGTGATTTTCTGCGAGTTCAAGCGCGAAGGTCAGAAGCCCACCGTTCCACAGGAGCGCGAGCACGCGCGCCTGCGGGCTCAGGGTGTTGCGGTGTACGTGGTGGACAACGTGGACGCCGGGAAGATGATGGTGGACCTGTGCTGACCCCGAACCTTCTTCACGATTACCAGAAACGGTTGTCGATCTTCCAATGCACTCACCCGCACACGATGCTATGGGTCGATGTTGGTTTGGGGAAGACTGCCGTGACGCTCACCAGCATCGCGC
>ERZ650310.28-NODE-28-length-40397-cov-12.553716_pt1 | contig 40397 bp, 58 predicted proteins | sample MGYA00376246_ERZ650310 | MGnify/ENA primary metagenome ERZ650310 (study PRJEB26733, sample SAMN07839286) | wastewater metagenome | biome: small river; feature: stream; material: water | place: USA: North Carolina | collected 2016-03-01 ...
AGGGTCGCCGGATGTCTTTGCATACTCGGCCATTTCGTAATAGTGGTTTAGACCATCAGGTACACCAATGAGCCAACACCAAGGACGGTACCCTGGTTTAAGTGGGTTGTAAGTATCTAAGGCTGGCGAGATGTTCTCTTGCCACGCACCTTCGCGTATGTCTGCAATTTCATCAATGATGCCGCCGCCCCACAACACGCCTTCCATCCTTTGTGGTTGGTCAAGACCAATAAGGCTAATAGTGGAACCGTTAGGCAGCCGAATCTGCAACTCAGATTCAGAAACGGCTTTATCACCTAACACAGACGTAAGCGCTAAACGCTTAAGGTCTGACCAGTAAATCCTTTTAACTTGGTCACGTGTGGGGGCGGCAACAAAATAAGGCATTGGTTCGCGGTAGGCTTCACGTACTACAAAGCGCTTGGCTCTTTCTGTCTTGCCGGACCGACGACCAGCCGGAACTACTTTAAATCTGACGTCATCATTCACCAATGCGGTTTGGATGGCGTGCTCTGTTAGTGCATACCAACGGTCCAAGTCCTTTTGATGAAAGAAGTTTAAGTCGTTCATACGGGTAATTTAGCAGCAATGGCCTTCATGGCATCAGCAACGGCACTACCGGAATCGCCATCACCTCTAATTGACACGACTTGAGTGGCTAACCTGGCTGCGTAATATGGTGCTGCAGATTTAGCGGCGTCAATTCTTGTGTCGAAATCGGCATAAACCCACTCTTCAACAAGCTCGCGTTTCACTTCTTCACCATTTTTGTTGTACTTCGTCACAAGTCTTGTGTGCAAAATGGGTTCGCCGCGGCTCACCTTGAGCAACCACTCATGTGGAAGCAAGCCAGTTTCCATAGCTGCTTCTCTTGCTTTTGTGGTTACCTTAGAAAGCGCGCCGCGTGGTCTGCCGCTGCCTGGTCGTGGACCTCCAACTGCCATTGCTCACCTCACTAGATTCTTGTGGTTACGTTTCATGAGACGGATTATTGCACACGTTCTTGGGGATGTAAACAACAATAATTACTAACACGCAAAGCGCAAGGTGTAAACACTTTAATGGCCTGCTACACATTGCTACAGATAAATAGTTGTGTAGCGGCAATCTGTAGCAGCCTAAGTTATTGATTTTAAAGAAAACTACAGATTGCTACAGATTATTTATACTTTTCTATTAAAGTAGTAGTAGTAGTAGTAGTATATATAAAGAGGATAGAGAATAGGAAGTACTGTAGTTCTGTAGCAATCTGTAGCAGGACAGAATCTGTAGCAATCTGTGGAAAGTGGTTATAAATCAAGAGCTTAGAGCTTAATTCTCTATTAGTTATTTACAAAGCTACAAATATAGTCTAGAATTCGATTCGTCTGCTTAGCTATGTCGTGTCTCTTTGGTTCCGCAAGTTCCTTGGTCCGCGTCGTCACCCTCAGCAAGTGGTATGCTAAGCAGACACCATTTTTGTGCAGCTGAGTGCATAATTTGGCAGACGCTGAGGCTGCTTAGACGACAATAAAGGACTAAATTCATGGCTGTAAGGAAAAACTCTGGCCTAAAAGAGGACCACAAAGCATTATCTTTAGGTGAAGCAAAACTAAAAAGCTCTGGTTTAACTACGTCAGATGCTAAAGAATTAGGAATGCAATGTTTGAGCGCTAACCAAACAGCAGCTAAACATCCATCATTCAGGCAACTTTGTAGCCTACAAATCAACTACTACGACCCATTTGGTAAAACGATAAGTGACTGGCCTAAGTCGCCACCGTTTTATCGGATGCGCTATCTAGAATCCGCAAGCGACTTCAGCAGTCTTACAGAAAAGAAGCAGGTAAGATACGTCCAAGAACCAAATACCGCGCCCGTAGTCTATTATCCTAAGAATCAAACATGGGAACAAATCTTAGAAGATACTGACCAACCGCTTATCATTACTGAAGGCGAATTAAAAGCGGCAAAAGCCTGTAAAGAAGGATTCCCTACAATAGGACTCGGTGGCGTCTATAATTGGCGCAGTAATAAATTGGGGTTAACATGGTTGCCAAGTCTCGATTATGTAAAGTGGGCAAAGCGCAACGTCTATATTTGCTTTGATTCCGACTACAAGACGAATCCCATGGTATGTCATGCGCTAAAACAACTAGCGGATGAGTTACATAAGCAAGGCAGCTTTGTTCACTTAGTTAGTCTACCACAGCTACCAGGATTAGAAAAGGTAGGTCTTGACGACTTCCTATTACATGCAGGACCTTCAGCTCCTGTTATGTTTAGAGAACTACTTGCTAACGCAGAGCCACTTGGACTAACTCAAGTGCTATGGTCTCTCAATAATAAATACGTGTATGTCCAAGACCCTGGTCTAATAGTAGACCAAGACACACGCTTTAAAGCATCCCCTGGTGCTTTTAAAGAACATCTACAATCGCCATTAAGTTACCACGAGCGAGAGATTAAGCAAGATGGTTCAATCAGTTTTAAAGCGGTGAGTGCAGCAGGTAAGTGGTTGAAGTGGCCACTAAGAACCGAAGTAACTAAGATTACTTATAAACCAGGCGGCGACAGGTTCCTACAAGACCCAAGACCAATGTTTAATATATGGCCAGGTTGGGGAGTTATTAACAAGAAGGGTGATGTAAAACCTTTTTTAAAACTAATTGACCATATATTTGAAACATCAGAACCCGAAGCCAAGGAATGGTTTTTAAACTGGTGCGCATTCCCATTACAGTATCCAGGCACTAAGTTGTTTAGTTCTGCAGTGCTACATGGTATTCGTCACGGTACTGGTAAGTCGCTTATTGGTTATACGCTTGGCCGAATTTACGGTCAAAACTTTACCGAGATTAGCCAGATGGATTTGCACAACTCTTTTAATGAGTGGGCAGAGGGCAAACAATTTGTAATGGGTGATGATGTCACCGGGTCAAATAAAAGAGCAGATGCCGACTTTCTTAAAAAGTTAATTACACAGCGGGAACTACGAGTGAATGGGAAATACGTCCCCACCTATGTAGTGCCAGACTGTATAAACTATTTCTTTACCGCTAACCACCCAGATTCTTTTTTCCTTGAAGATGACGACCGTCGATTCTTTATTCACGAGGTGAGAGTTGGTCCGTTAGATGAGGAGTTTTACACGGACTATGACCTATGGTTGGATACAGGAGGCTCAGCAGCGGTGTTTGATTACTTACTTAATAGAGACACTGGCAACTTTAATCCTGCAGCTCCTGCGTTCAAGACTGCAGCTAAGGAGCGAATGATTGCCAATGTACAAAGTGACTTAGCCGGCTGGGTACGTAATTTGTTAGCCACCCCAGACCACGTTATAAAAGTCGGTGAGATAGTTATCAATAAAGATTTATTTAGTAGTAAAGAATTGCTACAGTTCTACGACCCAACCGGCAAGACTGGTACAACTGCCAACGGACTTGGTCGCGAACTTGCAAGAGCTGGGGTTTATCAGGTATGTAGAGGTAAACCAGTTCGCTTAGCTGATGGCTCACAAGGTCGTTATTATGCGGTTCGTAATTCAGATAAGTGGATGACAGCTGACGGCACTGCAGTTGCGGAACACTTGAATAAATGGCTTACTCAGCAATCTGGTAAAAAAGAACCAAAATACTAAAATAACTGTTTACAAAACTAAATAGTTGCAGCATAATCTACCTTGCTGAGGGAAATGCCCAAGGCCTTTAACCAAAAGGAATAATAATGAGCGAAGTAAAAAATTATGATAATTATAAAATTGATGAGCCCGTAAAAGCAGTGTGTGCTGATACTGGTTTAGTATTTAATTGGCACTTTGCCGGAATTGCTGATGATGGCTATCCCATGGCATGGGAGGATGGCAAAACCAGTTGGTCAACTCAAAATGCTGTAGTATGTGATGATGTTTCTAAACCAAATGGAGAAATAAAATGAGTAAATTGTTAGAAGACCCAAAAGTTGCTGCACTAGTTGAAAAATCTGTCGCTGCTGCAACTAAAGCGGAAACTAAACGAGTTTTGGAGATTGTGAAAACACAATCTAATCTTGATGAGAACGTAGCAACAAGTGCTCAGCAAAAAGAAACACGTAAAGTAGTTACCCAAGTTTTTAAACAGTTAACAGCTGCAATCAAAGGTTAATTGAAAAATTTTAAGAAGAGGGCTTCGGCTCTCTTTTTATTACCTTGCCCACAACTAAAGGATTACAAATGATAAACGTAAAAACTAATTACGACTTTGCTAAAGAGCAAATTGAAACTATTGACTACGTTATATTGCCAGACCGTAGAACAACTATATGCCAAGCAGTTTTAAAAAATGGGTTTAGCGTCATAGGTCAATCGACCTGCATGGAAAAATTATCCTTTAACAAAGAACTTGGTGAAATGTACGCGTTAGAAAATGCCTGCGTGAAAATCATAGAATTGCAAGCTTACGCGCTTGCAAACGTTTTAAGCAAGAATGGCACAGGTAACATTGCCAGAGTGTGTCATGAAGTCAACAGAGCTTATTGCTTAGCAATAGGTGATAAGAGCCAACCAGCATGGGACGACGCGCCAGACTGGCAAAAATTGTCGGCGTATGAAGGAGTAAAGTTTCACCTGGCAGCTAACTGGGCGGCAAGTGCTAGCCATGAAAATTGGATGAAACACAAATTAGCAGACGGTTGGGTATATGGACCAGAGAAAAACGCGGATAAGAAGACACACCCATGCTTAGTGCCATTCTCTGAGTTGCCAAAAGAACAACGCATTAAAGATTACTTGTTTAAAGCTGTGGTTGATGCTTTAAAGATATCACGTTAATCTATTCACCAATCTATTCACCAATCTATTCACGGAGTTATTCATAATGAATTGTGACCATTTTGTAGAACACAGAAGTACATATCGAGACGAAGACGATAAAGAGTGTGAGAAAGTTTGGTATACAAGGTCGATACAGGATGTAAGTCTTTTCGAAGCCAAGTGCACTCAGTGCCATGAGGTGTTTAAGTATCCAGGCGCGTAACATAAATAATCTATTCATCAATCTATTCACGGAGTTATTCATAATGACCGAATTTAAACACAACGACAAAGGGCGCTGGGGAGAAATTGACGGCACGATTGTAAAACCACTAGGAGAGGGATTATATTGGTTTACCAGTCCTAACATAAACTTTCAAATTGATAATGATGGACTGCCTACGCCTGTAGGCATGCCAAAAATTAAGGTCGAGGTTAAAGAAGATTATGGCACTTATGTAATAGACCAGGCAGTACTTGCTTGGAATAAAACAAGCGTTGACCAAAAATATCCAGAGGCTAAAACAGTAGGGCATTTTGCAGGAGTTAATAAAAATGGTTACCCAATGACTTGGGTAGATGGTAAAACTAGTTTTACAGCTGATGAAAAAACTGCCTGGGATTTTGTTCAAAGATATAGGTCAACTAAAGTTTTACCAGAATCTGCAGTAAATTTTGCTAGGGCCGGCTAATGAGTGAATATAAATACAGAACCGGGGACTATGGCTTTTTAGTTGGTAAGAAAGCAATTTATAGGGTCGTTGATGATTCACTATGTCATGGTAAACATACGGGCCAAGTGCTTGCTTTAATTAACATAGAAAATGGCAATGGTGAAGACTTCTACCATCCTTGTACACCAACAGGCCGTTCACTTCTTGATGATAGACACTTGCTTCCCCCTATAGGTAACAATTTAGATGATGGCCTCAATAGAACGTTTGACCAACTAGAAGCTGCTGAATGGACACCTATCACAACGCCACCTAAGATTGGGGAAGACGTCATAGGCGCAAATAGTTTTGGGTACGCAGCCGTAACTTACTTAGGTGATAACAAATGGCCCCATAAGCCGGAAGGCATGATTATTACTCATTACAAATATATTAGGAATTTACCAAAAGAGATAAATGATGACAATAAAAGTGAAAGCAAAACAACTAAAGAGAATAGTTGAATTACTAGACTATGCGTGGTATTACGGTAATAATAGTGGTAATAAGAAAATGTGCGAAGAAATCCAACTTATTCAAAAGCAAATAAAAAAGGAGCTTGAAAATTATGGTGCTAAAAAGAAAACTTTACCAGGTGATTGACGTGTTATCTGGGTACCAAAATTGGCTAGTCTATTGTGAAAGAGACCATAAAGAAAATAAAGAATATGCAGCAGTTTTGGAAAGCATGGAAACTATGAATGAGCTTATTGACGAACATGTTGATGAACTTACAGAAGGCGACGTTATAAGATGTGTAATTGGCATTGTAATAACTATGCTAGTCCTATTCATTTGTTTTGGAGGCTTAGATTATGTCGTTAAATAACCAACCTATGAAAATACAGATAGAAATCACTGAACTTTTAAAGCTGTATAACCCTGCAACAATGCAAATGCAGTACGCTATAACATTCACTCTAAATGGCGAATCACTTTCGGATAACACCGCAATAAGTAGGCTTAGTCCAAAGTTAACACCAAATGAAGAGGCTAGCGATGCACAACAAGCTTTTCGTGAAATTTTTAAAAAGATTGGCGATAGGATATTTAATACACAACCAACAGCACCAGCTTTTGTAGATGCCCATACAAAATTTTTAATGCAAGAGCAGTTTAAAAATTGTGAGTTTAAACCGTGACCCTAAACCTACTTGTAATTGGTTTAATAGTATTAGACATCTATCACCAAGCAATTAAACCTGGGCGCAAGTATAGATGGTTAGCAAGTTATTTAAAACGCCAATCAGAAACATCATCTAACAAAATGGCAATTGCAGCACAACAGGCTTATGAAGCAGAAGTAAAAGAGCAGCAAAGAATTTATAATTTAACAATTGAGGGCTTAGAAAATGGTCAAACCAACAAAGAAAGAATCGCAGTCGAACGTTCACATTGAAAATCTTTCGATAGATAACAAAGCGGCTAGTGTTAGTCCGGAATTAGTACCGGCATTTATTGCCATTGCTAATGCTTCTGCGGCTCATGCTGATGCGTTAAAAGAAATGGCGGCAGCCATTAAGGGAGCCTCACCAACAATGCATAATGGGGCTAGTTTTTCACATATTGGAGATAAAGAATGAGATGCTATTTAGTTACTGGTGGTGGTAGAAAAAGATTTGCTGGGACGGCTGCAGATTCTAAAGAAGTTCGAGATACTATAGTAGAGGAAACAGGTCTTAAAAAGAAAGATGTTGAAATTGAACAAGTTGAGGTACCAACATCTAAAACTGAGTTACTAGAATTCATCAACGAACTTTGCGAGGAATTAGATGAAAAAACTGATTAGTATTCTTGTAGTTTTAAAGGATGTATCCTTAACAGTATTTACTTTTGCAATAATCTTCTTGGCTTTAGCAATTGGATTAGTCGGAATTGGTCTATTGTTAAAAATACTGGTAAATTTATTTAGTATAGGCTGGGGATTAGCATGAGTAAAGCCTTTACTACTCTAGATTTGCCAGTAACGGCAACACCTTCAGAAGTAAAGGCAAGGTGGCGAGTGCTTTGCGGCATTCACCACCCAGACCGAGGTGGCAACGCTGTTGATTTTACAACCTATAGAAAAGCATACAAAACTGCCTATGAGGAAGCATCTCAACCTAAAGTCTGCAAAACCTGTGAAGGTGCAAAGACTGTTAGTGTGACGCGTGGGTTTAGCAGCATTGAAGTAACATGTGCAAAATGTGGAGGGTCAGGTTATGAATGAGCCAGATGATTTTGGTTTTAAAGAGTGTATAACTTTTACAACAATTCTTTGTGTTCTTTTTATAGTTGTTTGTGCAATGGATTTATGGGATTGGATAAATGACCACTTTTAAATCTAAAGACTACTTCCAAGCGCTTATTAAGAACTACGCAGTTAGAGCCACGGAGTTAGTGCAAATGAAAGGCAATTTATCACAAGAAGATTTAGAGTATGTAATTGAAACTGCAGATAAGCTTAAAGACCAACGCCTTAAAAATTGTATTGTTGATTTAATTGGCTGGGGTGATGATGAAAGAGCGGAACTTGAAACGCTTCTAGCATTAGGTTTTGAGGCAATGAAATTGTGCACGCCAAGTAAGTTAAGAGACGCAGCAACAAAGGTGAGTATTAAATATCATTTAAAGGAAATAAGAAATGAGTCTAGTAAATAAGAACGAAACATTGATTGCCTGGTTAGCACCTAAGCAAATACACATAGCAATTGCCAGGGCCCGAGGATACAGACACCGGCCATCACTAGCTATATTTATGAACCGCCAAACAAAAATAGTCAGCATTTCTGAGGTACGTCTATGAAGCCAATGCTAGCATCACCAGTTGGTGAAGATATACACTTCCCAGTCATGGTTAGCCCTAAGTATGACGGGGTTCGTGCATTGGTTGTTGATGGCGTGGTAGTTGGTCGTTCTTTAAAACCAATTCCAAACGCGCATGTTCAAAAACTATTTGGCCGGAAAGAATACAACGGGTTTGATGGTGAGCTAATTGTGGGCCCAACTGGCGAGAAAGATGTATTCCAACAAACTACCTCTGGAGTTATGACAAAAGAAGGTAAGCCAGATGTTGTATTTTTTGTCTTTGACACTTATTTAAGCACCTGTGGATTTAACATAAGACAAATGGAAGTGAGTAAAGTACTAGATAGGTTTAAAGGCAACTGTATTATACAAGTTAGACAAGAATTGGTAAAAACTATGGATGAAATGTCGTCTTTAGAAAATTACTACCTTGCACTTGGTTACGAGGGTTTAATGCTTAGAGACCCAAATGGTCCTTATAAATTTGGTAGGTCTACAACTAAGGAAGGTTGGTTATTAAAATTGAAAAGATTTGAAGACTCCGAAGCTAGAATTATTGGGTATACAGCTTTGCAATCAAATACAAATGAAGCCAAAGTAAATGAGTTAGGCGCTATGACGCGTTCATCACATAAGGCAGGTAAAGTTATTAAACAAACTCTTGGTTCATTACAAGTTGTAGACACTGAAACAGGTGTAGAGTTTAGTATTGGGTCTGGATTTACTGAATGGCAACGCGACGCGTTGTGGACTACTGGAGTAGATTTAATTGGGCAAATAGTGAAATATAAATTTCAGCCAACAGGTGTAAAAAATAAACCACGCTTCCCAGTGTTTTTAGGCATTCGCAACCCAATTGATTTATCAATAAAATAGTTGTTTACAAAACTATTTAATTATGAAATAATCTAATCACGGTCAAGTTATGACCGGATTGAAAAACCTTGCTGAGGAGATTATTATGACTATAACCTATAAGACGGTTAATGAAATTGGTAGACAACAAGTTTCTGAGTTTGTTGATAAATTTTTTGACGAACCTAAAAAAGAAAACATTGTAAACTTATTTGTTGGGTTAGCTGAAGCCAGAGTGGCTATAGGTAAAAGTCCAACAATTGAAATTATCTCAGCTCGCTCAACATCCCATAAAACTGAGTGCCTAACTATAAGCCCCGAGGGTTTAACCACAAACTTTGCATAGGAGTAACAAAATGGCTGAAATCAAATACAAATTCCCCAAACAACTCGGCGCGTGCGCTGATAAACTTTTTACATTAAAAGCTAAGCGCTTAGAGATACAAAAACTTGTTGATGCAGTTGACGCCGAGGAAAAAGCTCTAAAAGCTTACATAATTGAAAACCTGCCTAAATCTGAAGCTTCAGGCGTTGCTGGTAAACTTTGCCGCGTTACTGTAGTGACCAAGGAAGTTCCTCAGGTGAAAGATTGGGATGCGTTTTACAAGTATGTTAAAAAGACAGGCAGCTTTGACTTAATGCAAAAACGCTTAACCGATGCAGCCATTTGTGAACGTTGGGAAGCAGGTAAGAAAGTACCTGGTGTTGAGGTGTTTAATGCCGTCTCTATTTCAATGAACAAGGTTTAATTATGAGCAATTTAAAGCATCAATCATTGGACCAGTTAACTAAAAGCAAAGCTGAATGTGAGGAGCATATCGCTAATCTTAAAAGCCAGCTTATTGGTCAACAAGAACGCTACCGATGGATAGAGCGTTATATTTTTGAAAAGACAGTACAAGAATTATCCATTGAGCAAATTGAACAGAAACTTGGTCACCGTGTAGTTATCAAAAGGGGAAATAATGGTTAAAAGAACTATCAACGAACAGGGTCGTGCCGAAATTTTAAATTTCTTAAGCACATATTCAAGAGAAGCTAGAATTTTTGGCAATGTAAATCTAGAATCTGAAATTGCATTTTGTAATGAGCAATTAACAATAGGTCCTACAGCCACTGTTAGATTAGGTGCCCATAACTGTGTAGACAACGTAGAATTAGTTTACACAGTTAGAGAATCCGGAATTACAACTCATCACGCTGACATTGTACCAAGTGACACAATTAACTTAGATTTAACACAAATTGATGGCAATGCATTTGCTTTAATTGGGGCTTTCCGAAGACAAGCTAAGCGTGAAGATTGGCCACAAGAGAAAATTAACTCAATATCCATCGAAGCAATGAGCAAAGACTATGACCACTTGTTGCAAACGTTAACAAAGTATTGTAGATAGTAGTGAAGCCAATGCGCGGATTGGCTTAAACCATTAGGCCGCGACGTCACTCGTAAACTAAGGAAAAATCATGGCAACAAAGAAAATTAAATCAGAATCAACGGCAATAGTAAAGTGGGATGAGGAATTAGCTAAGCAAGCCGAAGTTGCTGCCGGCATGGAAGCATCTGCTGGAGGTGGCCAGTTCTTTAGTACAAAAGGCGGCACACTGGCGTGGCAGGATGCTCCTCTACCAAACAATCAAATGGCGGTTGTAATACTAGACTCCGTTCTTGAGAATGTGTTCTACGAAGGCCGCTATGACCCGGAGGTGCCACAAAGTCCAATATGCTTTGCGTTTGGTCGTGATGAAAAGACTATTACACCCCACGCAATTGTTATTGAGAATGGTAGTGACCAGAATAGTAGTTGTGCCGGTTGTCCATTAAACGAGTTTGGTTCGGCGGATATTGGCAAAGGTAAAGCTTGCCGAAATACAAGACGTTTGGCAATGATACCTGCAGGAACATTTAATGCAGCAGGCAAGTTTGAATTAAACGAAGATATTGAGCATTATGACAGTACAGCTGTTGGGTTTATGAAACTGCCAGTAACATCAGTTAAAGGTTACGCATCATTTGTAAAGCAAGTGGCAGGAGCTCTACGCCGTCCTCCATTTGGTATTGTTACAAAAGTAAAAATTGTACCGGACCCAAAAACTCAGTTTAAGGTTGTATTCGAGCCAATCATGAATCTTCCAGATGAACTAATGACATCCATCATGAAGCGACATGAGGAAGCCAAATTAGCAATTGACTTTCCTTACAAACTAATGGAAGATGAACCAGCACCACCTAAGAAAGCCAGCCGAGCAGCTCAAAAACCTGTAATTAAAAAAGCAGCTCGAAAATACTAACAACGTGGCCCTTAATCGGGCCATTTAAGGATTATCATGACAAAAATTTTACCTAATTCGCCAGAACTAAGAACATGGGAAGCACTAAACAATGTTCTCCGTAATGCTGATGAAACTACTTGCCTTAAACTTTTAGATGAGGAGCTTAAAGATAAAAAGCGTCCTCAGTTTGTACAGAGAATCCATTCGAGAATGAACAGAATGCGAGCAGCCAGAGAGCGTAAAGAATTAGGAGTTGCAAAATAATATGGCTACCCCAAAACCAGTCACAGTTGACTTTGAAACTTTTGGAATTGAGAGTCGGCCAAAATATCCACCAATACCTGTAGGCGTCTCAATAAAGTACCCGGGCAAAAAAGCCAAGTACTATGCTTGGGGCCACTTAACAGGCAATAATTGCTGCTGGTCAGACGCTAAAACTGCTTTGGAAAAGGCTTACAAGAATAAAGATGGCGTCTTATTTCAAAATGGGAAATTTGACGTCGATGTTGCTGAAGTTCACATGGGGTTGCCAGTGCCAAACTGGGATAAGATACATGATACGCTCTTTCTATTGTTCTTAGATGACCCACACCAAATTGAGTTAGGTTTGAAGCCATCATCTGAAAGACTTTTAGGAATACCACCAGAAGAGCAAGACGCTGTAGGCGAATGGTTAATTGCTAGCCAACCTGTGCTAGGGGCAAAAATAAGCAAATCAAAACAATCTGACCACTACTTTGGTCGCTATATCTGCATGGCACCTGGCGACTTAGTTGGGAAGTATGCAAATGGCGACGTTGAACGTACCGAGCAACTGTTCAATCTGCTATACCCAAAGACTGTATCCAGGGGCATGCTAGACGCGTACAATCGAGAACGCGAGTTGATGCCCATCCTGTTAGAGATGGAACGCCAGGGGCTTCCTATTGACCTCAGACGGTTAGAAAAAGATGTTGCCACCTACACAAAGTTTAGGGCTGAAGTGGAAGCGTGGATTATTAAGACAATTAAAGCTGAGCCGACAATAAATTTAGATTCTGGTCCACAACTTGTAGATGCAATGCTAGCAGCTAAGAAATGTGACGCAAACTTGATGCCACTAACACCAACAGGTAAATTCCAAACAAACAAAGATGCTTTGCTTCTTGGTGTCACAGACAAAGTGTTATTAGCTATGCTTAAATATCGTGCGCAGCTTAAAACATCACTTGGAACTTTTATGGGTCCATGGTTAACTATGGCCAAGTTATCAGGTGGAACTATACACACAACTTGGAATCAAACAAAATCTGCGGAGGGTGCCGGCGCAATTGGCACACGTACCGGGCGGTTATCTGCTACATGGTTTATGAATATGCCTAAAGAATTCACACCTATTTTTGACCACGACAATCCAGGCAAAAAATTACCAAAGTGCCCAATAAAAAATCTACCCTCACTACCGCTTGTTAGAAGTTACATAATTCCAAACAAGGGTGAAATCTTAATTGACCGAGATTATTCACAACAAGAGCCGCGAATTCTTGCGCATTTTGATGGTGGTAGTTTGATGGATAAATACTTAGAAAATCCTTGGGTAGATTTTCATGACTACGCCAAAGATGAACTAGAAAAAATGGGTAAGTTTTATGACCGTAAACCAGTTAAGAATACAAACCTCGGTTTGATTTATGGTATGGGTGTTGGGAAACTTGCTGAAAAAAATAATATGACTGTAGATGAGGCTGGCGCTTTAAAAAAGGCGATTCTCACATTGTATCCGGGGTTAAAACAAATGTATGCTGATATGCGTGTAAGAGCAAAAGCAAAGCAGCCTATAAAAACGTGGGGCGGCAGAGAATACTTCTGTGAAGAGCCAAAACTTATTAGCGGTCGAATTTGCGAGTTTGACTATAAACTTGTAAATGTACTTATTCAAGGTTCTGCAGCAGATTGTACAAAAGAGGCAATTCTTAGATTTAACAGGGCGGTTAAAAAACGTGGAAAACAAAATACTTGGCGCTTATTGTTAAATGTCCATGACCAATTGACTGCAGTGGTACCAATTAAAGACAAAACAATTGCAATGGAAACTATGCGGCAAGCAATGGAATCCGTTGAATTTGATGTGCCAATGTTAAGTGAGGGGTCTATGTCCGCTTCCTCATGGGCCGATTTAAAGGACACTGATAAGAAAGGCAAACAACTATGAAAACTATCCCAATCAAACAAATTACCAGTTGGTCCTTTAGTCGATATAGTGACTATAAACAATGTCCAGCCAAAGCAAAATACAAGCATGTTGATAAATTAAAAGAACCACCAAATGATGCAATGGCCCGCGGCGCGGCAATTCACGCAAAAGCCGAAGATTATATTAAGGGCAAAATTCGCGCAATGCCTGTAGAGCTAAAGTTATTTGCCGATACCTTTAAATTTTTAAAGACTCAATATAAAAAGTCCATCAACGGAATGTGTGTAGAAGACAATTGGTCTTTTACTAAAACTTGGACTGAGACTCAGTGGAACGATTGGGTTAATTGTGCCGTTAGAATTAAATTGGATTGTGCTCATCATATAGATGAAGACGTAATGGTAATTTCTGATTGGAAGACCGGTAAATTCAGGCCGGAAATGAATGATGAATACATTGAACAATTAGAGTTATACGCTTTAGCTGCTTTAATACTTCACCCGCACCTAAAAGAAGTTCATCCAAGACTAGTGTACTTAGACACAGGGACCATTTACCCTAATCCAGAAGAGCCATTAGTTTTTACACAGAAAGACGTACCTAAGTTAAAAAAGACTTGGGAGAAAAGAACTAAACCAATGTTAAATGACAAATCATTTGCGCCTAGACCAAATGATAAATGCAAGTGGTGTCATTTTAGTAAATCAAAAAACGGCCCATGCAAATACTAAGGAAATATAATGGATGAAATTGACCAACAACTTGAAAGAGATGCATTGTTAGACGACGCCTGCATTGCAAAGATTAGAGCACAAGCCGCGGCCATTCCAGTAGGGGAGCCTGGTGAGTGTCAATACTGTGGCAAATTCTTTACACGAACCGTGAGAAATGCCTGTGGCAAATGTAGAGACGCTAGGAAGTTACCATGAAGGAATCTGAAATAGAAAGCAAAGCATGCGATTTAGTTTGGGAGCATCTTGGCATTAGCAATTCTAAATTAACAACACCGGGTGATACTGGTTACCCAGATAGAATTTTCTGGATACCTGGTGGAAAACCACTTCTTATAGAGTTTAAAAGGCCTGGCGAAAACCTTAAACCTAAACAAACCCACGTTCACAAAAAATTATTAGCCTTAGGCTATCTTATAGAGACCCATAATGACTCACTCGACGCTTTTTCCGCAGTTATCGAAGCCGTGGCAACCACACGCTTACCAAAAGAAGGCCGTGAAATTCTTGCTAGAGCACGCAGCTTCTGCGCTATTTCTAGACCCAGGCCTAGGGAAGACTAGTATCACCTTAGCGGCAATTAAGTTGCTAAAGAAAAAGAAACTTTTGGATAAGGTGTTACTTATTGCTCCGTTGCGTGTCTGTTATAGTGTATGGCCGAAAGAGATAACTAAATGGGAAGACTTTTCAGCGTTAAAAATAGTTGTACTACACGGGCCTAAAAAGAATGATGCTTTGAAAGAAGATGCCGATATTTATGTAATAAATCCGGAAGGCCTAGATTGGTTGCTACAGTCTCAGAAGAGCAAGTCACCAACTGGCAAGACAAAAGTTGCCGTAGATTTAAAAGCTTTCAAAGCTTTAGGATTTGACACTTTGATTGTGGACGAGTTGTCTAAATTTAAACATACAAATACAAACAGGTTCAAAGCACTGAAGCTGGTGCTCCATACGTTTGCGCGCCGCTGGGGGCTCACTGGTTCACCTGCATCTAATGGCCTGTTAGATTTGTTTGGTCAATGCTTTGTGATTGACCAGGGGCGCACTCTTGGTGCCTATATTAGCCACTATAGGTCAAAGTACTTTATTCCATCGCACGATGGTTTTAATTGGTCAATTAGACCAGGTGCGGACCAAGAAATTTACGATAGACTAAGTCCATTGGCCTTGCGTATGGCGGCAGAAGATTATTTAGATATGCCTGCGTTGATTGAGAATAACATCAGGGTAGATTTGCCGGATAGCGTGATGACAATGTACAACCAACTTGAGGATGACCTAATTGCAAAAATAGAATCTAAGGTTATTGTTGCCAGTACCGCCGCTGCAGCATCAATTAAATGCAGACAAGTTGCTAATGGTGGAATATATCTTGACCAAGAAGTACAGGCATTGATTAAATTGCCAAAGTCTACAAAGGAGTGGATGAATCTACACACTGAAAAAGTTGATGCTCTTGCGGAACTAATTGACGAGCTGCAAGGAAGTCCGCTGTTAGTGGCTTATGACTTTGCGCATGACTTAGACAGACTACAAACTAAACTGGGTAAAGAGGTACCTTATATTGGAGGCGGTGTTACAGCTAAACGGTCGGCAGAATTAGAAGCGTTGTGGAATGCTGGCAAACTTCCGGTATTACTCGGACACCCACAGGCAATGGCCCACGGATTAAATCTTCAAGAAATGGGCAACCACGTATGTTGGCATTCACTAACTTGGGACTATGAACTATATGACCAGTTTATTCGTCGCGTTTTAAGGCAAGGTAATAAAAGCAAAAAGGTATTTGTTCACCACATTATGGCCAGAGGCACAATTGATGAAGTGGTATTAAGTTCACTAAAATCTAAGCGCCGTGGACAGAACGCTTTATTTGATGCTTTAAAAATGTTGAAAAATAAATGAAAATAGTTGTTTACAAAACTATTTAATTATGAAATAATCTAATCACGGTCAAGTTATGACCGGATGAAAAACCTTGCTGAGGAGATTATTATGACAAAACTATATTTAAACAGAGATTCTGCAACATCAATCCTAAGAAAATTAGGCATTCCAAAAGAACATTACTCTCAATTTATCACTGAGGTAAATGGCAAGTACGATTTAAACTTGTCTGCTGCTACACGGTTCTTAAATGCGCCACCAGACGCAAAACCATCTACTGTGAAGCCGCCAATCGCAAAAATCAGAACTAATACACCACCGCCTAAAGTTAGAAAAGCTATTGTTGGAACAAGTATTTCAAAATTTATTCGCGGCATGATATCAGACGGCAAAACTAACGATGAAATTTGGTCAGTATTATCCACTGATTACGGTTTTGATGACAGCAAAAAATACTACCCTGGATGGTATCGTTGTGAAATGCGCAGAACTGGTCTCCTGCCTAAGGAGTAACCAATGAAGTTACTTCTCTTAGTACTAGTAATTATTGGGTACTCCTTTGCATCACAACCGGACGACTTAGAGGATGTCCGATATTGTGAGATGGTAGCACTGTGGGTAAATGACGCAAAAATAGGAGTTGCTGAAGGCCATAGAGTTGGCTGGCCTCCATATAAAGGGACTGAGCAATGTCAATCAGAATAGAAGATGAGAGTACACATTTAGAAAACCGATATCAGTTGTATATCGACAATGGGCCAAGAGCTTTACTAACCGAGAAAAATGGACTTGTACAACTTGTTTGGCAAGTTCAAGGTCCTCAGTATTGGCCCGAAGCAAGAATGCTCTTGCAGGGTTTGTTAGAGTTATCAATTATCGCCGATAGTATTTCAGGAGCAAAAAGTGTCCATTGATTTAATTAAACCATATTGGGACCATCAACGCCGCACCTGCTTGCAGGTTAACCGTTCAAAGTCAACTGTTGAGTACATACCATTAGATGTGTCCACCGGTCTTGTAGTTCATACAAGTTCAGTGGACTCGTTTGACAGTCGTTACACCGCAATGAAAGATTACCCGGCTAAGAAAGCTTGCTCCCTATTTCTTAGCTATTCACAAACAATAGGGGCAACAAAAGAGGCCATGGAGTATCTTGGCCGTTTAATTAACGTTTCAGAAGAGGAAATTCAAATGGCTACCACCAAAAAAACTGAATCAAAAGAAAAAGTTGTTAAAGCAAAACCAGCAGCAAAACCTATTAAGGAAAAAGTTGTTAAAGCAAAACCAGCAAAACCTGTTAAAGAAAAAGTTTCTAAGACTGAGGCAAAAGTTAAAAAACCTTCGGCGTCACAAATGTTCCAAGAACTAATCATGGAAGGCAAATTATCTGATGACAAAATCTTTGAAAAAGTTCAGAAAGAATACGGTCTAGATGACAACAAAAAATCTTACGTTAAGTGGTATCGAAACAATTTGCGTAAACAAGGAATGAATCCACCAGATGCCGTAGGAGCCTAAGATGAAAAAAGAAAAAACACGTGACGATAGAGACTACGACACTACCCAACTTCATGAAACTGGTCACGGAAGGACTCTGCATCGAGACTACTCGGCTCACTTTTGGCGTTGGTCTTTCGCTAGACGATTTATTAACGCAAAACACGCTGTTCTTGAAGTTGGTTGTGGTGAAGATAAGCCGCTGTCTAAGATATTAACTGGCGGAGCTGCAGCACATGTTAACCATTACACTGGCGTTGACCTTAACAAACTGAAGCCATCGGCGTCACAGCGTTTAGCATTTCACGGTGAGTTTAATTTTGTTGAACGCTACAAAGAACTGCTAAAAACTAGACCAGAAGGTTGGGATGTATTGGTAAACTATGAAGTGATTGAGCACATGAAGGTAATTCACGGCGCTAACTTGCTAAAAGCTATGTTTGCCTGTACCAAACCGGGTGGCGTGTTATTGTTATCCACGCCAGTTTACGACGGTGTTAGACACGCTGCAAATCATATTCATGAGTACACTGTACCGGAGTTGCAAAAGGCAATAGAAAAAGCTGGTTATGTAGTTGAACGTAGATTTGGTACTTTTATGGATATTAAGCATATTGGTAAAGCTGAAACAACCGTCGGTGCTGTGGACCCTAAGAAGTTTACCGAAGCAGTTAAAATTGTGCGCCAAGGTCTTGAACAGTACTTTGACAATGACGCAATCAGCAACATCTTTGGTTGCCTATACCCAGACCACTCCCGTAATAATCTATGGGTGTGCCGTAAACAAATTGCAAAAGGAAAATAATGTTTAAACAAGTCTACGAATTTAACAGGAAATTTAAATTGCCGCTTGGCGATAAAGATGTAATTAGTGATAACGTTGAAGCCCAAAAGTATAGGGTCAAATTTTTACTTGAGGAGGTCACTGAACTGCAAAAAGCTTTTGACGAAGGTGATAAAGTAGGAATATTCGACGCATTACTTGACATAGTCTATGTGGCTTTAGGCACAGCAATGTTTGCTGGTATAGACGAAAATAAATGGAAAGCTGGCATGAACGCAGTGCATGCAGCTAATATGAGCAAGATTCGTGTATTAAACCCAAGCGAGTCAAAACGTGGCAGCGTGTACGACGTTAAAAAACCAGATGGCTGGGTTGCACCAGAGGAAAAACTGAGTAAGATTTTGTCATCTAAAAATACGCCATTGTTTGAAGATTTCGAAAGATTGGATGGCATCAGTACCGATAAATTACTCACCGAGTTAGTTGCTAGAGGTGGACATCCTGGAGCTTTAGCAAATGCTGCTTTGCTTTGCATCAAGAAAAGCCAAGATTACAATAAAGTTGTAAGTGGCGAGTTTGATGCCCATAAAGTTGACCGTTCTGTATACTTTCCATTTGGCACTTTATCCTATGCTCAGATGATACATACTAAAAGCCAAAGATTTGTATCATTAGCCATAAAAGAAAACGATAAGATGGACAAACCAAATTACGAGGGGTTAGAGGATACTGCATTGGATATCATAAACTATGCTGGATTCTTTTTAGATTACAATTCACAGGAGTCGTAAAATGGATGCCTCGCACGCTTGGAAGTTAGCTCTTACAACTGTTCTAGACAATGGCAGACTTGTGTCACCAAGAGGCAAAGACACCTTTGAGGTGCCACAGTACACAACTAAGGTTGATATGTCAGCGCCTGTTGTGCGGATAAAAGCCAGGAGGTTAAACTATAGTTTTATGGCGGCTGAAGCTTATTGGATTTTATCAGGCGATGATAAAGTTAAGTCTATTGCGCCTTATAACAAGCACATTGCTAATTTTTCAGATGATGGAGAAGTATTTTTTGGTGCTTATGGTCCAAAGATTCAAAATCAACTACATTACGTTGTTGACAAGATAAGACAAGATTTAGCTACCAGGCAGGCGGGGCTTACTATATGGCGTGAGTGTCCACCTAATACTAAGGACGTACCATGCACAGTTGCTATATTTTTTTCAGTCCGTGGTAGTTCTTTAAACGCCCATGTATTCATGCGGTCGTCTGATGTTTGGTTGGGTTTGCCTTATGACATATTCAACTTTTCAATGCTTGGACACCTAGTGTGTGGAATGCTTAATCATTATGGCATCCATCTTTACCCTGGGCAATTGTATGTGACTGCAGCATCTAGTCATTTATATCATTCAAACATCAAGGACGTTAAGGGATGTATTCTTGAAGAGTTGACGAGACAAATAATAACACCAGAGCCATTGTTTACTAGACCGGATGAGTTGATGCACACACTAAGACTACTTCGTGATTCTAGACCTGGTGATAATCTTAGATGGTGGGAGGCTGATTATGTCGAGACCAACTAAAGACCAATGGGCTTTGCAATTAGCATCTATCACAGCTGCGCGGACAACTTGTTGCCGCAGAGCTGTGGGATGTGTACTGCTTAATGCAAGAGGCCACGTACTAGCAACAGGTTACAATGGTGTTGCCGCTGGATTGCCACACTGTAACGAAAGTCGTACGCCAAGAAAGTGGGTTGAGGGGCACTCTAAAATTTACTTTCCAAACGCTTGTTCAGGTGCTACGTCGCTAAGTGGTACTAATCTTGATGGGTGCCAGGCAATACACGCTGAGCAAAATGCTTTGCTGCAATGTAAAGACATTTATTCAATTGATGTTTGTTATGTGACAACTAGTCCTTGCATGACATGTACAAAGCTTTTATTAAACACGTCATGCCATAGAATAGTCTATTTGGATGAGTATCCACAAGCATCAGCAAAAGAACTATGGGAGTCAGCCGGTAGAATTTGGGAGAAGGTCAGCCTCAATGCGTCGCCTCAGCACCAACCCAGGTAAAACGCGTCCACCACCTCTCACCCACTTCATTAGTTCAAGCTTAGCGCCGGCATAATCCCCGGCGTTAATTTTTCTCCGAAGGGTCGACCCTGCTAATCTGGTTGGCCCTAAGTTATAACTAAAGTCGGCAATGGCACATAGGGACTCACCAGAAAGCCCAGGGCAATACTTTATAGCTGATTTAATATGTATGCTTGCGTCGTTAGCCATACGAGCTTCTGCGCGTTCTAGGGACCACGTTTGACCTAGTTTAACATCTGGACCGGTAGAACCGTAACCTATTGTGGGAACTCCAGCTGGGCAAAGGTATGCCTTAAGTCTTAAACCTTCGAAACGCCTAATCAACGCAAGCAAAGTATTCATATCATTTACCGTTAATTTTTCTCATTGCGCGGTCCACAAACCAGAATCCTAAAATCATTGCAAGAATTCCAGCATCTTGTGAAGTCCACAACTTTGCAACAAAGTCATCGAGAGTAGTCCACTTCAAAGCAGCGGCAACTAATAATGCTAACTTGTAAACAGTAAACAAGAACATCCACCAGTAAGTTATTATTGGCCGGACCGATTGGTTTAATCCATCAATCCAAGCAACTCCAGACATTTGACTTTGGCCTTTAATTGCTTCAATATAAGCTTGAATTTCACCAGTCTGAGCGGTTATTTCACCTTGCGCATGAACTAAGTCCAAAGCTTGTGTTGCTCTGGCTTGGTCAATTTGCAACTGCAACTGAGTCATCTTGTACTCATGGTCGCGGTCTTTTGCGTCAGTGAATAACTTAAGAATTTCAGGAACAAATCTTAGGAGGCCGCCAAGACCTCCGCCAATTAAAGTTAGTAAAGTGGTAAGCATAATAGTTTTTCCTTATCGTTGTGGTTTGTCAACTTTGCCATCTAGCTTATCTTCAATACGGTCTAGTTTATTAAAAATGGCATGACTTAGTCTCTCAAGTTCATCCTTTTTAACGTAAGCACCGGCAACCAGTATTTCAATTTCAGACACCTTTGCGGCAATCTCTTTATCAGTATTTTGCAAGTCTTTCACCGTTTGGCTTATTGAGTTCAATAAAAATCCAATTAAAGCACCAAAACCAGCAAGCACCCAATTAACAATAGTTTGGTCCATTTTAAAGTTCTCCATCACAAGTTACCTTCAGACACCCAAGTGCCTGCTGTTGTCACCGCTGCCGCAACTACCGTTGTGCCTGCAGCCGCTGCTAATACAAGAGTTGTTGTACCACCGCCACTAGATACGGTTGTTGTTAGGGCAGCACCAGCAGCACCAGCTCCGACAACTGATATTGAATCGCCGTTATTTATACCAGTACCACTTGCAACAACTAATGATGTTAATCCACTGGTGATTGAACCAGTTGTTGTATCTGATGCAGACGTACAAGCCCAAGATTTAGGTTGGCCAACTACTGGTGTTGAATTTATGCACCTATCACCAACGCCCCAAGCGCCTGTTGTTGGTGCTGAGTTAAAAGCAACTATCTTCATGGTGCCGTAATAACCAATTAAATCATTACCTTGCGTTTTACCCAGTACTAACCCAGTAAATGGGAATTGTTCAGGCACATTTTGGCCAAGATAGCCACTTGCACCGCCGGCTCCGGAAGACCATGAAAACCATTTAATTTTTGATGAGCTACTGTTGATAAAGTTTTTACCACGCCAAACAGTGCCGGCTGGCAAATAAACAAAATACGCATTTGCCGGAATGTTAGTTGTTATCTGGTCAAGAATTGTGAGGTTCTCAATAGTAGACCCATTTAAATCTAAAATTGACGTTTGGTCTGCTATAAAACCAGTACCGGCGGAAACTGTAACGGTGCAGTTTCTTAAAGTGGCACCAAATCTAATAAGACCTGCTTTTGACCTTGACGCAATAATTTGACAATTATCGTAAAGAACATTTGGTACAGTATCATTACTAACCAACCAACCATCGTTAAATAATACTCCAGTTGGACTATACTTAAGTTCATCGGTGAATTTGCAGTTGTAATACTTAGTGGCGTCGCCAGGGGCTGTAGTAGATGAATAAGGGTTAATGCTCGAACCCGCAATTAAACAGTCGTGCATTACTACCCGAGGTTTTTTCAACCAAACAGCGTAGTTGTCAATTCCAATTGCTTTGCACCTTATAAATGTTAAATCTGCAATATCACCAGAATCGGCGCCAAATCCAAGTCCTGTGTTGCCAATAGCTTCACAGTTTATCATTGTAACGTTTCTAATAACCGAAGATTCTGCTTCAAAGTCTACACCAGCACCTGGAGACGATGAAAATCTTGCTTTACCGGCATAGTTAAAATCACAGTCAATTGCGGTAAATTTCGTACCACCAACTAGTGAAAAGTTATTTCTAGCATTGTATAAACATTTGACATTAACAAACATTGTAGGCTTAGAGTCGCTTGTTTCAGTTAATCCTCCATAACCGACAATCGCGCCGTCGGTGCAGTGATGGTGGCTATGTACATTTTCCACATATAAGTTATCATTGCCATAAAAAAATAAACCATATGCAACACGTTGATAACCAGTGTCACCCCAAGTACCACCAAGCGTAACATTTGCAATATTACCGTCTAACTCACAAGCGCCAACAACACTAACGCTAGCGTTATTCGTACATTCAATCATTTGACCGATATCTGCACCATAGTCTTGATTGGTAAACGGCATTGTAGGATTGTAGACTACGCCGGTTGCTGGGTTAAATGAACCAAACTTTAATCCGTCGGCAATTTTAAGTTTAACACCGCGAAACTCAATAACCACTGGTTTTGTACAACCAGTGATTTTAATCATGGGACTTGGTTGGTATGCGTAACCTTTGCCAAATCCATTAGCAAAAGTCTGCTTACCAAGAATATAACTACCACCTGGCACAACTAATTTACCACCACTAAGTGATTGAATTCTTTGAGCTGCTGCGTAAAAGTCATCCGTTGCGTTATAAGTAGACGTGCCGCTTAAAATTGCAGCATGCTCGGCCTGCGGAATAAAATCTAAAACTGAGACCTCTTCTAAAAGTTTATCATCTAATGTTCTTAAATCTGCGCCGGTTCCGGCAGGTGTATAGGAAATTTTTGCGGCATCAAATCCACCACCTATTGAACCACTACTAAACTTTTCCGCAGAAGATGCTACAGCGTACACTAGAGAACCATTTTTATTTTTTACTTTTACAGAGTAGTCGGTGGCATCAACATACATTCGCGCAGGTGAACCAGCTCTTATTGGATAACCACCTAATGTTCTAATTGGCTGACTGGCAACAATTGTAAGTGCGGCATCCCAATAAACGTTAACAGGATTAGACTGGGCATCTAAATTAGCCGCACCAATAAAAATGTACCCATTTTCAAGAGGATTGCCATCAATGTCGGTAAATATAGAGTACGGTGCGTTGACTGATAATGCAGACATAATTTTCTCCTTAGAATTTTGTCTTTTGTGGTGTTAATGAATCTTGAATTCGTGCTTTTAATTTTTTGTCCTTAATGCGACCAATCATCATTTTTAATCCGGACATAACTGGCAGTGGTAATCCAGCTGCGCTACTTACTCCCATGTCTAAGGCTGCCAACAAAACACTGGCCGTGTTGCTAGTGTTTACTGAACCTGGCGGCGTCGTGAACATTACTTTAGCCAAATCGTTGACAGACCTTATTTTTTCGGCATTTTTTGAGCCTAGTAAGTAGTCTAGCTTGCCTTCTGAATCTAGTCGACGTACTGCCTTGTCTAAAGCTGCAGGTGAAATTATTTCATTGCCATGCGAATCACGTTGAACATTTTTTATTGCCTCATCCTTGATGTATTTGATTGCCGAACCTTGTATTTCTTTCCAAGCTTGTTGACCTTCCTCACCACCAGATTGCAAAACTTTTTTAGCGTGCTGCATGTCATCAAGTGAGCCCCTAAAAATAACTCTGTCGGCAACGTCTTCTAATGCAACGCGTCTATCGGCTGAACCTCGTTTAGTGTCTAGTAAATCTGAAATCACCGCATGATTTTCATACTGGTCTGCATATTTTGCTCGTAAACTTCTAGCGTGCTGATATAATTCTCCACCAGCACCTTCTGTTGCGGTGTCAATTGCTTTTTTCAAGTCAACTGCAAACTTAATGTTGGTGGGGTCAGCACCGGTAACTTTATTTACAAACTTTCTAAGTTGCTCAGTATTTCCAAGAGTCATGTCTTTACTAACTAAGCTGCCATTAGCATCTTCTACGGCGCCGCCAAGTCTAATTAGTTCTTTTTTAGCGGCTGTTAAAACTGGGGCGGTAGACTCCGCTGAGACAGAGTTATTTAAAACGTCTACTAAAGGCTGAGGTGATACTGGTTGAGAAGTTTCACCAGCTTTTTCAGCTTCTTTATAGGCCACTCTAATTTCTGTCTTGTCTCTGGCAGCTTTTGCTCTAAGCGCTTTGTCCACTGAAATACCAACGGCTCTAGAATCCGGTGCTTGGGCTCCAGTCTCATCAATCCAAGCGTCAAATGATTGGCGCACAGCTTGGTTTTGCTGAGCCATACGGTCACGAATAGGTGCCCCTAGTTCAGGATTTTTTGCAGCTTCTTGCTCAAACCTTAATTGACCAAAGTCTCGTGTAGCTTGGCCCTTAGTTAAATCAACGGGTACTGGTAAATCCTGTGCAGCCATTTGTCTTATAGTTGCTGCGTCAACACCTGCTGAACCAACAGATGCTTGGGTGCCTGGAGTTACTTGCTCAGTAGCGTCACCCATAATTTTGGAACTCATATTTTTAACTGCTTGTACTGTGTCCATTGCGCCAGACTTGGCCATTTCAGCAGCTTTACCCAAATTTGCAACTGTTGGCGCTACCACTGCCGCGGTTGCGGGTTTAATAATAGGCGTAATTGACTTACTTGCTTGCCCTAGCATACCAAGTTCTGCAGTTAGTGGCATTGCTGGGATAGTTTGTGCCATAACGTTGCCAACATCTCGTGAATACTCTTGGCCTGTTTGTGACATTGGTTGATAAGTTAAAGCTTGGGCTGCTTGACCAGCACGTTTGGCAGTTTGTTGAACCCCCTCAGGTGTGCCAAAAGTACCATTGGCAATAGTCTGACCTAATCCGTTAACAGTACCTATAACCGACCCAAAAGTTCCACCGGTCAATCCTGTTAACGTGCTTAACCCAGTTTCGCCAACTCCAATTGCCTTGTCAATAAAAGTCGGGTCTTTTTGTTGTTGAATAATTCCTTGTTCGGTTGGTACACCTTCAGCGCCACCAGGTATCTGAGATACTGCGGTTGGTGGTAACTTTACTAATCCGGCTTTCATATCACTCTCAAGGTCAGCACGTTCTTGCTTACTCATTTTGCCTTGCACATAAGCATCAGTCACAGATTGTGGAAGCAAGATTGCACCTGGTTTACCGACAGGAGAGTCAGCCGGCGGTTGTGATAACAGATTTGCGCCTTGTGGTAGCATAACTAACCCACCCTTAACGTCTTTTTCAAACTGCGCAGACTCTTCGGGAGTCATCTTGCCCGCTTTATAAGCTTGGTATACGTTGGCAATTGAATTAGTTGACTGTTGAGAATTAGCCGCCATTACTCTTTGAAAAGTACTTGGCTGACTAGTAGACTGAGTCTCAGGTTGTTGATTTTGAGCAACCATAACACGGTTAACATAAGACTTAGTTCTTGGCCCCCAGTTTGCCCTATCCGTACCACCGTGATACTCAGCCACAGCAGATGCAACATCGCCTTTATTTCTTTTTATAGAATCTTTAAGAAGTAATCCAGACACCTCAGCCGCGTTTTCTGGGCTCAAGTAAGGGTCAATGCCGTATTTATCAATAGCCGCTTTTCTTGTCTGTGGAATAATTTGAAATGGTGTTCTAGCGCCAGCCTCAGACACTTGGTCAGCATTTGAACGTTCGCCTTTAGTAACAATTGAGACAAGCAAGCCATCTGGTAACCCAAGTTTAGATTCTGTCTTTGACGCTAATTCTGACCAATAAGGGTCATTAAAATTATTTGGGACGTTGGCCATTACTGGGCTCCTTGGGCGTGTCTCATGTAACTTCTCTGAGGTATAGCAGCTTGCTCTTGGTTAGCGTTTAAAGCGGCAACTTTTCGTGGTATGTAACTATCGGTAAATTGTTTAAAAGTTGTGCCTGCCGGTACTGTTACACCATCGACAACAATATCGGTTTTATTTTTACCAAGTCCTTGCACAGCGCCCAGCCATTCAGCTTTAGCGTTATGCATAACTGATTCGTAGACTTGAAGTTTTGCGGCACCTCTTAAAAATGATGCCAAACGTTCGCTACTATCTGTGTCTTTTGGAACTCCAACCATGGCTGTCTCGATGTCTTTGTCTGATGTTGAGCCACTAGCAACTTGTTTATAGGCTGCCATTGCAGCAGGTGTTACAATTCTTGAATACTCTGAACGAATTCTTGTTAACTCGTTTTGAGAACCAAAAGTCTTTTTCCATGTTTCGCCGGCTAAGGCTGTTATACCACCACCTAAATCAGCCTTAGTAATTTGTTCAGCAAGATTACTCATTTTTGCAGCTGATTGTTGGGCTGAGATTGATGCTGTGACTGACTCAGATAAATCTTTATTTAAGTACTCAGGTAAAGTATTATTTTTCTGGTTTAATTCATAAAGTTTTAATTCAGTTTCAGTTTGTAACTTATCTTTGTCCAGTCCCAATCTTCCAGCACGTTCGCCAATTTGGCTTTCTAAGTTACGCACTTCTGAAACTTTGTACCTGTTCTCTAAGTCTAATCTTGCTGGAGTATTTAATGCCTCGTATTTTGCTTTTAACGCATTGGCGTCGCCTTGCACAATTTCAGACGGCAATTTCTCTAAAGTCGAAAAAGTACTTGCAAACTTTTCCGGTCCCATAACTGACGATAACAAAAGTCTTGTTGCTGTTTTTGCGGCATTTGGGTCGTGTGCAATTGTTTTGCTAATTGCTTCCATTACGTCGGCATTTTTATTATCACCAGAATTTCTATAGGCTGTCACACTATTATCGGCTAATTTCTGTGCAATTTCTGGATTGCCACTATGTAGAGCGGAGTAAATTTGTGACGCTTGACTTAACCTAGTTTGCTGCTGGTCAGTATTAAGCATGCTCCATGTGTTTTTAAAATGTTCTGCAAGTTGTGGGTATTTTGTAGTAATGGCGGCAAAGTCTTGGGCTGTTGGATTAGGATTTTGTGATAAAGCGCCTAAGTCCATCTGCATAGCTTTTTGCTGCTCAAGAGTGTATTGTTTTTGCTGTAGTTCTTGAGTCCTAGCGTTAGCCTGGTCCATAGCTGTATTTATCCCAATACCTGCTTGGACACCTCGAAGAGCTGAGTCAAATGGATTTTTGACGTCTAGAATATAGTTCATTGGTTGCATGTTAGAACTTCCCTAAAAGTTTTAAAGTGCCTAGCGTTGAAGCTGTACTACCTAATCCGCCCCACATATTTGCTTGAGCTTGGCCATTGGCTAATGCAGCACCAGCAGTTGCGGCACCTTGTTGTTGTAGAGCATCTTGAATTTGTTTACTAGACTGCATTCCGGCATTACCAACACCAGCTGCAGCATTTTGACCGACACTTGTTAAACCACCTAAATCTTGAAATCTTTGTTGAATTAGCTGACTGAGTACTTGTGGCCTAAATTGTGATAACGCAGCTTGTACATTACCGCCTCTTAAATTACCAGTTGCCGATGCGTTTTGTAGAATACTATTCTCACCTTGTTGCATCAAAGCCTGCATTTGTGGACTATTAGTGATTGAGTCAATGGCTGATGATTGAGCACCATTACCATTTAACCCAACCAAATCTTTTTGCCCAGCCAATGCGCCGGTACCCGCTTCCGTATATGGGCTAAGCAATTTTTGAATAGCATCAAATTGTCTTTGAGACTCTGCAATACTTGCTTGACTTGATGCAGTTTGGGCGTTTGCCGCTGATTCTGCAGCCGATGATTGAGCTTTACTACTCATTGCCCCCGAAATAACAGATGATGCAACAACTGCCGTTGCTATGCCGCTCATGATTTAAATCCTTTTAAATAAATACCAGACAAACTTAAAGCTTGTCTATAGTCTACCGTAACTTCCTCGCCCTGGCCACCGCCAATACAGCCGGAAATGTTTTTACTGGCAATCAAAAATATATCACCGTCATCAGACTTTACAAAAACCGCATTAGGAGTTTTAGAGTGATTTGTATAACGTCCAATTGGTGTTCTAAGACCAAAAATTCTTGCCGGACCTATTAGGTCTCCCTCTCTTACTGGCGAACTTAAAAATACGCCGTGGCCTTCAATAGGAGACTGTCTAATAGTTACATTGGAAGCATAACCAACAGGCATTGGGCATTGGTCCGCTGTATTCTCAGATTGTTGGCGCACAACATCGGCTGAGATGTTGGCCTCAACCAGTAAATCAGCAAAATCTTGTCTGTGAATTTCAGACATGTCAATTTGTGCTAATTGATTGGCAACATTGTGAGCAGACCAACCAGCGCTTTTGTCTAGAAACATATTTTCTAGCTTGTCGACATCAGTTTCAGAAGTTGAGTATACGTTTTGCCAAGTACATGTTTCTAAAACGTAACCAACTTTGCGACCTGGTTTGCCTGTAAATATAAGGGGTGCTTTAAGAACTTTTACTTGATTGCTGTCGTCTATGATTGCGACAGACCCAGAAAGCAAAATGTTTAAGTGAGGAAATTTCTGTTTGTGGCCTATTGCCACAGTGCCAGCTGGTAGAGTAACTTCTCTAATATAAATTCCAGGGCCAAAATGATGTATAACTGGGCATTCTACTTGTGGTAGGTCCAGCATGGCAACTTCGAGTTGCTCGATATTAAGCGTGTGTATTTGTGGCGCAGCCAGCATAGTCATCTCCTTTTCAGGGTAATGAGCTGCTGGCTGCTCTTGTGGCTCAGCTATTGTTTAAAACAATTACGTGAGATAATAACACAAAATTTTAGGCTTGTAAACTATACAATCTCTCGACCAGAAGCTGAGATTGTAAGTGATGTGGGTGCCCCGGCTATTGTGGAAATAAAACCACCAGACTCTAAAACTTGACCAACTAATTCTGGACAATTATACGTTTCACTTGGTGCAATTGGCCTAGTCTTTAAAACTAAATTAGCATCACCCACAGTTCCATCAAGTGGCACTAAATTACAGCTAAAAGTTGTGTTTGTAGTTGATGTGTTTGTGACTGTAAATTTATCAATCGTGGTTTTACAGTTGACCGCTATGTATTGAGTAGTTTGCGCATTTTCAACTTGTTTTCTAGGAATTATATTTTTTACGGTAACAGTCATGCTATTCTCCTGCCCATGGGGCGTCAACTTCGATAGGTTTTTCAGTAGCTAATTTTAATTTGGCTTCAATGCCAATCTTCATAGCTTTAATTTCATTAGGCCCTAGTTCATTTTCTAACCAGCGCAAAACTAATTCTTTTGTTAAGTCTTCAAAGTCAATGTAGACACTTTCTTTTTTATTAAATACGACACGTCTTTTGCAGACATCATTTACACTACCTTTAGTACCCACTAAAATATAGGTGGCTTCTGTGATTACTCTGTTCGTAATGTTATCAACCTTTATATTGTCAACATCTTCTGTAAATACAATGTCCATATTAACTACCATTTAAAATTTGAATATAAATGCTATAAGCTGAAGTTCCAGAGGTTCTTGTTACCTCAACGCGTCCAGAACCTGCGGCTATTGTAACAGTGTATGAATTAACATTTAAACCAGTACTGGTAAAAGTAATAGTATTACCATAAGTCCAAGTTCCTGCATCCGGGTCTAATATGCAAAATGAGTAACCAATACCATCACCGCCATTTGGGAACCATGGAATAGCGGTAATACCGCCACCGGAATTTATAAAGGCAACACCACAAGCAGTTCCCCATCCAGAAAACGTGTGAGTTAAAGCATCGTTAAACGTACCACTTTCTTTAATGTTTAACCCATTGGCACTTACTGATTGTGCGTAATCTAATTTAGTAAACTTACCTGTATTTGCAGTTGTGGCACCAATCGGCGTATTATTTATTGAACCGCCGGTTATTACCGGACTCGTCAAAGTTTTATTTGTCAATGTCTGTGTCTCAGTAGTACCTACTACCGTACTTGTCAATCCGTGAACCCCGGCAGATGAACCAGTGTGAGTTGTCAAAGTAGTTAAGTTATCACTTATCTGTTTCTGCAGTTTACCTAAGGCTGTCAATACTGTATCGGCTGCCGTGATTACCGCATTGGTAGCTGTTGATAACCCAATTAACGTTGCTGACCTAACACTGGTAAAGAAATCTTGCCACGTCTTGTCACCGCGCCAATACTGTGTAGTTGTTCCAGCAGTAATAGGTGGCTCAGCGATAGCGGATGCCGCCACATTTTTCCAGTAAGGTCCTGTGCCGTCATATTGAAGTAAATTACCTGTTGCTGGCGTAGTAATTAAAACATTTTGAAGCTGGTCTAATTTGTAGCCCAGTTGCGTACTTACAAGAATTTGGCCAATTGTTGCGTGCGATTTAATACAGTAACCAATCATTATGCTGCGTAATGGTTGTACTGGTTTAATGTTTGTTATTGCGCCAGCTGTTGCGGCTGACAACCATAGAACATCACCGGCAGCAAATCCAGAAGTGTTTAAGTTGTGAACTATCCCCTCTGTTGTTATAAACCCAAATTTAGTTTGAGGAATATCCTCAGTCAATAGCCCAATTTTTCCGCTACTTGTTGCCTCAATATCAGCTTTTGCTAAAGCAATAGTTGCTCTATCGCTAACCGCGCCAGTTATGTAAACAAGTTGACCATTAGTAAAGTCTGTGGCCGTGTTGTTTTTGACATATTGATTTTGTTCTTGCCCAATTTGCAAAATAACATTGCCGCCTTTTAACCCAATTTCTAACGTACCGTCGACGTCATTCCATTTAATTCTACCTGGTCGGTTTACCGCAATTGGCGCAACTGTCGAGGCGTCTAAGTAATCAAAGACTGATGATTGCTGAACTGTAGGAGCCAGACTAAGACTTTGTAAAGAATGCGCAATGCTAACTAACGCATCAACTGCTTGGTTAGCTTTAGTGGTCCCAATAGTAGCTTCTGTATATGCTTCGTCAATTAGTCTTGTTAAAGTTTGAATTTCAGCCGGCATTAAAATACCAACCTGCTCAAGTAATTGTTCAAAGACTCTAACAGCCCTGGCGTTTGGTAAAAATTCGGCTAACTGCGCCCTTGTTAACTGACTAATGACGTTAGACATTTAATGCCTCAATTCTTGCCTCAAGTCTGGCAACTGAAATATGCGCATCACTTGTACCCTTAAATTTTTGACACCTCCAGTGACGCATTGCCCCTTGCCTTAACCATGTCAATCTTTTTAGTCTTTCGCCTTGCCCACCAGCTTTTCTATAATGCTCTTGGCTCCAAGTTTGGCCATCTAATGTATAGCTTGTGCCAATTAGTGGTTCAGAGCCTTGAGTTACTCTGCCTGTCAAACAAACTAATTCAAGTTCATGGAATATAGCACCTCTGCCGTCGTTGTAAACAATGTTAGTTCCAAATTCCCAAGTATTTAAAATACCGTAGTGACTAGAAATATCATTTACAACGTACCCGTACTTCCCACTTACTGGGTCTCCGCACAGCCATTTGCCGTAGCACCATATAAAATTTCTACCTCTATAGACGCCAATATCTTCACTACCAGTTGTCAGACAAAACCAAACTGGGTCACTTACAGTTTGACTAGCCGCCGCATCATACACCCAAGTCATGTCAGGCAAGTGCACATACAAAAGTTGATGGCTATCATAAACACGCGTCTCAAATAAAACATTTGATAGCTCCTGCTCAGTGTATTTACGCAAGATTTGATTTATTTCTCTTGTTGAAATTTGAGCTGACGCGCCATTACTGCCTAACCAAATACCAGGTGCTTCATTTCTACCACCACCTAAAAACGCAATACTATCTAAAACAACAGCCATGCAATCTTTGCCTAATGCACCACGCTGTATCTGAGCACCGTCAATTCTTTGAAATGGGAAATTTGCGCCACCGACGTTTTGGAATACCTCAATAGTGTGCCTATTAACTGCGTAGACCTCATTTCTTAATTTAAGAATGCCCTTGATACTATCTGGGTCGGCCTCTGAACTGCCATACTTTAATGGATTTACAGAAGTGGGGTCATTCAATTCAGTAACTACTAAACTAGTTCCGTCAGTTGTCATAAAGTAACCAGCTATCCAAACAACATCTAATGCCGCTCCTAAATCGGTATCGGTAACTGATTGAAGTCCGCCACCAGACGTTAAATAGTACAATCTGCCACCAGAACTTATTGCTAACTTGTCAAATGAGTAATCCATAGACACTTGACCACCAGGACCAACTGAACCAATTTCATGGGCAACACCGTTAGCATCAATTGATATGAGTGTAGAACCTAGGACTCTATAGCAAACGCCATTCCATGAAATAGCGCCTCTATCAGGACCAGACCCAACGCCTTGCTCAATTATGCCATCGGCCGGTCGAAGATATCCCTCTGAAATTCCTTGTTGTTTTGGAACTGGCACCATATTCCTAGGATATGATGTCCTAAAATCCGATAGACTATCGGTATAAATTCCGTTTAAGATAGGTATTTGCATATAAGCCTAAGGTTAGCCAACACGGTACCAAGATTGAGTTTGCTTTTGAAAACGTAATCTAAAGAAATCATCAGCAGCCAAAGAAGTTGGCGCGCCATTTACGGCAATAGCGCCACCACTATTTACAGTAAAAGCTGTGATTTGCTGTGAGCAGTTAACAATTAACTCTTGTCCATCTACACACTTTGCAACATCCGGTAAAGTTATTGCGCCGGCAGCGTATGCAGAAGCTGGGTTAATAACCAGCCACGTATTCGATGACGTATTATTTACAGCAATAGTAAAACCAGTCGCACCTGGTGTTGAATACTGAGTTTGGTAAGTTGGTGATGCAAAATTAGAAAGAATGTAAGCAACAAGATTTGAAATGCTTAATTTTCTAGCATTGCCATTTTGCGCTGAGTAAATAGGAAGTAAATCGCCACCGCTAGGGGTGTCAATTGAATTTAGTTGGTCAATTGTTGTCATGATAGTCCTAATTAAATTTTATGATATTGTCGGACTCCGCCAACAATGGGTCTTGTAATGGTGGACTAAACGGCGCGTTAGTTCGCCATGGTTTAGCACCTTGTCCTTTTGGTAAAGTATTTAATTGTCTTTCCATTGGTAAAATTACTGACGCGGAAACTACATTGCTATAGGCGTCAGAAGCAAAAGCTTTAGTTTCTGGTGAGATTACTTTACCAAATGACGGAGCCAGTCGCACGGCCAAATTGAGGTATACAGCCTCAGCCGCAAAATCAGCAATTGTAGTTTCTGCGTCAATATCGGAATCCTCAGGTTGTGATGGTAATGGATAACCAATACGAATACCGTTAGAATTCCAACCGGCAACCATTGAATCCATCCTCTTTAATGCACTTTGCTCTTGGTCAGGTGTTAAATCAAAGGCATAGGAAGCCATGCCTATTTCCTCAAATGCCTGTTCAATCAGTTGCCGTTTAGTCCACCCCATGATTAGTCCTTAGGTAAATTATCTTCCACAAGTTTGGCCAATTTCTCAGTGCTGATGTTTGCCTGGAATTTAAGGCCTAATTCTTTAGCTTTTTCGATGAGTTCCTCGCGCGTAGGAGGTCCGTTATCAGGTTTTTGGCCAGTAGTACTAGTAAGACTGCCATCTGGGTTCAAAGATTCATCCTGTGTACCATTCTGGCCTTCTGGATTGGTCTCTATATCGTTACGTTGGCCATTTATGGCTTCTGGTAAGCTTGGGAACCAACCAATGACTAACAACGCTTCATTATATTCGTTGTCATTCTCAACTAATTTTTGGTCGTATGTACCTTCTGCTCGAGAAAATGGACCCACATTTTTAAATACATATTTTGGATAACTCATTTTATAGTCCTTTGTGAGAAAGGGCCAAGTTGCCCTGGCCCTTAGTTAATTAGCAGAGTCTGTAAGTCACATAAGTTGCCGCGGCTGTTTTACGAGTACGGAATCTTGCTGATGTAGACAATGCCACAGTAGGAGAACCAACAATTGTATGACCGGTCGCAGCTGCAACAGTAAACGCATTAGCTGCACCTGTGTTAACAACTGACCAATCAAACGAATCAGTAGCAACTAACGCGGTATCAGCTGCATCAAGTACAGTACCAGTTGGCAGCGTACCAGTTACGGCAGCAGCTGTGGTTGACGTAACTAAACCACCTAAAATTGCAGATGATAACAAAGCACCTGTTGCATCTAATGCCGCTGGAGTGGTTTGAATTTGCCAGTCACGAGCACCGGTAACAACTGGAGCCGTGCCAGATTCATACAATGCACCTTGTGGACCTGCATCAATAACAATTTGAGCACCTGCTGAGTAAGGCCCAAACACTGTTTCACCATTGTTCACAACGCCAAGCAAGTTTACTGTATCTGGGTGATTTGGATAACCAACAACCTGTGATACGTTTGCATAGCCTTTTGTAAACACTGCAATAGATTCGCCAGCTAGTAGCGGAACTGTCACAGAGCCAAATCTGTAAACGACTTTTGAAGACATGATATTTCCTTTATAAATAATTGAGTAATAAGTAAGGGCCGAAGCCCTTAGCCATTAAGTTTGGTTAAACAACACAATACCAGTCATTTCAGGTTGTTTATTGCAAACGCCCCACAACGTGTCAATCCTGTATTTAGTTTTCATGGTATCAATATCTTGGAATTTCTGCATCACCAATTCAATACCTTGGTCAGTACTCGCGCGCATTACTGCTACGCCAGAATCTGAAGGAACTGCATAGCGGCCTGGTAGAATTTCGATTGCATCTTTATGCCAGAATGGATTGATAGGAGCTGCAACAGTGTTTAGAAATACTATAGCACTATTAGATGCTTTTGTATTGATAACACAGTTCTGGTATACCGCCGCAGAGTCATTTGCCACTTGGTTAGTGATAATTGGTGGGCAAATTGTCATTGTAGTAGACGAATCAACTGAGATAACGCGGAAAGTTTTTAATTGACCAGTGTCACCTTTGGTGATGTGATGGACAGCATTTAAAGCTGCAACAGTGAATGCATCACCAGCTGCCACGTTAGTGGTGCTAGAAACTGTTACGGTTTGGAACCTATTATCTACGTTACCAACTTCGCCGGCAGTACCAGTTGACGTTGCTTTTGGAATGTAGTAGTTATTACCAGCATCCAAAGTGTTGATAGTAATACCAGCGCCACCGGCAGCCGCAGCTTGACGCAATGCATAGTCAAGTTTAAATGTGTCAAATGATGCAATAGTACCGACGAAAGCTTTTTCATAAGCTGTAGTAGGTTTACCAACCATCATTTGGCGAGCAGCCAAGTTGCTTGCCATACCGTTGTAGTCACGTGTTGATAGAGCCAAATAACGGTCAAAACCTTGAACGCCTTGCTCATTCATAATTGCCTCAGCCAATGCAACGTCATCAAAGCCTGTAGCTGCTGCAGTACGTTTAACAACCAATGTGCCTTGAGCTGCCGCAACACGCATAACAGATAGATTGATATCTGATGATAGTTTTTGCTTAGCAGCAGAACCTAACCTATCTTCCTGCAGTGCATCGCGTAACTCTTTTGGCGTCATTGTCCAAGGTACGGATTTTGAATAACCAATGCGTGCTGGCACAGAAAGCTGTGTATACTCTTTAAAGTTTGCAGACTGGTCAGTACCATCAAACGATTGAGCAATGTAAGGTTGTGGACGCCAAAGAGTGTCGCCAGCGCGTTCCATTTCAACCGATTGAGTATTGAATGTTGCGACGTTTCGTGATAGTACTAAAGCATCATCAAAACCTTCAAGTAGTGACTCGAAAGCGACGCGCTCTTCCTTTGAAAATTGACTTGCCATGGTAAAACTCCTGTTTTAATTAGTTGGTAGCACGCTTAGATTTTTTATAAGCGATGACTTTAGAAATGTCACCAGTTTTTTCAGCTTCGGCCCGTAGTTTTTCCAATACGGCATCACTGCCGCCGGAAATTCTACCGGAGCCTACAACTGTTTTTTCTGGTGGTGGTGCTTTGCGGTTAGTTACCTTCAATTGAGTCTCCAATTTAGCTATTGCGAAAGCATATTTCAATGGGTCAGTGATAGATGCCAATTCCTTTGCTTTCTTAGGGTTCTTTCCAAGAGCGTACACTAACAACGCGGGGTTCTCAGCACCTTGCACAATAATTCCTTGCTGAGTTGCGCTTAACGCGTCTTGGACTGCTGCTTCGGCTTCCTCAAAGTCTTTAACTTTCAATTCAGTTTTAGACTTGTTATAAGATTGGACTTTATTAGTCCAGGCATCAGCTGCTAATTTTGCTTCTTGTTCAACTTTTGCCTGTTGCTCGTCGGCCTTTCTCTTTTGGTCATACCAGGTTGTCAATGCAGCTTCGTAATCTTCCGTGTTGTAATCATGGTCTGCAAGTGTAGGTTTAGTGCTTAGTGCCACTGGTTTGGTCTCAGGGGTTACTACAGCTTTTAACTTATCTTCTAGTTCACGATTCTTTTTTTGCAACTCACGGTGAGTTTTACGAAGATTTTGAACCCACGCAGGTGCGGGGGCTTGGTCCTCATCTTGGGGTGGCGACTCCCCTGCTATAGTTACAACAACCTCTTCGTCATCTTGTAGTTCTAAGGACTCTAAATCTTTTTTAGTATCGTCATCCTCTGGTGCGGCTAAAGGATTAAGACCATCGTTTAGATTAGTGTCTTGTGCTAAGGTTGTTAAATCTAGTTCTGCCGTTGTGCTCATACTGACCTCATTTATAAACTCACTCAATAAAGTGGCTGAGTGGATACCACGTAACTACATATTTGGCTGCGATACTGGCATCTCACCAGCCGGCTGAATCGCAGTACCTAACACTTGGATAGTGTCCAACAACTGGGCTCTATCTTGTCTATCTATTCCGGACAATGTCTCCATTGTTTTAGCTTCGGATTCTTTTGCTCTTGCCGCAGCAAGTATTGCGTCAGCTTGTGCTTTCACTGATTGCGCTTGTGCCTGCTCAGAAGATGCTTTTAAGAATTCTGCATTTGGGTCTGGCGGTGTATTAGCTAGCTCTTCTTGTAAAGTTTTAGCCTCTTCATCAGTAGGTTTAACAACGCCCATCTTCAATAGTTTATTACGGAAGTAGTCACGAACATCACCAATGCCCTCACCTTCCATGTTCATCATTGCCATTGCGGTAAGTACTTGAGTTGTTTCAGGGTCCTGGGTGATTTGCATCATACCAGTAAGTGCCCTTACCGTAGCTTGTTTTTTACTGGCTGATGATGGACCAACGTCTACAGCAACATCAAAATCAGCTTCTGTTAAATCGTTTTCATGAATTACGGCACCAGTTTCGTCGACCATTGGTTTAAGTAGTTCTACTTGTTCAACTTCATCTTGGTGGCCAACGCCTTTCATTTTGCGGCCTTCCTCAACAAGTATTTCTTTTGCCATTGATAACCAAACTTCGCCGCTTCGTTTAATACCTTTGCTAAAGTTACTGACGTAGATAAACGTCTGCATATCCAGTTTGTTTTGAATCAACTCAACAGCTTTGCCACTCATGTTTGGTTGTACTTGTTCGCCTGCTTGCTGATTACCTAGTAAGTCTTGTATGTCTTGCTCGGTTATTTGCAAGAGCGCAGCCATAGCTGGAGGGATATCTGGTGCCTGTGTATACGATTGCGCACCAATGGCTGTTGGATTACCGTTAGGGTCCTTAATTGGGTTGATAAGTAAGTAAGGATAGTTTTTAACGTTATCCTCCGCCCACATTAGTTGGTGGCCAGATACTTGCTCAGGTGTGAACACAGGTTTAGAGATGGATGAGTAAGCTGCGTACTCGCCTAATTTACTGAGCTGCATATTCTTTAAACGTTGAGCATCTTTAGCCAATCGAACATGGCCCATGCAGCGTTCAACGTTTTGAATGAACCAACGTTTGCCGTATACAGGAATAATTGGAATACATTTGCCGGCAATATAACCACAGTCTTCTAAAATCTTAGACCCAGACATGAGATACTTACGCACCTTCTTAACTTTAATTTTCTTTTGACGAACTTCACGCCAACCAGTTGCCGCTAAAGTCTCTTCTAGTGTTTCGTCTTCCTCAAACTCATGGTCTCTAATTTTTCTTTCAGTATCATCTAAACCTTTATAAATGTGAACTGTTTCACTTTTAGTTTCTACTCGATAATACTCAGCTACATAAACAACGTTTGCTGTGGCCCAATCAAATAGCGACTCAAAAGTAGGTTTGGGCCACGTTGATGGGTCATCACCATATTCGTCAATATAAGCTTCACGTGTCATTGCTGTAAGCACGTAGCATCGTTTAGCATCTGCTTTATCTTGGCGCTTAGCGTCAAGGTCAAAGAATACTGATGAGTCTGCGTCAAAGATTGGTTCAATGCGAATGCGTTGACGGTCATCATCTTCATCTTCGTCATCTTCGTAGCAAGCGCGTAGTCTCCATGCACCAAAGCCGCCTGCGACAGCTTCCTCAAATGCATTATCGTAAGCCTCTTCAGCTGTGCTGTCTTGTTCATCTGCGCGATACAACATGGCGCATGTTTCTGCTAAATCATCTTTATCATCACCGGCTTTACTTGTAAAACTTACACTAATGCGGTTAGCACGATACTCATTGATAATGCGGATAACAGCTAAATGAATTTTATTCACTTCAAACATAGGTTTGTTGTCAAACTGTTTTTCCAAAGCACCTTCCCATTGGGCACCAGAAATGGAATAAAACCGTCTGTCTTCAAGACATTGTTTCCGCTCTTCGTGCAACGCTGACTGAATGCTATTAAAGTCACGCAAAGCCTCTTGGTGAATGGTGTTTAGTTGCTCTTCTTTTGATGGCCGTGACATGTTACTTCCTTGAGTTAAAGTAATTGATGGATTGTATTGGCGCGGCATTAACAATTGGCTGGTGCGCAGTGATTGGCCATTCATAGTCTACACAATAACCAACTGCGGTGGTTACGTGTTGATAGTCACTATCCTCTTCAAGGAATGTGCTGCCTTTCTTAATTTGCACGGTGGCCAATCCTTTGTGAACGTACTTGCATTTATCGATGTTAACAAACAAACTAGTCTCACCTTGTGCGTTTCTAATCTTAGCGCGTACAGCGTTTTGCCTATCTTTAATTGCAGGCGCTGCAGCTTTAACTTTGCGCTCAACGGTCCAGTTGTTTGCTCTCAGCACTTGCTCCATCTCTGTGTAGTCAGACGCGTGCCCATGTTTCTCGCCTGCTCTACCTGCTGGGTCGCCGTAAATAATAACTTTGCGGTTCTGATGGGTCTTGTATTTATCAACAAACTCAATTGCCGACTGCCTGGATGTTGCACTGGTGAGAATAATCTCATCAAGAATAAAAAAGTTATTGCCGCGACGTACACCAATAGCCGAACTCATAGGTGTAAAGTTAAAGTCATGATGCCACATTAGTTGCTCGTGCGGTTTAATAACCTCAGTCGTGTAGTTGTGTGGACCATAGTCCTCATAGACACGACCAGCAGCAGTCTCAAAGCTTGCTTCATACTCCTGGCGGTATTGCCTTGGTGACATACGTCGCTGCGCCGCTGCAATAACGTCTGGTGGTAATATGTCTGCGCTTTTCCACGTGTACAACTTCCAATCAGGGTCGCCGGATGTCTTTGCATACTCGGCCATTTCGTAATAGTGGTTTAGACCA
>ERZ650310.29-NODE-29-length-40111-cov-14.761309_pt1 | contig 40111 bp, 58 predicted proteins | sample MGYA00376246_ERZ650310 | MGnify/ENA primary metagenome ERZ650310 (study PRJEB26733, sample SAMN07839286) | wastewater metagenome | biome: small river; feature: stream; material: water | place: USA: North Carolina | collected 2016-03-01 ...
ACCAGCGCGACACGGGAAAGTTTCACATTTTTCATGGTCAAGTCCTTCAAAAAAGAAGCGAAGTGCTTCTTGCAAGCTTGAACTGTGAACCCGCTGTGTGTCGCGTCTGTGCGGCGTACAAGAAGTTTCGTAAAGTTGTGTCACCACCCATGAAGCCAGCGCGAAAACCGAGTTGTTCTGCGCTTCACGCTTGCGTCATGTCAGTCGCGTACTTATGCGACTTGATAACCTTCTTCAGCAATTGCATTCGCCAACACCTCGCGTGGTTGGTCGCTGTGCACTTCAACCTTGCCAGTGCTGCGGTCGATTTCTACCTTGGCTTGTGGGTCGAGTCGAACGATGGCTTTTTTGACCGCCATTTCGCAATGACCACAAGTCATGCCTTGAACTTGGAATGTGTTGTCCATAAGTAGCTCCTGATAAAGATGTAACCTTAACCCATGAATGAATTATCTTGCGACATCGGCATCGGTGGAATGACATGTGCATCCTGTGTGGCACGCGTGGAACGCGCGATTGCCAAGGTGCCAGGTGTTCAACAGGTGAGTGTGAATTTAGCCACCGAATCTGCGCGCGTGGTGTGGGCCGAGGCCGATCCCACACACGAAGCCCGCTTGCGCCGTGCGGTTCGTGACGCCGGCTACGAGCCGCTGGCTCCTGAGCATTTAGAGCAAGCGTCTGACAGTCCTTGGGCTGGCTTTGCACCTGTGGCGATCGGCGCATTGCTGAGCGCGCCCTTGGTGCTGCCCATGTTGGGGGATCTCTTCGGCCAACACTGGATGTTGTCGGCCTGGTGGCAATTCTTGCTGGCTACGCCTGTGCAATTTGTGTTGGGTGCACGCTTTTACAAAGCGGGCTGGCATGCCTTGCTTGCGGGCAGTGGCAACATGGATTTGTTGGTGGCCATTGGCACCTCGGCAGGGTGGGCTTTGTCCATGTGGTTGTGGCTCAGCCCGCAGTGGCTGTTTTGTCCTAGGAGGCCATTAGACTTTTTTGCCGCCCCCACCGGGCCGCGCTCGTCGAAATTTTTTGGCCAGCCATCGACTCCGACTGGTGCTCGGTACGTTGTGCCGCAGTCTGCCGCTGTCTTCTCTCGGTGACACTCGGTGCACAACCACTGCAAATTGTCGTCCTCGTTCGAGCCGCCACGGAACACAGGGACAACGTGGTCCAACTCCGTGCCCATCGTGACCGCGCCGCGCTCGTCGCACATGACGCACAAGGGCCGCTCGGCGTGCAAGCGCTTGCGTTGCTGTTGCAGCTTCCAACCACGGAGACGTTCGACTTGTTGCATGCCGCCAATTATGCGCCCGATCTCGCCGCACAGGCACGCCGCGCAGTTTGCGTTACGGTTGTGGTTTACCACAGAGTTGTTTTGAAAAACCAAGATTCCGAGAATCCCAAGTTTCCCTATTGTTTTTCTTTTTCCTAATTCTAATGAATATAATTACGAAAATATTCAACAATTAGTATCTTGGTTATCTTGGTTATCTTGGGAAAAAATCTGGGCTCTGCGGCGTAAAAACAAAACGCTCTGCGGCAATGCAGAGCGTTCCATGCCCGAGATTTACCCGAGATTTGCTTTTCCGATATCACGCGGCGATTCTTTTCATGTGATTCTCGACCACCTCGATCCCGTCGCGGCGTCCGGAGTTGATGGCGGACTGCTTGACGAACGCGAGCCGCGAACGGAACTTCACCACCCCATTGGCGTCCTTCACGACCCAACGATCCTCGCCCCCGCGCGGCTTCACGGCCACGTAGCCCGAGCGTTGCATGCGGTGACCGATCTTGCGCGGCGACTTGATCATCCCGGCGATCTCCTCGGCCCCGTCGAATTGCACCTGCACCATCTCCGTGGCGAACAGCACATCCGGCGTGCCCAAGAGGTCGATGGCCTGACCGATCGCATCCTCGGGCTCGCTCCATGTGTTGCTGATGGCTTCCCAACCAGCGGTGCGTTCGACCTGAGCCTTGGGGTTGAACTTGGAGAGGTCTCGCGCCCGGAGCCAGGACGCCACGTGAGCGCCGCCGCCGTGTTCGAAGTACGCGAACAGGCGCTGAAAGTAGCTCGGGTCGCCCTCGACCTCATGCCACCGTTGCACAAGGGTCGAGTGCATGATGAACATGCGGCGATCCTCGGGCGGAATGTACATCGCCATCCAGTCGTTGGTCGTGATGAACACTCGCAGAACGTTGATCACGTAACGCAACTTCTGGTACTTGTCGTTCAGCGGCAACGTGTCGGGCGGGGCGACAATCATGGGCTTCAGAATGTTGTACATCGAAGACGCGTGAAATTCGTCCTTGGAGGGGCGCACCTCGTCCACCGTCAGCATCAGGGTCTGGAGCCAGCTCTTGTACGGGCTGAACAGCTCGTCGGGGTCGATGCCCTTGCAGTTCCAGCTCCCCACAGCGGCCTTCACGGGCCAGAGTGCGGCGTCCTTGCCGATGCCCTGAGTGCCCGAGAGCACAATGGCGGCGTTGCACTTCTCGTGAGGCTTTTGAACCATGTGCGCACAGAAGTTGAAAAAGAACTCGTGTTCGGTCGGGTCGGGCCACAGCTTTTTCACGTGATCGATCCAAGGCTGCGCCAGCAACGCCTCGCCCGTCAGCTCCGGGGGCGCTTTGTATTGGTTGTAGACGCGCCGCCCTTGTGAGGGGTAAAAGCCGTCGCGGTCAATGAACCAATCCTTAATGATCTGCGGGCGTCCGGGCCACCACGTTGAGCCCTCGACAAACTGGTCGTTTTCGACGCGCATCACGTCCTTGCTCGGCGGGATCAGTCGCTCTCGGCGCTGGCGGGGCCGTCCACGGCGGCGGGGCGCGTCGCCTTCGGGCTCGGCTTCCCCTTCCTCGACTTCCACGCGCCAGTGTTGCAGCGGGATGGACGCGTCGACGCCCTTCTCAGAGTGCATGGTGCCGTCGCGCAAGTCCCAATACGCCTCCTGCGACTTGTCGTACACGTAGTCCTCGGGCCGCGCGAGGCGGCGCTGGGAATTCAATTGCTCGGCGAGGGCGGCTTCACGCGCCGCTGTGCGTTCTTCGATTGTGGTCATTGTTGTTTCCATTTGCACCCGGTGCAGCGCTCGTCGGCGCGGCCAAGCTCGGTTTTTGTGTATTGGCACTCAGCTGTCATGCGGAACGCCTGCGGCACCATCTTCGCTGTGCGCGTCACCCCGTCCATCCACCACCCGTCTTGCGCGGGGAACATCGCTCGGAACGGGGCGCGGTTGTGGCACCCGTATTTCATTCCTCACACCTCGCACGCAACGCGGCGGCGCGGCCCCGGAAGTCTTCGACGTTGGACTTCAGGCCGAACTTCTTTTGCATCGTCTCGGGCGCGTAATTGCCCCAATGCTGAATGTCGTCCGCCGCCTCGTCCATCCACGCGGCATGGCGCTTGCGCTCGATGCGGGACAGCGTCTCGCTCGTCATCAACACCCGCGCCGCAAAGCGCTGCAAGAACCCGATCTCTCGGTCGGTGAACAGCGCCCGCAACTCCAGGTATCCGGCCTCCGTCGCGGCGCTCACGATTTGTGCGCGGTTCTTCATAACCCCAACTCCTTCAACGCTGCTTGCAACCCTGCCAGACCGCCGACACGCTGGCCTTCAATGAATATCTGAGGCATCTGACGGGCTTCGGGATACTCACTTATCAACCAGCCGAACACCAGCGGGTTGTCTGCGTTCTTCTCCTCGTACCCAATCCCCTTGTCGTCCAGCAGCCGCTTGGCTGTGACGCAGTTGGGGCAGTTGTTCTTGCTGTAGATCACTATGTTCATGTGTTCTCCTTGATGCTTCGACGTTCGATCTCAAACGGCCCAAAATACAGACGGGTGTAACCCGGCTTTGCTGGAACTTTGGTAAAGTAAAAATGCCAGCGAAAGCGAGCAGCAAACGTCCAATTCCCAAACGAAAAATGGATGCCATCACCACGATGAGGGTCTGCAAACATTCCAATTTTCATGGCTGCCCCTTGATGCCGTGGGCGGCTTCGAACCCGATGATCCACATTTCACGGCGCATGGGGTCGTCAAACTGTGGGCACATCTTTTCGATCAGTTCAGGTGTCAGATCTGGCTTGTCAACGGAGCCCAGCGCACGGTTCACTCGCTTGGCTCCCTCAAGCTCGTCCTTGTCCATGTGGTCGTACTGGCCGAGGTCCAGCATCTTGCGGATCGGCTGGCCGATGGTGCTGCTCCCGCCTTGGTGATGCCAAAGCGCAAAACACAGGGCGTCATGTACGTCTTTGTTCATACGGCACCCCCCCAGTTTTGATACCGCGGGCGGCTTGCTTGCTGGTGGGGATGTGTTTGCGGCAATCCAGTCTGCAAGTTCAATGCACTCTCTGGCGGTAATGTTCGGGTTTCGAGCGGTCCGAATTGTCTTTCCAGTCCGCCGCTTGACCCTTTGGACGATCTCAGGCTCCTGCTGCTGTGCTGGCTGTTCCGCCAGTGCTTCGCGGATGGCGGTGATGGCCTGCTGCACCTTCAAACGGTTTTCGTGCGTCCCGGCGTCATCAACGGAATACACAATCATTTCAAGCCGGTTGATGTACCAGTCTGCACCCTCCAACGCCTCCAGCGCCAGCTTCATTGCTTCTTTGCTCATGTAAATTTCTCCATTAGATAAAAGATTCCCGTCCATAGCAACCACATGATTGACATGGATGTGCAGACTGATGTCGTGTAGATGACAAGCAAGATCAGTTTGTGTTTCATGACTTCCTAACCACAGCCTTGCGCGTCCAGCACGCGGCGCAGATCCACTTTGTTGGTGAGAGTTGAATGCCACCTTCTGGCGGCTTGTTTTCGGAGCACTTGCCGCACACGCGGAACTGGTGCACGGGTTGCGGCGGGTTGCCGCCGTTCAGCATTAGTTGTTTCTTCACAAAGCTCATGTGTTGTTCTCCACGTAATCGTCCCACAGCTCCGCCGGGATTGGCGGCAATTTCTCAGCGGCCTTTTTGCGCAACTTCTCCTTGGCGTAGGCGAGCGCTCGCTCCATGTCGCCGACGGTGATGGCGTCCATCTGCGCGTCGTGCAACTCCATCAGCGCGTTCAACGCCACGATCTCGGGGCCAGTCGGCGTGAAGCGCAGGATCTTGACGGCGCGGAGGATGATGCGCTTTATGGTGCGTTCGCCCTCCTTGGCCAAGGCTTTGTGCGCCTTCCCAAAGCCCAACGCGCACAGCGCTTCCGCAATGTTGCTCATCGCGATCAGCATGTCCATGTCGCTCTTCTTGGCGCCGCCACGCAGCAACGTGCTCATCGCCAACGAGTTCCGGATCTTCAAGTCGATCAGGTAAGACTCGTGCAACGCAATCGGCGTCATCGACTCTTTCACGTACGCCATCGGGTCGGCGATGATGGGCCGGGGGCGATGGGGCTTACGCGGCTTTTTGTTCGAGGGCATTGTTGGGCTCCGACAAAATGTCCAGGATGCGGTCGCGCTGGTCTTCGGTGATGGCGGTGATGAGCAGCGCTTCCACCAGCGCACCGTTGGGCGCGTACGACGAGAGTTTCAATTCGACAGCGATCATTGCTTGCCCTTCGAGGAAGTGTTGATTGCGCACAGCAAGGCGGCAAACGCCGTCACCTGGGCCCAGTCCTGCGTGACGAGCCCCCAGAGCAAGTAACCCCACAGGACGAAGAAGCTGATTTTGCCCAGCGCGGCGGCGATTTTGAGTGATGTGTTCATCTCAATGCCCCCAGCGCACGCGCAACGCTACCAACCACAAGTGCAGCAAAAATTCTTTCCCGCTGCTGAAAAACCCGACAGCGAAGCACGGATACTTGCGCGGGAAAAATTCAAAGTCGAAGTGCAGTTTCTTGTTCATTGCGCGGCCCTTTCCAGTTCGTCGATGGCTTGTTCGTTGATCCAATCCGTCAGCTCGGCCCAGCCACGGTCGGCGCAGTGGCCGTGGTGGCAGCGGAAAGCGCCGTAGTACTCGTTTTCAGGTGCGGGCTCGCGCACTGCGGCCCCTGTGTCTGCGCCAGCAGTGTGTTCGTCCACCCACGGGCACGACATCTCGGTCCAACCGCTCGGGTCGGGCTCGTGGCGCTTCAGCATGTTGCGCTGGTCGAGGAACTTGTACGCCTGAGCGAACATGCGGTTGCGCTCGACGGCCTCCTCGGTGGGGAGCCGCTCGCGGGTCATGCGGCGTCCGTTGATCTGCAGGCCGAAGCCGCCCAGCAACTCCTCGACCGAGTAGCGGCGGTCGGTCAGCTCGCGCAAGTCGACCGTCCACCCGCCGTATGCAGGCTTCGCATTCTGGAAGCCGGGGAGCCGCCCCACGCGCGTCACGCCGCTCATGCCGGGATCGGCCCCGAGGAGCTTGCCGGAGATGAAGGCCCGGATCACGCCGTCGAACCGCGCCGCGTCCCGCTCGGGAGTGTCCAGCAGGTACCACCACTGCTCGTTGCCGGGGGAGGTCTCGATGCGGATCGAAGGCGGCACGCCCACGACTGCGGTGCGCGGCACCTTTGTGCCTACGTCGTCCACCATCAGTGCGCGCCCTGCGGCAAAGGTCTCGGTGCGGCGGCGGTAGGAGCCGTCCCCGGCCTTGCGGAAGGAGGCCACCGTCACGTACCCATTCCAGTGCTGCGGCATGTCGATCGAACGGCCCAGCGTCCAAGGGCGCGGCCTCCACGCGCTCGGCCCCGCGTCGTTGGGGTTGCCTTCGAAGCCGCACAGGATCATCCGTTCATCCTCCGGCAACCCGCGCCCCAAGGCGTCCATGAATTCTGTTGCTGCGCTCATGTTCGAATTTCCTTTCTAAGTTGAATAAGGTCGCAATTCTCGGGCAACTTGGGGTGTGCAGGCGCGTCCGCAAAGGTGCGCTTCCGACTTTCTGCAAAGCACAAAGACCCTCAAAAGTTAAAGGTCATTAAAAATAATGCTTTGTGTTCACAAAAAAACTTTGCGATAATTCGTTCACTGGGTCGCGAGATCCAGCCCTCAACTCAGAAAGGAACTTCAAAATGAACAAGCCCACAATCTCCCGCCTCAGCTCCGGTCTGTACTACTTCACTGGCTGGGTCGCTGGCAAGCTCGTCCAGTACAGCATCCTCAAGACCGCCGAGGGCTGGACGCTGACCAAGGTTTACGGCGAAGGCGCTCACTTCTACGCGGCCTTCGCCACCAAGCGTGCCGCCATCAACGCCCTGACCGCCTAACTCTCCACAGGGGCTCCGGCCCCGCCCCTCTCAACTCAGAAAGTGAATCATGAACAACAATGACAACCCCAAAATTTCCGAAGTGCTCGGTTGGATCGCGGCTTGGGCCGTGGTCGGCGCTTTGCTGTACGTGGCGATGCACTTTGAGCCACTTTTGCGCGGCTGAAATCCCCGATAGTTCCCCCTCCTCAACTTAAACTGAAAGCAACCATCATGACAACACTTCCCGCCTCCGTCCTGGCCGCTCATCCCGCCCCAACAATGTCCTCGCGCTACGTCCACGTCAACTCGCACGAAGTCGTGCGGTTGATGGAAGCTGAAGGCTTTTACGTCGCCGCCGCCAAGACCGCTGCGCCCCGCGCCCGTGACCCAATGTTCGCCCGGCACTCGCTGGAGTTCCGCCACCGTGATGCACGCGAGGTGAACGGGGCCACGCCGCGCGTGATCTTCGTGAACTCGCATGACGGCACCACTGCGGCCACGGCGATGGCGGGGATGTACCGTTTTGTGTGTTCGAACGGCCTCGTGGTGGGACAGACGATGGAGCAGGTGCGCCAGCGCCACTCGGGGGACGCGGCGTACGAGTTGATCAACCGTATGCGCTCCCTCGCCAAGAACACCGAGGGCCTGTTCGGCAAGATCGACCAGTGGTCGCGCAAAGACCTGAGCAAGGCGCAGCGCCACGAGTTTGCCCGGTACGCGGCCCAGCTGCGGTGGAACGACTCGGGGTTGTTCGAACCCGAGGAGCTGTTGCGCGTGCGCCGCGAAGAGGACGACCGGGGCGACTTGTGGACGACGTTCAACCGCTTGCAGGAGAACACGGTGCGCGGCGGCTTGGTCGGGTTGTCCCGCTCGGGCCGACAGGCGACGAGCCGCCCCCTGACGGACATTCAGCGCGACCTCACCTACAACGCGCAGCTGTGGCAACTGGCCGACGAGCTGGCCGAAGCATGGTGAGACGTTGCGTAAAAGCAACGCCGCAATAATTTATTTTCACTGGGCAGCAAAAATAATTGTTGCCTAGTGCTTCGAAACTGAAGCATAATTCGATCACAGCACAACGCTGTTCAACTCAGAAAGGAACTTCCCCATGAACGCTCGCATCGACACCCTGATCACCCTCGCCAAGACCGCCGAGCTGGTGGCCTTCTACAACGCCAACGCCGTGAAGACCGTCACGAAGTTTGCCGACCGCGCCACTGCTGAGAAGCGCGTCGCGCAGTTGATCGCTGACATGGTCTCCGCCGCTCAGTTCTGCCCAATGTGCGACACGCTCTTCAACTACGGCCGCGACATCACGTACGCTGGCGCTGAGGGCACAAAAGCTGGCGAGAACTACTTTCACCACCACTGCGGCAAGACCTTCCGTCCTGACGGCTCCGTGCCCAAGGCGGCGGCTCCTGCCAGCGCCGACCGCTCGCAAGCCATCTCCGCCACGTGGGCCGACCCCGAAGTTGCTGCTGCTCGCGCCATGCGCCACAAAGTCGTGGTCGAGGGCCGGGGCGAGTACCGCTCGGTGAAGGCCGCGTTCATCGCGCTCGGCCTCCCCGTCAGCAAGCACATCCCCTTCCGCATGAAGCTGAAGGCCTCGGGCGCGGCGCTGTTCGACCGTCACTCGTTCGTGGTGGTGAACAAATGAACGGCGGCAACCTCTTCCGGGGGTTGCTGGCCGCGTACCGCACACCCAGCGCCGCCACCCTCGCCCAACGTGAGCTGGAGGACTCGCGCCGCCAGCTGCTCGTGGCCCACAGCGCCCAAGAATACTACACCGCAATGGTGCAGGTGCACCGCACCCGGATCGCGCGGCTGACGGCTACAATCACCGAACTCAACAAGATGGAAAATCCAACATGAGCACGCAAGATTTCGACGAGGACATCAATCCCTTCAAGCCCGGCACCCTCGCGCACGGCCTTTGGGTCGCCACCCGCGCCATGCGCCCCGCTGTCCCCCGGCCCAAGCGCTCCCCTGCGGCCACCCCGCGCAAAAAGATCGTCGCCGTGCGTTGCGCGGAGGGCGGCGAGTCCAACCCGCAAAAAGCCAGCAAGCGCCGCGCCATTCTGGACTGGATTGCCGAGCAGCAAGACGGCACGGCCACCATCGCCGCGCTGGAGCAACACTTCAACGAGCCCGTGCGTGGGCACGTGCAGAAGCTGATCGAGAAGAAACACTTGGAGGTGGTGCAATGAAAACGATTATTGGCGCAGGGCTGGCCGGATTGGTAGCGGCCCACGCGTGGCCACGAGCGACGATCCTTGAGGCTTCCCCTCAACCCACAGTAAATCATCGGGCCTTGCTGCGATTCCGCACCGACGCTGTGGCTCGGCTCACGGGCATCGAGTTCCGGCAGGTGCGCGTGCACAAGGGCATCGTGATCGACGGCGAGTTTGTGCCACCCTCGATCCGCGCCGCCAACCTCTACGCCCGCAAGGTGCTGGGCCACGTGAAGGGTGACCGCAGCATCTGGAACCTGGCCCCGGTCGACCGATTCGTTGCGCCCGACACATTGTACGAGCAGCTGGTGGTCGCCGCCTCCGACCGCATTCACTGGGGCGTCCAGAGCGACTTTACCTTCAGCAAGTCGCGCGGCTCAGTCGTGTCCACCGCGCCGCTCCCCGTCACGCTCCGGGCCGTGGGCATCGAGCACGAAGTCACGTTCCGCCGTGCGGGCATCCGCGTGTTGCGTTGGACGGTGCCGGGCGTGGAGCTGTTCCAGACGATCTACTTCCCCGGCGACGAGACCCCGGTCTACCGCGCCAGCTTCACGGGCAACACGCTGATTGCGGAGCTTGTGGGCAACACCATCGCGGACGCCTCGGAGGTGTTGAACGATTTGGGCGAAGCGTTCGGGGTCGACATCACGGCGGCTGAGTCGTTGGGCGAGGTGAAACAAACGTACGGCAAGATCGAGCCCATCTCGGACGCCGCGCGCAAGGACTTTCTGTTCCGACTCACGCACGAGCACGGCATCTACTCGCTCGGACGATTTGCCACTTGGCGCAACATATTGCTGGACGACGTCGTCGACGACATCTCAGTGATCAAGCGCCTCTCCCACGCCGACTCACGGTACGCGTTGAAAATCGCGACGCAGTGAGCGCAAGCCACGCGGCGGCTCCGGTCGCCGCGATAATTCTCAACTCAGAAAGGAAATTTGTATGAAAGTCACTCTCGTTTCACACACTCCGGATGCGGAGTCGTTGTTGATCTTCACCAAGTCCACGCGGCTCACCATGAGCCCCGGCTTGTTCGATCAGATAAAGGCCATGCCCATGGCAGACAAGCTGAAAGAGCTGGACTACATGGCCAACACAATCCCCTCCTCGTGGGAGTTCGTCGACTACGTGTTCCTCGTCGAAGGCGTCAGCCGTGCCTACACGCACCAACAAGTGCGCACCCGGCAAGCCTCCTACGCTCAGCAAACGATGCGCGTCCTCGACATGGGCGAGTTCGACTACGTGTTCACCGAGCGCAACGACAAGGATCCTGCGGCGGCGGCGATCATTAAGCAACACAACCGCAAGACTCAGGAGGCGTACCGCAACTTGCTCGCGCTGGGGCAACCCGCCGAGGACGCACGCGGCTTGCTGCCCACGAACATCGCCACCAACATCGTGTGCAAGTTCAACCTGCGCACCTTTGTGGACCTCGCCAAGAGCCGCACTGGGGGCCGCACGCAAGGCGAGTACCAGCAGGTGCTGAACGCCATGGTCGACGAGGTGCTGCGCGTGCACCCTTGGGCCGAGAAGTTCTTGTTCCAGCAAGGGCGCGACCACTTTGCCGAGATTGAAGCGTTTGCCAAGCGCGAGTTCCCCAACGACCTGCTCAAGAAGGGCGAGCTGTTGAAGATCGTCGACAAGATGCGGAAAGGCGGCTGAACATGAGAAATCCAATCGCATTCACAGGTACCACAAAGGCGTGGACCATCAGCAAGTGGCAAGACATTGACACCGTTTTGCACAAAGTCAAAGAGGGAAAACTTGATGACGCGGCAACCACGTTGAGCTACACCAACAGCGACATGAGCAACACCGAGGAATGGGCAGAGGTCGGTGTCGCCACCATCACCGTCACGTTCTACCCGCGAGAAGAATTGGTGGCCAAGGAGCTGGAAGGCCTGAATGCCCAGCTGCAACACGTCCGAGCTGAAAACCAACGGCGCGAAAACGCAATCCTGGACCGCATCAGCAAGCTGCAAGCAATCGAGTACTCGGGAGACGCACCATGAGCCGCAATGCACAAAAGAAAAAATTCCGCTGCTCGGGTGGCCCCTTTGCTGGGCAGTCGTTGTGGTTGTCGGGCGACGGCAAGACGCTGACGTTCACGGTGCTGGGCCGCACTGGTCGGTACGTGGCCACGGCCTCGGGCGCGGCGTTCTGGGAGGCAGCATGAGCACCTACGTCATCCTCGACCTCGACAACACAATCGCCAACGACGGTTGGCGCATCCCGTCCATCAACTGGCAATGGTCCAACCCCGCGCACCGCTACCACGACTATCACTCGTTGGCGGCATTCGACGAGCTGGGCAACCAGGATTTGGTCTGGGGCCACGGGCACAAGATCCTGATCTTTACGGCACGGCCCGTTCACTACGCGGCGCTCACGCACCAGTGGTTGCAGCGCAAGGGCGTAGCCGCCGAGCACGTGATCATGCGCAACAGTGGAGACCGCCGCAGTTCGGTCGAGTTGAAGAGCATGATGCTGGACTGGCTGCACCACTACGACGTGGACCTGCGTGACATTGCTGCGGCTTACGACGACCGAGAGGACGTGGTGGCAATGTATCGAGCACGCGGCATCGTTGCCGAGGTGCGTTCGATTCACAATATTTGCGCTTACACAAAGCCGAAGGACGCCGCATGAAAAAAGACGCAGCAATGATCTTGGACCAGATGGCGGACACGTTCCGTCAGCGCAACGCGGTCTACGGAGACAACTACCGCATGGTCGCCAAGTTGGTGAAGGTGCTCTTCCCGCAAGGCGTGCCCAGCGAGCTTGTGGTGACCGACCAATGGCACTTGTTCGAGCTGAAGCTGGTGAAGCTCAGTCGATTCGCGATCAGCGGCCTGACGCACATCGACTCCATCCACGACGACGCGGTCTACGCCGCAATGATCGAATCTATTTTACACGAAAAGGAAACACCGAAATGAGCAACATTATTGTGACTGGCGGCGACGCCGGGTTGGGCGCGGCGATTGTGGACGCGTTGCGATTCGAGAAGCACACCGTGATGAGCTACGACGCCAAGCAAGGCTTCGACGTGCTGCGGCCCGACACCATGCTGGCCGAAAACTTTGGGGTGGACGTGCTGATCAACTGTGCCGGGGTCAACAAAATCAACTGGCTGCAGAACGTCACCGAGCAGGACTGGGACCACGTGATGGACGTGAACGTGAAGGGCATCTTCAAGATGACTCAGGCGTTCTTGCCCTCCCTGATCGAGCGCAAGGGCACTGTGATCAACATCGTCTCCAACGCCGCGCACATGCCCATGCGTTGCTCGGCGGCGTACAACGCGTCCAAGGGCGCGGCCCTGATCCTGACTAAGCAACTGGCGCGTGAGTTGACGTCGCAAGGGGTCACCGTCTTCTCCGTCTCGCCCAACAAGCTGCGCGGCACCGAGATGAGCGAGTCGATCGATCGGCAAGTTGTCGACACACGCGGCTGGACTCTGGAGGCCGCGCAGAAGTACCAGCTGACCGGACTGCTCACGGGCGAGGAGACGCCGCCCGAGGCCGTCGCAGAGTTCATCGCCTTTCTCCTCCGCAGCAAGTTCAACCACAAATACCTTTCCGGCTGCGACCTGCCGTACGGCGCTTAATCTTTTTTCATCACCACCACAAGGAACTTTTATCATGTTGAAATTCACTATCGAACAAATCGCCATTTGCCCAAAAGACCCCGTAGCCGCCCGAGCGCTGTTGCGCGACATTGGCGCGGTCACATGGCACGAGGATCACGTTGTTGCTGACGGCAAAGTCTTCAGCGAGCAGGGCACGAACGAGGCGGACTTGGCCTTCAACTACGAGATTTTCTCGGGCAAGGAATTCGAAGTCCTGCACTACACGACCGGGCCCAACTGGATGGAAGAAGAGGAGCGCGAAAATTCCGTCAGCCACCTCGGAATGCATTGCTCGGCTGAGGAGCTGCTGAAGTGGCGTCAATTCTTTTCGGATCGCTCGATCGCCGTGGCGCAAGAGGTGATGACCCAGTCGCACTCCAACCCCGCCATCGCCGGACAGCGCTGGTACAATTACGTGATCTTCGACACAAAGGACATCCTGGGCGTCGACCTGAAGTTCATCGTGCGCCGCGCCGCACCGGGCACAGTGGAATGATTCTCGTCTACGACACGGAGACGACCGGGTTGACGCTGCACCCGGACGCCCCGATGCGCAAGCAACCGAAGATGATCGAGTTCGGGGGCGTCCTGTTGGGGCGCTCTGGCGAGATCGTCGAGGAGTACAACGTCCTCGTCCACCCCGGCGAGGACGTCAGCCCCGAGATCACCAAGATCACGGGCATCACCAACGACATGCTGGTGGGCGCTCCCACCTTCATGCAGGTGCTTCCACAGCTGCGGCGGCTCTTCGAACAGGCCACCACGGTGATGGCGCACAACTTGCCCTTCGACAAGGCGATCCTGCGCGGCGAACTTGCACGCAACGACGTGTTAGACTTCCCATGGCCGAGCCGCGAGCTGTGCACCGTGGGGTTGTACAAGGATCAGTGGGGCCGCAACCCGAAGATGCTGGAGTTGTACGAGGCTGTGCTGGGCAAGCCGCTGGCGCAAACGCACCGGGCGCTGGACGACGTGAAGGCGCTGGTCGAGATTATTCAGGCGGAGGAACTATGGCTGATCGAGTGATTCCGCAACTGCGCGTGCGCACTGAGTTTTCCTTCCGACAAGCGTATGGCCAAATCCCCAAGGTCGCCGACGCGCTCGTGGCGCTCGGCACCCCGGCTGCCGCGATCGTGGACGGTGGCACATGGGGACACGTGCGTTGGGCAAAGGCGCTGAAGGCCCGAGGCGTGAAGCCGCTGTTCGGCACGGAGCTGACGGTCGTGCAAGACAACGGGCTGAAGCCCACGGCGTGGGCGTTGGCCGAAGACACTCGGGCGTTTTATCGCTTCAGCACGGCGGCGCGGCAAGAAGGGGCCAACATTGAGCAGCTGTTCGCCGACACGCACAGCGGCGTGATTCGATTCGCCGGGGCCGCGTTGACCGACCCAGACACGTTCGACTACATTGACCTGAACCCCGCCTCACCGCTGACGCAACGCGCTGCAATGCGGTTGCACGCTCGGACAGGCAAGCCGCTGGTCGTCACCTCCGACAACTTCTATCCGGCCAAGAAGGACTTCGCCGCCTTCATGTCCATCGCCTCACGCGGCGAACGTGCCACGCCGCAACACCTGCTTTCCGTGGACGAGTTGCGGGGCCAGTTCCGCATGCTGGACGACGAGCAGTTTGCCCGAGCCGTGCACAACGCTCACGAGATTGCCGAACGATGCGCCAGCGAGTTGCCCACCGCCCCAATCATCCGAGTCGACGGCGACTTGCGCGCACTGGCCGAAGCTGGCAAGCAAAAGCGCTTGTCGCTCGGACACCTGCCGCACTGGCCCGAGGAATACGAGGCGCGACTGCAACGCGAGCTGACGGCCATCGAGTTGAAAGAGTACGAGAGTTACTTCCTCGTCGTGGCCGACCTGATCGACTGGGCCAAGCAGCGCATGCTCGTCGGCCCCGGACGCGGCTCGTCGGCGGGGTCGTTGCTGTGTTACCTGATCGGCATCACCGAGGTCGACCCCATCCCTCATGGGTTGCTGTTCGAGCGATTCATCGACCTGACGCGCAAAGACCTGCCCGACATCGACATCGACTTCAGCGACACAAAGCGCGAGCAGTGCTTCACCTACTTGTCCGACAAGTACGGGCGCGAGTGCGTGGCGCGCATCGGCAACGTGAACACACTGAAGCCGCGCTCGGTGTTGGCCGAGGTGTGCAAGCGCTTCGGCATCCCGGACAAGGAGCGCTTCGACTTGTGCAACGTGTTGATCGAGTACTCGTCGGGCGATTCGCGCTACGGCAAAGGCCTGGAGGACACGCTGGCCAACACCGATGTGGGCAAGAAGTTCATGGAGCGCAACCCGACCGCCGCCATCATGAGCGAGGTCGAAGGACACGCTTGGCACACCGGGGTGCACGCGGCGGGGGTGATCGTTTGCAACGTGCCAATCAACGAGTTCTGCACCATTGGCGCGGATGGCGTGGCGCAACTCGACAAGCCGGACTCGGAGGCGCTCAACTTGTTGAAGATCGACGTGCTGGGACTCCGCACGCTGGGCGTCATCGAGGACTCGGGCGTGGTCACGGGAGAACAGCTGTACGCATTGAAGCTGGACGATCCTGCGGTGCTCGACATCTTCAACCAGAAGAAGTACAGCTGCGTGTTCCAGTTCGAGGGACAAGCGCAACGCGTCGTTGCCGCGCAGGTGCACGTGGACGCGTTCCAGGCAATCGACCACGTCACGGCGCTGGCCAGGCCGGGGCCGCTCGGCGGCGGCGCATCCGGCAAATACATCGCCCGCAAGTCGGGCCGCGAGGTGACGACCGTGACGCACCCGATGCTGGGCGCGATGCTGGAGGACACCTTCGGGGTGGTGCTGTATCAGGAACAAGTCATGCGCATCGTGCGCGAGATCGGCAAGTTCTCTTGGGAGGACACGACCGTGATCCGCAAAGCGATGTCTGGCCGCAAAGGCAAGGAATTCTTCGACCAGCAAGGCGAAAAGTTCTTTGCTGGCGCGGCGCAGGACGACATCGACCGCGCGAAGGCCGCCGAGATCTGGAACGAGATTTGCAGCTTCGGCGCTTGGGGCATGAACAAGTCGCACACATGCGCGTACGCGGTGATCTCGTACTGGTGCGCGTGGATGAAGGCGTACCACCCGCTGGAGTACGCCGCCGCATGCTTGCGCAACGCCAAGGACGACGCCCAGACCATGGAGATCTTGCGCGAGATGGACAATGAAGGCGTGCGCTACGCGGCCTTCGACCCAGAGTTGAGCGAGGTGAATTGGTCTGTGCAGAGCGGCAAGCTCGTGGGCGGCTTCATGAACCTTGTTGGCTTCGGCCCCGCCAAGGCTGTCGCCGCAATCGAGGCGCGGCGCTCCGGCAAGATGGACGACAAGCTGCGCGCACGCATCGCGGCGGCAGAGGTGAAGTTCGGCGAGTTGTACCCGATGCAGAAAACCTACGCCGCATTGTACGCTGACCCAGAGTCCGCCGGGTGTCGACCCGGCAGTCGCTTCTCCATGCTGAACGCACTGCCGCCAGAGGGCAACGTGTTGATTCTCGGCAAGGTCGTGCGCAAGGAGGTGCGTGACGAGAACGAGACGGTGCGGCTGGCGCGGCGCGAAGGCAAGTTGAAGACCGGGCAGACGCTCTTCCTCGACATCTTCGTCACCGACGACAGCGGCACTCCGCTCACGTTGCGCATCGATCGATTCATGTACGAGCCGTTGGGCCGCATCGCCGCAAACTCGTTGCAAGAGGGCGACGTGCTGATGGTGCGCGGCAACCGCATCCCGAACTTTGGCATGGTGAAGGTGCAACGAATAAAGTGCCTGAACCGACCGGAGGCCCTCGATGCGCAAGACTGAACAGCGGCTGTGGGACAGGATGCGCCGCGCCATTGGCCGGGACGTGCGGCTGGAGCGCATCGAGAACGTGGTGGGCGTCGGGACGCCGGACGTGCTGGCGTGTTGCTACATAACGTCCTTTGTCGAACTGAAAGCCGTGGACGCTCCGCCTGTGCGGGAAACCACGCGAGTGTTGGGCGACAAGGGGCTGAGCCGCGATCAGCGCAACTGGCACAAGGACTGGAAGCAATGGGGCGGCAAGAGCTACGTGTTGATCGGCGTGGGCCGCGACATCTTCATGCTCGAAGGCGCACTCGCCGACGGCATCAATGAAATGACCATGCAACAACTCGCCGCGCACTCCGTTGCGTCGGATTGGGCAAAGGTCGCAATACGGCTCGGAGGGCCCAAGCAATGAAAACAAAAGGCATGACGCATCAGGTGACAGCGCTCGCGCGCATGGCGGGGCGCACCGCCTACGCGCTGTTCATGGAGCAAGGCACCGGGAAGACCTGGACGCTGCTCGCCGACGCCGAGCGGCTGTACGCGGCTGGCAAGATCGACGCACTGCTGGTCGTCGCTCCCAAGGGTGTGCACAACAACTGGGTCAACCGCGAGATCCCTACGCACGTGGACGCGCACGTGGTGGCTCGGGCTTGGCGCTCGGGCGGCGGCAAGAAGGCGCGTGCGCACATCGAGGAGTTGCTGAAGCCGCGTGACGTGGGCGACATTGTGCCGTTGCGCGTGCTGTCGATCAACATTGACGCGCTGATGACCAAGGACGGCTACGACTTTGCGCGGCGCTTCTTGAACGCAACCAAGGCCATGTTCGTGATCGACGAGTCGAGCCGCATCAAGAACCCCGACGCGGGGCGCACAAAAGCGCTGCTGCGGCTCCGAGGGTTGGCCGCGTACGCACGCATCGCCAGCGGCACCCCGGTCACCAACGCCCCGGTGGACGTGTTCTCGCAGATGGAGTTCCTGGAGTCGGGACTGTTGGGCACGACCAGCTACCGAGCGTTCGTCGCCGAGTATGCGGAGCTGATGAACAACAATCACCCGATGATGAAGAACCTGATCCAGCGCAACCCTCGCGCGGCACAGGCCCAGATCATTGCGCGCAACCCGGACGGCTCGCCGCGCTGGAGGAACTTGCACAAGCTGCAAGGGCTGCTGGAGCCGCACTCGTACCGCGTGTTGAAGCGGGATTGCCTCGACCTGCCGGAGAAGATTTACAAGGTGCACCCGTTCGAGCTCACGACCGAGCAGCTGCGGGCGTACGAGATGATGCGGGACGACCTGCGCATGGAGGACGAGTTCGGGGACGTGGTGGTGGTGAAAGACCTTGCGGCTCTGATGAAGCTGCAACAAATCACCTCCGGCTTCGTGAACCCGCCCGGTGGCGGCACCCCGATCTACATTGGCGAGAAGAATCCCCGGCTGGCCGCGCTGAGCGACTTGCTGGAGGACGTGACGGGACAGGTGATCGTGTGGGCACGCTTCCGCGAGGAGCTGGCCGCAGTCGCCGCCGCACTGCGCAAGGCCGGGTTGCGCGTGGCCGAGTACCACGGGGGCGTGAACAGCGCCGACCGCGAGCTGGCCGTGGACGGCTTTCAGCGCGGCGAGATCGATGTGTTCGTCGGGCAACCCCAGTCGGGCGGCATCGGGCTCACGCTGACCAACGCCGAGACCGTGATTTATTACTCCAACGACTTCAGCCTCGAAACCCGGCTCCAGTCCGAAGACCGCGCCCACCGCATCGGCACAAAGCGCAACGTGGTGTACGTGGACCTCGTGGCCACGGGGACGATTGACGAATCGATTGCGCGTGCGTTGCAACGCAAGAGTGGTCTTGCCGCAAACGTCTTGGGCGACTCGCGCCACGGCAACTGAGCGATAATTGACGCCTAGAAAGGATAACGCAAAATGAACACAAAAGTTTACGTGCCGCAGCAACCGAGTCGCTTCGACCAGGCCACGCGGCTTTGGATTCCGACCATCAACCTCGACTCGGCCAAGGCGTTCGGAGACGTGACAGTCATGTTGCCGCCCAACGCCAACCGCCTGCACACCGCGCCGCTGATCGCTGCGCTGAAGGAACAGATGGCGGAGTTGACCGAGCACGACTACATTGTCGCTGTCGGTGATCCTTCGCTGATCGCCGCCGCCGCGTGCATCGCATCCCGCAAGACGGGCGGCTTGTTGCGCATGCTGAAGTGGGATCGGATGAGCAGCACTTACATTCCCGTGGAGATTCAATTATGAGCGACTTGAAACGCATTGTCGAGCTGGCCAACTTGATGGTCACGCAAACCGCCGCCGTGGCAAAGATCGAGGAAGACTTGAAGACCGCAAAGCGTGCCCTCCAGCGCATCGAGACCGAAGACTTGCCCGAGTTGATGCGTGAGGTGGGCATGGCCTCTGTCACGCTGGAGGACGGCTCGGTGATCGAGGTGAAGGAAGAAGTCGACTGCGGCATCTCCGAGGAGCGCCGCCCCGAGGCGCACAAGTGGCTCATAGACAACGGCTTCGGCGGGTTGATCAAGACCGAGGTCGTCGTAGCCTTCGGGCGCGGCGAACAAGAAGCCGCCGAGACATTCAGCGCCGAGGTGGTGCAGCTCACAGGCCAGCATCCGATGGTGGTCGAGCGGGTGCATCCTGCCACGCTGAAGAGCTTTGTGAAGGAACAGATGGAGGCCGGGGCATCGATCCCTGCCGAGACGTTCGCGCTCCGCCCGTACAGCAAGGCGAAGCTGAAGCCGCCGAAGAACAGATAAAAGGGCGTCCCGCCGCGCGGCCCTCTCTCAATGCGCGGCAACTTTAAACTCAGGAGCCATCATGGCAACCAAACCAACTCAGAAAGACGCCTCTACGGAAATCGCAGAGACCACCAACACCGCGCTGGCCCTCAGCGCATCGATGTTCGCCGACGACGCTGGCGCGGGCATGGAAGGGGCGACCGCTGAGTCGTTCGCGATCCCATTCTTGTCAGTGTTGCAAAAAGGCTCGCCGCAAGTCGACGAGGCCTCGGGCGCGGCGCTGGAAGGCGCCAAGGCCGGAATGTTGTACGAGAACGTCAACAGCAAGCTGCTGGACGGCAAGGCCGGGGTGCACATCGTGCCTTGCAGCTATCGCCGCGTGTTCTTGCGCTGGGCTCCCAAGGGCTCCGACGGCGCTGGCTTCAAGGGTGAGCTCGCCCCCGAGGTCGTGGCCGACATGCGCGCCAAGGGTGAGATCGTCGACATGGACGGCAAGCTCTACATCCCGCTGGCCGACGGCACGGTGAACGACAAGAAGTGCGATCGCATCAGCGACACGCGCAACCACTACGTCTTGTTGCTGGACGCGGACACGGGCGGCTGGAAGGAGGCGTTGGTGTCGTTGACGTCCACGCAAATCAAGAAGTCCAAAATGCTGATGAGCGCACTGGCCTCGGTGAAGGTGAACGGCCCGAGCGGCATGTTCACGCCGCCGACCTTTGCCAACGTGGTTCGCATGTCGACGGTGCCCGAGTCCAACGACAAGGGCACGTGGTTCGGCGTGAAGTTCGAGCTGGCCGCGCAGGTCGACCGGGCTGAAGTCTACGCTGCGGCCAAGGCTTTCCACGCCTCCGTCAGCAAGGGCTCCGTCGTGGCCAAGTACGAGGACGCTGAGGACGGCGCTAGCGAACAGCGCGGCGGCGGCTTCTAACACTCCTCGCGCCTAAAAAAGAGCCCCGACGGGTGACCGTGCGGGGCTCAACTTCTTCCGTCATGGCAATCTAACTCAGGAACAGCGCGACCTCGGCTTTGCGGCGAGCGACGAGGCCGGGCAACTCTTTGCCGCCGCCCTTGGTCCACTGCATGAAGGCCTCTGCCGCGCCTGTCCAGTCGCCCCGATTCGCCTTCATCCGGATTGTCGAGCGCTGCAAATTTCCTAGCCCGGCATTGAAGGCAAAACTGACCAGAGCGTCAAAGCGGCCTTGAGCGCCAGCAGCGCCGGGAACAAGTCGAAGAACACCGCGTTCAAAAGTCGCGACGTCAGCCGCGAACAGTTCCTCAATTTCTGACTTGCTCCAGACACGGGCGTCCTCCATTTTCAGTGGCATCTCTTTGCGAATCATGGGCGTTTCTTTCTCAGGGAGCCGCACCATGGGCAATCGGATTTGTTCTTGGTAAAGGACGTGGCCGTAACCAATCGTCCAGATGTGCGCTGGGCACAGGTACGGCTTGTTGCGGCAACCCTCGTAGCGGTGCATCAGGGCCGCGCCCACGGCGCTGAGCTTCACTGCTTGCTCCAGTTGCGGCTCCCGAACCAGAAGCCGATTATCCCGCCGAGCATCGCCATCTCGTCGGAGCTGAAGATTATGTCGCTGAACCGGATCAGGTCGTCCACGCTTTGCACGAGGCCGGGGTGAGTGAACAAGTAGTAGGCCAGCCACGCATTGATGGCGAGCAGCTCCAGCACGAACAAGTACGTGACGGTGGGGCGAACGGTGCCGACGTAGTTCGCGACCCAACGACTGGCCTTGTCTAACACTTTCTCGTCGTGCTTCAGCGCCGCCTCGGTCATTGCGGCTTCGGTTTGCATCGCCACCTGCTCGGTGCGAATCTCTTCGACGCGTGCTTGCGCGGCGAACCCTGCCGCCGCGAGCTGGAGTTCGCGTTCGGTTTGCAACTGCGCCAAGGCCAGCTCGTGCCGCTGGTCGGCTTTGTTTTGGAAGAATTCGAGCAGCTTGGGCAAGCCGCTGATCAACAACCCGCCGAGCGTGGAAAAAAGAGAAAGCATGTTTAACCCTTTGCGTACAAAACAAGATAAGCGCCGAACCCCACCAACACAAAAATGACCGCCACGCCGCCAACAACAATCAGGATCTCCACCAACTCCTCGCGGTCTTGCTTGGCTCGCAGTGCGCGATCCCGAGCCAGCTGTGCGTCGATCTTGTCCTGCTTGTCCATCTCGGCCACGCGAACCATGATGGAGTTCCAGACGTCCATGTTGTTGGGGAAGAACAGCCCCTTCACCTGCTCTTCGAAGTCGCGCTGAGACTTCAGCTGCAACTCGATCTGCACGGCCTGTCCCATGTTGGAGCCGCCAGTGTTTTTGGCTTGCTTGAGCGCCTTGGTGACTTGGTGCTTTTCCTCGAAGTACTTGCCCAGCAACGGCCCCAAGCCCCTGACGTCGTCCACGGTCGAGGACGCCTCTTTTATCAGGGACACCGTCTTTTGCACAGCGGCCATGGCAGTCAAAGCGATCGTGATCGGATCCATCAAGCTATTCCTCGGAGCAACAACACAATCTCTTTGGCGCACCAAACGACAAAGCCGACCAGAACCGCCGCCGCAATGAAGCTGACGGCCCAGTCTCTCATTTTCCAGCGCCCCACAACGCGGCGAAGATCACGCCGCCCATCGACAAGATCATGATCCCCGCCGTCTGCATCATGATTTGCTCCAGGCGCTTGAGCCGCGCGTTGATTTGTTCATAGCGCAGTGCGCACACAGCCTCGTGCGAGTTCAGCCGCGCTGTTGTTTCGTCGATCTGTTCGCTCATTGCTTACTCCGGTTGCGTGGGCCAAGTCACTGCCCAAGGGAATCCAGCCTGGTCGCTGATGTCGCGCAGTGCTTGGCGATAGGTGGCCCAAGGTGTCGAAACTGCATTGGCAATGTCTTTGCCTTGCGTCCAGTCGCTGACGGTCAGCTTGCCGTTGCGCTCGGTGCGGACTTGTGCGGCTTGCGCTGCGGTCTCGGCATCAATCTCGGCCTGTGTCCAAGGCACGACAGAGCGCACCACGATCACTTGCTGATTGTCGGCATCGATGGTCAGGGTTTCTGCGTCATATCGCTCATGCCGCTGCAATGCTGGCGACTGATCCACCTCTGGCCACCATGCCGCATCGGACACGCCAAGCGCCGGGTCTGTCCATGAAAGGTCGGCCAGCGATTCGGGCGCGAGGCCGTGCAGGAATGCCGGGATCGGCTCGCGGGTGGCTGTGTTGTTTTGGATTTTTATCATTTCAGGCCTCTGTTCTCAGGAAAAGTTTGGCGTGACATGTGAATGCACTACTATCGCCAACAAGTTGAGCAGACAAAAACAAATTGTCGCCAATTGAAATTGCAGTGCTGCTCACACGGTTTGAAAATCCGTTGGTGGGATCTGCTGTCCAAAAAAGCTGATATCTGTTGCGCGAAGCCAAAGGAGGAAGGGCAGCAATAGAATTTGTTCCAGACGAACGTTCTTGCACAACATCCAAGAAATTGAGATTCGATGGATCAGAAAAGTTCTGCGGAGCGTATGGAACTTTCAGCGACCATCCACTGCTGCTGGTGGTTGCCGGAATTTGAATCATTCTGCTGTATTGATTGTGAAAAACCCGAGACGGGGTAAATCCAAAACTTTTTATGTTTGTGCTGATTAAGGCCATCACGCTTTCGGTGCTAGTCAATTTCAACGCGTTTGCTTGACCTCCTAACACGGTGATCGACTGATTTCCTTGCGTGCCATTGAAGTGCGTAAAAAGGCCAGTAGTTTTATTGAATTGCGTGAAAAATGGCAAAAAGTTTCGACTTGATCCACTAACGACTGCGGAAAGAATTTGATAAACCCTATTGGTTTGCAAATCAATTGTTGCGCCATGCCATTCATAAGAAGCATAAGTATCGCCCTGCGGATTAAAATTTATATCCACTCGCTGAATCGACGCCAACGTGTCCACATTGATCGCCGTGTAACTAACCGTAGGGGATGTGTCAGTGTTTAGCCTAACCACAATTAGCACCCCATCATTAGTGACCAAGGCATCACCGATCTGACCGGGTGCAGATGGATGCGTTCTTATTGAAGCACTGGCCAGAATATTTAGGTTTTCGTCGAGTCTAAAAACAATCGAAAATCCTGTGCTTGTTGAGTTGGCCGGAATGACAGCGACATATCCACTAGAGCCTGGTATAGCGCGAACCTGAATCGCAATTGATGTGGAGTAAGAAACACCTCCGATGGTCGTCGTCCCACTAGTTGGCACGACAGTTCCCGCTGTCAACGTGTCGCCTGATCGAGTAATCCTTCTCCCATTCACTGAAGACGCTATAACTGTGTCACTTATGCGGATATCAAAATGGCTATCAGCATGTTCTGCGCCAGAGGAAATTGACCCCGTATTGGTAAAACTTGCCAACGTCCTTGCTCCCCGATTGAGCGAGGATTTCCAAGGTGAAGTTGAGTTTGTTGGAACGTAATAAATGTTGGTGTCCGAAAAATACATGATCGCCCCAGGAGAACTTTGATCTCCTGGCGTGAAAGATGTGTTGAACACCTGCGCAAAGGTGTAAGTTCTTTCAACCCCAGCCGCAGCAGCAGCAGCCGCCACAGCCCTGCGCGGCAACCCGCCCAAGCCGTTGCCAACGGTTGGTGCACCTTTCGTTCCATAGGGATACGTCATGGCGTGCCCCTATCAGAAGTCGGTGTACTCAGCGCGGAACACGATGCCGCTGGCAAGGGCCACCTGAGAGGCGACATACAAACGATCGCCAGCCTGAAGGCGCAGAGGTGTTGTCTCGCTGTAAAGCGTGAACACAGTTTCAGGGATCGCTGTGGTCGTTGCCACTGTGTGTGCAGCCATCAGCTCAGAATCAATCATTCGCTGAGTCGTGCCGTTGTCCTTGCTGATGAAGACCAGCAGCGATGATGCTGTGACTGTGGCGCGAGGCATCGCAGTAAGGCGAGTCAGGATTGCTCCATCAGCTCCAGCAGTCATCAGCAACACAGTGCCAGTGGGTGCGTCACCAGTGATAGTGCCAGCCGCTGCTGTGACAACTGCTGTTGCGGTTTTTGGATCTTGCGCGAAAGGCGCTGTGAATGTCTTGGCCATGATTAAAGTCCTTTCAGATATACAGACGGGTTGCCATCACTTGCGCGAGGGCTGTGTTATTGGAAAATGGTAACGCAGGCGGCAAAATGCTGGCCCAGTTTGTTGTGTCCAAGCTGGGGTCAGTAGTGCCGCCGCCTGCTGTTTTGCGACGATATGACAAGTAGTTGATCGGTGACCAAACCACCACTCCCTCGGCATATGTCGTGCCGCTGACCCATTTAACAGCACCTGATGCGGCAGCCGCAGCCGATGCACTGGCCGCAGCTTCAAGCGCCTTTGTGGTGGCTGTTGCTGCGTTGGCTGCGGCTGAAATTGCATCAGCATCGACTGCCGCCTCCAAAGCATTTGCCTCGACCTGAAATGTTGGCAATGCACCCAAAAAGGCATCAGCCCGAGCAGCAAAGTTGGTTGGGTCATTGCGACTGGGTGGGGTTGGCAATGGTGTCATTGGCATGTCTGTTTCCTTTTAAGTCAATCCCTCAACCTCGATCCGGCAAAAACTCTTTGTCGGGTAGGCGATGTCGATGGAGAAATCACGGTAGAAGCCGTAAACGATCAATGGAGTGTAATCTGCGGCCTCAGATCCGATGAACACCGATGGCACAGCACGAATGTCGGCCAGGATTCGCTGGACTGCGTTCAATTGTTTATTGTTCAACAGGAATTGACCAGACATGCGCTTGCTGTATGCCCTACGCACGAATGTTGTCAAGCCCGTGTCGTTGTCGGTATCTTTGCGGCTGTAATCAATGATGCCAACAGTGGCCCCTTGCTCCATGCCCTCTTCGCCCAGTTCATAGACCGTACCAACCAGCAGTTCGCCAATCGCAACGCTGCCGCCGCTGGTCAGCGTCATCGTGATGCGCCCGGTCGAGTATGGCGGCAAATCTGTCAACACGACCTCGGCCAGTTGCACAAAGGGCTCGAAGAAGTACGTGTACCAATCGAACACAATCGAGCCGTCCAGATTGACGGTGCGGCTGTAAACTGTCGGCCCAGCGCCATCAGTCATGGAAACCGTTACGCTGGACCCGACCAGCGCAACCAGCGCCACGCTGTTCACGATGCCGGGCGCAATCGTCACCGTCAATGGGCTCGTGGACGTTGTGGCCGAGCTGACCTGTTCGTCAAACATCGCGTGCTTGTTGTCCGAGCTGAACAGCGCCCAGAAGGTCGACCCCGCCGCGTCAGGGACGTTGTTGAGGTTGGTGTTGACGAGGCTGATCCAATAATGCGTGCCGTAGTCGACAATGGCGTCTTTGGCGTACGTCGTTGCCGAGGACCAAGCCGCATACGCCTCCACCGCGTTGGAGGCCAGGATCATTGCTGGCGTGACGGGGGTGGGCTTAATTACTTTCATACGGCTACGGTGTCCAGAGGTTGATCGACATCGGTCTTCACCGTGAGGCCGCGCACGTCCCAGTTGTCTTGCAGTCGGGCGATCTTCGCTGTGTTCACAGCCGTGCTGCGAGTTTCGTAACGCATCATCGACACCTCGTCGCGCAGCACCCGAATCTCCGCCGCCACCTCGGCCCCGCCGAAGATGTTGGATGTGGCCGGGGCGGTGTAAATCTGGCTGCGACGAGGATCGAACAGCTCGGGGCCGTGCTCGCCCACCAACGCGGGGCCAGTCATGTAACCGCCCGAGGCGTACCCGCCGCCGTCCATCGCGGTGCTTTGCGCATTGGCAATTGCCGTGGCCAATGCGGACTCTGCCGCAGCGGCATTGGCGGCAGACTCTTGCGCGGCGGCGATCGCGGCGGCTGCGGCTGCATTGGCTGCGGCGATGGCCCCGGCTGTAGACTGCGCAATGGAGTCCAAGCCGTTGTACATGATGACGGCAAGATTGTTGACAGAGACGTCCAGCGTGCCGAGCGATGCGACCATTAGGTCGTAGCTGCCTTGCGCCATTTCCTCTGCGGTTTGGACTCGCGTTTGATAAGTCGCATCCGACTCAAACATCTTCTGCAACATCTCGACTTGCGGGGCGGCTTCGATCAGCTCGAGAAGAGTTTGTTTTTGTTCTTCCATGATTCCGCTGACGCCAGCGAACTCGTCTTGCAAGTCCAACAAGGCCGCAAACTGCTTAGGGCCGGACTCTGCGTCGATGTTGATGCTTTCCAGCAAGTTGCGGAAATCTGCCCGAGTCTCCAGCGCGGCGATTTGCGCTTCCGTGAACCCGGCCACGCCCAGCGCGGTGACGATGCCGCGAGCGGTTATGGCGGCTTGCTCCTCGGCGGTATAGAAGTTGGTGACAAAGCCTTGCGCCTTTTGCATCAACTGCTCGATGCCGCCCACCAGTTGAATAACGCTGTCTCGCGCACCGACCGAGGCCGTAGCGAAGTTAGAAAAAGCGCCGCCGAAGTCATTCAGCGCGTTGCTGACCAGCTGGATCCCCGTGAGGCGTTGAAGAGCTTCGTAGGCGGTCTCGCCAGCGCGTTGCAAGTCGGTGGAGCCGAGCACGAGCTTGGCCATGCCTTCGTTGGCGGCGGTGAACACCTCCTCGATCTTTGCGGCCTTTTGCTCTTCCGTCAACCCATCCAGCACCAAGCCCAGCTGAGCGATGTCGGGGTGCACCTTTATGTCGCCCAGCGCCATCGTGAAGGCCGAAACCTCCTCCGTGGACTTGCCGAGCACGTGCGCCATCACGGCGGCGGACTCGCGCATCTTGAAGAATGAGCCTTGCAAGTAAGCAGACAACTCGGAGATCTGGGTGTTGACCATCGTGTAGCTCGGGCCGTTGAACAACGTGCCGCCGCGCCGCTGAAGGTCGTAGCTGCTTATGTTGCCTTCGCCCAGCGTGCCAGTCAATCCGCCGCCAACAATCTTCTCGCTCCGCATCAATCCCAGCGCATTGGCTGCGACGAGCGCCGCCGCAACGTAAGGCACAGCGGCAGCAGCGCTTGCGCCAGCGCCGAATGCGCCAGAGGTGGCGCTGCCCATCGAAGCCACTTCCGCACCACCCGTGAACCATCCTGACACGGCGGTGGTGAATCCTTCGCCGAAGGCCGCGCCTTGCGCCGCGAGGCTCGCACCGCCCATCATCAATTGCCCCGCGTTGGCCCCGGTGCCAGCGGTGATGCCGAGCGATCCTGCGACCGAGCTGACTGCGGAGCCGACGATCGGCTTCAACACGAACTCGGCTGTGGTGCTCTTGAATTTGTTTTTCAGGTAGTCGATCATGTTGTCGACAAAACCCTTGCCGCTCTCGAAGCCGCGCATCAACGCACCGCTCAAGTCGTTGGTGATCGAGTCGGTGGCCTTCTCCCAAGCGTCCGCCGCGTCCTTGGCCGATTGCACGTGAATGCCCTGCTCTTTCAGGTCGGCGAGGTCGCGCAGCGCCTTGGCCTGGTCGCGGTAAGAGGCAACAATCGAATCGCCAAACATCGACTCTTCAGCCCATTGCGCTTTTTTGTCGGCGCTCACGGCCATCTCGCGGAGCTTTGCCACTCGCAGCTCTTCCACGGCCTGTTTGCCGAGCGTGATGGCGTCGTTTGCCTCGCGCTGCTTTTCAGCCTCTTGGATCAGGCCTTGCGTCGTCTTGTCCATGGCGTCGAACCACTTTGCATTCTCCTTGGCCGACTCTTCCAGGAGTTTCTTTTCGAACTCCAATTCATCGTTCAGGTCTTCTGTCGCCGCGAGCGCCTTGATGCGGGCCTTCACATTCTCCAACTGGGCTGCGGTCAGCTTCAGCGTGCCGGACTCGATGTCCTTCAGCAGCTTGATCTCCAGCTGTTGAGACGGGGTCAGCTTCTTGCCCTGATTCATCTCCAGCTCTATCGCGGCGATCTTCTCGTCAATGCTGCCGATCAGCTTTTTGTAAGCCTCTTCTTGCTTGAGGAGGGCTTCGGTTTGTTTCTTGGTGGCGTCAGAGACGTAGGGCGCTTGCTTTTTCAGCGCCGCTGTCGTGGCCGTCATCGTGCTGATTGCAGTGCTGCCGTTGGCGTTCCATGCCTTGTCGATCTCGGCCAGCGAACCAGTCCAGTTGTCCTTCATGTCCCCGGCCCAGCGCTCGCCAGCCTTAACAGCTCCGGCAAAGTCGCCCTTCATCACGGCCATCGCTTGCACGCCCATCGTGTAGATGGTGTCGCCCACGGCTCGGAACACACCCACCAGCGCCACGCCCACGACGTACAGCGCTTTCATGCCCGTGGCCAGCGCGTCGCCAATCGCCTTGAGGCGGTCACCTTCAGTCATGGCCGAGAAAAACTGATCCGCCAAGCCTTCCAGCGTCGGCAACAACTGCGCCGCAACTTGGCGGCTGATCCCGGCAAAGCCCTGCCCCATGAGGTCCAGAGTGTCGTTAAATTTTTCGGCACGCTTGGCGGTGTCTTCGTCCAGCGTGAGGCCGAGCTTCTTGGCCATCGCGTCGAACTCGTCCAGCGCCTCGGAGCCGCCGTTCAACAACGGGATCAGGTCGGCCCCGGCCTTGCCGAACAGCTGCACGGCCAGCGCGGTCTTGGCTGCGCCGTCTTCGTAGCCTTGGAATTTTTCGGCCACTTCGCCGAGGATTTGTCGGGTGTCCTTCAATGTGCCGTCAGCATTCTTGGTGCTGATGTTCATCGCGACAAACGCGTCGTTGCCGTTGGCGATCGCGACGGACAACTTGCTCATGCTGGATTGCAGCGCACCCGCGTCGATGCCCGACTGGCGGAAGGCCAGCTGCAACCCCGCCACCTGCGGCACGGCCACGCCGATCTTTTGCGCCAACTTGCTCGTCTCGTCAGCCGCGTCGATTGCACCCTTGATCCAAGAGGCAAAAGCCCCGGCCCCCACCGTCACACCCAACGCTCCAAGCGCCACCCCGGCAGCACCAGCGGCTTTGCTGATCTTGCTCATGGTGTTTTCAACAGTCGTGCGCGCCTTTTCCATATCTTGCTGGAGGCGAACGATGTTCGCCGCCATCTCGATTGTCAAAGTGCCTACTGTTGTGCTCATTTGCGTTTTGCCTGCATAAGTGCCTGGAAAGCGTTGGAAACCTTCTTGCTCACGACCTGTCGGTCAAAGTTGTTCACCGGATCGCCGTACGGAGGCGGACAATCGGGGGATTCACTTTCGTGCAACTGCGCTAAGTATGCCCGAGACATCTCACGCAAAATATGAAATTCCCAAGATTGCAACGCTATGCCGGAACACTGCTGCCAAGCCGCAATCTCCATCGCGCTCAAAGGCGTCGCCCCCATGCCGTTCGACTGGAACATGCCCAGCTCTTGCCAGTAGGTCAGGACATATTGCGCCTCGTCCAAGCGCGGCATCAAAGGCGTCCCGCCCCTCGCAATCACGTCTTGTGCGCGAGTTTGTTCTTGCGCGGAGCTGTCACGCTTGGCAACGGCTCCGGGGGCGTCTGATTTTTTCGGCTTCGCGTTGAACCACGCGAACTGCCGCACATACAAAATCAGGTCTTCGCAGACCCCTGCGTAAAATTTGCCCAGTCACCGATGGCCTTGTTCACTTGTTCAGAGACGAAGCCGATGGTGGTGTCGAGGTACGCGGCCTTGAACATCTCGTTGCCCGTCAAGTCCTTGTACGCAAAGTTGTTGAACGACACAGTGCACGAGGCCAAGAACTCCGCGTCCAGCTCGCGCTGCTCACCGTCCTTCATCTTTTTGCCGCCGCGCTTCACGTATTCCAAGATGGCGCGGTTGCGCACGCCTTGCGCCTTGTTGAATTGCTTGGAGCCGGGGCCGTAGACGGTGATGCTGAGGCGCTCGCCTGCATCGTTCAGCAGCTCGTCGCCCGTGGGGGTTTCGAGCTCGACAATGGTGGTGTCCTTGACGGCAAGGGAAGAGATATCAAACATTTTAAGAGTCCTTTCGCGGGGAGTGAAATTGCCCGTGCCCGGACCAGCCGCACCCCGCGAAGGATGCGAACTGGCCCGAGTCGGTGCGCGTGTTGCCAACTAGGGCAATGCTGCTTAAGCGGCCAGAGACTCGATGATGCCGACGCCAGCGGCGTTGGTCGTGAGCTCCAGCGCGGAGGTGGCGGTCGTGATCGAGTCGACAGAGCCGACTGCGACCTTGAAGGACATCACCTTGGCTTGGAAGAAGTAGCGGTCGCCGTTTTGGGTGGTGACCATGAACGAGTAGCTGTTGTCGCTCAGGCTTGCGGCCTTCATGACGATTTGGCCAGCGTCGTCTGTGTCCAAGCCCAACGACAAAGTCATGGTGCCTTCGTTGAAGGAGCCCTTGAACTTTTGTGTGCCGCGTGTGCCGACGGGGTTGTGGGTGACCAGCGCGAACTCGCGGCCAAACTCGCCCAAGTCCGTGATCTCGCCCACCAGTGCTGGCGTGGGAGAGGCGGTGAACAGCGTGTTGTAGCCAGAAGAATCGAACGTGGCGGGAGCGGAGGAGGTGACTCGCAGAGTTGTCCCTGCGGAGGTGCGTACAGTCATGATTTTTTCCTTTCAATGACAAGAGGATGAGCCCACAGGGATGCAGGCAGGGGGATGCAAATTTGATTTCTCAAAATCGCAACTTCGTTTTTGGTCCACTCATTCATAGTAGGCCAACAAATAATCTGCGGGTTGCGTCCACACACCAGCTTCGTTGTCTTTGTCCATTGGGCCCAGCAAGCTGAACCGACAGCTGACAACCAGCTTTCCCGCGACGGTAGAATTATGCTTGAAGTCCAACACAGACCGCAACGCACTATGAATCGCCTTCACCTCGGGAATCGTCAGCGCCAGAGGGTTGAATTGGATGCGCGCCTGAGCCAGCTGGGGGCCGTCCGTGTAGTCCAAGTTGGGCCGGGGGTCGGCGTTGACGACTTGGTAAACCAGTGCGGGCATCGCAGTGTTCTGCGGCAACTGGCCCAGTGCGCGGCGTGTGCCCACCAGCGCGGTGATGGACGCGTGATTCAACAGGGCCGCAACAATCAGCTCGGGATTCATCTCAACATCTCCTTGCCGATGCGCCCACCGATGTACAGCTTCAGCGCTTCAATCACCTCGTCCGTGCCGCCATCGAATGCGTTGCGCATGAAAGCCTTGGGCTGGATGCCGGGGTGAGTCACGTTGTTGTACGCCATGTCACCGAAAGACACCGCCTTCTTGTTGCGGGTCGAGACGCCGCCCTTGGTGGTGCCGGGGATTTTGTACGGCGCACCGACCGATTGGCCCGAGCCGTCGAAGAAGGACGCTGTGCCGAACTCAATCCAGTGCGCGTAAAACACCTTGCCGCCGCCAGCGCTGATTGTGGCGGAGGTGACGCCCTTGCGATTCTTGGTGCTGACCTTTATGCTCTTGCGCAGGTCTCCGGTCTTGCGTGGGACGTTGGCGCGTGCGCGGTCGCGGTAAATGTTGGAGGCGGCACGCAAGCCGCCGCGCAAGATGTTGACTTCCAGTTTTGCGGGAAACTGGTTCAGCATCTTTTGCAGCTCGGCGAGCCCTTCGACTTTTATCTCACTGGCCATCGAGCGAGCCCTCGGTGCAGTCGAAAATTATGTACTCGCGATCCTCGTCCAAATCGCGTGCGGCGGTGATGTTGAGAATCCTGCCGCCGTAATTGATGCGGAAAGCGTCCACGGTCTTGGGCGGCATGAAGGCCGAGCGGTAACGCACCGCAACCGTGTGCGTGAGCTCCGACTCGATTGCCATGCCGCGCAGCTTTTCCCTGCCGCTGATGGGGCGGACGTTGGCCCACACCGTGGCCACGTCGATCCAAGTGTTCAGCTCTTGCCCATAGCCGTCCAAGGTCGCAGAGCGGCGCTGGACGATGATGCGTTGATTCAGGCGTCCAATGTCCATCACATCCCCATCGAGATGCGGTGCGGCGTCATCAAGCTGATCACCCCCAGCGGCACCTCGTACTTTTGCACCGCCGAAGTCGACTCACGATGGTCATACAAGTGTCCAATGGTGAGCAGGAGCGCTTGTTTCAGAGACTTGGGCAAAGGGTAAGGGTCTGGGCTCAAGTCGTCCGTAAACCCCGCCGTGAAAGTGACGACAACCGCGTTGGCAACCGCCGCAGTCGGGGGCCACGCCTTTGTGGGCTGCAGCGCGACTTCGCCGGGGCGAGCGTAGTTGTCGAGGAAGTAATCCGCCGAAGACAAGGTCTGCACCGCGTTGTCGGCGTCTTTGTAAGTGATGCTGGAAATTGCGTTGATGGGCCACTTGCCCAAAACGATTGACTTTTCAGGGAAGGCGTCGAGCGCAAGAGTGTACGTCTGGTTAGCGATGGCGAGGCCTGTGTAACTTTCAGCAGCTTCACGCGCAGCGGTGATCAGCGCCTCCACCAGCGAGTCGTCCGGGTGCGCCGGCGGCGAGCCTTCTGTGTCTAGGCGCAGGTGCAACCGCGCCGTGTCGAGCGTGATCGGCTCGGCGGCGACGTTGTTGCTGGGGCGGGGCGGCTTAATCATCTTGGTTCTCCGAGGGTAAGTATGCCGCAACATCCGGCCCAACCCAAGAGCGCAAAATCTTGCCCGTCTTGTCTGGAGTGCCTTGGAATCGCTTGTCGTGGCCGATGCCGATGCCCTTGCGACCGGGCAACCCCTTGATGCCCACAACATTCTCGCTGCGGAACAACCCGGCATTGCCGTACGACTGCCAAAGCAAAACATCAATAAACTGAATGCCGGGGCGGCAAACCGCCTTCAACTGCTCGATGGCAGGGCCGCGCAACCCGGTGGAACACAAGCTGGCGTGCTGCGCGTTGTCCAATTGCCGAGCGCGGCGTTGAGCGACGTTGTAATATCGGGCGTGCGACTCGCCCACGAGCGAATGTTTTTCCAGCGCATCGTGCACAACCTGCACCCAATCGGGGCCGTACCAGTCGTCGTCCTCGATGATGGCGAGGCGCTGGTCGCCGTGAAGCAAATCCAAGCCTGCACGAATGTTGCGCGCTTGTGTGTTGGTGCCAGGAGCCCAAAATGGCTCTGGGCGCAAGACCTCGACCGTCCAGCCGGAGCGCTCGAAGGTGATGGGCTGAGCCACGGGGCCGTCGTCCACGACAATCCAGCGCACCGGGCCTGCAAAGGTCTGCCGTGCCATCCAGCGTTCGCACAACGCAAACGCCTCTGGCCTCCCGCCAGTCATTGTCAACAAATTCATCATGCCAAAGTCTCCAATTTTGCCGGGACAGCTTCCAAATTCACACGCTCGAAGCACCTCAGCGCGGTTTCGCGACTGGCATTCAACACAGGAGTGCCACAGCTGGCCAAATCCTGGGCCAGCTGTGGGAATTTAGCTTGCCAGAGGTCGAAGGGTTGCCGCTGCGTCAATTGTGGCCCGTGCTGGCCAAACCAATGGGCCTTGCCGTCTTTGGACGGGGAACAATCGAAGCCGAGCAGCACAATCGCTTTTGCGCCCCAAAGGTAGGCGAGGTTGATCGCCTGATAGCCGGAGTTGCCTCCTTGGTGAATCACTCCGTGGCGTCCGAGGCCGGGGAGGTTTTCGCTGCCGACGCGGTGGAGTCCGTAGCGCTTTGCGGCGTGCTCGTCTTGCGTCCAGCGTTCGCCTTGGAAGCCTTGGGCGACTTCTTGGTGGTGGACGCGCCACCACTGGGAGTCGCAAGCGTAGAGAATGTCAGCGCTTCGTGCTCGTCGCCAAGTGTCGTTGATGGCGATGGTTGCCCATCCTTGCCTTGCGACAAAGTCGCAGTCGTGCTCGGTGAGGCTGGGGCCGCTGGCAAGGATGCAGGCGACTCGCCCCCACCAACGCCCTGCGGTGCGGTCGATTGGGGTGCGCTGGCGGTCGCCGCTGTGGGGTTTGTGCGCTGAACGAGCCCGATGGACTCCAGCTGCTCGGCCAAATCCACGGGCAACCGCAGCTTTTGCTTGCGCGAGGCGCTGCCGACTCGCGTGTCGGTGAAGTGCGCTAGCGCAACAACTTCGATCATTTCCATAATGGTGGTCCTTCGCGGGGTGATGGAGGAGGGGCCGAAGCCCCTCCAGAAACTTCTGAGATCAGAAGGTGCCCTTGATGAAGGCGGCAGGACGGTACACGGTCAGCGCGAGGCGCTCTTCCGCCAACAGCGTGGCCATGTTCTTCTTGAAGTTGTCGCCATCTTCATAGGAGATTTGAACAGCCGCGTCCATGCGATCCCAGATTTGCGCGCCCATCGTCATCGCGCCGACCAGGAACGTGCCTGCAGCGATGGAGTTGGTTGCGACAACGCGCTTGCCCCAGATGCGGGGGCCGAGAGCGTCGATTGGGCCCATGTCGCCGTGGAAGATGTACTCGCCGTAAGTTGTTTTCAGCAACTCAATGGCTTCCCAGTCGGCAGGGTTCAACACGATGGTGTCGGCGGTGTACTCCGACAACTGAGCTTGCGTGAGGGCTTTGCGCAGTGTGTCGACGTCTGTGTCACCAGTGGCAGCGCGGTTGTAAGCCACGTTGTTGCCGGAGGCCAAGATGCCGCTCAGGTTGCCGCTGGTGCCAGCGCCATTCAACAGCTGGTCTTCCTCTTCCAGCTTCAGGCCGTAGGTGAGGCGACTGTTCACGTAGCTTTGCAGCTGAGGAGCGTCGTCGAGCACTTGGCGCGAAACAGGAATGAAGTGGGCCAGTGTCACCACGGGCGCAGAGGCCAGTGTGAAGGTGATGCCGGACTCGGGCTTGGTCACGTTCTCGCGTGCGGGCGAGGCGTACTGGGCGTTGGCGTTGTTGGTGAACACGTTTTCGCGTGTGAACTCGACCAAGTTGCTGGAAGTGCGACCAACAGGCAACACGTCACGGATCGTCAACACGCGGTTGGGATTGGCGACGATGCCGGGCACGCGCTGGCTGGGCACCAGAGGTTGGTTCTGGCCAGTGGCGTTGATGATGGCGGTCTTGAACTCCATGCGAGCAAACTTGCTGCGGCCTTGAGCCATGGCTTGGAATGCGTCGCTCTTGACGAACTGCTCGCCAAACGACTCCTGAGCCGCATTGCGACTTTCTTCAGCGCCAGCAGTCAGCTTGCGCTCCAGTTCGACGCACTTGTCGGTCAGCTCGGCGGCTTTGACGCTCAGCTTTTCCATTGCGGATTTGGTTTCGGCTTCGATGGTTTTGCTGGCGGCGATTTCGCCGTTGGCTTTTTCCATCCAGCTCTTCAGCTCGCGTTGCGAGGCCAAGAGGCTGCTTTGCGTTTCGGCGAGGGCTTTGATTTCGGTGATATCAGACATGGTGGTTCCTTTAAAGAGTCCGAGAGGTTTTCAAATTTTCAGCAATCATTCGCTGAAGCTCATCTGGCAGTTGGAATTTCTCAGACTCACTCTGAGAGAACAGTCGCTTGGCGCGGCTTGCCGTAGCCGTTGCCAGCGATTTTGAAAAGCCCCCTGCCTCGCGCAGGAAGTCTTCCAAGTCCTTAATTGTCTCGATGTTGTCCAAAGCAGATTTAACACTGGACAAATCCACCCGCGCCGCGTCGTCGGCGGGGTAGGTGACAATCGAGACCTCGTACAGTTCGCTGATGTTCTTGATGACGCGGATTTCTTTTCCGTCCGTTTCAATCATGTCGTAGTCCGCGCTCTTCAGCGCGTACCCGATGCTCAGGCCGTCAATCGTCTCGTGCTGCATCCCGGCCTTCACCGTGGCGGCTTGCGGGTTGCCGGGGGTGAGCTCCCCTTCCATCAACAGCCCCTTGTCGTCCTCGGCCATCTTGACCCACTTGCCCAGCGGCAAATCGTACGACCGATGGTTCACGAACATCTTCGGCATCCGGGCCGAGCCGGACTGAATGCGCTCGATCACGGATTTGTACGCGCCGGGCATGATGGTGTCGCTGTACGAGTCGACGCCGCCGAACACCGAGGCGTACCCGGTGAAGGCGCTGCTGTCGGCCTTGGAGAACTTCAACTCCACGTTGCCCAATAAAAGTTGTTTGCGCATGCTCATTTTTCCGGCTCCTTCGCCTTGAATTGTTGCCCATTGTCTGTCGGCCCAGCTTTTTCCTGGGTCGCCGCCCCACAAAGCCCAAGCAATTCTGCCTGCGCTCGGATATCCTTCTTCGCCGGGGCTGAAGCCCTGACCTTGTTTGTCGACCTCATGCCGAGCAAAATACGAAACCATTCGCCCGATCGTCTCGTTGCTGAGGTCTTTTTTGTTGGTTGTGTCTCGCGCACGAGCCACCCCGACCTCAGTCCCGCCGCGTCCGAACTCCTGACGCCAGTCTAGGCCGCGTTGCGCTTCACGCGCCATTGCGTCATTGGGCACTGGCATTGGCGGCGGCTCCGAGTTTGTCGATTGGGGCGAGGTTGGTTTGCGCAGTCAGCACGTCTCCGCCGTCCATTGGCGGGTAGTTTTCCAGCTGGCGCCACTCGTTGCGCGTCATCAGCCCGTTTTGCACCGCCTTCGACCCGTTGTCCAAGCGCTCCGACAACGAGCCGCGCAAAATCGCGTCCAGCGAGAACTCGGCAGAGTACAGCTGGCGCTGTCCTGCGGTGAGCACGCGGCGGTCGATGGCTTGCTCCAACAGCTCCAGCATCGGGCGGAGGCGGAATTTGTAAAACCCCTCAATCAGCTGCCCGATCCCGGTGCCCCACGTGGTGGTCTTGGCGGTGTCGTTGATCATCACTGAGTTGATCCCGAACCAGCGCGCAATATCCTCGACCGTGAAGCGCCGCGTCTCCATCAACTGCAAGTCCACGGGCGACATGCTCAGCGGCTCGAACTTTGCGCCAGCTTCCAACACCAACAGCTCGTCGTCGCCGCCTTCCACGAGGCCGCGATAGTTTTTGCGGATCGAGTCGCGCTGCGGATCGCTCAGCAATTTGTCGATCATGAAGACGCCGGGGCGCTTGGCGGATTTGCGGAAGGTGCTGGCGCTGTGGTTCTGCGCGTCAATCGCCAACCCCACTGTCGAGCGCATGTAATCCAGCCGCGACATGCCCACAATCCCGTTGCCTTTGTCGCGCCAGTGCAGGATTGAGCGCTCGTCGTAGATGGCGATCATGCCTTCGTAGCTGTATTTGTACACGACCGAGCGGTCGGCGAGCACTTCGACCTCCACCTGATCAGCCGACAAGGGCCACATCTCGATCACCTCACCCGCGTCGTTGCGCATGAGGCGTGCGTACGCGTTGCCGCGCAGCACAAAATTCATCGTCATGTATTGCCAAAACTCCATCGGCGTGTGCCGACGATTGGGCGAGTCGTGCAACAACCGCCACAGCGGCGTGTCTCTGGCCAACGTTTTGTGCCCATCCGCCCCGACCTCGCGCTTGTAGACGAACAGCGGCAACGACGCAATGTTGTCGGCCAACAACTCCACCGCCGCCCAGACAGCCGACACCTGCAACGCGCCGTCAATCCCGTAGTCCTTGTTCTGGTCGTAGACCCGCGTGAAGGGCTCGCCAAATTGGACGCCATTTTGCTGGCCTGTGGAGCCAACATTGCCGAACCAGCGGCGCAAGGATTGATAAAAAGTGGCCATATGTCAGTATTTCAGCGTGAGAGGGGCTGCGAGAAAGTGGTCAATGTCGCCTTGCTCCTCTTGTTGTCGGGAGGCCGCACCAATCGCCATCGTCAATGCAACGGCCCCGTCAATGCGGCCAGTGGCCTTGGCTTTGTTGAGTTTGCGGTTGCCAGCGGCGTCCTTTTCGACGCGAGCGTTGGCCATGCACATCGTCAGGACAGAATTATTGCCGTGAGCGAGCTGCTCGTTCAATAAAGCACTTTCCAGCGTGTCGATTGCCGGGGCCATGTCCTTGAATCCTTGCCCGAACGGCACCAGCGGCAACGCCACCCCCAGCTCGTCCAGCTCCTTCTTCAACAAGTCGAAGCGCCAGCGGTCGAAAGCCGCCGCCGCCACGTTGCAATCGCACAAAATGTCGGCCATGTCTCGGGCGACGACCTCGTAGTCGACCGAAGCCCCCGGCACCACGCGGATCAACCCCTGCTCCGCCCACACGTCGTAGGGGGCGCGGTCGCGCTTGGCGCGGTCGCGGAGGCCTTTTTCGGGAGTCCAGAAATATGCGCGCACGTTCCAGCGGCTCTCGCGCAAAGCGATCACCACCATGCTCGTCAAGTCCGTCTTCGCCGACAAGTCGATGCCCACGTAGACGGGCTCTTCGTAAAAAGCAGTCTCGTCGGGCTCGGAACTGTTGGCGATCCAAACGCCGCGTGAGATGAACGGCGCGGCCATCTCCACGCGCTGGTTCAGCACGAGATTTCGGAACGTTGGCTCGAACGACGGCATGCGCTCGGCCCTTTCCGCTTGTTCACGCACGTCGTCCAGCGATCGAAACACGCCCAAGGCGGGGTTGGCCGCCTTCCACCCGTCCACGTCGCCCAGTTCGCAGTCCTTGGGGGCCGCGTACAGGTGGCAAACCGTGTGCGGATCCTTGCTCGCCAGCGCGTCGTCGATCCAAATCGACAACAAATCGTTGTCGTTCGGAGCCTGAGTCGAGATGGTAATTTGCAGCGGGTCGGCGTGAGCGCCCTGCGACGTGATGATCGCGTCCACAAAGTCGCTCTTCGGGCCGCGCACCTGCCCCAACTCGTCCAAGATCGCCAACACTGGCGACAGGCCGTGCGATGTTTGCCCGTCTGCGGCGAGGGCGCGGTATTCCACGTTCATCGACAACCCGATCAGGCGCTTGCCCGAGGGCACGATGCGCGTCACGCGAGAAAGCTCCTCCGAGAGCTGGATCATCTTGGCGGCGAGGGCAAAAACAATGGCGGCTTGGTCCCGGCTCAACGCGCCGGACACAATCTGGCTGTTCAAACGGGCCTCGGGGCCGCACAAATGCGCCAGCACGATGGCCGCAATCAGCGCCGTCTTGCCGTTTTTGCGCCCAATCGACAGGATTGCGCGCTTGGTTTTGCGCGGATTGTCGTAGACGGCGAGGATGAATTTGCGCTGGAACTTGTCCAGCCGCATCAATTTCCCGACGTGTTCGCCCTCGGGGGTCTTGCAATAACGCTCGATAAACGCAATCACGCGCTGGCCGCGTGTCTGTTTTTTGAGCGCCGGGGCGGTTTTCATGCCAGCAATTCGTCGTCGGCCAGCTCTTCGCGGGTCTCTCGGGCTTGGCGCTCCAGTTGGCGTGACTTTTGCAAGTCCTCCTTGCGTGAGCCCGACCCCGCCGCGCCCGACATCTGCAACGACCGCATCAACGCGAACTGTCGCCGCGCCAACTGCTCGATCACCGACTGGCGTGGGTTCATCACCGGGGTGCCGCGGGCATTTTCGATCACCGTGCCTTCGGTTTCGAGTTGCTGCGCCGCGACTTCAATTTCCAGCTGCGTCCGCGCCAGCTGCGCCGCAATGACCAAGTCGTTTTCGCTCCACTCCGCGCGAGCGCGGGAACGGATGATCACTTCCCAGAAGGGTTGCGTGCCCTTTTGTTGGCGCAAGTGTTGCGGCCATGGGGGCAAATCCGACGCCGCCGCCAGCGCGGCCTCAATCGCGGCCTCAGCCGAGTTTGCGTTTTTCTTGCGCGCCATGATGGCCCTTTGCCTTTGCGGTTTTCATAAAAAAAGAGGAGATCGGAAGAGCACACGTCTGAACTCCAGTCAC
>ERZ650310.30-NODE-30-length-39844-cov-9.605971_pt1 | contig 39844 bp, 46 predicted proteins | sample MGYA00376246_ERZ650310 | MGnify/ENA primary metagenome ERZ650310 (study PRJEB26733, sample SAMN07839286) | wastewater metagenome | biome: small river; feature: stream; material: water | place: USA: North Carolina | collected 2016-03-01 ...
TCAATGGTCATCGACGACTGCGTCCAGCGGCACCAAGGATCTGATTTTGCTGCGTGACGCCGCCGCGACTCTCGCCCAGCGCAACGGCACCAACGCCCAAGCCTTCCGCGTTTACAACACCTACACCGACGCCAGTAATTACGAGCGCGGGGTGTTTGATTGGAGCACGACGGCGAACACGTTGACACTTGGAAGTGTCGCTGCTGGAACTGGAACCGCACGATCAACTGTTTATTCTTCAGCTAGTTCCGTAACGCTGCAATCTCGCACAAACGGAGCCGTTGTTGATTCGGCAAGCGGATTGATTCTGTTTCAAAAAGCTAGCGCGTCAGTTTGGCAAATCACCACTGCCGGAACGTTTGGAACTCAAACTGATGGCGGACAAGACATCGGCAATGCCGGAGGTCAGCGACCAGCAAACATTTACATTACAGGAAATGTTGTAATGGGTGGAGCAACTTCGCAGTTGCAAATGTCTAAGACAATCACAGCCGCAGGCACCACTGGAGCGCAAACAATCAACAAGGCAACTGGATCTGTGAACTTTGCTGCCGCTGCCACTTCGCTTGTTGTGACAAATTCTCTCGTAACCACTAACAGCGTGATTCACGCGACTGTTGCAACAAATGACACTACAATGAAGTCTGTTAGCGTGGCTGCTTCCGCTGGTTCGTTTACGTTGAACGCAAATGCTGCGGCTACGGCTGAAACTCGAGTGAACTTTGTTGTGTTGAACTAAGTTTGATTTATGGACATCTCGCTAACGCTTACCGACTCCCAGCAGAAGGGCTTGGAATACGTCACCAATCTGGCCAACAAAGGCAAGGATGACGCTGACAAGCTCACTACTGAGCAGTACGCCACCAACGCGCTTGTTGCTGCGCTCAACTCGTATGCTGCCCAGCGTTCTGCCGTTCGTACTCAGTACGGATTGAGCCTGTACACCAGTGCAGATCCTGCGCTCAAGGAAGCCATTGACGCTGAACTCGGTTTTGATCCGAACTATCCTACCGGCAACGAATGATCTATGGAAACGTATACTTGGAAGCTCACAAAAGAGCAGGCTGTAAAACTTGTCGCAATCGTTGATCTTGCCGTCAAGACTGGTGGACTTCTAGTCGCCGAAAAAGCACTTCCGCTTGTCACTGATCTTAACAACCAGATCAACGAGCAGGAAAAAAAGTCCGAGTAACCATGAACGGTCAAAGCGAGATGAACCCTCAACACAATCACGCCGAGGCAGCGGCTGGGGCGATGTTCTCGCTTTCCGGCGCTGTCGTTTCCATGATCCCACAAATCGAGGAGTGGATTCGTCTCGCTTCTCTTTCCGTTGGTCTGATCATCGGGCTTGTCACGCTCTATCGGATGTTCCGCAAACCATAAATTTATGAAGAACTACAAGACTACCATTGCCGGAATCGGAGCCATCCTTGTCGCCATTGGCGCAGCTCTCAAGGCCCAGTTTGACGGCGATCCGACGACCAACATTGACATTGGCGCAACCATTGCCGCGATCACTGCTGGCATTGGTTTGATTGCTGCCAAGGACGCCAGCACTCCCGAATCCAAGTGACCTGGATCGGTCCACTCGTCAAAGCGATCCTTGAATGGCTGACTGGGCTGGCCAGACAAGACACCACTTCCATTGATGCGAAACGAGATCCTGAGCTTGCTGATCAGCTTCGCGCTCGCTTGCCTGATGACGGGATGCGGGACGACAAGGGTGGTTTACGTCCCAGCGGGCGAACCAATGCGCCTAGCTGATTCGGTTAAGTCTCGGGTGTGGGTCAAGGACGACAGCGGGAAGTTTGTCCGGTCCAACAACAAGGTAACGATTCCTGAAGGCTGGTACACGCTGCCAAAATGAAAGTTGTAGCCTACGATTACGTTCTTCGCCAAGCCTGCGAACTGACCGGGCGCGTGTACCCTCCGACGACTGAGGAAGCGTCCGCGTTCTCGACGTACATCGGAATGGCGTTGCGTCAGGCTTGGGAGGCTTACGACTGGGGCGATTTCAAGTTGGTTAGCCAGGAATTCTTCGCCAAGGATTACGACCCTGAAGAGCAGTACAACGTTGGAATTGTTTGCTACTATCCCACTGAGCAAAAGTACTACCAGTGTGTAAAGGACAACACGACCAACATCACGCCGACTCAAAACGGTCCAAACGGTCAAGTTTACACGCTAAATTGGTCCGAGGCATTGCCTGATTACGCTGGTGTTTCCGCAGGCACTTGGAGCGAGGCAACCAACTACACGCTTGGTCAAATTGTTCTCTGGGCTGAAGATCAGAACTACTACCAGTGCATTGATTACACGTCTGGAAGCGTTCCTCCAAGCGTCTCGACTGTCTGGGGACGGCTTGACCCGTTCATTCGCAAGATTAGCGAAACGTCCACCTACAACGACGGACTGCGCTCCAACATCATTGGTGAGGTTTTGGCTGTATACTCGGTGAACCCTGAAGTGGCTTGGAAACAACCCTTGCTTGGGTTTTCGTTTGACGAGGATGGAATCGTTATCGGCGATCAGCTTCCATTTGTCTGGGTGGAATACCGAATTGCTCCGACTGATTTTTCGGAAGGAAATCCGACTTCCATCCCGTACCGATTCCAGAACATTGTCGCTCTTCGATCGGCTGGAATGATGCTGAAGGTTGACGGAAAGAACGACCTTGGCAACGAGCTGATGTTGCTTGGTGAATCAGCTTTGACCGACGAGATCGACAAGGTTGCACGTCAGGAAATGCAAACTCGGCAAGTTGTATATCAAGGACGCTGATGCCTGACATTCAACAGCTTACTGACAGAGACGAGAAATTCATCGGAGTTGTCTCGCGCCTTGATCCGCAGATGGTTGACCCGAATTATGTCAGCCAAGCGGTTAATCGAAAATTTGAGGCAAAGCTAATCAGCAACCGCTGGGGAATCATTCAACCCAAGTGGGGGGGAAAGTGGAATACCAACCGGCAATCGTTCAGCGTTGCCAAAGGCGGCACGTTGTGGACTCGCGCTTCTCCAGGCGCACAGATTCCGGCCGGTACTGTTGTTTGCTCTGATCCAGACCCCTCGTACAACACTCTGATCGTCAAGAACGGTGCGCGAGTGGTCAGTGACGACAACACGAACTGCACGCTCAACACCGCGACGTATTCTTGGACCGGATCCAGCCCAAGTACCTGGGGCCTGACATACTACACCGGCACGACCAAGTTCACGGACATTCTCGGGATGATGCAGTACCGAGATCCTCAGACCGGCAACAGTGCGCTGATCGTCGCAACCAACGAGGTGAGAACGTCTGACGGTGGACAAGGAAAGGTTTATCTAGTCCGGCCCAACTCGTCGCATTTGGAGATCCCGTTAAACGGGTGGGACATCTACGGTCCCGTCAAAATGATCCAGTGCGACAACGCAATTGCAATGTTGCGTCCGTTTTCGGATCGTTACTACTTCAACGGTAGCGCAATTAATTCTGGCAGTGATTACGTCACGCTGAACGTCATTCCTGATCTGGCTACTGGAAATCGCGTCATCATCGGGCAGGTTTCTCCAGCTCCTCCAATCTACACGGCTGCATCGTTTTCCAGTGGTCAGGGATTTGGGCTGTGGGTGAACGTAAACGGAACCAAGGTCTCATTCTACACGTCTGAGTCCAATGCTCGCAGCGGAGGATCAACGGGCAAGGTTGACCTTTCTTCCTCATCGTCGTCTTACCGTTACTTTATCCAGCGACAGAACAACACGACTGGTAACAACATTGTTCAGCCGGAACTGGACTTTGAGAATGGGGCCTATCCGCTGCTAATGCAGTCGAACGGGACTTCCAAGATCGCAATCGTTGCTGGATTTAACCGTGTTGCGAGCAGCTTGTTCATTTCAAGTGCTGACTCTTCGTCCAACACAATCACGGTTTACAACCACGGGTTCGTTCCTGGAGACAAGGTAAAGATTGTTTCGGACAATACCTATTTCAACAACACCTACTACGTTTATCCGGTTGATGCCAACACGCTGAAGTTGTTCTACGGAGCTACGGCTGAAACGGATTCTCTTGTCAATGCCACCCGCGCAACGGCAAAGGCTACTGTTGCAAAGGTTACTGCGACTCCTTCTGTTCCTCCTGTTGTTGCAGGCGTGTTTACAACTGGCACTTATCCGGTTGCAGCAGCAAATGGAGGTGCTGGGTATGATGCCGCACCCGCTGTAACTTTGTCTGGTGGTGGAACTCTTGCAACCGCTCATGCTGTTGTCAGTGGTGGACGTGTCACATCAATCGTTGTTGATACTGGTGGATCTGGTTACACGGGAACTCCGGCTATTTCTGTTGCGGCTCCAGCGCAGTACGGGATCACGGCTGTCACGGTCACTGCAAACGGTGCTGGATACAACGTCACGCCCGCTGCCACTTGCTCAACTGTCACCGGAAGTGCTCTGACTGTTTCGCTTGGAACTGGTAACGAGAACGATTCTGTCAGCAGCATTGCAGTCTCAAGTCCAGGTTACATTGCCACGTCCACAGACGTTGATGTTGCGATTGATTTTCCGTCCACGAATTTCAACGTTTACACGTCATTCACTGGAACGATTACCAAATTTGAGTCCAGTGGAATGCCGATTCCAGCAGGACGTGAAGGCTGCTATTTTCAGAACAGACTGTTGATGGTCTACGGTTTTGACATGCTGGCCGTGTCTGACGTTCTGGACCCGCTTCATTACTCGCCAATCATCAACGAGTTTAAGCTGAACTCAGGTTCAAATGACAAAGTCGTCGCAGTATACCCGTTCAATCAAACGACGCTTATCGTCTTCAAAACGAACTCGATTCTCGCAATCGAAAATCTTTACGGCGATCTGTCGTCTGTCCGACTTTCTGAAGTTACCCGCGAGTTTGGTTGTATTGCTCCTCTTTCTATTGCTGGCACTGGGTCTGACGTTGTTTTTCTGACTCAACGCGGAGTTGCTTCGCTTAAGCAGACTGAATACGGAATCAGCCAGTCTGTTGTTGTTCCGATTTCCAACCCGATCCAGCCTGAGATTGACGACATCGACAAAGCACTGGCGTACAAGGCTGTTGGAACGTACTTCGATAACCGTTACTTGCTTTCTGTTCCGCTGAACGAAGGTGACGGAACAAACCAGCGCACGTTGGTCTTCAATTTCCTCAATCAGGCTTGGGAAGGTTACTGGGAAGGAAGCCTGCTTCTTCCACGATACTTTTCTCGCGTCAGCTTGTACGGATCTGACTATCTCGCTTGGTCTGATGAAAGCGGATTCGTTCATTACTTTGACAAGCAGGCTTGGGCTGACCGAAAAGTTGACGGAACCGAATTGCAGGTTTCAACCCGGATTGACTTCCGTGGATACACCTTTGGAACTCCTGTTCACAAGCAGTACACCAGCATCGAGATCGAGCTGAACTACAGCAACCCGCAGTATTCGTTTGTCGTAAATCTGGATGGTGTGAATGAGGTGATGACGCTTGCGAGCAATCAAACGCAGTCTCGCACGACCTACTTCAATTACGGGGTTGCAGATTACGTTACCACAAACGTGAACGACGACTTTTTTGTTCCGTACCGAAAAGACTACTCTTGGCAGCCTGGTCTTCAGTGTGGAAACAACGGAGTCCGAGTGAACCAACGGCAGGTGATTGTTTCCAAGTACCGACTTCGCAGACACGGCAACACTATCCAACCAGTTTTGACTTCCGATAAGGGGAATGTGGAAGTCTCATCAATCATGTTGTACGCGATTCCTTTCCGAATGTTTGGACGAACCGACGTTTAACCTATGCCTCTCTTTGTAACTGTTACGCCGGGAACTACTGTGACTTCCAGCACTACGCTGGACGCAGCCACTCTCAACCTGCTTGGCACGCCTTCTGTTGACATCACAGGAAGCGTTGACGGCGGTTCGCTTACGCTTGCACCAGGTTCCGTGACGAATTCCAACCTGTATGCGATGGCTGCCACTACTGTTAAGGCAAACCCATCTGGAACATCCGCTACTCCTACTGACGTTGTTGTTGATTCAACGACGATGGCAATTGATGCAATCTCTGGCCTTCGCGTTAAGACCAATGGTGTTCAGTACGCAAACATTCAGCAGGTAGCCGCGTCTAGCCTTCTTGGAAATCCAACCGGATCTGCTGCAAATGTTTCTGGGATTACGCTTGGAACAAATCTTTCGTTTGCTGGAGCTGTTTTGAACGCGGCGTCATCTGCTTCCAACATGAAGTTGGCCGGATACTCTGTTTTGAATTCAACTCAGACCATTGCGGGAAGCTCTGGGTGGACCGATATCACAAATCTCAGCATCACGACTCCAACCCCTCAAAGTTCCTCAAGCAAGTTTTTGCTGTTTGCTGTCGTTTCTGGATCAACCACAAAATCGACTTCTCCATTTGAAGCTGGAGCATTTCGATTTTTAAAAGGATCTACAGCTATTGGCATTGGAACTGGAGGAACTGGATCAATGGTTGCAGCAACAGCTTCTGGAATTGGTTTGGCATCAAACGCAGTAAGCCTGGCAAATTCTGCAACATTGCTTTATGTTGACGCTCCTGCATCTGCAACGGCAGTGACCTACAAAGTTCAGGGAATGTGTTATCAAGCTGGTGGAGCTGCTGGGTCTGGAAACCTTGTAATCAACAGAGACTATACATCAAGTGCAGTTGCAACCATTTCTTACTTTGTGGTTGTTGAGGTCATCTAATGATCTCCAAGGTTCTAGCGTACTTTAGAGCAAAACTCTCAGACGCTTTTGACAAGTGGTCTGATGAGGAGTTGGAAGACTTTATCGAATTCCACCTGAAGCGCGGGACACTCAAGGTTCTTACACGGTCGGGGCAAGTGGTCGCTGTTCTTTGCGGTTGGCAGCAGGTTGGGCCGGATCGCATACCGTTTACATGGCAAGAAACTGATCCGAATGGGGATCACTGGTATTGGTATCAATTCGCTGCCAACAGCCCGGAAGATGCCATGTCCGTAGCTGCCTCTTTTGTACTTGAAAGACCGCAGTCCGCGCTCCTTCCTTCTGTTGGATTTCGGAATGGAAAGTGGAGACGTTACAAGTTTGGAATCCTAGGTCTCTACAAGAAAGGGAACACGCTTTATGACGGTAGACGCTCCAGCACCACGTAACTACGGACAGGAAACTCGGGACACGCTTCAAGCGCAGATTGACCTTGCGCCACAGAAGTATGCTGCCGAGTCCAAGTTTGCGCCTCAGTACCAGGCTCTTCAGCTTGAGATGCTCAAGAGCGCAATGCCGCAGCTTCTGGACGTGTATGGTCAGGCCGCTCCTCGTCTTGGTCAGATTGAGTCCGCTGCTCGTTCCGCAAGCCGTGCTGGAGACATTGCCGACATTGCGAGCCTAGGGCCGCAAGCTCGCGCTGCCATTCGGGCGTCCAACCCGGATCAGGCTGCAATGATTGACCGGATGACCGCTCAGGCCAATTCCGGTCTGGCTGCTGGATCCAATCTGACGCCTGAACAGCAGAACATGGTCAACCAGCAGGTCAGATCCGGTCTTGCTGCTCGCGGTCTAGCCACTCAACCGTCTGGCGCAATGCAGGAAGCTGTCCGTTCTCAGATGATGGGTGCCGGACTTCAGCAACAGCGTTCTCAGCAGGCAATGCAGGCTCTTGGAGCGTCTCAGGGGCTGTACGGCGACGTGTTCCAGCAGATCCTTGGAAGACCTTCGCAAGCGTTTGGGGCGACTGGTGCAATGACCGGGCAAGCTCAAGGATTCAATCCTGGACAGTTGTTCAATCCTGAATCGCAATATGCTGCAAATCTGATTGGCGCAAATCAGCAACAGAAGCTGGCAGCAAGCACTTCTTCAGCGGCCAACATGACTGCCCTTGCAGGTGCCGGGATTTCCTCGCTATGAACTACGGGATTCCAAACCAATTTCAGCCGTATGGGGCACCAACTGGGCAATTCCAAGGTTTTAACCAAGGAATGCAACCGGGACCAATGCAATTTGCTCCTCAGTCTGTCCAATCTGTTGAACAGCAACGCGCAAGGCTTAAATACATGGGCCTTGACGACAGCGCGATTGATAACCTTTTGGGCGCAAAACAGGGACTTCTTCAGATGCGAGACGACGCAAGGACGGATCTTCGTTCTCAAATCATTGGAGGAGAAAACTCCGCCGGTGAAAAGGTGGATGGCCTTTTGTCTGGTGCAGGCGGGAAAGTGGCTGGAATTTTTTCAAGCCTGTGATTGTTCGCTTCCAGCGTTGCGTTGGAGTCAAAGTCTTCCGGCTGTTTAACTGGCAACTGGAGGTCTGGTCTTGTCCAACAGGAGAAACAATCCCGCTTCACTTTCACAAGTCCATCAAAAGCAGAATCTTCCATTTGTTTGGCAGGATGATTTGGCGTCTTGGTGAACGTGAAAAAGCTGTCGGATTTATTGATTTTGGATGGAGCAAAACAGTTCCTGCTGGAGCAATTCACGGGGCAACGGCTTTGACTTTTTGCGTATTTGCGAACTTGGAAAAGTGGAGTTCCTCGCCAACATCTGCGGCGGTTGACTTCTTTGAATGAAGGACATTGGAACACTTTATTTCAACGCATGTGGAGGGAATGCAAACGCCATTTTGTTTGTTTCCTGTTTCCATAATTACTGCCATGCGGTTGACGACCTGATTGATGGTGAGATTCCAAGAACTCCAGAAGTGTTGCTGGAAATCTTGATGCTTGCGAATCAGCTCTACTCAACGCAGTTCTATCTTGAAAATTCAAATCGGCTTCAGCCTTTAATCGCGCTGATCACAAACACCTACGCAGATTCTGTGGCTTGGGAAAAAGACGGAGAAGGCTGGAAGCAGAACATTGCCGATGTAATCCGACAGTGTGGAAATGACATTATTCTTGCGGTTGCTTGGATTGTTGGCGGATACAAGCACATGCGATCAATCTCCCTCGACTTGAGGGAAGCCGCCTACCACTCTCAACACAAATAATTATGCCTTCATACAGCTACGTCACTCCTTATCAGGGCCAGCAAGTTGCCCCGCTTCCGACTGGCTACATGGAGGCAGCTACGGCACCGGGCCGAAACATTGCCGCAGGAATTTCAAAGCTTGGTGAAAACGTCACAGGACTGGTTAAAGAGTACATCAAAAACAAGCGAGAAGACGAGTATGCGACTTCTAAGATTGAGTCCATGCTTGCCCAATACGCTGGCGCGACTCAGGGACCTCCTACTGCTGATGGAAGTCCTGCTGGCATTGATCAGCTTGCTGGAATCATTGGCCAAAAGAACCTGGACGCTTTTGTCAGTGGCAAGGCAAACCGCATGCAGAAGTTGGCGATTGCAAACTCTTTGGAAACCTACGGAGCGCAGCAACACCAGCGTTTGCAAAACGAGTACCTGAACGAACAGCTTAAAGGTATTCAGGGACAGCAACAACACCAGCGTTTGCAAAACGAGTACCTAAACGAACAGCTTGGAGCGATGCAGGAACAGCGTCGTCAGCAGAAGGCTTTGGTGGACATTCAGAAGGCTGTTGCTGGACTTCCAACGACCACGTCAACCACTGGTGAAGTCACGACGACTGTTCCTGGTGAGTTTGTTGCGTCAACTGAACCACAAGACACTTCTGGTGTTCGTTCTGTCACTGAAACTGCCCTTGCAAAAGGCTTTCTTGCTCGTGCTGGAGTTGCTGCAAAACAGCTTTCAGACGCTGCGGCTGCCGATATTGCTGCATCAAAACAGCTAAACATTTCTCCAGAGCAAATTCAGAAGTTTGTTCCTCGTGCTACACCGGCTTACGGTTTTAATGCTCCTCTTGGAACCACTGTTCCTGTTGAAACTCCAGAACAGGCGGCTATTCGCGCTGAACAAAATTTGAGAGTTCAAGAAGCTGCCCAAGCGAAAGCAAAAGAAATTCAAGCTCAGGCTGACATTCTTTCAAAGGCGTCTGCTAGAGGAATCACTCCTCCTGCTGCTCCCCAGCCTCCAAAAATGATTCAACTCCCTCCGACGACCAAGACCACGTCTGAGACGGTTGTTAAGCCTGTTGATCCCGAGCAGTATCGGAAGCAGATCGCTCAAGAGTTTGCCAATCGTGGAATTCCAGTGACACCTGAGTTGCTGAATCAGACCGCTCAAATTGCTGGTGTTCAGCTTCCGATTCAGATTCAAACGCTTTCTGTTCCGGGTGCTGGAACCATCGTTAAAATGGACGGAAAAGAGCAACTTGTTCCAATTAATCAAGAAGCTCAACGTCACCTTATTGCTACTTCCATTGATATTCCTGGCGAAGTGACTGCTCAGTTCAGAACGACTCAGGACCGGGAAAAGTTCAGTGAAGATCTGACCACATACAAACAAATCAACACCAGCGTCAACAATCTCAATTCAATCATTGATAAGTATCCAGGTTTCTCTGGTAAGATTGTCAGATCATTAAGCCCTACTGTCGGTGCTGAAATTTCAGCCAATTTGGACACGCTGAAGTCTCATTTGAACAAGCCAATTACTGGTGGTGGAAATCTATCTGAAACTGATTACAAGCGAATTAATGAAGTGATTAGGGATCCAAGCAAGTTTTTCACAATGGACTCGGCAACGAGAACCAAACTGCTTGGATTGTCGAAAACTGCGAAGAGCAAACTTGAAAATCAATTCAAGGCCACAACTGTCCAAGGGTCTCTCAACCTTGGTGGATCGCAGCCGTACAATCAGGGCGGTGCAATGAAGACGTTGACATACAACCCGGTGACCAAGTCGATGGAATAAATATGCCTTACCAAATTGAAGTCCCAGGCAAGGCTGTCGTTTCTTTTCCTGACTCAGTTTCTCACGAAGAGGCACAAGGCATTCTTGCCAAACAGTTTCCTCCAACCGGGGAAGACATCGCCACACAGATGGCGAAAGATCCTTCGTTCACACCCACCAAAGACCAGTTTGTTCTGTTCAAGGACTTCAAGGATCAGCAGTCCACCGACTACATTGACGGCTTCATCAAGGCTATCCCGCAGGTTGCTGAGGACATTGGCAAAGGTATTCCAGGCGTGGCACGGGCTTTCCTGAGTGCCGACAAGAGTCTTGCCGCTACTGGCGTTGAAGCGTTCGCTCAGGGAACACGCAATTTGTACGGGATGCTTGCGGAATCAGAAAGCCCAGCCAGCCCTCTGTTTAAGTTCAAGTCGCTTCTGACGGGTGACGGTTCAGTCGATGACCAATACAAGCAGTTCCTTGAGGCGCGTGATTTTGCCAAGAAAACCCAAGAGCTTGAATCTGGAAACAACACGCTGATTGCAAAGCAAGGCGAGATTGATCCTGATGCGGTCAAAGCTCTGAGCTACGTTCTTGATCCGACACTGCTGTTTGGACCAGTCAAAGGTTTGGCTGCTGCGGGGCACCTTGGTGAAGCTGGTCTGCGTGCCGCTGAGGCTCTTGGGCGTGTTGAAGCTGTAGCCGGAAAGGCTGGACTCAAGGCCGCTGAAGCTGCTGGAACTGGAGCGCAGGCGGTTGGTGAGACGATTGGAAAGGCTGGCGCAGTTGTTGGTCGGGTTGTTGACGACGTTGCTGGGATGACTGGAATTCCAGCTCCTCAGGCTCGCACGGTTCTTGGTGCTGCACTTGGTGCCGGTTTGCTTGGATCTCACGATGTTGTCGCTGGTCTGGCTGCAACCGCTGTGGCCGGAGGCGTTCTGAATCGTGGTGGAGAAGTGCTGTCTGAAGCTGCAAAGATTGCCCAGCAAGGCCCAAGCCGTCTTGGCGTGTTGGAGCGTGTGGCAATGTCTCCAAACGTCTCTGCTGAGGCTAAAAAGCTGGCTGGCGTGCTGGCTCAGGCTTCTCCTGTGATTGGATTCGCTGGTGACGTTGCAAAGGGTGCCGCAGAAGGAACTGCAATCGGATCTGCGCTTGGATACTTGTCCACTGGAACGGCTGAAGGTGCTGGTGCAGGCGGTGGATCTGGTGCCGCGCTTGGTGCGATTGGCGGGACCATCGGAAGCATGATCAACATGCCTGCCAAGTCTCAGGAAGGTGCGCTTGCTGACATCACCCGTTTCGCAAGTGGAATTCCAGATGAACAGACTCGCACTCGCCTAATTGACGGTCTTTCCCGCATTGCTGGTGAGGACAAAAATTGGCGACGAGCTGCGGCTACAATTGACGCTGTCACTTCAGCACAGGAACGAGGCATTGAGGTCAAGTTTGGTGCGCCCGATTCTCCTGCTGCTTTTTTCGATCCAAAGTCGAACTCTATCAACCTGAACCCTGACAAGTTCAACTCCGAAAGTGCAGTTCACGAGCTGGATCATGCACTCAGAGCTGGAGCGATTGGAAAGGCTTACAGCGAGGGTCTCAGGGAGGTTATCCTTGGAGCCAAAGACCAAAACGGTAATACGCTCAAGCCTGGTATTACTGACTTGAATGGGCTCGCTGACGTTGCCGAGAAGATTGCCGAACAGTACAAAACCAATCCTGAACAGGAAGCGTTGTTTAAGCAGTTTGCTGAGACGCTTAAGTCTGGAATTCCTGAAGCTGACAAGGCAGAGGCTATTGGATCTGTCATTGACGAGCTGACTTCCATCTACACCGGAAAGCTCTTTGCTCGCAAAGGAATGGAAGACGCTCTCACCAAGCGTTTGCCGTTGTTTTACCGTAACCTAGTCGATTCAGTCACTCAGCGCATTTACGACAAGTTCAGAACGACTCTCTACGAGCGTGGAACTGCCATCCCTGTTGGAAACTCAATCAAGTACGCTTTCACAGACGACCAAGGTCGGTTGATCCGAATTCCAGAACTGGACGCTCTCATTGAGAAGTCAATCAAGTCTAGAGAGATCAGTGCTGCCGGTGGAATCAAGCAGGATGTCCCGTTGCCAAGCGACATGGAAATGTCTCCGCTGCGGTTTGAAAAGCTGGCTGGTGGCGACTACAAGCTGCGCCCCAAGAAGGACATCGAGGATCTTGGAAAACAGTTCAACAAAGAGGCACTTGAGCGTGTTGCGGCTGTCAGCAAGCCGGGTGATCCTGTGATGAAGGAAGTCTCTGTCGGTGTTGGCAAGGGACTCAGCTTGCGCGATTTGAATGAGGTTCAGATCCAAGCATTGATCAATACCGACAAGCTGCCTGATTACGCCAAGAAGCAGATCTACAACGACTGGAAGAACCTGCGTGATCCGTCCAAGGGTACAATCCAAGACACGGTCAACTATCGTGTTTACGAGGAAAAGCATGGAGGCTCAAAGACCATCTTGCAGCCAAAGGCTCAAATGACTCGTGACGACCGACTTGTTCACGACATCGTGCTAACTCCTAAGCGTGGAGTCCTTCAGCGCGGAGTGAACGCTACCCGAGTCAAAGACGCTCTTGCTAGGCTGATTCACGAGGACCGATACAAAGGTCTGTACCACACTCCCGGTGAGGCTGTCGTTGATCTTCACAAGTACCTGAACAATTTGACTCTTGGAGAAGGCAAAGCAATCCCAAGCGCACAATTGTTTGGCGGTGGAGTCCGTGGGGAAAAGACCCGCAACTTGTTCCATGAGGCTGTTGGATTTCCTGGTGAACATCCAGATCGTCACGCTGGCTACGACATCTCAACGGCACGCGAAAAGGGAGTCAAAGCTGGTCAAGGAATCAAACACGAAGACCTCAACTACTACCACATCAAGTCTTCCACTCCTACGGGTGAACGTTGGTCGTTTAACAACGAGGCGACTTACAAGCTTGGCAAGGTCAATTTCCAGCCGGAAGACTTTACCAATCAGAAGTTTGGCGACTCCAATGTTTCCGATCACAAGTTGGGATACCGGATCATTCAGCGCGACGGACGCTTTTCAGCATACGGAAAAAACGGCGAGAAGCTGGGAGTGTTCCGAGATTTCAATTCTGCAAACAACGCACTGATAGACCAAAGCAACAAAGAATATGCCACTCGTCAAAGGTTACTCGCAAAAGACTATGTCAAAGAACATCAAAACCGAAATGAAAGCGGGAAAGCCTCAGAAGCAGGCAATCGCAATCGCTTACAAAATGCAGAAGGAAGCCTGCATGAAAGCGGGCAAGAAGTCAGGCTGTTGCGACAAGATGTGAACGCAATGATGCTTGCATCTACCAAGTAACCTATGGGCTATTCACCAGAAGAGGCGACGATCCTAATCAACAAGCTGAAGTCTCGCATCGAGGCTTTGGAAGTCGTCTACGATTACGACTCTTCTGAGGTAGCCAATCTTCTGGACTATGGAGCGGACGGAACAGGACTGCTGAACGATACACAGGCACTTGTTGACGCTGTAGCTTCTGGAAAGCGTGTCATTTGGTTTCCACCAAACAAGACGTTCCTGCTCAACACGCTAAACCAAGGAAACACGGCCTACTACGTAACCATTCCCGCTGACACGATTCTCAGGATTGACGGCAAGCTAACTAGCAACATTGCCAAGACTATTTCGTTCATTTTCCAAGGATCGACTCAGATCTATGGAACTGGTTCTGTTGAGTTCAATCAGGGTACCGACAACAAGGTTTTTAAGTTTACCACTGGCTCGCAGATCCGCGTTCATGGCCTGACGTTCAAAGGTGGATCAACCACAAGCCATCCTGACTACTTGTGTCAGACTGATCCTGGATCTGGAGAAACTGCGCTTGTCTTCATCAATGATTGCCGGTTCATCAATTTTTGCGGACACGGCTATTGGCGCAACAGCGACAGCACAGCCTCCACTCATGCGGTTGCTGAAACGATCATTTCCAACTGTTACTTTGAGAACATCTACAACGGCAATGGAATCCTGATTAACAACATCGCCGGGAGAGACCGAAACATCTCAATATACGGCAACGTCTTCAACGGATGCTTGGGGGACAACAATGGTGCATCATTCAATGGTTTCCCGATTGCTGTGGCTGGATACGGTTCGCTTCCGTTCAACGATTACCAAGCGACTGCAAACATTCTGATTGCAAATAACCTGATCACGACGGCTCGCACTGGAATTCACGTTGAATATTGTCACAACATCGTGAGCACCGGAAACGTGGTTTCTGACATCAAAGCGTCGTACTATACGGCTGGAACGGAAAGCACTGGAATCGTTTTCTACGGTTGTTCAAACTGGACTAGCTTTGGTGACACGGTTCGAAACGTGGATGGAGACACTATTTACGCTTGGGGATTCAGGGCCACTGGTGGACGGGTTCTAGACATTCACAACAACTTGATTTATCAGCAGTCAAACAAGGACTTCACCGTCAAGGGTGCAAGCCTTCAGGACGCTTCATTCCTGATTGAACAGCAAGTGCCAGTAAACACGATTGGAAGCGTTTCGCCTTACGAGCTTACAACGTCGTCTGTTTGCAATTTCATCGACAACACTGCCATTCGTGGATGCGCTCATTTGCAGGTTGTTGGAACGGTCAACGTCAAGAACAACGACCTTGTTGCTCCCCTGTCTTCCAGCCCACTAACCGTTACCAGCTACGCAAGAAGCGCAAACGTGGCCACGCTCGTTGTAACGATGCAGAACAGCGAAATGGGGCTGAAGCTGGAAGACGTTGTGAACATCACTGGCGTTGGATCTGGTTTTGACGCTCAGCACGCAACTGTCACAAGCGTGACGACTGGATCCTCCAGTTTCACCTATGCAAACACGGGCGCAAATGTGGCAACGACAGCTTGCAGTGGGTACGTCAGAAACATGGTCAAAGCGTTGTCGATTGACTGCGATCCGACATTTACGGCTAATGCTGACTATTACTCTTACTATCGGCTGAATCTTGAAATCACATCAAACACTGCAAAAACAGTGTACGGAGGAAGTTCGTTCAGCCTGCGGAACATTACAAAAGTTATTCAGTCGAACGGAACCTACGCTTCAAACGGTCGCCTAGTCGCCAACATCAACGTCAACTTCATCGGAAACAACTTTGGAACTGACAATCAAGGTTCATCAACTTGGCCAGTAAATAACGCAAACCGTGTGTTTTATACAGGCGAGACTTCAGTTCCTACCGGCGTTGAGTTTTGCGTTGGAGACCAGTGTTCGATCAACATTGGAACAAGTGGAGCACACAAGAACTACATCTGCAATGTACCCGGATACGTTGGAGTCCTTGGGGACACGTTTACGATTGTCTCGGCTGCAAACGGCACGATCAAAAAGAACGGAGCGTACTCTTGGATCACCTACCCTGCAATCTACTCGCTTGGGGAAGAGGTCCAAGTCACCAACGGAACCAACACGCTCGTTGGAATCTGCTCAAAGATCGAAGTGTCTGGAGCTGATCAGGTAATGACGCTGAAAGACCCGGCAACCGGAAACGCTTTGGACCTGACAACGATCACGGGTGGAGCACCGGCAATCCAACCTTACCGGGTGGCGTCGTTCGTCCTGTTCTGAAGGTCGCTGTAAAAAAAGCTAAAAAATGGTTGCGCGGTTTGGCGTGATCTGATTCTGTCTGGCCGTGAAACGAGACACCGCCAAGAAGCAAAAGACCAAAACGGTCCACATTAGTGAAGAACTCCATTCCCGCGCACGAAAGTACGTCGCTCAAAAAGGAATGAAGCTCGGATTCTGGGTGGAGGATCTCGTCACCAAAAACCTAGAAAAATGAACGCACTCACTGTCACTTCTCCATCCAGTTATGACCGCGTGGAGAACCCAATCGCAGCCGCTGAGACCCTCGGCAACTGGATTTCCAAGAGCGGCATGTTTGGGGCTGAACGTCCTGAGCAGGGCCAGATTCTCGCTCTTCAGTGCATTGTGGAGAAAATGCCACCGCTGGAGTTGACCAAGCACTTTCACCTGATTGGCGGAAAGCTGGCGCGTCGTTCTGATTCCATGCTTGCCGGTTACCGCGAGCGTGGTGGACGGGTGAAGTGGATCCAGTTTGACGCTGTTGCTGCCAAGGCTCGTTGGACCTACGACGGCAATGACATTGAGCTTGCCTACACGCTTGAAGACGCCAAGCAGGCTGGCCTCTATCCTCCTGCCAAGCCTGGTAGCGGTTGGGCAAAGAACCCGGCTGACATGCTCCGTGCTCGTCTAATTTCCAAGGCGATCCGAATGCTGGCTCCTGAAGTCTGCACTGGTCAGTATACCCCTGAGGAGATTGAGGATTTCAACACGCCTGCAAAGGCTGCTCCGTTGCTGACTAAGGTTGAAGCAGTTGTTGCCACAGCACCGGCTCCTGTGGAAGTCCAAGAGGCCGTTATCGTTGATCAAACAGGAATCCCTTCAAAGCTGGACCTTCTGACTGACTTGCTTGTTCAGGAGGGAATTTACGATTCTGCTGAGAAGTTCCTTCGTTCAAAGAAGTGGATTGGTGCCGAGGAGTCAATCACTGACGGCACGCTGGCTCCGATTCGGACTGACAAGATTCTGTCCAAGCCTGCTGAGTTTGTTGCGGCTGTGAAGTCGTACATCTCCAGCGTTCAGTAAACTTTAGCCAACGTGTGTTGGTGAACCGGCGGTTGTTTTTGTGAGTCTAGGGGTCTGGATTTACTGGGTTTCAACCGCCGGTATTTTTTTCTCAAAATGAGCGCATACATTACACGGCCTAGCAGCCTGCCTGCTCAGAGCCTGTCTCCAAAGTGGACAAGCGCAGGACCATCTGATGCCACGATTTCAGGCACAGATCGACATGCCGCACTGGAAGCTCTTCTCAAGACTGGCGACGAGTCACTTGCCAAGTTTCTGCCTTCCAACGAACGCGACGCGGTTTTCTGGGCACACGACTACATCAAGCGTGTTGCCCCCTTGGACGATCACGATCTAATCAGCGAAGAACGGCTAGAGATTAAACGCGGTGGTGGTGTTGTGCTGGAAGGAACCCCTGACGTTACCTGTGGTGACGTGATCTTTGATCTGAAGTGGCGCAAGTTTGATTACAGCGCACAGATGGCAGCTTACGCGCTTGGGCTGATGCAGAAGCGTGGATCGGACCGTGTCACTGCTCACCTTCTATTTGGTGATGGAATGATTTACGAGGTTCTGGAGTTCTCTCGGGAATCCGCAGAGCGCATCGTGTATTCCATTTTGGACCAAGTGGCTGATGAGTCCACCGAATGCAGAGCCAGCAAGTATTGCGACTGGTGTGCCAAGAAACTCTACTGCGAGATCCTGCGTCGTCACGTCAACGCTGTCGGTCAGGAGTGCGCTGTTGTACCGCTTGATCAGCTTGAAATTGTTCAACCGGTTGACGTTTCCCGTGCGTTGAACCTTGCAAATGCCGTGGTGATCTGGGCGGACGCAGTGAAAACCAAAGCGAACGAGCTGGCTAAGTCTGGAATGCAAATTCCTGGATACCGGCTTGTGTCAAAGTCAGCAGGACGAGAAGTTGATCCTGCACACATTTCGAGTGCGTTCGAAGCCGTGGACCTAAGCAGTGACGACTTCCTATCCTGCTGCAAGCTGTCGGTTTCCAAACTCGAAAAGATCTACGCTGAACGGCGCGGCATGAAGCCCAAGGAAGTGAAGGCCGAATTGAACAGCAAATTGAGCGATTTCCTCGTAACTAAACCAAACATCACATACCTAGAAAAAGAATAGCATATGGCAAAATGGACTGTCGGAGAACCCAAAGAACTGAACGAACTGTTGCCTGCTGGCGAGTACCCGGCGCACGTCGTCAAGGCTGAGTTGTCGATTCAGCAGAACGGAAAGACATCTGGCTCTGAGAAGATCACGCTGACCTGGAACGTTGATGGCCGCACTTTGATTCAGGATGCACTCATCTTCCACGAGTCGATGGGCTGGAAGCTGAACCAGTTTGTTGTCGCCACCGAAATTGGACAGGTCGGTGACGCAATCGAAATCGACGACCGCAACGTAATCGGAAAGGGCTGCAAGGTGACTGTTGTGCAGAAGGAAATTCCCAAGCGCGACGGCAGCGGAAACATGAAGGTGAACAACATCGTCAAATACACTGTTGGCGAGTTCTGAGCAGGTCAACCGCTCTGCTCGGCGGCGTAACAACAGACCGGGCAATTTTTCTATGAATCCAATTTCGTTCTGGTGCCTCGGAGTTCCCAAAGCTCAACCGCGTGCAAAAGCGTTTTCCCGTGGTGGACGAGCTGGAGTTTACGATCCAGGTACCGCGAATGACTGGAAGACGGTAGTGCGTAATGCTGCGCTAAAAGTTTGGGACCAGCGGACGATTGACGAGCCTGTATCAGTGACGATGCACTTCAGTCTTCCACGTCCTCAGTCACACTACAAAAAAAACGGATTGCTGAAGCCAGATGCTGAAAGGTGGGTCACCAAGAAGCCAGACCTGGACAACCTTGAGAAAGCCGTTCTTGACGCACTGACAGACATTGGGCTTTGGCGTGATGACTCGCTTGTTGTGTATGTGACCAAGGCAAAGGTTTACGCAGCAGGTCCAGAAGCGCAGGGCTGCACGGTAACTATTTCAGGCGCGTGAATTCCACTTCAGTCACGTCAATTCCATTGTGCTCTGGCCATACCGTCAAAGTCTGGGCCAAAGGAAAACAGGGCAAGAAGCTGGAAGTGCGTCTTGACGACAAGGAAATCTTGGGAATCGTGGTTTGCAATTCTGAGAATCATTCTCAAATGCTGGAAACCCTGTTCAAGCTGGACAAGGTGACCCAAGTGGAAATTACCGACAGATCAAACTCAGGAGTCCTATTCACACGATGAACTACCGTTCGAAATTCAACCACAAGAAAGAGGTCCGAGTCATGGGCGAGGTCAAAGTCAGACTTGCCGAAATGCGCGACGTGCCGGGGATCCTTTACTACGACGCTGAAAAAATGGAGGCGTTTGTGCGGTTGAAGTCTGAATTTTTAGCGAAGTTTGAACCAATCAAAAAACCCAAAAATGACCATACGAGACAGAGCTCAAAAGTGGATTGAGACAGTACCAGGAGCGGTTAGCGGATCAGGTGGACACAACCACACTTGGTACGTTGTCTGTGAAATCCTGTGGGGATTCGGACTAGATATTAACGAGGCTTATCCACTGATTAGGGAGTGGAATTCACGTTGCAGCCCACCTTGGACTCAGCGCGAACTGGACCACAAGATGTCAGAGGTTCTCTCAAAGCCAGAGATCCATGACAAGCGCAGAGGCTGGAGGATTGACGACAACCGAGAGTTCCACCCGAACTATCAGCCTGAGACCAAATTTATCCTTCCATCCAGCAAGGTAGTCGTTGACCTAAAGCCGATTGATCCACGGTCTGTTCCTCATGCGATTGAAAACGGCTGCGCTCAGTTGCTCAAGGCTGCGTTCAAAGAGGGTGAAGGCGTTGCAATTTCGGAAGCGTTCCTGAACGACGAGGAAAAGTCGATTCCAGCAGGACAGGGCTTGGTTCTGTCACGCGAGGAATGGTTGAAGAAGCTGGAGGAAAAGGGAGGGGATCCAAACAACATCTGGAAGCTGTCAGATTGCCCTGGTGTGTTCATTCGGGTCAACCCAATGAAGCCGGGAGGATGTGGAGACAACGACGTTACTGCATTCCGGCACGCGTTGCTTGAGTTTGACGGTCTGTCTCTTGAAGAGCAGTGGGGTATCATCAAAGAGACCGAGATCCCTGCTACGGCTGTAGTCTATTCAGGAGGAAAGTCTCTTCATGCTTGGGTCAAAATTGATGCCAAGGATCGCGTGGAATACGGCACCCGCGTCAAAGAGCTATTTGCGACGTTTGAATCCTACGGGGCTGATACCAAAAACAAGAATCCGTCTCGGTTTGCTCGTCTTGCCGGAGTTAAGCGTGGAATCAAGTGTCAGGATCTGGTTGCACTGAACGTCGGTCACAAGTCTTGGAGTGCATGGAAAGCTGCTCAGTCTTCCACTGGCACCCAGCTTTACCGTTTGGCCGACTTGCTGGACACAGACGTTGAGAACGATCCCAACACTCTCATTGGCCGTCGCTGGCTGTGCAAAGGTGGATCCTGCTTGCTGATTGGACCGAGTGGTGTCGGAAAGTCCACGCTGACGATGCAGCTCGCAGTCTGGTGGAGCGTTGGCCTTTCTCCGTTTGGTCTCAAACCTATCAAGCCGCTGAAGTCGCTCATCATCCAGTCCGAGAATGACGCTGGAGATCTGTCTGAACAGCTTCGAGGTGCAATCTCAGCCAACCCTGCGCTTCAGAATGGCGAGGCTGGGAAGACCATGCGAGACAACCTGATTTGGATCAGGGACACGGTCCACACTGGAGTTGATTTTGTAAGCCGGATGCAAAGTCTGATTGACGAACACAAGCCGGACTTGGTCTGGATTGATCCGCTTCTTGGATTTGTTGGTGACGACATTTCCGACCAAAAAGCAGCCTCGACTTTCCTTCGCAACTGGCTTGCTCCAGTGATCGAGTCCACTGGCGTGTGTTGCATGGTCGTTCATCATGTCCGCAAGCCTGGGCGAGACGATGCGACCAAGTCCGCTGTAGATTTGCAGTACCTAGCCGCAGGTTCTTCTGAGCTGGTGAACTGGTCCCGTGCGGTTGTGTACCTTGAACCTGTTGGAGAGGCCGGATTCAGGCTGCGAATGCTCAAGCGCGGAAAACGAGCTGAGGCTGTTGATCATCACGGTCAGAATTCCACGGCCTTGTGGGTCCGACACTCAATGAACGGGCTTGCTTGGGAAACGTGTGAAGAACCTGAATGGCTTGACAAAGGTGAGAAGCACGAGAAGTCGAACGTGCGAATCAAAAAGCCTGAGGCATCCACGTTCGAACCAGATGTGTACCTCGCAAGCGTTAAAGGACAGTGGAAGACCTACCTGGAACACGTTTCGGGAATCAGAAAATCGGGCGCACCCACTGACACGATTGCGAAAAAGTGTTTTACCGAAATTAAGCACAAGCTGTTTGTGGACGAGACAGGTCAGATCAAAAAATACTGTCCAAAGTGACTAGTTAAGAAACAAAACAACCCGCTCCGGTTATCAGCCAGGGCGGGTTTTCTGTTCTCCAGTTGACGCTGTTCTACTTGGCTGGAGATGAATGGCTCGGAAACAGCAAAAACGCCAAACAGCGGTAAAACTGTCTGGCGCGTGTGTTGCGGAGTCAAATTTTATTCATCTTCCTGCGCCTTTGACCAACGGTTGACCGATCCAGTCCAAACTCGTCAGCGATCACTTGGTCCTTGTACGCCCAGTCACACCGTTCCCACCATGGTTTAGGTGTTGCTGGCTTGTTCCACGGTTCAATGTCTGCGTCTTGACGTGTAAAAAATGGAGTCAGCGTAAATCCAAGGCACGTTGGCTGTATTTTGAATGAAGAACGGTTGTTTGGACTCCACAAAACCTTGTTTCCAAGTCGTGTGACTGTGCCTCCGTAAGCTGCTTTGATGTCTTCCACCGATGGAAAGTACGGGCAGTTTATGTTTTTGCCTTTCGCTTGTTGTATTTTGCAAGTTGTTGAGCCGATTTTCGCTCAATGTAGTCAGCTTCCTCATGCAAGCCGCGACGACGCAACCACTGCTTGTACTTCAGATTGAACTCTTCAGTAGAAAAGCCTCTTAGGTCATATCCAGGAGCGGCCTCGTCATGCTTAAATTTTGTGCTGACGCCTTTGGGTTTGTATTGTGAGTCACTCATAGCTCACGACAGTTTTCGCAACTTGCGGTTCTCGTTGAAAATCACAAACAGGCACGGGTCAAACGTGTACGACACCAAAACCCGGACCTCGACGATGTCGTCCACCGACTGCGCATAAGCCCCACCAGGGTAATTACCCGCAAACTTGCCAACCGCGACTACGTGGATCGGGATAACACTGTAACCAGCAAACGGTGCAATATTGGTCACCGGAATCTGGATTGAGTTCGTTGTTGTTGAGTTCGTCGTCCATCCGCTTGCTCCTGAGTAGTCGCGAATTCCATCAAACGAACTGAGCTGTTTGGAACTCGAAAACCAAGAGATGTAGTTGCTGTCCACCGCACCAAGTACGGACAAGTTGATCGTGTTCGTGGTGAACGTCGCAAAAGTTTGCGTTCCAGATCCCCGATTCTCAAATGCGATAGATCTCTTCTCAATGTACTGCGCTTGCACTGAGACCCCGCGAAGGGTTCCAAGTTGCGGGTTGAACTGAGGCAATGGCACGTCCGCAATGAAATCGGTAAATCCCGATACGAAGTTTGTGTACGTTATGGTGGCTGCGTTGGCGGTAGCTGCGACGAGTGCGATGGCTGCGAGTAGTTTCTTCATGATTTGGTTTTGTTTGCTTTGGTTTTGTTGTTCAAATCGGCCAAGTGCCTTCTCCGGCCTTTGCCCAGAACGCCATGGCAATTGTCTCGTCCCCACCGGCCAGCCGCAGGTACTCGGCCTTGCGGTTTAGACTCACGGCGAGGTTGTATCGGTCCTGGCGGACTCGAGCGCACTTGTCCACACACTGCTGAGCCAGATTGTCGAACGCCTCAGATCCACCGTCATCGGCAGGCTCAAACCCTCCCATCTTGTCGGATTGCCTGAGGTACCCAATTGCGACTTCAATAATCTTAGGCTCGCATGATTCAATACATGGTTGACTGGTGTTTTTAAGGTACCGAGTTCCAATTTTCACAACCCCTTCAATAGCGGCCAAGGCTCGATCACGGGTCAGGTAACCATACGCTGGCTGGCTGTATCCTCCCTCTGAAATGGCGTACACAATTTGAGCCTCGGCTGGATAGCGAAACCCAAGACGCTCGTGATTTGCAATTTCGGACGGCAGCCCGACGGGCACTTTAATCCCCCGCTCAATGGCTTCGAGGCGGATGGCGTCTTGGAGAGCCTGCTCGGTGAGTTGAGCGACTTCGTCGTCCGTAAGTTGATAGAATGATTTCATTTATTTTGCTTTGGTTTTGTTTGCTTTGGTTTCTGTTTCTTTCAGGAATTGTTCCATGGCTTTGATCCGAGCCTTAAGGAGGCGGATGTGGCTGCGGGCGATATGCCTGGAATACGACACTGACGAGTTATCCGACCCAGCGTAAAGGTAGAAAATACCATTGTCGGTGCGAATGATGTAGTTGGATCCGACTTTCTTCACAGCCCTTCCTTTGCTTTGGTCCATGCGTTGTAAACGCTTTCGCTGTAACACCAATGAGCAAGCATGTTCCCCGCCTCCACAAGCCGCTGGATGCGTTCTTGGTAGTGTTTAAAATCCTCTTCACTCTTGTTGAATTTGGCGCGAAGACGGTTTTCCAGTTCGGCGATGTACTCCTGATGCTTTCGAACGTCGCCAATCCCAGCGGGCAGTTTAACAGTTCCGCGAAGCCAGTTAGCCCAAAGTGCTTCGGGGTCGTTGACGACAGCTTCCAACTCCTTCACGCGGCCATTCAAAAACTCGATCTGCCGTTCCTGTTGTTTGGAGCCCGCAATGAGCAGTCCGATTTGGGCGTTGGCGGCGTTTAGATCGCGTTCCAGTTGGCGTGAGAATACGCCAAGCTCTGCGATGTTATGCCGAATCAAATCCGTCCTAGGCGTGTCGCTCATTTGGTGCCTTTGTGTAATTCATCCGACGCGATGCTGCTCATCTCTTGAATCACAGTAATCGGGTCAACATATTCAATTCCGATCTCATTCCCTTCTCCGTCAAACATTGGGAAAAAGAGACCGCCTCCGTCTTGGAGGCATGGAACGGATTTTACGATTTTCTCCATCGCTTCCTCCAACTTTTTCACGCGGGCGCGGAGGGTGGTGTTGTCCTTAGTGACGCAGAAAAATCCGCGTTCGATTCCAGCCATTTCATCCACCTCCAAATTGGTTGAACACTCAAACGACTTGTAGTCCTCGCCATCCTGCATTTCTTTCGCCCCACAAAACGGGCAGTTGTCCAATCCTGAGAGAAACTCGGCGGTGATGATGGTGTCAGGGCTCATGTGGTTCATCCACAATCAGAAGTGCTACCCCAGAATCTCCACAGATGTTGCATGGCTTAAAGTGCCCGCCGTAACAGTCTGGACATGGAACTTCCTTGGTCTTTTTGACCTTTTCGGTGGTTTCACCGATATGGTTTTTCTCACTCACACCTGTTCCTTTCCTTCGACGACGCGGCGGGCGCGAATCTTGACTCCAGAGTCCCAAAGTTTATGCGGCTTCAGATGGGACCAATGACGAACCGCGCACGCGCCTTCAACAAAGGCAATTTGAACCTCACCAACCGGCACAAGACGCTCGGACCATTCTCGGTTGCTGCAATTCCCAAGGGAAGCGATTTCGTCCGCCTCGATTTCAGTCAATCGCACAACCTCAGGCTTTTCGATGTGCCTCCACCAATACGCCCCCGGCACCGTCGGTTTTTCTGCTGTAAATTTCATTTCTTCTTCTCCTTCCTGATCTCATCACTCAGCTCGTCCATCGACTCTTCTATCCTGGCGGAAGCGTGGAACACCGCCCAACAAATCGTCAGCGCGGACGCGACAATCACGCTCACAAAAATTGCTACTTGGTCGGTGGTCATTGTTTTGAATCCTTTTCGAGTTCAGAAATGAGAGCGTCGGCGAAATCTACCGAGGACACTGCAACATTAATCCACTCCAAATTGCTAGACAAAATCCCCTGCATCGCCATCGCGGCAAAATACTCGCGTTTGGTGAGTCCGATTGATCCAGTCTGAACATCCCCATTTCCGTTCACAAAATCATGTATTGGGAAAGCCGGTTGATTCGCGTTCATTCTCCGCCCTCCAAAACACCGCACGGGAGCCACGTTTTTCCGCCGTCGGTGGAGTGTTCAAAACTCAAAAGCAAATCTCCAAGCGAGCTTTGACCATATGGTGTTTTAACATCCCATTCGGTCACCATGCTAATGATTGCGCGATGATATGGAGCCGTTTCGCGTGTTTTGTTGTTGTATCGCACATGAGCACCCAAAGGCACCTCCTCTGACTTCCACGGACGCAGCTTGGGCTCTGGAGCGATTTTGTAGTCTTTTGGAGATCCGCAAAAGTTTGCGCTATTAAACTCACCCCAGGACGATCCAAGTTTCACCTCAACCTTTTTCCCATCCGCAAACGCGGTGACAATCGGCAGCATTGACTTCCAGTGTTCTCGGTTCATCGGGCACCTCCATTGACAAGATACTGTTCAAGTTGTGCAGGCTGGTAGCTTGGAGATTTGATCACTTTGCCAGTGGAAGACTTGACGACATAGCTGCTTGACCCTTGTTTCACGATTAGACTTCCAACAGGAGCATTCTGGATCTCATTTTCAGACCAAAGTTTGCTCATGTTGCTGCGGTGGACTTCCTCAAAAGCCAGGTTGATCGTTTCTGGGCTGAATCCTGCTGCTGCCGCAGTTCCGTAGGTGACGTAGAGCAGGTCCACGATGCCATCCAGCAGATCACGCATGTTCTGAGCGTCTGCGATCTCGAGGCTTTCCTCGTTTTGCAGCTCGTAACGCAGGTAAATTGTCTCCGCGCTCGGCATTTTCTGGCAGTTTGGAGTCAATTGACCCATGCACTGCATGAATTCTCTAACTAGTGAGAGTTTGTCTGTCATTTTGTGTGTTGTTGTTGTTTCGGAATCGGAAAAGAGCACACCAGTCCGCCCCGTTTTGTGCGCTGCATTGGTTTTCCACAGACTGGGCACTTTGGATTTGGCTTTTTCATTGCAGCGGAGACAGGAGATCTGAATCGTTCAGGGCTTGCAAGTTTTTTAGCTTTTTTTCTAACGCATTGGCAACCTGGGCTTCGATTGTGCCGTCAGCATACAGGATTTTTTGGATGGAGTTCTTTCCGCCAGCTCTGTGAACACGGCCCAAGGTCTGAACCAGCTCAATGGCTGAGTAACTCGGCGAAACTAGAGCCAGCCTAGGCCGGTCTTTGACGCAATGTAGGCTAACTCCGACGCCTCCTGCTTGAATGTTGCACAGAATCAACGCACTGCGGTCAGCTTGGAACTCTTCAATGGCCTGTTGTCGTTCAAACGGTGTCTGTTCACCTTCAATCCTGCCAATGCAGCTCACGGTGGCCTTCAGGGCGTCGTTCAAAGCCTGGATTGTCTCCCTGAAACAACAAAAGACAGCGACTGACATGCCTTGTTCAACAGCGTCTTCCACCATTTCAACAATTGCGGGGATTTTTGCCGCCTCAGATAGCTGTCTAGCTCGCAAAAGAGCCACCAGCGGGCTGTCAGCGTCGGTTTTCTCCTTCTCTTTGACTCGTTTGATGACCTCTTGTGCTTCTTTGTAAGCCTGGTTGATTTCCTTGGTCGCTTTCAGTCCGACTGGAATCAATTTGGTCTCAATGTGAGTCTCAGGAAATGCAGATCCCAGCTCTTTGACCCGGATTCGAGTTCCTTTTGACCTAAAAATCTCTCTGGAAATCTGAGCCAGGTTGTCTGGATTGCCTCGGAATTCCAGTCCACCGAATCTTCCTTCCTTGCAACCGTGATTTTTGGACCATTGCCAGTGCTCTGAAGGGTTTCTGAACAATCCCAAAGCGAAACCGATAGCCTTCATCTCAACTGGGCTTGTCGCTGCCGTCGCTGACAGCAACAGAAGCGGGATGTTGGCTCGTTTTGCTTCGATCAGCAGCTTGGAATTCTGGCTTGAGCTGCCTTTGCACCGATGGACTTCGTCAAAAACCAGCAACGTGCCGTCTGGAATTGTCCAAACCCACTGCTTTTTATCTCTTGAGTCAACGATCCACTTTCCCCACTGAGTTGCACCACGTCTGACTAGCTCGTAATTGATGCAATCCAACCGGATCCCAAAATGAGACGCTGCTTTCCTCCAAGATGGAATCACTGCCAGTGGACAAACCACTAAAGCCGGATTTCCAAGGATCTGAATTGCTTTGCAGGCCTTGTACGTCTTGCCGGTGCCGACTTCAGAAGCGTCCAGGCAGACCTTGTGTCTCCGAATTGATCCAACGATTCGACTAGTGGACAGCGTTTGCCACGGCAGTAGTCCGTTTGAGTCGATTTCAGGATCTTGAACTCCAGTTGCATCGGCTTGAACTGGCTTTTGGCAGTCTGCTGGCTTCAGCGAAGTCCAACGCTTGGCAATCCAGCGACAGGTCGTGGAACATTTGCCGACTGTGATTCCGGCTTCAGCCAGTTTTGACTTGTGGGACCTGTAAACGCTCCAAAAAGGGTGTCCTTCAGGAACTGGAGCAACTTCTAGGGACTTAGGACCGCTATGGGTTTCGACTCGTTTCGGTGCAGACCAGTCTAAGCCCAAATTCGGGTCGTTTTGAACCTTGGCGGCCTCTTGCTCCCGGAGTTGTCGCTCTAAAATGTCGCCCTGGGGATCGTTGTAATGAGGAATTTCCAGATCCTTGAGCTGCGTAAGCCGGTACCGTGAACAGTATTCCCAGGCTTTGAGAATCTGAGCAGACCCCCAAGTTCCAATGGACCTGCATAGATCCTGGCCAATGGCTTGGTGAACCTTGCCCCATCCGACACCGTTTATGGTCTGCGCTTGGTCTGGATTAGCTTCGGTAAGACGGCGAACTCCCGTTTCTAACCGAGGAAGTAGGTCGTTAGCGTTCATCGTTGTCTTGGGAGTCGGTTTCCCTGTGGCATTCTTGGATATGCTCACACCTCATGCAGAATGGGTTAAACCGATCATCGGTTTCGAACTCATGGCAAGGCGGTCTGCAATCTTCGACAGTCAGTTGATAGAACGAAGCCAGGTCGCAGACACAGGGTGATTTTTTTGGAGAACTCATTTGAGCAAAAGGGTGATGTTCCGTTTCCAGTTCCGATTTCCAATAGGATCGGCTGAAGGTGGGCAATAGCGGTCGGCCAGAAACAATAGGAATGGGTTAGGCTTGCCAGCTTTTAGCCAGCGGTTGTGGGTGTTTTGAATCGTGTTCAGGCAGACCTTTCGAGGGTTGGAAGTCTGGACACTGAGGATGCCGTAGGGGTGACGCGTTTTGGTTCCACCTTCCACCTTAAAGATGGCGTCTGCAATTCGGTTAGCTTCACTCGCTGGCAATGCAGCTTGAATGCAGCGGACGGAAGCGAATAGGGACAGGGAGAGCAAGAGGGGTTTCACGGGGTGAAATGGTTGGGGGTTACTCGTTCACAAGTTCCATTCGGTCGGATCCGTCGGCCACCCAGAGCGTGGCTCCGCCCTGGATCATTTCGTCCGTGATGCGCTCCCTGAGAATGGAGAATGCGTCCGCGAGTGATTCGGCTTCGATTTGGCCTGCGGCGGAGTCGGTGGCGTACAAATACTTGGTTTGGATAGCTTGCATGGTCTGGACTTGTGTTGGGTGTTGTTAAACTGCGTGAACCGTAAAATTGACGTTATGACCCGTCGTCTCGTGCTTCCCTGTCGAGTATCCAACAAAAGCCGAGAACTCAGCCAGGCTACCGTCTTGCGCGTAGGACGTTTGGGTGCAGGTCCGGGAGTAACCGCCGCGGCCGTACGCTCGTCGGGCCATTCTAGCGGCGAAAATTTCAGCAGCGTCATCCAGCCCGTCGGCGTGGACAGAGCGGAATCCTGGGCAGGTAAATCTGTGGGTGGTGTTAGATTGCATGGTCTGGACTTGTGTGAGGGGTTTTGCTTTCGACAGGGACAATTTGCCAGAACCACGCACGGGAGTCTATCATTTTTTATAAATTAGTGAACAGGGAACAGGTAACTTACTTGGAATGAACCAGTTACTGGCGAAAGATTTTTGTGCGCGGGCGGAACCCGGTGAGGGACTTCCAGTCAATCCCGTGACGTTGCGGGCAGGCACGCGAACCTGGCTGAAGATTGTTGAAAGAAAGGGCTTGCTTTTTTGAAGTAAGTTGGCTTAAAATCCGCGCACAGCGCGGAAATTCCAGTGGCACGGCTAGTGACACGTTAGCTCGTGAGAGCGTAGGAATTGGAAGTCTAACTCGTTTTTCAAAAGGCCGCTCCACAAAAGCGAGCCGAGTCAGAAAAAAGAGAGACAATGTCTAGCGCCTGCGGCTTCGACGGGGAACAAAGGCGAATTGTGTTTACAACCAACCATCTGACTACGCTTGTTTCTGAGTCGCTGCGCTCTTTGGGACAGGTGTCCCCCCAGGCTCGCTACGCTCGCGGCATGTATGACATGCCCCCGCACGGGCCTGAGGCCCTGCCGGATCGCTTTTTGGGGAGGCGATCGGCCGCTCGCGCGTGCGGGCAATGGGGCTAGAGTACAAGGACTCGCACGTTGGTGTTCCACCCCGGCGTACTAGTTACCAGTTTCCTGGAGATTGATACTAATGGGCGGGAAATTAGTAGTTGGTGGAATTATCATTTTTTACTTGTGATTCGGGGGAAGTTCAGAGTGATTGTTCCACGTGGAACACTTGCCAGCACAAGAAACTCAAAACCCTTCGGTTCATCTCACTCTGTACGGTTATGGGGACGTTCATCCGCTTAGTTTGATGAGTTGGGTGGGGTTAACGGCGGAACTGGCGAAAAGTAGCGAATGGAAAGGGGATCTGCGGCTCGTCCGCGAGGATGCGCTCATTTCACGCTCCCGATGCCGTGCAACCAAATGGTTCCTCGATTCGGGCTCGGACGTGTGGATCCAGATTGACCACGACATTGAGTTCCAGCCGGAAGACATTCTCGAGCTGGCGCGAATTGCACACGTTCGGCAGGCAGTAGTGTGTATTCCATACAGTTGCCGAGCTTTGCCTCCGAAACCTGCTTTGAGGGTGAAGCCAGGCGCGAAACCTTTGGCGGATGATGAACGGCTAACGCCCATTACCCTTTTTGCCAGTGGATGCGTCGCGATTCCTCGGGAATTGTTGGAACACTGTCTCGAGGAGCTGTCGAAAGCGGAAACTGACCTGCCAATTGGCGTGCAATGGTGTGACGACTCGCTAACAGGCGGACAGATTCCGACGTTGTGGATGCCGTTTGCGGCTGAGGTGCGGGATCGTTTGGAATACCTGTCTGAGGATTATGCTGCAAGTTACAGGCTAGCGGCTTGTGGTGCTGAACAATTTGCTTTTGATCCGAAAACTCCTCTCAAACACTGGGGGGATTTCCCGTTCAGGATGGCTGGCGTTGAGGTAAAAAACTAGGCGTATGGCGAAGGCGAAGGCAGTTTCGCAGTTGACCATAGCAAAAGCCCTTGGAATTGACCGAAACAGAGTCGCCTGGGGGCTGATGAATGATGCCCGCCTAACGCCAGCAGAATGCGCGGAAATTCAAGCAAAAGCCGACGAGCTAGGATACAAGCGACCAATCGCCGGACAACACCACAATTCCGGCCTGAACCAAGAAAAAGCTGACTCGGTTGTCGAAGGCGTTCTGCTATCTGAACCGCTAGAGAAAATAGCCTCCAAGACAGGCATTCATCCCGCAACCGCTCTTAAATACATCCGAGGCGTTGCCGTTCCGGCAGATTACCCGGAAACAGAAGAGGACTGGCGCAAGGACGTTATCGGGTTTTTCGAAATCGCTCTGTGGAAAGGAACCAAAAGACTGGCCACTAGCGCGATTGACGAGATTGCTCCGCATCAGTTACCCATCAGCCTAGCTATCAGTTCTGACAAACTTTCGCTAATGAAGGGCCAGCCAACAAGCTTTAGCGTTAACGTTCACCAAACGATCAACCACCGTGAGTTTTTGGACGAGCTGAAGGGCGCAAAACAAGCTCAGGTTGTTGACGCAGACAGCTCGGAATAGTGGTCCACAATATCTGTTATATTTAGTTGGCCAGCTTTGAACCCACCACGTACCTAGGAAACATGAAACAAGACACAACCAAAGGGGGGGAGGGGGTCGGCGAGCTGGATCTCGGTCAAGGGGCGACGAGTTCCCTAAACCAAAAAATTTCCACAAATGACTTGTATTCAAGGATTTGTCCAACTTGTAACAAGTCGTTTGAAGCGCAGCGTGAGCGTGGTGTTTTTTGTGGTGCGCCGTGTCAATTGAAGTGGTGGGCTGACCAGCCTGAGCATCCGGTTATACCGAGAGTTGACCACAAGTTGCCGAATGCGGCTGCTTTGAGGGAGAAGCGGATCCGGTTGTTGTTGCTGGAGAAGGGAGATCCGTACAGTTTTGGGTACATCCCGGATCATTGGGAAGTGGCGAACAAGTATTGGCCGGACACGTCTGAGATGTTGGTGTCTGGTGGAAATCGTGCAGGCAAGACGTTGTTTGCGGCGCGGAAGGTTGTTGAGACGCTCTTAAGTGGTGAGAACAAGAACGTGTTGTGTTGCCATACGAGCAACGCGACGAGCGTAACAGTCCAGCAACCAGCGATTTACAACTACTTGCCGGTGGCGTTGAGAGCGACGAAGAAGGGCAAGATTCACTACCTGAACTATTCCAGAAAGAACGGGTTTACCGACGGGTCGTTCATTTTGCCGAATGGTTCACGGTGTGACTTTTTGAACTACACGCAGAGTGAGAACACGATTGAAGGTCGTGAAGCTGACTTGATCTGGTGCGACGAGTTGGTGCCTCAGAGCTGGGTGGACACGTTGAGGTACCGTTTGGTTACACGAAGAGGCAAGTTTTTGGTAACTCAGACTCCGTTGGAAGGGGTGGCGTCGATATACAAGGAATTTGTAGCTGGAGCGTCTGTATTGGAATGGGCACCAGGTCAGTTGTTGGAAGGCAAGTCAGGGGTGATTGGCTGGCCGGTTGGCAAGGCTCCGAGGGTGATGGACCGCAAGGAATTGGGCAGGAAGACGGTGTTTTTCTTCAGTGAAGACAATCCGTACAATCCTTGGGACGAGATGAAGTCGAAGCTGGTTGGTGCTCCGATGGGGCAGGTTTTGACTCGGGCGTATGGCTGGGCGACGGACAACGTGGGTAAGGCGTTTGCCAGGTTTCGGCCTGAGATTCACTGTGTTGACGTGAGTAAAATGGCTGATGGTGGAACACTTTACATGGTGTGTGACCCGGCTGGTGCTCGTAACTGGTACTGTTTGTGGATGGTGGTGTACGAGGACGGAAAGAAGGTTGTGGTCAGGGAATTTCCTGATTTTGCGGGGTATGGAGAGTGGGCTTTGCCGAGTGAAAAAGCGGATGGAAAGCCGGGGCCAGCGCAGACATTGAGTGCAGGGCGTTCAATTTCTGAGTATCGGGAGTTGTTCAGGCAGATTGAGACTGAGATTGGGCGTGGTGAACCGATCATGCGGCTGATTGATCCGAGGGCAGGTGGAAGTCCTACGATTAGCGCAGAGGGTGGGACGACGTTAATTGATCTGTTGGCTATTTCAACGGATGAAGATGAAGGAATGGCGTTTGTGCCTGCGCCTGGGGTTCCAGTGGATCAGCGAACAGCTACGATTAATTCAGAATTGAGCTATGACTCAACGAAGCCTGTGAGCATGTTGAACGAGCCAAAGCTGTATATTTCGAAGGATTGCCATAACCTAATTTATTGCCTTTCTGAGCATACCGGAAAGGATGGCCAAAAGGGTGCGACAAAGGATGCCATTGATTGTCTTGGCATGTTGTTGGCGTCCAAGCTGGAGCATATCGGAGCTGGTGGCTTTGATACCATTGGCGGCGGTACTTATTAAGAAGGATCAACATGGAAGAGATGCCTGACATGCAGAATTTCAAGAGCGTTGCGTCGTTTCAGCGGCGTGATCTTGATCATGCGAACGATGCGATGTCGCGTGTTGGACCGGAGCCTGAAATTGGTGCGTTGATTGAGGAACTGCGACGTGCAGCGACGGACTACGGCATTGGATCACGGGTCCAGCGTGTTGAGAATACGAGGTATTGCAGGTGGACTGGCCAGAGTGAGGACGGAAAGAAGTGGAATGAGAACGGGCCGAACAAGCCTGCGTTCCCTTGGGATGGAGCCAGTGACACTCGTATTCCGTTGGCGGACGAAGTGATCAACAACATGGTGGATTTGTCCACTACGGCGTTTTGGAGGTCCATGATTCACGTTGCTCCGGTGAATGTGGGGACGATGGACAATGCGGTCACGATGCACAGTCTGATGGACTTCGTGATGTCGCAGAAGATGTACTATGGTTTGACGCGCGAGGTTGAGCTGATTGCCCAGTATCTTTGGACGTATGGCTGGGCAGGATGCCATGTGACTTGGCAGCAGGAGATCTCGCAAAAAGAGCAGCATGTCTCGATGGAGCAGATCATCCAGATGGCTCAGCAGAGTCAGCCTGGAAGTATTTTGGCGGACTTGCCCAACTTGATTCAGAACCCGGAAGCAGACGATCAGGTTGCGGAGTTGTTGATTGGAGCGTTTCCGCACTTGAAGAAGCGACGTGCGCTGAAGGCGGTGAAGGATTTGCGGCGTGAGGGTGAATGTGAGTTCCCGGTGCCGTATGTGAGCAAGAATACGCCTCAGATTGCTGCGTTGTGTCCTTGGGACGAGCTAGCTTTTCCGCCTGAAACGACGGACGTGCAGAGTGCGCGAGTGGTTTTCCGGCGTGTATACATGACCGAGATTGAGGTCCGGCAGAAGGTTGCAACGGAAGAGTGGGACGAGGAATGGGCGCAGGAAGCCATCAATGCGATGGGCCGGTTTTCCAACTACTCAGACTACACGTACACGATTGGCTTGAGCAACAATGCGCTGATCAATCGTCAGCATTTGATTGAGATTTGCTACGCATATCAGAAGGCCATTGATGAAGATGGTGTTCCGGGTGTGTATTGCACGGTGTTTTGTCCTCAGGTTGGCGACAAGTGGGGCAAGTTTGAGCTGCTGGAATACAATCACGGTCAGTATCCGTTTGTTGTTTGGCGGGCTGAAATGATCCACCGGAAGATTACGGAAAGCCGTGGTGTTCCTGACATTTGTTCGACTTGGCAGAACGAGGTCAAAGCGCAGCGGGATTCGATCCAGGACTACACGTCGATTTCCACTCTGCCGCCGTTGCAGGTTCCAAAAACTCGCGGTGGAAACTTGAAGCTGGGTCCGGCTGTTCAGATTCCTGTGCTGCGACCTGGTGAGATTAGCTGGATGCAGCCTCCTGCTCGCGATCCGAATGTGGCATTTACGCTGATCAAGGAAATTGAAGCCCAGACGGACAGGTACTTTGGAAGACCGACTGAGAAGGTTCCTCCTGCGCTTACACAAGCCCGCCAACAGCGCAACGTGAACAACTGGCTTCATGGCTGGACTGAGGCGTTCCGTCAGGTCATGTCGATCACGTTGCAATACATGGGACCGGAAGAGATCACCCGGATCACCCGTGGACAGCTTAGCATTGTGGGTGATGACACTGAGTTTGACGTGACGCTCAAGTTTGACGTGCGCGAGTTGAGTACGGATCTGGTGACTGAGAAGTTGAAGAGCATTGCCCAGTTGGTGTTGCCGCTGGATTCGGCTGGCGTTGTGGATCATGCGAAGCTGGTGGCAATGCTCATGCGAGCCATTGATCCGACGCTTGCCCAGGAGCTTGTGATGCCTTCTGGCCCTGCAAGTCAGAAGATGTTTGATGAGACCAACAACGACATGGCCCTGATTGCATTGGGTAATCCTCCCAAGTTGCGCGAGAACGACCCGGCTGCGGCCACTCGATTGCAGTTCACTCAGCAGATTCTTCAGAGCAATCCGAAATACATTCAGCAGGCGCAGCAGGACCAGACGTTCCAGCAGAACATGCAGAAATACGTCCAAAACCTGCAATTCAGCGTCCAGCAACAACAGAATGCAGTGACTGGAAGACTCGGTGTTGACCCCAACAAGTGATGAAACTTAACGAAGAAAAGCTGAAGGAAGCGTTTACGTCAGCCAGTGGCATGGAGCCTGTATACAAGGCTTTCATGCAGGTTGCTCTTCATCATTTGGAGATTAACAAACAAGCTGCTTTTTCTCCAAATTTGAGTGCTGAAGACCGTGCTTACAACTGCGGACGATGCGCTTCTTTGGAAGACCTTTTGTTTGCCATAGAATCCTATGATGCAAAAAATAATTTGACAGAAGCGGGCGAGGAACCCACCTCAGATCAAAGTCTTTCTTAGTTTGGACTTCAAACTATGGATCATATACCCGTCTTGCTGGGTTAAAACTGCATGGCTACATCTATTAGTACCGGGGAAGCGTCACCCTCTCAAAACACGGAACCGACCATCAATTCTGTCAATTTCGGTGAGGCAGAGTTGTCTGATGCAATCTCAAAAATGCTTCAGAAGTCACAGGAAACCGAAAAGCAGTCCGATACAACTGAGGAAGCCGCTGTTGCGGAAACTCCTGAAAGTGTCGAATCGGATCAGCCCGATCAACAAGCTGAATCTCAGGACGAGTCTTCTGAGGATGTTCCTTCACAGGATGAAGAAGTAGAAACGCAAAAGCAGGACGATACTGACGAAGAGCCCAAAGGCGTTCAGAAGCGAATCGACAAGTTGACCCGTGCTCGGAAAGAGGCGGCTGAACGTGCTGAAACGCTTGAACGCGAACTCAACGAAGCAAAAGCCAAGCTGGAGGAGTTGTCGAAACAGCCCAAGCAGGTTGTGCAGGCTGACCCGGCAAATCCGTTTAGTGACGTGTGGGAAGAATCGAAACTGACCGAGGAATGGCAGAAAGCCAGGGAACTCAAGCGTTGGTGCGAGGACAACCAAGACGGCACTGAACTCAACGGACAGGAGTATTCACGGGATGACATCAAGGCTATTCGCCGCAAGGTTGAAGATGCACTGGAAGTCCAAATCCCGCGACGTGCTCAGTTCTTGAACCAGTACAAACAGCTCAAGCCGATTGCAGAACAGATCTACCCTTGGTGGAAAGATCGTGCTGCTGTCGAGTATACGCAGGCACAGGAGGTTTTGAGGTCCATGCCTCAGATTGCCAACATGCCTGAGTATCAAGTGCTGATTGGTGACTTTGTTGAAGGGCGCAAGTTGCGGTTGGCCAAGGAAGCCGAGTCCAAAAAGGCAAAGACTTCCAAGCCATTGCCGAAACTGGCTCAAAAGCAGCCTGGTGTAACAACCACCGCTCCACGACGGGTTGAAAAGTCAGAGCAAGACACTGCTGTTGCGAAATCTCGTTTCTTCAAAACTGGTGGACAATCCGAACTGGCCGAACTCCTGAAACGTAGTCTTTGACAAACTAAAATACTAATATGCCACTGCTCCAGCCCTCTCAGGTGGGTATCCGTGAGGAACTCGCCGACTACATTGCAATCGTTGACCAGAAGTCCACCCCGTTTGTGTCCATGGCCCCCAAGGGCAAGGATCTCGGGAACATGACGTTCTCCTGGCAGCTTGATAACTATGCCGCGCCCCAGCTCACTGGTGTCGTTGACGGTACTGATGTGACCATCTCCTCGGCTGCAAATCCGGTTCAGAACCGTACTCGCGCCTCCAATTACGCTCAGGCATTCCGCCGCACCCTCCGCATCGGCTTCATCGCTCAGACTCAGAATGTCGCTGGCGTCACTGATGAAGTTGCCAATGGTATCAGCAAGAACCTGATCCAGCTCAAGCGTGACATGGAAGCCACCTTCCTTTGCACGAACCAGGCTGCGGTTCAGGACAACGGAACCAACGCCTACCTTACTGGTTCGCTTGGCTCTTGGCTCACCCTGAACAATGCTTCAAACATCGGTGCGCTTGCGTCTGGATCTGTTTTTGCTCCGAACACTGGTGCTATTGATACGACCGCCAGCGCATCTTTGACGGAAACCACCGTTCAAAACGTGCTGACGTCAATCTACAACGCGACTGGCGTGTTCCGCGATTACGACGTCTTTGCAGGAACTACGCTCAAACGTGCGTTCTCCAATCTGACCGCGTCTTCCACTCAGCAGGTTGCAAATACCAACGCGATTGCTTCGACTGCTGTTCGCACGTTTAACAAGGAACTGGCTTCTGACGTTTACAAGTCTTCCATCGACATTTTCGAGGGTGACTTTGGTCGTCTTGTTCTCCACCCGGATGTGTTCATCGGTGGCAACAATTCCGGTGCTCTTTCGGCCCAGGCTTACAAGGGTTACGTTGTGCCCATGGAAATGACCGAAATCCGCTATTCCAAGCTGCCTGAGGTCAAGGAACTGCCTGACGCTGGTGGCGGCCCTGCTCGACTCGTGCAGGCCATCGCTGGTCTGGTTGTGAAGAACCCGAACGGCTTTGGCATGTTCAACGGCGCATCGTAAGTTTGTACTTGCAAGGGCGGGTTTGGCTTACAGGCTGAACCCGCCTTTTTGATATGTCTCAACACAGCCAAATCATTGCCAGCATTGCTGAAGCTATTCCTTCACATTTGAAGAAGGCGGTGCTTGAAGAGCTGAAGAACGGTTACCAGCGGGAATTGGTAAATGCTGATGTAAATCGAATAAAGATCGCGCAAGACACGCACAGCCGCGACCACAAGTCGATTGATGGAATTGGCCGGTTGCGAATGCGTGTTGATCCGACGCTCTATCATCACTGGGGCGCAAAGTACGGATATGGATGTTGGCGAGACAATGGTTTTCTGAAGGAAGTGGAGCGAGACAACCCCGAAGTTCGCGTGAAATGCGGAGGAACTCGCTTGCAAATTGGGTATTCCAGCCCCACAAAGTTCAGCAAGAATTACGGAGCGATTTGACCTATGAATATCGGAGCTGTACGCGGTTCTAGCGGTGAATACGGTGGAATTGCCAATACCAGCACGGCTGCCGTAAATGGCGCGTTCCAAGGTGTGTTGTGCGTGACTGACTGCGTGTTCAGCGCGGTTACCAGCAACATCACCAGCTTTAGTACTTCTGCGACTTACAAGGCTGGTACGTATATCCCGGGCGCGTTTGCAAGCGTTGCAGCGTCCAGTGGTACGTTCATCGCGTACTACCGCCGTTCGACTCAGGTCTAAGTTTTATGGGACCGCTTGCTGTAACGTACAAGCTGGCATTCGGTTTGGACCGAGTTGTTGCCACTGGAGCAGCAGCAATTTCGTACCTTTTGTGGGGAAGCACTGCCGCAGACTTCCTTGTGATTTCGACTGCCGACATTGGAACTGGTTCTGGAAGGATCAAACTCTCTTAAGCTATGGCTGATTCAACGATTAATGGTCTGACGGCGTTGGCGGCCGCATCGGTTGCTCCAGGATCTGATGTCGCTCCGATTTGGCAGGCGGCCGCTTCCACGACCAAGAAAGTGACGATTGCTGACTTGATTGTTGCTGGAAACACGTTTGGAACCATCACGGCGTCCAGTCCAGCAACGATTAGCCAGACGTGGAACAACGCTGCTATTACGTTCACTGGAAAACTGATCAGCGTCACTGACACGGCAAGCAACGCTGCATCGCTTCTTCAAGACTGGCAGGTTGGCGGATCAAGCAAGCTGTCCATCGTCAAGACAGGCAAGATCCTCGGAAATGGTGCAAACCCCTATCTGTTTCTAGACAATTCCGTTGGTTCTCAGTTTGGATATGGAACTGGAATCCTTACAAACGGTGGTTCCTCTTTAACTTGGTCTGCTGGTGGTACAGAAGTTCAGCGCGTTGACAGTGCTGGTCTGGTTTCTGTCGCGTCTGGCGGCGGTTATCAATGGTCATCGACGACTGCGTCCAGCGGCACAAAGGATTTGATTTTGCTGCGTGACGCGGCGGCTACTCTCGCCCAGCGAAACGGCACCAACGCCCAATCCTTCCGCGTTTACAACACTTACACCGACGCGAGCAATTACGAGCGTGGAGTGTTTGATTGGGCCACGGCTGCGAACACGCTGACAATTGGGTCAAAAGCTGCTGGAACCGGCACGCAAAGAAATGTAAATTACGATGGCGCAACCCATGTGTTTTATGTTGGAGGATCAGCTTCAGCACAAATTCAATCTTCTGGTGCAACTCCAACTGCAGACGGCGCTCAATCGCTTGGTCAAAATTCCACATACAGATGGGCAAATGTTTACGCTAAATCAACAGTTTCAGTAACTGGTGCTTCTTCTCGCTTTATTGCGTACAACTTGGATATTGCAACATCTGGCGGGAATAATGAATACGGCGTTGTAGATTGGTTGTCTGCCGCCAATGTGTTTACCATTGGAACAAACAAGTCTGGAACTGGTTCGGCTCGTTCTGTAAACTTCATTGCAGG